>Ga0209048_10006125_pt1 | contig 11298 bp, 9 predicted proteins | sample FrelakmetCRP12CR_FD_187146 | JGI IMG/M metagenome (GOLD analysis project Ga0209048, IMG submission 187146) | Freshwater lake sediment microbial communities from the University of Notre Dame, USA, for methane emissions studies - CRP12 CR (SPAdes)... | ecosystem: Environmental > Aquatic >... | reverse complement strand
CGCGACCTCGGCGAGATCCTCGCCCACGGCGAGCCCGAGAACGGGATCGGCCAGGGCGAGGTCGCCGACCAGGCCGCGCAGCCGGCCGGCGAGCCCACTCCTGAGTCGGCCGGACCGGGTAGCAATGGCCGCGGCGAGGTCGCCTCGGTCGACTTCGGCGACCTCGGCCCGGCGGTCGCGTGATGAGCACGCCGCAGCTCGCGGACACGGCGCTCGCCGGGTCCGCCGCGACGGCCGCCCAGCTGGCAGCCCGGATCGAGATCCCACGCCGGCTCCCTCCCCGCTACGACGGGCAGCCGCTGCAGCACCTCTCGCATTCGAGCTACACCCGATTCGTGCTTTGCCCCGAATCGTGGCGGCGCTATTACGTCTGTGGAGAGCGCAGCGCGCCCACCGGGTCGATGTTCCTCGGCCGCCTCGTCGACGACGCGATCACGCTCTACTACCGGCGGATCCTCGAGCACGGCGACCGCCTGTCGCTCGACCAGGTCAAGGACGCCTTCCGCGACACCTGGCACTCCGAGGCAGAGGCCGAAGCGCAGCAACTCGGGATCGCCTGGGAGGCGGACCTCGGCGCGGAGCGCGCGTTCGGGATCGGGCTCGACGCGATCGAGCTCTCGTTCGAGAGCTCGTCCCGCGGCTGGGGAGCCGGTCGCGGTGCAACGGAGGGTCGAGTTCCGGATCCACCCGCCGGCCGAGTGGGGCGTGCTGTGCTTCCTCGACCTTGAGACCGTGCGTCCCGATCACGGCGAGCAGGTCCCGGGCGTCATCGACTACAAGGTCAAGCCGACGCCGCTGACGGAGAACAAGGCCGACAGCGACTTCCAGCCCTCGGTGTACCTCGCCGGGCGCTGGCTGGAGGGCGACCCAGCCGCCGAGTTCTGCTTCGCGCAGATCGCCAAGCCGGGCCCGAGGCGCAGGGAGATGAGCGCGTCGATCGTGACAACGCGCCGAACGACCCAGCAGCTGCGCGGCGCGCTGGCGCGGATCGCGCAGCTGGCCTCGCAGGTCGTCGCCTGCTACGAGCGGTTCGGTCCCGATCGGCCGTGGGGGTTCGCCGACCCGACCGGCTGGAAGTGCAGCGAGCGCTACTGCGAGGCGTGGGGGAGGTGTCCTGGCGGCGCGGGTTTGTAGCGGCGAGCGTCTTCGTCGTCGTTGTCGGTCAGCTCGCGAGGCGGCGCCTCGCCTTCTGGACTGTGGGGAGCGCGGCCTTCGCCTTCGCGAGCGGCCGGGCACGGAGATCGACGGACGCGGGTTTCGCGGCGATCGTGATCTCTTCGCCGGTTGCCGGATTGCGTCCCTTGCGCGCTTTCGACGCAGGCTTGACCCGGACGGTGAGCTGGACGAGGCCGCCGATTCGCACCTTCTGGGCGTTCCCGAGCTCCTCGAGCACGACTTCGTCAAGTGCCGCCAGCGCCCGCTTGGCATCGGCCTTGGTCAACTCCGAGCGCTCGGCCACGACGGCGATCAGCTATGTCTGGGTCAAGGCCATGGAACACCCAAGGGATCGGGGATAGGGATGGTCCGAGGAGATTGAACTCGCCGGGACGGACAGACGCCTGCCGGCGCGGTGCGTACGGCGGGACGAAGAGCAGAGGACGCAGTACCTAGTCAACACAAGCCAGTAAGGAGAAGCAAGATGCGAGACATAGCCACGGCAACCCTGTCGGGGAACCTGACCAGTGACGTCGAGCTGCGCGCCCTGCCCTCCGGGGCGGATGTTGCGCGGCTGCGGGTCGCGACGACGACCCGGCGGCGCAGCGGCGAGGTGTGGACCGACAAGACGAACTACTTCACCGTCGAGGTCTACGTCGCGCAGGCGCGCAGCTGCGTGCAGTACCTGCACAAGGGCTCGCGCGTCGTCGTCGACGCCGAGCTCGACTGGCGCGAGTGGACCGACCCGGACGACAAGAAGCGCGAGGCGGTCACGTTCAGGGCGCGCCAGGTTCTGTTCGAAGGCGGCAGGCCCGCTTCCGACGCGGCCGGCGAACGCAGCGAGAGCAACGGGGGGGCGCACGATGCCGGCCAGTCCGGCCAGTCCGGCGAGGCCACGCCCGTCGCCGCTGGCGCAGCCGGCGGTCCGGGTGAGGCCACCGCCGACGACCTGCCCTTCTGAGCGCTCGGCGCCGGTGAAGTCCCGCGCCGCAAGCGGCAGGTGCTGCCGTCGCTGGCAGCCCGCATCGCGGCTCCGCGCGCCGCGCGGCCCAGCAACACGCCATCGGCTCCGCCGCCGGCGACATCGACGTCCGCGGGCCGATCACACTCGAACGAAGGGAGCAGACATGGGCGATCGCGCCCACACGACCCTGCTCGCGTGGCCCTACCCGGGCCACGAGCACCTTCCACAACACGTCCTCGACGAACTGGATCGCAACGACGCGCTCCCCGAGGACGACACCCCGATCGACGCGCAGTACCTCGTCGATCGGGGCGCTGTCGTGCTCGCAGGCGACGAGCGCAGCGGCCCGATCCTCGCGATCGTCGACGAGCACGCCGACCACGGGACCGCCGCATACGCCGGTCTGATCGCAGCGCTCACCGAAGCGGGGATGCACGTGTTCGCCGGCAACGACGCCAGCCACGACTACAGAGCAGGGTGGGAGTACCACCCGCCGGCCGGCAACGGCCTTGGCTCCGAGCACCGCCGGCGTGACCGCGGCGTGCTGGTCGTGTCGGCCTGCGACCTGCTCTCCGACGGCGAGCGCGCCGTCGCCGAGGGCTCCGACGACGCCCTCGCGGCGAGGACGCGCCGGCTGATCTCCTACCCGGCCGGACTCCCGGCCGCGGTCCTGGCCGCCGCGTACTAGCGGCGTCTGCGCCGGCAGACGGCGACGCGCGGCCAAGCCCAGCCACTCTCCGGCGTGCCCAGCGGCGCGCCGTTCTCACTGCGGGCCCGAAGGACGCCCCCAGGCGTCATCGCGGGTCCGCTCCATCAAATCCATCTGACAAGGAGCCTTGAATGGCGAATCTGTTTCCGACCGCCGGACCCCCGGCGGCGAGCACCGTATGCCCGCTGGCGGACGACCGGAGCCGAAGATTGGCAGTCGCCGCCCGACCACCGCACGCTCGAGCGAGAGCGACTGGAGCACCGGGCGCGCGACACAGACGCGACCCGGCAACTCGTGCGCTGCTTCCCACGGTGGAGCCGGGCGCTCGAGCAGCTGACCTCGCAGGCACTCGGGCAGCTGGCCGCCAACGAGCCCGTCGACCCCAACGACCCGGACGTGTGGCGCATCCGCGACGCGCACGCCCAGGCGGTCCTCCGCCGCCACAGTCAGGGAAGGGTCAGCGCCACCCGACTGACCTCCGCGGCGATCGCCGCGCTGATCGACGGGCAGGCGCACGCTGACCGCGACGCCGGCCACGACTGGACCACGGTCACGGTTCCGGCAGGCGCGCTCGACGAGCGGTTGCGGCGCGCGCACGGCCGGCTGCCGGTGGATCTGGAGGATCCGGCCGTGTGGGCCTACGCGATCGACCAGCGGCGCGCGCTCGCCGGCCCGCTCGGCCTCCGGGAGGACCGGGTGGACGAGCTGTCGCGGTGGATGCTCACGCACCCCGGCGAGTTCGACGCCGCGGATCTGCGGTGCTGGCGGATCGGCTCGGCCACCTGGCTCTCGCTCGCCGGTGAGCAGCTGGGACCGGTCGGCGTCGTCGACCGGCCGGTTGGCGTGTTCGTGGTGCCAGCGCTGGGGGCGAGCGAGGGGTGGCAGGTGGTGCCGGTGCTCGCGCTCGAGACGATCCGGCTGATCGCCGAGCTCGGCGGCCGGCTGGAGCGCGACCTGCGCTGCGCGGTGCTGCCGTTCGACAGCCGCGACGCGCTGCTCGAGCGGATCAACGTCCACACGCTCCACGCCGGGCCGAGGCAGTGCCTCGACTCCGCGAGCCAGCTCGCGCAGGAGCTCTCGCGCGAGCTGCGCGCCACGATCAGCCCGGGGGTGCCGCGCGAGAAGCGCGACCGGTGGGGCCGCCTCGCCGTCCACCGCCGCTCCTACGAGGGCGCCAACGGCACCAAGACCGCGGAGCTCGAGCTGCGCGTCCTCACCTTCCCGGCGCGCGGGTTCACGCAGCGGCGGCTCGGGTCTGCGCCGCGCGAGGAGCAGTACGCGCATCCGAGCGCGGTGATGGACCTCGGGGAGGCGGTGCAGACCTCGGTCGACGCGGGGCTGCCGCTGCTGCTCTCGACCGAGGCCGCCGGCCATTTGAAGGACACCGTCCGGGTCGGGCGGATGAAGGGCCGCCCCGGGGTGCTCACGATCACGACCTCGGACGGTGTGTCGGCCTCCACCCGCCGGCTCGTGGCCGAGCAGGCGCTTGGTGAGTTGCGCCGGCTGAAGCGAGCGCGGGTCAAGGTGACGCTCGCGGCGGGCGCTCGGCAGGTGGTTCGGATGACGCTCGCGCACCCGTTGGCCGATGACCCGGTGCTGCTCGGCCGCCAGCGTGAGATGGCGGCGCTGAAGGTCGTCGGCTCCGGCGTCGACGCGTCCGCGGTCGGGACCGGCAAGACGATCAGCTCGGGCCGGGCGCTCGCGCACCGAGCATCGACCCAGCCGCGGTTCCGCGGGCTCGTGATCGCCGAGGGGCGGCTCCTCGGCCAGTGGCGCGAGGAGCTCACCTACGGCGCGCCGGGCCGTAGGCTCCCGCCGCTGGCGCCGAACCTCGAGCTGCTTCCGCTCTCCGACGATCGGCAGGTCGCCGGGCAGATCCGCTCCTTCGACCGCCGGCTCGGGGACCGGCCAGGCGTCACGCTCGTCCCGAACAGCGTGCTTGACCGCTATCCCGCCGACCTGCGGGCGATCCCGTGGCATCTGCTGATCGCCGACGAGGCGCTCCGCTACGCCAACCCCGCGACCGAGGCGCACCAGGCACTCGCCCAGGTGCGGTTCGGTGCCGTGGCGGACTGCTGGCTCTTGACCGCCACCCCGCGCGGCAAGAGCGCCGAGCACCTCGACGTGCTCGTCGGACTCGCGGTCGGGGACCGGGCGATGATCACCGAGCGGCTGAACACCCGCGAGGCCGGTGACCTGATGGACGAGGTCAACGCCCACCGGCTGCGGGTCAACTACGGCCCCCACCTCGTGCGCGTCACCCGCCGTGACATGCAGGCCTGGATGCCCGTGGTCCGGCCCGCGCAGCCGCTCGCGCTCGACCCCGACCCCGCGCTGTCCGAACTGCTCGACGCCATCCGGCGCGGCGGCCAGGAGGCCTACCGCCGGCTGCTCGGAGTCCTGCGCGAGCTCAAGGCGCTCGACGCTGGGAGCGCGATGTACAAGGAGGCGCTCGCCGAGCTCTCCCGCGCCCAAGGCGTCGTGCTCGGCAACGTCGGCGTGTTCGTCGACGCGAGCGTCGACCCGGAGACGCTGACCCACTCGAAGGCCGCGCTCGCGACCGCGCTCGTCCGCCAGGGACTCGTCGCTGAGGCGATCCGTGGGGGAGGAGACGGGCTGCCACTGCTGCGCGGCATCACGGCCCAGACGCTGGCAGGGGTGGCCGGTGAGGAGCAGGTGATCGTGTTCGGCGAGCGGGTGTGGTGCCTGCGCCAGCTCGCGCGCACGCTACGCGAACGGCACTTCGTCGAGGCGCACGTCGCCGACGGCAGCATCACCGCCGCGGAGTCGAAGGCGCTCAAGCGGCGGTTCACCGCCGGCGAGTTCCCGGTGCTGTGCCTGTCACGGATCGGGCACGAAGGCCACAACCTCCAGAACGCATCCGTGCTCTGCCACCTCGACCTCCCGTGGCTGCCGACCGGGCTCGAGCAGCGGGTCGGGCGCGCCGCCAGGCCCGGCGCCGCCCGCGCCCACGTCCAGACCTACATCCCCTACATCCGCCGCGGCGGGATCGAGCACGTCGTCTCCGTGCTCGCCGCCCGCGGCGCCGAGCACCACCAGATCCTCGACAGCTTCGAGGGCGTCCACGCCGCCGAGAGCACCGTGGCGACCCAGCTCTCAGAGATCACCGGGCAGGTCGCCGACAGCAAGGACGACGCCGGATACGCCGCGACCGCCGCCCGGCTGAGGGTCGCGGCCAGCGTGTTCGGCAGCTGAGCGCGCCTCGCTGATCGCCCGCGAGGGCACGCCACCGTCCTACGCGGCGCCCGAGCAAGCAGCACGCAGGTGAGCGCCCGCTGGCCGGCGGGCGCTCACTCACTCCTGTCCAACCTTTGTTCCAAAGGAGATGCGCATGAGCGCAATCACCGCTGCCCTGTCGCAGATCGATCGGGTGGCCGCCGAGGGAGACCTCGCCCCCGAACCAGCCGCGCCGGTCGAGCTCGAGACGGCGTCCGATCCGATCCTGCTGCCGGACGGCAAGCGGATCTACCCGCCGTGCCTGCACGGCCAGCCGATCGACCAGCTGGCGCTGGCGCTGCTCGACATGCGCGAGCCGGCCGAGTCGACGTTCCTGCGGCTGATCGGGCCGCCCGGCGCGGGCAAGAGCCAGATCGCGCGCGCGATCGCCCACCGCCTCTGGACGGGCCGCGGCCGCGAGGTCGCCGAGCGGCACGGCGCCCCGTTCTACGGCTTCGTCGAGCTGCAGCCCGGCCCGTCGTCGGACGAGTTCTTCTTCCGCTACGACTACGTCCCGGTCGCCGGGAGCGGGGGGCAGGTGGCGCTCGTCGACTCGGCGTTCGTGCAGGCGATGCGCGAAGGGTGGGTGGTGATGATCGATGAGGTCAACACCGCCCGCGACGTCGCGCTGCTGTCGATCAACGCCACGCTCGACGGCCGCCTGACCCTGTACCTGGCTGCGACGGGGGAGACAGTCGTCGCCCGGCCCGGGTTCGCGGTCCTGCTGGCCTACAACCCGGGGCTTGTCGGCGCGACCGACATCCCCGACGCGTGGCACTCCCGTTTCCCCGCCACGCTCGAGGTCACGAGCAACTGGGCCGCCCTCGCGCAGCTCGGCGCGCCGCAGGCGCTGGTCGCCGAGGCGATGCGGCTCGATCGCCAGCGGATCGCCGGGGAGGACGGGCTGTGCTGGACGCCGCAGTTCCGCGACATCGAATCGCTGTGGCGGATGACCGAGCGGGTCGGCGAACGCGCAGCGCTCGCGTTCTTCGCCTCGAACCTGTACGAGCAGGCGCAGGCCGGCAAGATCCAGGATGCCGAGGCGGCCGCCGCCTGCCGGATGCTCGACCAGGCCGGCTACGGCCGCCTACGGGTCTCGGCGACAAGCGGCCTGCCCAATCTGCACGGCTACCCGCGGGCGGTGACGTCCTGATGCCCGGCTCCAGAATCACAGGCCGGCCGGCGGTGTTCGTGCAGCAGCTGCACCGGGCGGCCGCGCAGCGCGGCCGGCTCGATCCGGTGTACCAGGACCTGTCCGACCACTGGACGATGGTGCTTCAGCGGTTGTATCCGGTGTGGGCGCTGGTCGGTCCCGGCCTGTCGGATCCCGGGCACATCGAGATCCACTCGCGGACCGTGTACCTCGACTCCGAGGCACTGCTCGGGTCGCGCGCCGTGATCGCCGCGGGCGCGCTCGAGCAGCGGGCGATCCTGCGCTGCTTCGGGGTCGCGCTGCACGAGACGCTGCACGCCAAGCACACCAAGCGCTGGGCGATCGAGCACGACATCGAGCTCTCCGAGTCAGGCGACCCAGCCGAGCGGCAGCTGGCGGTCGACCGTCGGCTGCTCGAAGAGCCGCGGATGGAGGCCCACGGCGTCCGCGAGTTCCCGCCCGACACGCTGCGCGGGCGGTTCGTCCGTCGGGCGCTGCAGGCGGCTGTGACCGACGTGATCCTGCCCGCGTTCGCCGAGCAGGTGATGGCCGGGACGGTTGCGGACCAGCCGCTGACGCGCGACCTCGCCGGCCGCGCGACCGTCTACCTGCGGGCCCGCGCGCACTATGGGGTCGTCGAGCCGGCCATACTCGACCCGCTCCGCGCGGTGTGGAGCGCGGTGCTCGGCGAGCACGACGTGAAGGTGCTCGACGACCTGTACGCGAAGGTCGTATGGATCGCCGACGGGGAGCTCGACCGCCTCGACGAAGCCGCGCGCGCCTACCGGCAGATCGTCGGACCACCCGACCCGCCCCCGACTGCCGGCGGCGCCGGCGAAGCCGGAGGCCGCGGGGAGCCGGCGGGCAACGGCGGTCCCGGCGAGGACGACGGCGACCAGGCCCGCGGCGGAGCAGCCGCAGGGTCGCTCGCCGACGCGCTCGAGCAGGCGATCGCGACCGCCCGCGCCGGCCAGATCGAGCAGCTCGACGAGGATGTCGACCTCGGGCAGGTGCTCGAGCACGCCGCCGCCAGCGGCGAACGTTCGAGCGAGCTTGGCCGCGGGCGCGGGACCGGGCTGCCGACCGGCCGGCTGCCCGACCGTGGCGTCGACCGACCGCCGTACCCAGACGAGGTCCAGCACGCCCGCCGGTACGCCACTCGTCTTCGCCAGGCGATCACGCACGGGACGCGGCAGATCGACAAGCGCACCCCGGGCGGGCGGTTCGACGGGCGCGCGTACGCCCGCGGCCGCGGCGAACAGGCCGCCGGGCGACCCGTCACGACCCATCCGTGGCGCGTCACCCGCCAGGTCGCTGCTCCGATCCAGGAGCCGCATGTCGGGCTGATCATCGACACCTCCGGGTCGATGGCCGGCTACGAGTACGCGCTCGGGCCGATCGCCTGGATCCTCACAGACGGGCTACGCCAGATCGGCGGCCGGTGCGCGACCCCTCTATTCGGCAACAATGCCGCGCTGCTCGCCGACGGCACCCGACCGCTCGTACACGTGCCCGGGATCCGCACTGGCGGCGGCACCGCGTTCGCCGGCGACGCAATCGAGCTCGTCTCAGACCAGCTCGAGATGACCAATCCCCGCCGCCCCCGCTTCGTCTACGTCCTCTCCGACGGCGGCTGGTCCGACACACGCGCCGGCGTCGAGCGGATCCGCGAGCTCGCCGAGCTCGGCGTCCCGACGATCCACCTCAGCATCGGGATCGCGCCGCTGTCGGTCGAATGCGACCGGATCACCGTGATCACCGACTCCGCGCAGGCGCTCGACCACATCGCGGCCGACACGGTGGCCGCCCTGACCGCCCGCCAACGCCGCCCGCGCGGCCACTGACCCAACCCTCTCTCGAAAGGAAACAATCTGATGCAGACACCGAACCCTGCTCTGCTGCCCTGCCCCGCTCTCTTCGACGTCACGACCGTCGCGAAGACTCCGCCCGACGGGCGGATCGAGCGGGTCGCACTCGACGCGCTCGAGCTCGCCTCGAACGCGCGCCGCGACATCTCCCGCGAAGGGATCGAGCGCCTTGCCGGCATGCTGATGCGCACCGGCCAACTCGTGCCGTGCATCGGCCACCGACCCGACTCGAGCCAACCCCAGACGGTCATCTACGACGGCCAGCGGCGCCTCCTTGCGGCCCAGGCGAGCGCTGAGCTCGCGGGCGCCGAGGGCTACGAGAGACTCGCGCCGGTCCAGAGCCTGATCGTCCTGCTGCTCGATCATGAGCCGGGCGCTGATGAGATCCGCCGGATCCAAGCGCAGGCCAATCAGCGCGAGAGCCTGTCGCTCGTCGACCAGCAGGAGCAGCTGCGCGACTGCTGGGAAGCTCGCGCCGGGCTACGGGAGCCCGACCGAATCGTCGCGGTCTGCGCCGACCTCGGGATCTCGCCCAAGCGCGCCCACAACCTGCGCCGCCAGCTCGCGCTCCCCGATCCGATCCGCACCCGTGTCGCCGAGCGCCCGACCGCCGAGCAGATCTCGGTCACGATGGCCAACCGTCTCGCCGACATGCACGAGATCGCACCGCAGCTCACCGACGCGGTTGCGAAGCGGATCACCAGCACCGACCTGCACGACAAGGCGCTCCAAGACCTCGGCGCATTCGTGCACCGCACCGTCGTCGAGGACGAGCACGCGTACGCAGTCCGGATCGACGACGGCGCCATGCTCGACGCGGCAGAACAGATCGCGCATGCCCGCGAGCACCTCGATACCGAGGGTCAGCGCCAGATCGCGAACATCCTCGGCTGCACGCTCGAGCGCCTCGACGCAGAACTCGACACCCACGCCGCCCGGGCAAAGGCCAGGGCGCTGAAGATCCGCATCACCGGCGACGTGCGCGACCGAGCCCGCAACTGCCGCTACGCCTACGTCCACGACCGCGGGCAGGACTTCGCCGCCGGGATCTGGGTCGTCGACCCGGCATTCATGCTCGACCTCGTCCACGAACACATCGGCGAAGGCGACACGACCCCGGCCCGCGAGGATGCCTACTTCTCGGGCGCCCGCGTCGACGACGACGAGCTCCGGGACGCAGCCGCCGAGGACGAGCAGCGCCGAGCGCAAGCGCGAGCCCGGCACGCCGACGCCACCCGGAGCAACCTCGGCCTCGGTCACGACATCCGCGCCGGCCTGATCGAACCAAGCGAGGCACAGCTCCGCGCGCTCACTCAGATCGTCTGCCGGCTACTCGTCCGCCACCACCGCGAGCTGATCGCCTACGGCGCCGGCTGGACCGACCCGGAGCGCCAGCAACCTGTCGGCGACACCGGTCGTCACGAACCGCGCCAACTCGACGCAATCGTCGACGCCGAGCTCGAACGCGCGCTCGCCGACCCCGACCCGCTCCGAGGCATCGCCCAGCTCACCGCCCGCTGGGCAGCCGCCTTCGTGCTCGACCCCGCCGCCGTGACCCGCACCAAAGCGCTCGGGTCCGAGAGCATGGCGCGCAAGCTCCGCGACGCGCTCCCCGGTGGCGAGGGCGCGCTCCGCGCAGCCGTCTGGGAGTTCATGCGGCCGATGCTCTCGCCCGGGCTGGTCTCGCTCAACCGCGACGCGTTCGGCATCGACACGCGCGTCGAGACGACTGTCGACCTGGCTGGCCACCACGCGGCGTCCGGCCTCGACGAACTCGTCCTAGACGACGACACAGACGCCGAGGCAGCGTAGCGACTAAAGGTGTCCTCTCGCCCAGCCCCGGTGGCCTGGGCGGGAGGACACCCGCGGCGCGTTACGCCCCCCTTTGTCCCTACAGTCGATCCAGCACGACCGGTAGCAGGGGTGACGCGAGATCTTGCGGCGATAGCGCTGCGCGGTTGAACGGCAAGCAGACGGAACTCTGCGCGGGCGGCTCGGCAGTGCTGATGCGTCCGTGGCGTCGCCCTTCATCCGCCCAAGAGAGAGGACGGTAAACGCGGTGGCCCTCCCCAGCACCCCGGGGCAAAGCGGGTGCCGTGTGCACGGACCGGAAGCCGGGGTTCCGCAGCTCGTAGGCATTTCAGGGGGCTCTGACGCGCGTTCTCCCTGCAAATCAGCAGGTTGCTGGTGCCGGCGGGGCGAAAATCTGTAG
>Ga0209048_10006124_pt1 | contig 11299 bp, 13 predicted proteins | sample FrelakmetCRP12CR_FD_187146 | JGI IMG/M metagenome (GOLD analysis project Ga0209048, IMG submission 187146) | Freshwater lake sediment microbial communities from the University of Notre Dame, USA, for methane emissions studies - CRP12 CR (SPAdes)... | ecosystem: Environmental > Aquatic >... | reverse complement strand
GAGCCTCTCGATGAGCTCTCGAACCTTCGGGCTGTAGTCGAAGTCCATCGCAGGCTGTCCCCCCGTCTCGTCTGGTGCGGTCGGTCATCGCGAACCCTATGCGTGCCGGTCCACCAGGGCACGCCGAGCTCGAGCCTCGACGCCGGGAGTCGCCCAGAGGCGGACCATCGCTCCCGAGATGGTCCGGGAGCCTGCCAGCTCATGGCCTCCCGGCTCCCGGCGTCGGCCCGCGACGCTCGCCGTCCGCTCGGGCCTGCCGCCGCTGACGGTCGCCGCTCAGGCGTGGGCGGCGAACTCGCTCTTCGGGTCCCCCGCGATGCGGGCGTGGTACATGACCCTCGGCTGGCGCATGTCCCACGGGCAGGCCCGGTGCAGCAGGCACCGGTTGTCCCAGATGACGGCGTCCCCGGGCGACCAACGGTGGTGGTAGACCCGCGGCGGCTGGCACGCCCAGTCGATCAGCTCGTCGAGGAGGTGCTCGGAGGCCTCGGGATCCATCCCGACGATGCCGTAGGCGTGCCGCCCGATCGCCAGCGAACGTCGTCCCGTCTCGGGATGGGTCTTCACCAGCGGTCGCAGGGGCGGGTCCTGGCCGAAGAACCCGTACCCCTTGTGGGTGCCGTCGGCCGAGGGGCCGAACCCCGCCCTGGTCTGGCTGTAGTAGAGGGAGTGGTAGGCGGCCCGCGTCTCGAGCAGGGCCCGACGATCAGGGTCGAGGGTGTCGTAGGCGGCCCGCATGTCGGCCCACCCGGTCTGGCCGCCCTCGCTCGGGACCACGTGGGCGGTGAACACGGCCCCTTTGGCCTGGACCGGCATGTAGGTGCTGTCCTGGTGCCAGCCCATGTTGCCCTTGAGGATCTTCACCACGTCGTCACCCGGGTCGTCGAGGCGAACCGTGCCGTCCCGGCGGACGTTCGTGATGGGAGCGAGGTCGAACTCGAGCTCGCCGAACCGCCGGGCGAAGGCCACCTGCTCGGCGTTGGTCAGGTGCTGGCCGGGGAACACGAGCAGCGCGTGCTCCAGCCAGAGCTGGTGGACCCGCGCGAACCCGGCCCCGTCGATGTCGGCGAGGCGCACACCGGTCACGACGGCGCCGAAGGTGGCGTCGAGGGGCTCGACCGTCGGCGTGGCGGCGCTCGTCATCACGAACCCCCTCGTGTCGGCGGTGGTCCCCTCCGGCCGGCGACGCCACCCTAGCGCTCGCGGGGCGGGCCACCGTCGGAGGACCGTCGGCCTCGATCAGGCCAGGTCGAAGCGATCGAGGTTCATGACCTTGTCCCAGGCGGCCACGAAGTCCCGCACGAACTGCGGCTGGGCGTCCCGGGCGGCGTACACCTCGGCGATCGCTCGGAGCTGGGAGTTCGAACCGAAGATCAGGTCGACGGCCGAACCGGTCCACCTCACCTCGCCGCTGTCGCGGTCGCGACCGCCGTAGAGGTGCTCCGCGGATGACCCCTGCCACGTCGTGGCCGTGTCGAGGAGGTTCACGAAGAAGTCGTTGGTCAGCGTCTCGGGCCGCCGGGTGAACACACCGGTCTTGGTGTGCCCGGTGTTCGCGTTCAGGGCCCGCAGGCCGCCGACGAGCACCGTCATCTCCGGGGCGGTCAAGCCCAGCAGGCTCGCTCGGTCCACCAGTAGCTCCTCGGGCCGCCGCTTGTCGCCGCTGCGGGAGTAGTTGCGGAACCCGTCGGCGGTCGGTTCGAGCACCGCGAACGAGTGCACGTCGGTCTGCTCCTGCGTGGCGTCGGTGCGTCCCGGCGCGAAGGGAACCGCCACCTCGTGGCCGGCGTTCCTCGCCGCCTGCTCGACGGCGGCGCACCCGCCGAGGACGATCAGATCGGCCAGCGAGATGCGCTTCCCACCGCTCTGCGAGCGGTTGAAGTCCGCCCGGACCTGCTCGAGGGCGCCGAGCACGGTGGCCAGCTCAGCGGGATGGTTGACCTCCCAGTCCTTCTGGGGAGCGAGGCGGATGCGGGCCCCGTTGGCGCCGCCGCGCTTGTCGCTGTCGCGGAAGGTCGACGCCGACGCCCAGGCGGTGGCGACCAGCTGGGAGAGGGACGGCCCGGACGTCAGGATCGCCTGCTTCAGGGCGGCGATGTCTCGTTCGTCGACCAGTTCGTGGTCGACGGCGGGGACCGGGTCCTGCCAGATCAACGGCTCGTCGGGGACCTCCGGCCCGAGATAGCGCGAGACGGGTCCCATGTCGCGGTGGGTGAGCTTGTACCACGCCCGGGCGAAGGCATCGGCGAGCTCTTCTGGGTGGGCGAGGAAGCGCCGCGAGATCGGCTCGTAGATCGGGTCCATCCTCAACGCGAGGTCCGTCGTGAGCATGACGGGGGCGTGCCGCTTCGACGGATCGTGGGCATCCGGCACGGCATCGGCCGCCGCGGGATCGGTGGGAACCCATTGCCACGCACCGCCAGGACTCTTCACCAGGTCCCAGTCGTAGCCGAACAGGGTCTCGAAGTAGCTGTTGTCCCACCTGATCGGGGTGGGGGTCCAGGCCCCTTCGAGCCCGCTCGTGATGGTGTCGCCGGCCTTTCCGCGGCCGAAGGTGTTCTTCCACCCGAGGCCTTGCTCCTCGAGGCTCGCCCCTTCGGGTTCGGGACCGACGTAGACCGCGGCATCGGCGGCCCCGTGGGTCTTGCCGAAGGTGTGGCCGCCGGCGATGAGGGCGACGGTCTCGACGTCGTCCATGGCCATGCGGGCGAACGTCTCGCGGATGTCGCGGGCGGCGGCCAGCGCACTGGGCACCCCGTTGGGGCCCTGGGGGTTCACGTAGATCAGGCCCATCTGCACCGCGCCGAGCGGGTTGGCGAGTTCCCGATCGCCGCTGTAGCGCTCGTCTCCGAGCCAGGTGTCCTCCGGCCCCCAGTAGATGTCCTCTTCGGCCTCCCAGACGTCCTCGCGCCCACCTCCGAAGCCGAACGTCTCGAAGCCCATCGACTCCAGGGCAACGTTGCCGGCGAGGATCATGAGGTCGGCCCAGGAGAGCTTGCGGCCGTACTTCTGCTTGACCGGCCACAGCAGGCGACGCGCTTTGTCCAGGTTCGCGTTGTCGGGCCAGCTGTTGAGCGGGGCGAAGCGCTGCGTGCCCGATCCGGCGCCACCGCGGCCGTCGTGGATGCGGTAGGTGCCGGCGCTGTGCCACGCCATCCGGATGAACAGCGGTCCGTAGTGGCCGTAGTCGGCCGGCCACCAGTCCTGCGACGTCGTCATCACCTCGACGATGTCGGCCTTCACGGCGGTGAGGTCGAGGGTCTCGAACTCCGCGGCGTAGTCGAACTGCCCGCCCATAGGATCGATCAGGGGGGAGTTCCGGTTGAGCGGCCTCAGGTTCAGCTGATTCGGCCACCAGTGCTGGTTCGCCAACGAGCCCGTCGCGGTGTTCGGGCGCAACACCGGGCACTTGGCCGCTGATGCCCCCGTCTCGTCGGTCGTGGCCACCGGTCCGGTGTCTTCGTCGTTCATGATGCTCCCGTTCTGATCATCGGGCTGAGGGTGTCGGTTCATTCGTCACGGTCGTCGAGGGCCGCCGTCTGGCAGGTCGGGCAGTAGCCCCAGTAGAGGACCTCGGCTTCGTCGATCGTGAAGCCGTGATCGTCGACGGCTTCCAGGCACGGCCGGCTCCCGGTGGCGCAGTCGACGTCGACCGTGCAGCCGCAGCGGCGGCACACGAGATGGTGGTGGTTGTCGTCGACGCGATCCTCGTAGCGGGCCGGCGACCGCGCTGGCTGGATCCGTCGGAGCAGACCCTTGTCGCTCAACGCGGCGAGGGCGTCGTAGACCGCCTGGCGGGAGACCGTTCCGATGCGTCCCCGCACGTCGTCGGCCAGCTCGTCGGCGGTGGCGTGAGGGTGGGCCGAGACCGCCTTCAGCACGGCGAGCCGCTGCGCCGTGACCTGCAGCCCCCGCTCGCGCAGGAGGGTCTCGGCGTCCTCGGTCATGACCCGCATCCTAGCCCTACTGTGGATTCTGTCAATATTCAGATTGAGTCAGCGATAGCTCGTCGGGCCCGGTGAACCTCTCCGGTCGGCGCCCATGGTCGCCGAGCTGGCCGATATCGGGGCGCCTTCTGGCGAGCGGGCCGACGTGCGCTGCAGCCAGCCAACGTTCGGAGCCGGGGTCGGTCAGGCAGTTCGCGGCTTGCCCATGATCGCCAGCTCGACACCGGCCGCATCAATGGTGCGGCCGACTTCGCAATAGCCACGCCGCTCGTACATGGCGATGTTGTGGTGGCTCTGGCCGCCGGCGCCGAGCTGAAAGCGGATGACGGCCGGCGGAGCCTCGCTCTCCAGGGCCGCCAAGAGGGCAGTCCCGATCCCGGTGCCCTGCTGGTCAGGCGCGACGGCGACGCGGCTCACCCAACCGATGCTCCCCTCGATCGTGAGCCGGGCAGAGCCGACGAGCCGTCCGTCGCGGAAGGCACCGACGGTGATGGTGGTGGCCAGCTCGGAGCGAACCTCGGCCAACGTCTCGGTGAGCGGCGGGATGTCCACGGTGCCATAGACACGCGCCTCGTCGACGAACGCGGCACGCTGGACGGTCAGGACCTCGCCGGCGTGGTTCGGCGTGAGCCGGAGGAGCTCGACATCCGGCATGCATCCATCCTGCCCGACGAGTGGCGAAGGGCGACCCGGCGCCCGCCGCTATCCGGTGGCGACGGTAGGTAACGCTCCTGGGCTCAGCGGTCCACTGCGGCGCGAAGCGCTCCACAGGCCTCGGCGAGCCGACTCGGCGCGAGGACGCTGTGGAGCACTGGGATGGTGGCGGACCGGGTCATCACGAGGAAGGGGGGCGACCACTGTCGTCGATCTCCGCCCACCACACCTCGCCCCGGTGCGGATCGCTCACCACGGTTCCTCGAGGATGGCGGCGCGCAGGGAGGCGAGCGCAGCCTCGCGGTCGGCCTCGCTGGGCGGCGTCCGGCGATACCCCTCGATGACCGCCGCGCCCGTCAGGTGGCGCCGGTCGAGCTCGAGCAGTGCTTCGATGCCGGCCCGGACGGCCGCGGCCCGGCTTTCGTAGACGCCCCGACTGACAAGCTCGTCGAGGGCGGCGAGGAGCGCCTCGGGGATGCGGACGGCGATCTGCTCGGTAGCCACCCTGCGGGCATACCAGCCCGGTATACGTCCCGGTCGTCGCCTCGGGCGATTCGTCCGGTCTGTCGGTTGCCCAACGGCCGCGGATGGGCCGTTCCGGCGCTCCACGTGGGTTGCCGAGGCGGACCGCGCCAGCTCCTACCGCCGCCGGTCCCCCGAGTACGCCGTGCGACCGCAACGCCGGCGCGACGCCACCCCCCGTGTCGTTCGTGGCCTGAACGCGACGACCGACGCCTACTCGCCACCCTCGACCCGTCGAACGGTCGTGACGCGGTCGATGGACCGGTCGAACGATGCGACCGCGCTGACTCCTGATCGTTCGGCGCTGGCGACGAGGTATGCCTCGGCGAAGTCGAGCCGCTCGATCTCGTACACCTCTACGGCGCGAAGGAGAAGCTCCTCGTCGACCACCCGGATCGGGCCGAAGGCCAGGACGGCCCGCACGAGTTCAGCGACGCGCGCCCGCTCGACTTCGTAGAACGACTCGAGCACGTACACGACCTCGGCGACGATCAGATCCACAAGGACGAGGACGTCGGCCTCGCCGAGGAAACGCGTCGCCCGCGCCGCTTGATCTGGCGGATCCCCGGTGAGGTGGCGAACCAGGACGTTCGTATCGACGAAGGCGCTCACCGACGCGACGACGACCGAGCCGCTCGCGTCCGATGACGAATCTCATCCCAAGCAAGGCCACGCTTCGCCGCCGGCACCGACACCGCGCCCGCCAACTCCAAGAGATCGGGCGTCCGGGCCAGGACCGCTCGCTGGCCCTCGACGCGAAACACGACGCTGTCACCTTCGGCCAGCCCGAGCGCATCCCGAACCGCCTTCGGGATCGTGATCTGGCCCTTGGTCGTGAGCCGTGAAGCAGCTTCCATGGGGAGCCTCCTTACATCTTCTGCTCGGTAAGGAGGGTCTCCACCGCGCGACACCCGAGCACACGACGGCGATCCCACGGTCGGCGACTCGCCGGGGGGCGCGAGCACGTCCCTGAGTCCACGCGACTCCTGGACGGCGTGGCTGGCGGCCGCGTGGGCGATGACCAGGTACTCACCCGTATCGACGAGCGCGTGGACGCCCCGCGGGATTGTGGCCTTCCACAGGTAGATTCGGAGCTTCCCCCCAGCTCGCGACTGCGGAACCGAACGGCGAGGACCTCCGGCACGTGATCCGAGAACTCCAGGACAAGGTGGTCGGCTCGACCACGGCGCTCTTTGCCCACGGTCCGCAACCGCTCGAGCACACTCTCGATCACCGCGGCGACCCGGGGTTGCTCGGGCCCGATTCGGTGTCGTGGCGCGTCATCGGTGACGCCGCCGCCTTCGTCGGTGGGATTCGGGCGCTGCTCGTGCAAACGGCCCACCCCGAGGTGGTCGCGGGCGTGGAACAGCATTCCCGCTACCGGGCCGACCCACTCGGACGTCTGTCTCGCACGTCCGTGTACGTCACCGAGACCACCTACGGTGCGATGCCCGAGGTCGAGGCGGCGGTCGCCGCAGTGCGCTGCGCCCACCTGAGGGGTCCCCGTTGAGAGGATGGAGTCATGTCAGAGCAGAGGAGGGCGGGTCGTCCGCCGTATCCGCCGGAGGTGCGTGACCGGGCGGTGCGGATGGTGTTCGATCATCAGGACGAGTACCCGTCGCAGTGGAAGGCGATCGAGTCGATCTCGGCGAAGTTGTCGATCAACCATGAGACGTTGCGCCAGTGGGTGCGCCGGGCCGAGACCGACGCCGGCCAACGGCCGGGGCTCACGACTGAGGAGCGGGCCCGGATGCGCGAGCTTGAGCGGGAGGTGAAGGAGCTGCCGCGGGCGAACGAGATCCTCAAGTCGGCGGCGGTTCTCTTCGGGGCGGAGCTCGACCGGAGGATGTCCCGAGCACTGGGCGCGAGACGGCGGTGGGGTTGCGTGTCTGTCGGAGGGGCGTGTTGGCCAGCTCGTACCCGCCGTCATCGTCGGCGAGCTCGACGTTGCCGTGTAGCCGTCGCCCGCTCGTCAGTACTGAATGTCCAGCGCGTATCGAAGCGCTCGGTCCAACTCGGCGCGCTTCACCTCGTCGAGACGTCCGACCGCTTCCCGGTCAAGAGTGGCCTGTGGAAGGGTGATCACGTTGTCGCAGGCGATGACGCTGGCCTCCGGCAAGCCCTGCGACGGGCCGACCTCGACCTCCGACCGGATGCCTCTCATCGTTCGAGTGATCGGCGCGCACGTGACTGTCCGAAGCACGGCTATCGCGGCATCGCGGGTGAGGACGCATACCGGCCGGCGCCCGGCCGGTGGCCCGAGGTCGGCCCAGTACACGTCCCCTCGGGCTACCACGCCGGGGCCGTCTCGCTGGCGAGGCGACGGGCCGTGTCGACCAGGACGGGGTCCTGCGGTTGTCGGCGATACGCCTCCTGGAGGTCGGCATCGGCGGCGGTGAGCTCGTCGGCCGCGAGCACCGCCAGTGCCCCCTGCCTCAGCAACTCCGACCGGCTCACGCCCCGCCGCCGGGCCACCTCGTCGAGATGGGCGACGAGATCGTCGTCCAGCTGCACAAGAACCTCTCGTCGAGCCATGACCATATGGTAGAGCATATGAAGCGGCCGGGTCGCTGCCCTGTTGGGCCGGAGTTCACGAAGTCGCGATGTCGCGGTGTCGTGCCCAAGGCGACCCACCGTGAGCCTCCCTGAAGAGGCGACATTGAGTGACGTGGTGGGCTCTGGGGTAGTCGCAGATCCACCTCGGGGCACCGACACCGGCGATGAGTCCCGCGTCGCCCACCTCGTCTCCGTCGAGGCGGACTTCTCGCGTGGAGAGAACACCGTGTCGGAGGGGGGACTTGAACCCCCACGCCCTTGCGGGCACTAGGCCCTCAACCTAGCGCGTCTGCCTATTCCGCCACTCCGACGGGCTGTGCGGGCCCGGACTCTACCAAGCCTCGCCCCGGCGCCCAATCAGTCCAGGAGCAGCCCGAGGGCGACCGTGCAGAACACGAACACGAGCGCCACGATCATGGTGATCCGGTTCAGGTTGCGCTCGGCGGCGGTCGAACCGAGGGCGGTCGTACCGGCGCCGCCGAACATGTCGGACAGGCCTCCCCCACGCCCGCTGTGGAGGAGCACGAGGACGATCAGCAGGAAGATCGACAGCACGTCGATCGTGGCAACCAGGGGGATCACGGGCGGTGAGGCTAGCAGCCGGCGCTCGGAGGCCGCAGGCTGTCGTCGGGCACGACCGACACGACCTCGGCGAAGTGGCAGGCGCTCGGATGCCCCTGACCACGGTCGACCAGGGCCGGCTCCTCCTGTGCGCAGATCTCCTGCGCCTTCCAGCAGCGGGTGCGGAACCGGCACCCGCTCGGCGGGTCGACCGGGCTCGGGACCTCTCCGGTCAACATGATGCGCCGGCGCACGCGCTCGATGCGCGGATCTGGTACCGGGACGGCCGACAGCAGCGCCTGGGTGTAGGGATGCGCCGGCGACAGGTAGACCTCGTCGCGGCTGCCGATCTCGACGATCTTGCCCAGGTACATCACCGCCACCCGGTCCGAGATGTGGCGCACCACCGACAGGTCGTGGGCCACGAACAGGTAGGCGATCCCGAGGCGCTGCTGGAGCTCGTCGAGGAGGTTCACCACGCCGGCCTGCACCGAGACGTCGAGCGCGGAAACGGGCTCGTCGAGCACGATCATCCGCGGCTCGAGGGCCAGGGCCCGGGCCACGCCCACCCGTTGGCGCTGCCCCCCGGAGAACTCGTGGGGGTAGCGGTTGCCGTGCTCCGGGTTCAGGCCCACCAGCCGCAGCAGCTCGGCGACGCGATCGGGTCCGGTCGAGTCCCACAGCCCGTGGACCCGCAGTGGCTCGGCGATGATGTCGTTGACCGGCAGGGTGGGGTTCAGCGAAGCGTAGGGATCCTGGAACACGATCTGGAGGTAGCGGCGGATCGGGCGGAGCTGGCGGCGCGTGAGCGTGGTCAGCTCCCGCCCGTCGAACTTCACCGAGCCCGAGGTGGGGGCGTGGAGCTGGAGGATGGCCCGGCCGGTCGTGGATTTCCCACAGCCGGACTCCCCCACCAGCCCGAGGGTCTCACCGGCGGCCAGGTCGAACGACACGCCCGACACCGCCTGCACCGCACCCACGGTGCGAGCGATGATGGCGCCGGCTCGGATGGGGAAGTGCTTGACCAGGTCGCGCACCTGCAACAACGGCGGCGCCACGGAGGCTGCCGGCGTCGCCGGACGGGCCGCCGTGGTCTCGCTCATCACGCCTCCCCGACGTCGGCGAACAGCGTCTTCGGGTCCGGGAGGGCAGCGAGCTGCTCGTTCGAGATGCAGGCGGCCAGGTGCTCCAGGGACGTCGTGGGCGCGAGCGCCGGCTCGTCCTCCGCGCAGGCCGCCGTCGCGAGCGGGCAACGCGGCGAGAAGGGACAGCCGGGCGGCAGGCTGATCAGCGAGGGCGGCGCACCCTGGATCGGGTGCAGGCGCTCACCGTCGGACTCGATCGAGGGGATCGAGCCGAGGAGGCCGGCGGTGTAGGGCATGCGGGGCCGGTAGTAGACGTCGTCCACCGACCCGGCCTCCACGACGGTGCCGGCGTACATGACGAGCACCCGCTCGGCCATCCCGGCGATGACGCCGAGGTCGTGGGTGATCAGCAGGATCGCGGCGCTCGTCGCGTCCTTGATCTGGATCAGGGTCTCCAGGATCTGGGCCTGCACGGTCACGTCGAGGGCCGTCGTCGGCTCGTCGGCGATGATCACCTCGGGGTCGTTGACGATGGCCATGGCGATCATCGCCCGCTGGCGCATGCCCCCCGAGAACTCGTGCGGGTAGGAGCCGGCCCGGGCCGCGGCCTGCGGGATGCCGACGGTGTCCAAGATGGCCACCGCCCTGCGCCAGGCGGCTCTGCGACTGATGTCGTTGTGGGCCCGGATCGCCTCCGACAACTGCCAGCCCACCGTGTAGACGGGGTTCAGCGACGTCATGGGGTCCTGGAAGATCATCGAGATCCTCCGCCCGCGGATGTGCAGGAGATCCTTGGGCTTGCGCCCGACGAGCTCCTCACCGCGGTAGCGGATCGAACCGGTCACCTTGGCCGTCTTGGGCAGCAGGCCCATGAGGGCCATCGACGACACCGACTTGCCGCAGCCCGACTCCCCCACGATCCCGAGGACCTGCCCAGGGGCCAGGGAGTAGGAGACGTGGCGCACGGCGTTCACGACGCCGTCCTCGGTCGGGAAGGCGACCGAGAGGTCGGCCACCGCCAGCAGCTCCTCGGCCATCAGGCCCGCACCCGGTTCTGGCGGGGATCGAAGGCGTCGCGCAGCCCGTCACCGATGAAGTTGATGGTCAGCGAGATCAGCACGAGGCAGGCGAACGGGTACCAGAACAGCCAGGGCAGGGCACCGAACTCGCCCTGGTGGTCGAAGATCAGGTAGCCGAGCGAGGTGTCGGGCAGGTGGACCCCCAGACCGATGAACGACAGGGCGGCCTCGGCCAGCACGGCACCGCCCACCGCCAACGTCACGTTCACGATGATCGGCCCGAGCGTGTTGGGCAGGATGTGGCGGAAGATGATCCGCCGGTCCGGGGCACCGATGGCTCGGGCGGCCTCGACGAACTCCTTCTCCCGCAGCGACAGGAAGCTCCCTCGGATCACCCGGGCCGTCCCCATCCACGTGAACAGGGCCAGGAAGATGGCCAGCCAGAACCAGCTCGATCCCTTCGTCTGGCGGGCCATGGTGGCCACCGCGACCTGGAACGGGATCACGAGCATCAAGTCGACGAAGCGCATCATCAGCGAATCCGTCCAGCCCCGGAAGTAGCCGGAGATGGCACCGATCACCACCCCGAGGAACGTGGCCAGCAGCGCCACGATCATGGCGATCCGCAGCGAGTACTGCAGGCCCCGCATCACCTGGGCGACCATGTCGTGGCCCTGGCGGTCGAGCCCGAACGGGTGGGCCCACGAGGGGCGCAACCAGTCGTTCTTGCCCTTGAACGGGTACGGGTTCGGTTTGCGGAGCGTGTCGCTGTAGGAGTACTTCCACACGAGCGGCACCACGATGGAGGCCAGCACGAGCAGGAAGAAGATCACCATGCTCACGACGGCCAGCTTGTGGTGGAGGAAGCGGCGCACGACCATCTTCCAGCGGGTCCTGGCCTCGACGCCGAACTCGTGATCCGCGGCCGCCGGAACGGGCGGCCGCGGCGGCTGGG
>Ga0209048_10006123_pt1 | contig 11299 bp, 11 predicted proteins | sample FrelakmetCRP12CR_FD_187146 | JGI IMG/M metagenome (GOLD analysis project Ga0209048, IMG submission 187146) | Freshwater lake sediment microbial communities from the University of Notre Dame, USA, for methane emissions studies - CRP12 CR (SPAdes)... | ecosystem: Environmental > Aquatic >... | reverse complement strand
GCACGGGCCACCAGCTGGCCGCGCGAGGCCAGGCGGGCGTCACGCACGACCCCGTGCCGGTTGGTGACGCCGACGAAGAGGCCGTGCGCGTTGACGCCAAGCCACGTGCCGCCGGCCGCCTCATCCCGCGGCGCCAGCACCGCTGGCACCCCCGGCCAGCGCAGGGGCGCCGAGGCCGGCCGGGCCAGGAATTCATCGCGGTTGGCGGCGACTTGCAGCACACCGCCCGGAGACGGCACGACGGCGAGGAGGGTGCACATGGCCTTCCTCTAATACCCAGCACGCCCCGGGCGGTCAGCCCCAGAGCAGCTCGCGCAGCCGCTGGTGGGCCCGGCGGCTCTGCCGCGTCGCATCGCGCAGCCCGGCCACCGCGTCTTCCAATTCCAGGTCCGGGTGGATGTCGGCCAGCGTCTCCACCTCATCCCCCACCACCTGCAGCACGTCCAGCGCCTGCGCCAGCGGCTGCTCCACGTCCTCCGTCAGGGCCGCGGAGAGGGCCTCGGCCCCACCCAGGCGCCATTCCAGAGCACGCTTGCCTGTCAACTCCTCGGTGAGGAAGGCAAAGCGCGGCGCTGAACCAGCCGGCGCCGGCAGGTGCACCACCGTGGTACAGAAGCTGGAGACGCCCTTTGGCGTACACGCCTGCCACTCCCCGCGGACGGCCGTGCCCCGCCGCTCTGCCTCGGCGGCCAGCTGCGCCCAGGCGGCGCAGGCCTCCGCCGGCATCCCCAAGTCCCGCGCCCGCTGGCCGCGGATTTCGTCGATGGGACGTCCCAGCCGCAGCGCCGCGGACGGATTCACCGACAGGTAGCGCCCGTCATCCCCCAGCCACTCCAGCACGCCCACGTACAGCGGGGACTGGGTGAAGAGGAGATGCAGAAGCGGGTCGTCCCCCTGTGCCCCAGTGGCAACGGGCGGCAGAAGGACGGGGGTGGGGGTGCGGAGGGAAGGCTGCGACATTTCTGCTTTCGGCGAAGGAAAGGAGGCGGAACCCTTGGAGGGCGGCCTCCTACGTCCTTCGACGCAGTGTGACAAAGACGCGGCAAAGGACTTCTAATGGACTTTAGTAACTCGCTTTGGCCCGTTACCCTCCGGAGGGCGTGAGGACGAGGATGAGGACGCCGCCGGCGTGCGGGCCCGCCTGCAGGTACACGGAGCCCTCCCGGCCCAGCGTGTACGTAGTGTGCAGGGGCGGCAGGCTGACGGACACCTGGCTCTGGGTGCCCTTGACGCTGAGGAGGGTGACGGTGGCCGCCTTGCCGTTGGGCAGTCGCACCTCGGCCGGCTTGCCCAGGGCGAGTTGCAACGGCACCTCGGACAGCCGGCGGTAGGATTTGTAGGTGATGCCGCTCTTCGCGAACTGCTCGCGCATCTTCTCGAGGCCGGGGTCAACCCCGGTGCCGTCGTTGGAGGCCTGGACGACGTCGGCCAGCAGGGAGATGCGACCGTCAGCCGCGGCCGGGACGGCCAGCAGCAGCGCCGACAGCAGCGGCGCCCGCAGACGGCCCTTCACAACTCGCCGCCCTTGGGACGCGGCGCGGGCGGTGGCGGCACGTCCGGCACCGAAGCATCGCTGCCAAGGCTGAGGCTGGGCCGGTCCGGGTGGTCCACGAGCCAGATGATGGCATCTCCGCCTTCCGTCTTCAGCACCACCGGGGCGACATGGGCGGTCTCGTCCGTGGAGACGGCCTGCAGGGAGGGGTGACCGGCTTCGCCCGCGACGTCCGGGACCAGCGGCGCCACGGCCAGCACGGCCAGCACGGCGGCCGCGGCCAGGCCGACGCCGCCCCACAGCACGGCGGGCCGGTGCGTCCGCCACTCCGAGAAGGCCACCTGGAGGCGCTCCCCGAGGGGTGGACGGTGGGGCCGCAGCCGCGCCAGCACGCCCTCGGTGAAGCCGGTGAAGTCGGCCGCGTCGGCCTGGGCCTCGAACCGCCGGCGCAGGGCCTCCCCGACGGACCGCAGCGCGGCCAGCCGCGCGCGGCAGTCGGGGCAGCCGCCGAGGTGTGCCTCCAGCGCCACGCGCGCCGCCGGGGACAGTTCCCCGTCGAGGTGCGCAGACAGTTGCTGGACAGGTGTGCAGTGAGAGTCGGTCATGAAGTTTCCCGAAAGAACAATGACGAGGGCCGCCGGCCCTTTATTCGCTTCCCGGGCCCCCTTTCCCCTTCCCCGGTGGGCTGGGCGCGTCCGCCAGGTAGTCCGCCAGCAGGCGCTGCACCTTCGCCCGGGCGTGAAACAGCCGGGACATGACCGTCCCCTTGGGGATGTCCAGCGTCTGAGCGAGGTCCTCGTAGGACATCCCCTCCAGCTCGCGCAGAAGCAAGATGGCGCGGTGCTTCTCCGGAAGCTGCGCGAGCGCCTCCTCCAGCTTCTCCCCCAGCTCGCGGCGCAGCGCGGTGCGGGCCGGATTCGTCTCCAGCTGACTGCCCAGGGCGCCCAGGTTGGCCTCGCCGAGGTCCATCTGCACGCTGTCGTCGTACTCGACTGATTCGGCGCTGCTGCTGCCGCGGCGGCGCAGCACATCAATGCAGGTGTTGGTCGTGATGCGGTACAGCCAGGTGTAGAAACTCGAATCGCCCTTGAAGTGGTCGAGGTAGCGGTGCACCTTGACGAACGCCTCCTGGGCGACGTCCCGCGCTTCCTCGGCGTCCTTCACCATGCCCAGCGCGACGGCGTACACCTTCTTCTGGTAGCGCTCGACGAGCAGGCCGAAGGCCCGCTGGTCGCCGGAACGGGCACGGCGGACGAGCGTGAGGTCGTCGGTCGGCAAGGGCGGCTCCACCTTACACGGGGCCGCGCCGGCGGCCCTAGGCCCAGTCGCGCGGGTGCCGCAGCACCTCCACCAGCCGTGCCTCCTCGCTCCCCGGGGCGGGCTGCACGTCGTACACCCACCGCACCCGCGGTGGCATGGAGACGAGGATGCTTTCCACCCGCCCTTGCGTCTGAAGCCCGAACAGCGTCCCCCGGTCGTGCACCAGGTTGAACTCGACGTAGCGCCCGCGGCGGATTTCCGCCCAGGCGCGCTGGGCGTCGGTGAAGGTCAGCCCCTTTCGCCGTGACACAATCGGCAGGTAGGCCGGCAGGAAGGCGCGCGCGCAATCCTGAACGAAGGCGAACTCCGCCTCCGGCTCTCGTCCCGTGTTCTCGAAGAAGACACCGCCCACCCCGCGCGCCTCCCCCCGGTGGTGCAGCCAGAAGTAGTGGTCGCACGCCTGTTTGAAGCGTGCGTAGCAGCCCGCCTCGTGGCGCTCGCACGCCGCCCGCAGCGTGCGGTGGAAGTGTGCTGCGTCCTCGTCAAAAAGGTAGTGGGGGGTGAGGTCCGCGCCGCCGCCGAACCAGGCCTTCGCCCCGTGCTGGATGAAGCGGAAGTTGGCGTGGACGGTGGGCACCAGCGGACTTCTCGGGTGCAGGATGAGGCTGATGCCCGTGGCGAAGAAGTCCCGCCCGTCCCCGCCCAGCTTCCGGGCGAAGGCCTCGTCCAACTCCCCCCAGACCCCCGACACGTTGACGCCGCCCTTCTCGAAGACGCGCCCCTCCTCGAGCACGCGCGTCCGCCCGCCGCCGCCGCCGGGACGCTCCCAGACGTCATTGCCGAAGCGGCCCGCGCCGTCCTCGGCTTCCACCGCGCGGCAGATGTCCTCCTGCAGCCCTTCCACGAAGGCCTGCATCCGTGCTCCCAGGTCGTTCAGCGTCCTCGCCGGCGCCGCCACTAGTGCACCGGGAGGTCCGGGCCCAGCGTCTCGATGACACCGAAGCGGGCCTCGTACTTCTGCAGGTTGTCCGCCATCGCCGCCAGCAGCCGCTTCATGTGCCGGGGGCTGGTGATAATCCGCGCGCGCACCGCGGCCTTGGGCTGCTGGGGCTGGACGTAGATGAAGTCCAGGGTGAATTCGGCGTCGGTGTGGTTGACCAGCGCCATGTTCGCGTAGAGACCTTGGGCGACGGCCTCGTCGATCTGGATCTGCAACGCAGTCTCGGGCACCTTGGGGTCGGACATGGCCTCCGTGCATACCGCCCCGATGGGCGCCGGTGCCAGGGGGGCACCGTCCGACGGCCCCCCCCTGGACCCGGCGCTGACGGCGCCCTTCGAGTTGGGGGTGGGGCCCGGGGCCTGCCTGCTGCTGCACGGCTTCACCGGAACGCCCTGGGACGTCCGGCCGCTGGGCGAGGCACTGGCCGCCGGGGGCTTCCGCGTGCGCGGGCTCCGGCTGCCGGGCCATGGCACCACCCCACGGGCAATGCTGGACGCCGGGGCGGAGGACTGGCTGGCCGCCTGCGAGGAGGGCCTCGCCGGCTTCCGAGAGCCCCGGGTGGCCGTGGTGGGACTGTCCATGGGGGCGCTCCTGGCGCTGGTGCTGGGCGCCCGGCACCCGGACCGCGTCCAGGCGGTGGTGGGGATGGCGCCCGCCGTCCGCTTCAAGGACCCGCTGATGCGTGGCCTGCGCCTGGCGCGGCCCCTCTCCCTGGCGGTGGCGGAACGCGTCCGCCCCTGGGTGCACAAGTCCACCACGGACCTGCTCGACCCGGTGGTCCGGGCGGCCGCCCCGGTGCTGGCGGCGTGGCCGCTGCGACGGCTGCGGGACTTGTGGAACATTCAAGACCTGGCCTGGGCAAGTGCCCCCAAAGTGCGCGCCCCGGTGCTTCTGGCGACGGCCCGCCATGACCGGGTGGTGGACGCCCGGGGCACCCGGGAACTGGCCCGCCGTCTCAGCAGTGCCGCGAGCGTGCGCTTCATTGAATTGGACCGCGGGGCGCACATCATGCCGCGGGACGAAGGCCGCCTCGTGCTGCAGCAGGAAGTCCTCGGCTTCCTGCGTCGTGCACGCACGCTCGATAGCGGCGCGCCAACGGTATAGGTTCGCCGGACACTCCCCGGGGACGGCCGCCAGGTCGGCCCCGCCGGCGCGGCAAGCGTGAAGGAGGAAGCATGGCCAAGCGGCGCTACATTCTCGCCGTCGACCAGGGCACGACCGGCACGCACGTCACGGTGCTTGACGACCGGCTGAAGGTCTCCGGGCAGGCCTACCGGGAGTTTCCGCAGGCCTTTCCGCAGCCGGGTTGGGTGGAGCACGACCTGGAGGACATCTGGCACTCGGTGGAGCGCTGCATCACCAAGGGCCTGAAGGACGCTGGCATCGACCCGGCCTGGGTGTCCGCGGTCGGCATCACCAACCAGCGCGAAACCACCGGCCTGTGGCGGCGCGACAACTCCAAGCCGGTGCACCGGGCAATTGTCTGGCAGGACCGCCGCACGGCCGAGGCCTGTGCGGCGCTGAAAGCCCGCGGGGAAGAAGCGGCCGTACGGGCCAAGACGGGCCTGGTGCTGGACCCCTACTTCAGCGCCACCAAGCTGGCCTGGCTGCTGGACAACGTGGACGGCGCGCGCGCCCGGGCCGAGACCGGCGACTTGTGCTTCGGCACCATCGACAGCTGGCTGGTGTGGCGCTTCACTGGCGGCGCGGCCCACGTCACCGATGCCTCCAACGCGAGCCGCACGCTGCTGTACGACATTCACACCGGCCGCTGGGACGATGGGCTGTGCGCCCTCTTCGGCGTGCCCAAGGCGGTCTTGCCGGAGGTGAAGGGTTCGGCCGAAGTGTACGGCCTCACCAAGGGCTGTGGCGTGCTGCCGGACGGCATCCCGGTGTGCGGCATGGCGGGAGACCAGCAGTCCGCTCTCTTCGGCCAGGCTTGCTTCCAGCCGGGCGAGTCCAAGTGCACCTATGGCACGGGCGCCTTCCTGCTGATGAATACCGGACCGGTGCCGGTGGAGAGCCACCATGGCCTCCTCACCACCGTGGCCTGGCGGCTGGGAGGCGTCACCACGTACGCCCTGGAGGGGTCCAGCTTCGTGGCCGGCGCCGCCGTGCAGTGGCTTCGCGACGGCCTCGGCCTCATCCGCAAGGCACGCAAGGTGGAGGACCTCGCGCGCCAGGTGCCGGACACCGGCGGGTGCACCTTCGTCCCGGCGCTGGCCGGGCTGGGCGCGCCGCAGTGGCGGCCCGAGGCCCGCGGCCTCCTCATGGGAATGGACCGGGGCACCACCGCCGCCCACGTCGCCCGCGCCGTCCTGGAAGGAATCGCCCTGCAGACGGCCGACCTGGCGGAGGCGATGCGCAAGGACAGTGGGCACGCCATCCCTCTCTTCAAGGTGGATGGCGGCGCCGCCGGGAATGACCTGCTGATGCAGATGCAGGCCGACATCCTGGACGTGCCGGTGGTGCGTCCACGCAACCTGGAAACCACGTCTCTCGGCGCCGCGCTGCTGGCCGGGCTGGGGTCCGGGCACTGGAATTCCCTGGAGGAAATCCGCAGCGTCTGGAAGGCGGAGAAGACGTTCAAACCCAAGGCCACCCCGGAGGCCCGCGCCGAGGCGATGGCCCGCTGGCGGCGCGCGGTGGACCGGGCCTGACGGCCCGCACTCCCCCCTGGCCAAAGGAGGCAGCCCGTGGCCCGTGACAGGACGAAGCTGACGGAGGCCGAGGTGCAGGCATTTGTGCAGTCGCATCCGGGCTGGGCCCTGGCAGGCGGCATGCTGAAGAAGACGTACGGCTTTGCGGACTTCCGCGCCGCCATGGCCTTCGTCAACCGGGTGGCCGACGCCGCCGAGGCGGCCGACCACCACCCCGACATCGACATCCGCTACAGCAAGGTGACGCTGGCCTTGCAGACGCACGACGCCGCGGGCCTCACCGTGCGCGACACGGCGCTGGCAGCCCAGGTGGAGCGCTTCGCCTGAAACGCGGTGGCCGTGGCTAGGCACTCACCGGCGGCCGCCGCCCGGCCCAGGGCCGGGCTGACTCCAGCTGCGCGGCCAGCCGCAGCAGCGTCGCCTCGCCGTGCACACCCCCGATGGCCTGCACGCCCACCGGTAGCCCGGCGGCATTCCAGTGCAGGGGCACGGACATGGCCGGCTGCCCGGTGACGTTGGCCAGCGGGGTGTAGGGGATGAAGTCAAAGACGCGGTCCACCGCGCCGTCGATGCCACCGCCCAGCTTCAACAGCAGCATGCTGCTGAAGCTGGCGGCCAGCCGCTGCACGGCTGCTTCCGCCCCTTTGGGCTGCAGCGCTCCGACGGCGGGCGGCGGCTGCCCAAGGGTGGGGGTGAGGAGCACGTCGCAGTCCTCGAAGAAGGTGGCCACCTGGCGCGAGACGCCCTGCAGGTGGCGCAGGGCGAGGGACAGGTCCTGCGCGCTGGCCGACCGGGCCAGCATGGTGACCAGCCAGGTTTGTGCCTCGAAGCCCTCGGGAGTGGGCTTGCGCCCAAGCAGCTGGCCGCCGACGGCGAGGTCCGCGGCCGCCTCGGACACGACGACGGTGAAGAAGGCCTTGGCCAGCGCGCGTGCGTCCAGTTCCAGGTGTGCCTCCCGCACGTCATGTCCCAACTGCTGGCACAGCGTCACGGCCTCCTCCAGGGCCTGGACGCAGTCCGGGTGGACGCGGCTGGGCATGTGCGGCCGGGCGCTGAAGGCGATGCGGAGGCGCCCCGGCGCGGCCCGGATTTCCTCCAGGAAGGCCCGGGCGGGGGGCGGGGCCCGGTGCACGGACAGCGGTTCCGGGCCGGCGGTGGCATCCAGGGCGGCGGCGCTGTCGCGCACGCTGCGGGACACCACGTGGTCCACCTCACAGCCGAACCAGACTTCCAGCCGGTCCGGCCCCACCGGCATGCGGCCACGGCCCGGCTTGAGTCCAAACAGTCCACAGCAGGAAGCGGGGATGCGGATGGAGCCGCCGCCGTCGTTGGCATGCGCCATCGGTAGCGCCCCGGCGGCCACCAGGGCGGCCGCTCCCCCGCTCGAGCCTCCCGGGGTGTGGCCCACATTCCAGGGGTTGAGGGTGGGCCCGTGCAACTCGGGCTCCGTGACGGGGAGCAGCCCGAATTCGGGCGCGTTGGTGGTGGCGCACAGCAGCAGCCCCGCCTTTCGGTAGCGGCGCACCAGCTCGCTGTCGTGCGGGGGCACAAAGTCCTTGAAGAAACGGCTGCCGGCCGTCAAGCGCACGCCCTTCACCGCCGCCAGGAGATTCTTCGTCGCGAAGGGGACGCCGGTCAGCGGCCCGTCCGTCGGGCGGCTGGCCTCGCCTCGCGCCGCCTCGTACATGCGTTCCACCACCGCGTTGATGGCGGGGTTGACCCTCTCGATGCGTGCGATGGCTTCTTCTAGTAGCTCCGTGGAGGTCACCTCGCGCCGGCGCACCAGCTCCGCCAGCCCCACCGCGTCGTACTGGCCGTACTCGGAAAAGCCTGCCATGCGTCCCTCCTCGTGCCTGCCGGGAAGACGGCCCGCGTCGGTCCGGCGCCCGGACGGTGCGACTGCCGAGGCAGTTGCTACACTACCCGTTTCCGCGCGCCGTCCCGCGACTACCGTGGCAGCGGCGGGACGAGGCGAATCCCCTGGGGGCGCAGCTTCTCGAAGCGCTCTTGTCCGCGCAGTGGCCCGAGTCGCGGGTCCACCGCGAGGTAGGTCAACCAGCCGGAGCGCTCTGCGCGCGCGCGTTCCAGCAGGGCAAGTGCGGCCTCTGTCTCTCCCAACGCGAGGTGAATCAGCGCGATTTCGTATGCGTACAGGCAGTGTTCGCCGCCGCGCTTCTCAAGGTCCCGGACCACGTCGAGCGCTGGCCGCCGCTCGCCAGCGCACGCCAGCGCCCGGCCGAGGCCGGCGACCATGACGGCCTGGCCACTGGAGCACCGGACGGCCTCGCGCATGTAGGAGACGGCACGGGCGGCATCCCCGAGCGCCTCCGCCCCCCAGCCGGCAAAGTAGTGGCCAAAATGAAATTGTGAATCAATCCGGATGGTGCGCTCGGCTTGTTCGAGGACGTGCTCCGGGGCACCCGCCATGTGGTAGTGCCAGGCGAGATGCGCCGTCATCAGCGGGTTGAGCGGGTCCAGCGCCTGCGCCACGCGACTCTCTTCCAGCGACTGCTCAAACCTGCCCGTCGCGGCCAGGCAGTGCGAGTACCAGTGGTGAGCCGAGGCCAGGTTGGGATTCAGCGCCAGCGCCCGGAGGAAGCTTGCCTCGGACTGGGGCGCATTCCAGTCGTGATGAAGCGTGGTGTAGGCAAGCGTCGTGTGCGCCTCGGCAAGCTCCGGGTCAATCTCCAGGGCGCGGGTCGCAAATTCCTTGGCCTTGCCGTGCGCCTCGTCGTGCGGGAGTACCCCAGCCTCCCAGGACCCCAGGGTGGCATAGACGTCGGCCACGCCTGCCCACGCGGCGGCGAAACGGGCGTCTCGCTGCGCCGCTTTCTGGAAGCACGCCAGGGCCTCCCACACCACGGCACCCGGCCGGCGGTTCCAGAGAAACCGTCCCTGCAGGTACCACTCATAGGCCTCGACATCCGTCGGGCGCCCGGCGGACGGGCTGACCGCGGCGAGCTGGCGGCTGAGGCTCCGCGTGACCGCCGCGGCAATCTCCTGCTGGATGGTGAAGAGGTCTCCGGACATGCGGTCGAAGATTTCTGACCAGCGTTCATAGCCAGTTTCCGCCTCCACCAGCTGTGCCGAGACGCGCAGCCGCTCGTTCGACTTGCGGACGCTGCCGGTGACGAGAAGCGTGGCGCCCAGCTGGCGTCCAATCTCCTTGGGGGCGATGTCCGACTGGGCCAGGCGGAAGGACGAGGTCCGCGCAACCACCTGAAGCTTCGGAATCCGTCCCAACGCGTCGAGAATCTCCTCGCTCACGCCTTCACAGAGGAATTGCTGGTTTCTCTCCGGACTCCGGTCTGCAAAAGGCAGGACCGCTACGCTGTGACGGGGCGGTGCCGCAGCGGCTGACACCGACTGAGGGTCGAGGGCCTGCATGACCTCCAGTGCGCTCTGGAAGCGTCGGGCCGGCTCGGCCTCCAGACAGCGAAGCACCGTCTGCGTCCAGCCGGCCGGAAGGTCGGGAGCCAGGCCTTGCAACGCTCGCGGCAGCGGGCCTTCTGTCCGAAATGGGAGTTCCCCGGTGAGCATCTCGAAGAGGACGACGCCAAAGGCGTAGACGTCCGTGGCCGGGCTGATTCGCCCGCCGACCAGCTGCTCCGGGGACATGTAGCCCGGCGTGCCGATGATGGTGCGGTCGACCACCGGTCCGTTCAACCCATCCGTTTGCATCAGGGCACGGGCAATCCCGAAATCCGTCAGGACCACCCGCACTGGCGTCTGCGCCGTAGCCGCGGAGCGCCGGATGAGGAAGACGTTGCTCGCCTTCAAGTCCCGGTGAATGACGCCCTCGGCGTGGGCAGCGGAGAGCCCGCTGGCCACCTGGCGGAGCAGGGGGAGCGCTTGCTCGGCGCTCAGCTTGCCTTCGCGGTGCAGGAGGTCCGCCAAGGTTTCCCCCTGCAGCAACTCCATGGTGAGGAAGTGAATGGAGCGGCCATCCGGCCGCTTGGCGGGGAAGAATTCGAAGACACGGCACACGTTGGGATGCGTCACGCGCCGAGCCAGCAACACTTCCGTGTGAAAACGCTGGAGCGCAAGTGGATGCGCCGCGACATCCAAACGGATGGTCTTCAGCGCCAGGTGTGTCTGCAGCACGCCGTCCAGCGCCTCGTACACCTCGCCCATGCCGCCGCCGGCAATGAAGCGGAGAACGGTGAAGCGTTCGCAGACCACTTCGCCTTCCTGAAAGGTCCTAGGGGTGGACGGGGATGGGCCGGGCGCTCGCTCCGGGTCCGGTCCGTCCATCGGCTGCGTGGCCTGGGCTGGGTCGAGTGCGCGCAGCCGCGTGGGCGCGCTGCTCGTCTCGACGACGGACGCTGGCTGCTGCCCACCCCACGGGGAGCGCTCGTCTTCGTCGACGCTCATCAGACTCTCCTCTCAGCGTACTCGACGATGAACGAAGCTGTCACACCGGGGCCCGGGGCAGCCGACTCCATCGGCGTGGGGCGGGCGACAGGTGCCTCACGCCAGGTGGGCGACGACCAGGCACAGGCACGACACCCCGGGGAGCGCCGTCAGCGCGTGGTGGCTCCCGGCCGGCATGGTGAGCGTGTCGCCGGGCCAGAGTTCATGCCCTTCGGTATCGCGAAAGCCCCCCTGCAGCACCAGCGTGTCCTCGGGCGCCTCGTGCGTGTGGTCGTCCAGCCCGGCGCCCGGCTCGATGCGGCACAGCGTGGCCAGCGCGTCGGCCGCGCGCGGGCCAGTCGGCACAGCCAGCACGGAAATGCCTGGGGTGATGAGCCAGTCCTCGGCGACGTCCACGCGGGCGAGCAGCGCGCCGGCGGCGGCCGAGTCGATGTCCAAGAAGGCGGCCACCTGGTCCACGAAGCGCTGCAGGCGCCGGGGGCCCGTCATCTCCTCCCGCAGCGCGGCCAGGAC
>Ga0209048_10006122_pt1 | contig 11299 bp, 8 predicted proteins | sample FrelakmetCRP12CR_FD_187146 | JGI IMG/M metagenome (GOLD analysis project Ga0209048, IMG submission 187146) | Freshwater lake sediment microbial communities from the University of Notre Dame, USA, for methane emissions studies - CRP12 CR (SPAdes)... | ecosystem: Environmental > Aquatic >... | reverse complement strand
GGGCCTGAAAGATCTCAGGGGGCATGTGGTAACCCGCAAGAGCGACATAACCATGGCCTGGATAACGGTTATTTTGCTCATGATCATTGTTGTTATCCGGTTCTTTCCTCTGTGAAGGGGCGCTTCGCCAACACAAATTCTCCTTATAATTTATCCCGGATTTTGCGTTTGGGATAGAGCTATAATAGCTGCATGCACCTTGGGTGGACTTATGCAAAAAACTCATAGCGGCCATGGTAAAGTTTTAACCCAAATTTTGCGTTTAAGAAGAGTAAAAACTTGATCCGTTAAAAACCTCCATCTCGCAGCCTTTGTGGAATGCTAATTTTCTCGGTCCTTCAAAGCTGCTTTGGTGGAGGTTTTTAACGGACCTATTTGAAAACAATTCCATGACAACTATGTGTGCTATGCTTAAGGCCACCTTCAGATGCATGAAGCACTTATGGATACATCCAAACGCAAAGTCTGGGTTTAAAATTCTCTGAGATGCAAACCAAAAATTAGCCCGTTCATCCAGGCAGCTACCCATTACGAGCATGATGTGCGCTCATATGGTAAAGGCCACGCGGTTAAGGTGATCATCCAGGTACGCATTCCTGTGATGAAGCAGTTTTTTACTTAAGGACACCTGAAGTGCATAGAGTATTTAAGGGTAAATTCAATTGTAAAATTCGGTGTGTTTCACGTGAAACTTTTTCAATTCATCTTTCATAACTTTTATGGTAGTCCTCCATTGTGCATCATAAGATAATAAGCATCTCCAATCAAAAGGGTGGTGTGGGCAAGACAACAACGGCCATAAACCTTGGATCTTCCCTTGCCTTGCTGGGTAAACGTACCCTCATCATCGACCTTGATCCTCAGGCGAACGCCACCACGGGCCTGGGTGTCGATCTCGCCAAACTGGATGCCCATATCTATCATGTCCTGCTTGATCAGCAGTCCCTGGACAGTATTATTGTTTCAACCAAGGTTGGCAATCTTTGTCTCGCCCCGAGCAATACCGACCTGGTAGGCGCCGATGTTGAACTCATGGATATTCCCATGCGGGAGAGGATCGTCTCCAATATCCTGACTCAGATGGGTTCTGTTTTTGATTTCATTCTTATCGACTGCCCCCCTTCGTTGGGCCTTCTCACCCTGAATGCGCTGACCGCGTCGGATTCTCTCCTTATCCCGGTACAATGCGAATACTATGCCCTTGAAGGAATCAAGAGTCTTCTGAACACATTTACTCTTGTGAAAAAAAGGCTCAATCCAGCCCTTTCCATCGAAGGGTTTCTCCTTACCATGTTTGATTCCCGCACCCGTCTCTGCCATGAGGTGGCGAACAATATGCGAGCTCATTTCAACACCCAGGTTTTCAATACGGTCATACCAAGGAATACGAGGTTATGCGAGGCGCCTAGCTATGGGTTGCCTATCTGCCTCTATGATATTTCTTCCAAGGGTGCCCAACACTATTTAATGCTTGCTAAAGAACTCTTGAGCAGGGAGGTTGCTGATGAAGGCAAAGCCTCGTCTCGGTAAAGGGATTGATGCCCTCATACCCCTTGAAGCACACGATATAAATACTCATGTTGTTGAGCTTTCACTCGACGAGATCCGTCCCAATCCAATACAACCCAGGAAGTCCATCAACAGGGATAAGCTTGCTGAGCTTTCAGAATCCATCAAGGTCCATGGTCTGATATCACCTATCCTCGTACGGAAGTTTAACACCAAATACGAGATCATTGCAGGCGAGAGAAGGTTCCATGCCTGTAAACTGGCCGGCATCGAGCGCGTCCCGGTTATTGTGAAAGACGTATCCGATGATGCTTCCTTTAGGATTTCTTTAATTGAAAACCTCCAGCGGGAAGATTTAAACCCAATGGAAGAGACCGATGCGTATTACACTCTGAAGGAGCAGTTCGGCCTTACCCACCAGGAGATTGCCGAGTCTGTGATGAAGGATCGTTCCACTGTCACCAACGCGCTACGTCTCATCGGACTTCCTGAGGAGATGAAGTCTGCGCTGCGTGAAGGGACTATTACCCCTGGTCATGCGCGCGCCATCCTCATGCTGGATACTGAGGAAGCCAGGCTCTCATTATTTAATAAGATCATTGCAAAGGGTATAAGTGTTCGAGAAGCTGAACGCTATGCCTCCAATAACCGCCATGAAAAAGAAATGCCAAATAAACCGGACACGTCTCTTGATTCTATATCTTCCATGCTCTCAAATCACTTTTCTACTCACGTTATATGCTCCTGGTCTAAGAAAAAGGGGAAGATCACCATCGAGGTTTCTTCACGCGACGAACTGAATAGGGTTGTGAATGAACTTACCAAGTCTGTTTCTCCTCTTTGAAGGCAATCTTTATGAACATATTAACATTGTTTGTTTTAGGTCCTCCGGTGGAAGGGAGTTATGAACGTATGAGTGGAAAACATATACCAAGAGATTTTGATAGGTTAGATGACTTTGGGACATATTGACATGATTATTAGTATATATAATTCATACTTATGAGGAGAATAAATATATGAAGTGTATAATCTCAAAAAGCGTTCTCCAGAACATGCTCTCAAAGGTACAGGGTTTTACCGAGAGAAAATCAACGCTTCCTATCTTAAGCCATGCCCTCTTGGAGGCCTTGAAAGGAACCTTATTTATCAAGGGTACAGACCTTCACACCTCCATACAGGTAGCTGCCGAATGTTCTGTGGAATCTCCCGGGGCCTGCGCTATTAATGCAAAGGGCTTTTACGACATCATCAAGGAACTCCCGGATAATGATCTCCTCATCTGGACTGATGATAACAATCGAGCTCACATAAAGGTTGGAAATAAGAATTTAAAGATGAACATCATGGATGCGGACGAATTCCCTACAATCGATTTACCGGCCAATCCAAACGGTTTTTCGATACCTCTAGAAGTCATGAAGCCCCTGATCGAAAAGACCATATTCTCCATACCCCTATCAGCAGAGAGCGATACGAAATACACCCTTGGAGGAGCGCTACTCCTTGCACGGGAAGAGAAGCCGAAACACACCTATATAGAAATGGTCACCACTGACAGCAGAAGGCTTTCAATGGCCAGATATGCTGTTGACGGGAAGCTTGATATGGGCGAAGGAATCATCGTGCCGCGCAAAGGTCTGCTGGAGATAAAGCGGCTCATGGACAGTAAAGATGAAGCACCCCATATCGTGCTTGCAAAGGAGTCCCTTTACTATGTATCGAAAGAGACAACCGCCACGGTCCGCCTCTTTGAAGGCAAGTTCCCAGATTTCAGGGGTATTGTTAATGAAGATGCATATCCGATTTTAACGCGCATAAATGTTGGTGAGCTGGTGGGCGTTTTAAAGGTATGCGTTGCCATGGTATCCGAGCTGGCAAGTTGCGCGAAATTTTCTTTCACCAGTAACAAGACCATAATTTATGCCAATAACCCCGAGCAGGGTGAGGTGGAAACGGCAATACCATCGGAACACACGGGAGAAGATGTGGAGATCACCTTCAACCCGAGATATTTTTTAGAATGTCTTGCTTTCATAGAGGGAGAAGCAGAGATACGGCTGAAAGGGCCCCAGGGACCCTGTTTGATAACAGACAGCGCAAACTCAGAGTGTAAGTGGGTCATCATGCCCATGAGGTTTTAAACACACATATTAAAGAGGAAGGCACATGCAAGAATATACAGCAGATGATATAAAGGTCCTCGGTGATTTCGAGGCAGTGAGACTCAGGCCGGCCATGTACATCGGGTCGACCTCGGGACAGGGGCTTCACCACCTGGTCTTCGAGGTAGTCGACAACAGCGTGGATGAGGCCATAGCAGGCTTCTGCACCACGATCAAGGTCATCATTCACATGGATGAGAGCATCACCGTTATAGACAACGGCAGGGGTGTGCCGGTGGATATCCACAAGGAGACCGGTAAATCGGCCGTAGAGGTCGTCTTGACCACGCTCCACTCAGGGGGTAAATTCGATAACACCATCTACAAGGTTTCAGGAGGACTCCACGGGGTGGGAGTTTCCGTAGTGAATGCCCTGTCCGAATCCCTTGAAATAGACATCTTCCGTGACGGCAACCGATACGCTCAGAAGTATGAAAGGGGAACACCCGTAACCCCGCTGAAGAAATTAGAACAGATAGACTTAAGGGGCACCACGGTCCACTTCAAGCCTGATGCCGATATTTTCGAGACAACCACCTTTGAGTTCGACATCCTGGCCAACAGGCTCCGCGAGGTGGCGTTTCTCAACAAGGGATTGAAGATTGAGCTTGAGGATGAACGGACAGATACGCTTTTGACCTATATCTACAAAGACGGCCTCCTTGATTTCATGAACTTTCTGAATGCCAAGAAAAAGGCCATTCACCAGCCCATTTATTTCAAGAAGAATAAAGGAGATGTGGTGGTGGAGTGCGTGCTGCAGTACAACACCTCATACTCCGAGAGCCTGTTCTCCTTTGCGAACAACATCAACACCCATGACGGGGGTACGCATGCCATAGGCTTCCGTAAGGCACTGACGCGCACCATCAACGCATATGCAAAAGACAAGGGCATGTTGAAGAACGCCAAGATCGCCATCCAAGGGGATGATACACGGGAAGGCTTGTGCGCCGTTGTCAGCGTGCTCCTTCCCCAGCCCCAGTTCGAGGGACAGACCAAAGGCAAGCTCGGCAACTCGGAGATCCAGGGCATCACCGAGAGCATCACAAATGAAGCGGTAGGGGCCTATCTGAATGAGAACCCTTCAGAGGGCTCAGCCATTGTGAAGAAGATCCTGGACAGCGCCCAGGCCAGGGAGGCCGCCCGCCATGCACGGGAGCTTACCAGACGCAAGACCGCGATGGAGAGCACGCTGCTGCCCGGAAAGCTCGCCGATTGTCAGGAGCGGGACCCGGCCCTGTGTGAGATCTACATCGTGGAGGGCGACTCCGCCGGCGGGAGCGCCAAGCAGGGGAGAGACCGGAAGAACCAGGCCATCCTGCCCTTACGGGGCAAGATCCTGAACGTGGAAAAGGCCAGGGTGGACAAAATGCTGTCTAGCCAGGAGATTAAAAACCTGGTGACCGCGCTGGGCACGGGCATAGGCTCTGAAAGCTTTGATGTGTCCAAGCTCAGGTACCACTCCGTTGTGATCATGACGGACGCCGACGTGGACGGCGCCCATATCAGGACCCTTCTTTTAACCTTTTTCTACCGGCAGATGCCCGAGATCATCGAACGGGGATATCTCTATATCGCCCAGCCTCCCCTGTTCAAACTCGCCAAGGGCAAGAAGGTGAGCTATCTCCTGAACGAGGAGGTGCTCGATGACTTCCTCGTGAAGAACATCACCAAAGACATCGTCCTGAAAGGGGCGGTAGAGATCACGGGTACCGAGCTTTCCCGGTATCTCAAGCTCATCACCCGCAGGCAGAACATCCTTGAGAACTATGAGCAGAGGCAGATGGATGACAGGCTCGTCCAGTCCGTGTCCTATGTAAGTGAAGAACTCATAGCCTCGGCCTTTGATCCGGCCCGGATCAGGGATGAAATTATCCATATAATTAGTGAATGGTTCCCCCATATTGGTCCGGTCACCTGCGAGATCTTTGAAGACCACATCGTATTCCATTCCATCAAGAACGGCATACGTAAAGCGACCCCCATAGACAGGCGCCACATTGAATCCAAGGGCTTCGAGGAACTCCAGAAGATCCATAACCAGCTCCAGAAGATCGGCAAGCCGCCCTTCAAGGTGATCAAGGGCGATACCGTTCATGAGGTGACGAACCTGACAGAGGCGGCGAATAAGATCTTTGATGAATCCAAGAAGGGCTACACCATCCAGCGGTATAAAGGCCTAGGCGAGATGAACCCGGAGCAGCTCTGGGAGACAACCATGGACCCGGCAAGGCGCACCATGCTCCAGGTGACCATCGATGACGCGCTCGAGACCGACCAGATCTTCTCCACCCTCATGGGGGATGAGGTAGAGCCCAGGAGGGAATTCATCGAAAAGAACGCACTGAAGGTATCCAATCTTGACATCTAGTTTTCCACCTAAGAAAGAGGAGTTTGCATGAGTACGAAAACTGTTGCCATAGACCAGGAGATGAGGCGCTCGTACCTGGACTATTCCATGAGCGTCATTATCGGACGCGCCATCCCTGATGTGCGCGACGGCCTCAAGCCCGTCCACAGAAGGATCCTGTTTGCCATGCAGGACCTGGGCAACACCCACACAAAGGCCTATAAGAAGTCCGCCCGTATCGTGGGTGATGTCATCGGTAAGTACCATCCCCACGGCGACTCTGCGGTCTATGACGCCATCGTCCGCATGGCCCAGCAGTTCTCGTTGCGATATCCCCTGGTCGACGGCCAGGGTAACTTCGGTTCCGTGGATGGTGATCGGGCCGCTGCCATGAGGTATACCGAGATCAGGATGTCGCGCATAGCCGAGGAGATGCTTGCCGACCTTGAAAAGAATACCGTAGATTTCCACCCCAACTACGACGAGTCTCTGCAAGAGCCCGATGTCCTGCCCACGAGGATACCTGGGCTGCTGCTGAACGGGTCTTCCGGTATAGCGGTGGGCATGGCCACCAGTATCCCGCCGCACAATGCCGCCGAGCTGATGACCGCCCTGATCGCCCTGGTCGACAAGCCTGATCTGACGCTGCCCGAGATCATGAAGATCATCCCCGGACCGGATTTTCCCACTGGCGGCATCATCATCACCGAAGGCGAAATCGAGAAGGCCTACCGCACCGGCAGGGGCATCATTGTTGTCCGCGGCAAGGTGGAAAGGGAGGAAGAGCAGAACCGGGAGAAGATCATCATCTCCGAGCTCCCCTTTACCGTAAACAAGGCCGAGCTCGTAACGCGCATCGCTCTCCTGGCCCAGGAAAAGAAAATAGACGGCATTGCCAACATCCGCGACGAGTCGGACAAGGACGGCATGCGAGTGGTCATAGATCTGAAGAAGGGGGCCCCGCTGGAGGTCATCGAGAACCAGCTCTACAAGCTCACGACGCTCCAGGCCTCGTTCTCCATGAATCTGCTCGCCATACACAATAAAAGGCCCGCCACCATGGGTCTTTTGCAGTTGCTTCAGGCCTTCCTTGATTTCCGCGAGGAGGTGGTCACCCGCAGGTGCCTCTTCGAACTGGCCAAGGCAAAGGACCGTATCCACATCTTGGACGGCCTCTTAAAGGCACTGGAACACATCGACGAGATCGTTGCGCTCATCAAGGCATCGGCCAACCCGCCTGAGGCAAAGGTAAACCTGATGAAGCGCTTCGGCTTCTCCGAGATCCAGGCCCAGGCCATCCTGGACATGCGGCTCCAGAGGCTCACCGGGCTGGAGAGAGACAAGCTCGCCGATGAGCATGCAACCCTTACCAAAGAGATCAGGCGGCTCGAGCTCATCCTTTCCGACCGCAATGAGCTGCTCAAGGTCATCAGGGCAGAGCTGGAAGAGGTCAAGGACGACTACTCGGACCCCAGGCGGACCCTGATCCTGCGAGGCGAGATCGGCGAATTCAACATGCAAGACCTCATCCCTGATGAGAAGATGGTGGTCACCATCACCCGCAAGGGCTATGTGAAGCGCACCGAGCTCGACAAGTACCGCACCCAGAAGCGCGGCGGAGTAGGAGTAAAAGGGGCGTTGACCGGTGAGGACGACTTCATCGAGCACATCTTCGTGGCCACCAACCACACCTCAATCCTCTACTTCACCAACAAGGGCCGGGTCTATCACACCAAGGTCTACGAGATCCCGGAGCGCGACCGCGCGCTCAAGGGCGTGCCCATCGTGAACATCAGGCCTATTCAGAAAGAAGAGCGCATCTGCGCCATCCTGGTAACCACCGACATCAACATGGAAGCCGAGGTCGTGATGGTAACTGCCATGGCCAACATCAAACGGGTCGAGCTTAAGAGTTTCAGCAACATCGTGCGGACGGGCATCATCGCCTGTTCGCTGGAGCATGGCGACGAGGTCATGTCGGCCCGCATCACCACCGGCAGCACCCGCATCATCGTTGCATCCAGGGCAGGCAAGGCTATCATCTTCCCGGCCGACCAGGTCCGTGTCATGGGCCGCCAGGCCCAAGGGGTGCGGGCCATCAGGCTCGACAAGGGCGACTCGGTTATCGGCATGGATGTCATCACGAGCGAAGACGATATGGTCATCAATCTGACCGAGTACGGCTTCGGCAAGAAGACGGTCGTCAGCAAATACCCGGTGCAGAACCGGGCAGGCAAGGGTGTAAACACGGTCCACATCACCAAGAAGACCGGTGACCTGGTGGGTGTGAGGGTGATCAAGGAGACCGACGAGCTCATGATCATATCCACCTCGGGCCAGATCATCCGCATGCCAGTCTCCCAGATCCGCACCACCAGGACGCGCTCAGCCCAGGGTGTACGAGCCATCCGCATGAAGGAAGACGAGAAGATTGTGGACTTCACCAAGTACATCAGCGAAGAAGACGCCGAGTAAAGAGGCGTCTCATCACGAGAATACCTAGAAAAAATGCCCGGTCTCTGCAAGCAGAGAAAAGGGGACGTTTCTATTTATTGGTTAACTTGATAGGGGGATGGGTATTGGGATGAAAATCTTATTACCAGATAAAATCATTTTATAGATAGGTATGTCTGTTATTGTATTGTTAAGAAGAAGGGAAAATAGGATCAGGGACGATTAATGAAAGAAGGAGTTGACGCCTAACCATCGGATGCACTCGAAATTCCGGAGTCCGCCGATTTTTAATGGATCAAGTGTATACTAGGCAACCCATGAGCAACGGCTATAAACGTATTGATCGAGCAGGAGAAAAGCGTGGCAAAAGAAGGCCATCTCAGAAGACAACCGCTGAAGAACAAGACAGCTGTAGTCTGTGGAGGATCGAAGGGAATCGGGAAGGAGACCGCCAGGGAAATTGTACTTCTGGGGGGGAGTGTATGTATCATTGCAAGGAATGCGGAGCCTCTGGAAGATGCGGCTCGCGAGATGAAGGCTTTAGTACGACAGGAGGCTCAGTTTGTAGAGACTATAGCCTGTGACACCACAAATATGGAGAGGCTGCAGCCTTTCCTGACAGAGTTTGTTAATGAACACGGTGTGCCGGACTACCTGATAAATGTGGTTGGATATGCCTATCCGCAGTATGTTCAGGAACTGACGCTGAATGATTATCGCGCGTGCATGGACATAAATTACTATGGGCAATTGGTACCAATTCTCGTTCTGCTGCCGCACTTCATGGCCGCCCGGAAGGGACATATTGCAAATGTGTCGTCAATGATGGGCTACTTCGGAATAATAGGCTACGCTGCCTATGCACCGACGAAATTTGCGATTGTAGGACTCACTGAAGCCCTGCGGCACGAACTGAAGCCATATAATATATTTTTTTCAGTGTTGTTCCCGCCTGACACCGACACACCCGGTTTCGAGAAGGAGAATCGAACAAAGCCCAAAGAATGCGCCATGATGTCTTCGAACGTGAAGCTGCTGAGCGCGCGCGAGGTTGCTGAGGCTCTCGTGGAAGGCATGATCGATAGGAGATATGCGATCTTGCCAGGGGAAGCAGGGTTGGTGTGGAAAATGAACAGGTATTTCCCCGCCCTGGTGAGATGGATTATTGATATTCAGTACAGACGGGCGCGGAAGAAACTAGGGAAAGGGCCTTGAAGAGAGAAATGATAACAGAGAAGGTGTTCGTATGGATAAGCGCAATGCATTTTCATCAAATCATGTTGCCAAGGCGTTGAATATCGAGCCGGAGAGGCTGCGCCAATGGATAAGGCTTGGGTTTGTCACGCCGAATACCCCGGCAAAAGGCCAGGGCAGTCGGGGCATCTTTACGCGGGGAGATGTCTACTCTGTGGAACTGTTCAGGCGGCTGTTGGACTTGGGAATATCGAGATCATACACGGCATCGCTATCCCAGGTGTTCTCTGTCCCCCGGAGATATTTCGTTCTGGGCGATGACAAGGGACGCCCCATTGATAAATCTGAAGAAGAGGCCGTTTCTGAAGAGAGTTTGATCGAGGCCGGGGATAGCCTCTGCCTTGTCTTTCACGATGATCCGAAGTTCCCGGAAGTCAAGCTGTTGACCCCGACGGTGATCCTGTCAGTTGTGGGGGCCAAGATCCTGAAAAAGGAGCAGAGTGAAAAAGTGACTTTCGAAGACCTGATTTCTTCGAATCAGGGCCTACTCGGCAAGGGAGAGTGGACGCGCATGCTCGCAGTGAACTTGAAAAAGTTGCGTGATGAGGTCGATGCAGGATTGCCGGACTAAGGATTGCGGAACCAACCTCGGTTGGTCTAACCGAACACCTTCAGAGTAAAGAGAAAGTGGGAGAATCCGGTCTAATCGACTTCCCATGAAAGACTCCCGCATGTCCTTTATCCCTTTCCCTCATCCTTCTGGCGAAAAGCCTCACGCTGCCTTTCAAGCTGCCTTAGTTCTCTGCGCTCATTGGCCTCCTGGTAACGCCGGGTCTGCTCGTTGTTCTCCACAATCAGGGGTGGAATGCGTAGGGGTTTCGAGTTGGAATCCAGGGCAACATAGGTAAGGTAGGCCGATGCCGTATGCCACACCTCTCCTGTAAGAAGATCTTCAGCCTCTACACGCACGCCCACTTCCATGGATGTTGTGCCGACCATGTTTAAACTGGCCTTGAGTGTAATGAGGTTCCCGATATAAACCGGTTTGTGGAAATTCATACGGTCGATGGATGCTGTGACCACATTGTTTCGAGCATGCCTGGCAGCAACTGTTCCTCCGGCATTATCGATGAGTTTCATAATCACCCCACCGTGGACATTCCCTGCTGGATTGGCATCTTCCGGGGTCATCAGCTGGGCCATCAAGACCATGCTTTCAGTTACCCTTTTCCCGTTCATCCACTTTACCTCCACAGACCCTATAAGTGCATTGGTTTATCCCTGGAAAGCCGCAGGGTCAAGCACTGCTTTTTTAATGGGGATCTTGAAATATGAATAGAATATGTTTCAGGACGTGGCAGTCTATGCCCAACCGGCAAAAGATAAAAAAATATATATGAGATTCCTCGCGTCGTTGAATCATTTGATTGCGTCTCGGTTGATCTATAAAAGGTCAAATTCTGAAATATTAGCACGACATGAGTAAGCCAATATAACTACTAGTTATTAATAGTTTAATTAATATAAATCGACACAAGCAATTACATAAAAATAACATTTAAAATAGCAATATGGACTTAATCAATATGGATAATTTATATATATGATTCCGAATACTAGTAGG
>Ga0209048_10006121_pt1 | contig 11300 bp, 12 predicted proteins | sample FrelakmetCRP12CR_FD_187146 | JGI IMG/M metagenome (GOLD analysis project Ga0209048, IMG submission 187146) | Freshwater lake sediment microbial communities from the University of Notre Dame, USA, for methane emissions studies - CRP12 CR (SPAdes)... | ecosystem: Environmental > Aquatic >... | reverse complement strand
ACGCCGAGCTCGCCCGCCGCCGCGCGCGGTGGAAGCCCCCGAAGCCTCGCCACACGCGGGGCCTGCTCGCCAAGTACAGGCGCCAGGTCTCGACCGCGAGCCTGGGTGCGATCACCGATGGCGAAGGCTGACGCGGGCAATCCGGGCGCCGTCTGACCTGCGCAGCCGCATGCACCGGCCGCTGATGCGCATGGGGCCGACGCGTGCGACGCGCCCGGGGGAATCGTCGCTGCCGGCGTACTGTTCGCTCCTGAATCACTGAAGGAGGTCCCATGGTCCCGTCGTCGCGCGCGTGGTCCTTCGCATTCGTCGCATTCGTCGCTGCCGCGCTCGCCGGTTGTGCCGGCGGCGGCTCCCCGGGTCCCGGCCGGGTGGCCGAAGCACCTGCCTACCGGGTCGGCGATCGCTGGGTCTATCACGCCGAGGACGGATTCCGGGTGAAGACCGTCTGGGACGAGACGCACGAGGTCGTCGCGATCGGCGCCGAGGGCGCAACCGTGCGGATCACGCAGAAGGGACCCACGATCGACGTCACGCGCACGGAGATCTGGCCCGCGCCCGGGCTCGTGAAAGTCGGCGCCGTCTACGACAACGAGACGCGGCGCTTCGCGACGCCGCTCATGCGCCTCGATTTTCCGCTCGCGGACGGCAAGACGTGGAACCAGCGCGTCGACAACTACAACGAGGCGACGGGGAAGACCGGCAACATCAATCGCTGGGGCCGCGTCCGCGGCTGGGACACGGTGACGACTCCGGCGGGAACCTTCGACGCCGTGCTGATGCACGTGATCATGCACCTCGACGACGACGAGTTCTGGCGCACGGCGACCGATTGCAACTACGCCGTGTGGTACGCCCCGGCCGTGCGCGCGATCGTCCGCGAGGAAAAGGACGCGCAGTACCTCGAGAAGAGCGGCGGCGACGACGCGCGGACGGCGATCCGCACCCAGCACGCGGTGCAGGAGCTCGTCTCGTTCACGCCGGGGAAATCCTAGCCGGCACTACGCGCCGCCGCGGCCGCCGGCCCGCCGGCGACGGCTCCGGTCAGAGGCCGAGCCGCTGCCAGATCGTCGTCGTGAGCGAGGCGAGGTTCAGCGTGTAGAAGTGCAATCCCGGCGCGCCGCGCGCGAGCAGGCCGTCGGCGAGCTCGGTGACCACGTCCAGGCCGAACGAGCGGATCGACGCCGTGTCGTCGCCGTAGCTTTCGAGCTTCTTCCGCATCCACCGCGGAATCTCCGCGCCGCAGGCGTCGGAGAAGCGCGCGAGCTTCGAAAAGCTCGCGATCGGCATGATGCCCGGGACGATCGGCACCGTGATGCCCGCGGCGCGACACGAATCGACGAAGTGCCAGTACGCGTCGGGGTTGTAGAAGTACTGCGTGATCGCCGAGTCGGCGCCGGCGTCGACCTTGCACTTGAACGCCGCCAGGTCGTCCTGCGGGCTCCTCGCCTGCGGGTGATACTCGGGGTAGGCGGCTACGTCGACGCGGAACCAGTCGCCGGTCTCGCGACGGATGAACGCGACGAGGTCGCTCGCATAGCGGAAATCGCCGGCGTCGATCGAGCCCGACGGGAGGTCTCCGCGCAGCGCCACCAGGTGCCGGATCCCGTGCGCCTTGTACTGCGCGAGCACCTCGCCGATCGATTCGCGCGAGCCGCCGACGCACGAGATGTGGGGCGCCGCCTGCATGCCCTCGGCGCGGAACTCGAGCACCGTCGCGAGCGTGCCCTCGCGCGTGGAGCCGCCGGCGCCGAACGTCACCGAGCAGAACGCGGGCTTCAGCTGCGCGAGCTGGCGGCGCGTCGCGCGGAGCTTCTCGATGCCCTCCGGCGTGCGGGGCGGAAAGAATTCGAGGCTGTACAGGCGTTGTGCGGAAGGAGTCATCGCGAAATCGGAGGGCGGCGCAGGTCGTCGGCGCTGGTGCGCGGCAGCAGCGCGGACAGCAGCCAGGAGATCAGGCTGTAGACAATGGAGCCGAAGAGCCCCGACCAGAAGCCGCCGACGTGGAACCCGTCGACGAACGAGCCGACCCACCAGAACAGGAGCCCGTTGATGACGAAGATGAAGAGACCGAGCGTCAGCAGGGTGGCCGGCAGCGTGAGCAGGATCAGCAGCGGCCGGACCAGCGTGTTGATGAGCCCGAGCGCCAGCGCCGCGATCAGCGCGGTGAGGAAGGAGTCCACGGTGACCCAGGGGAACACGTACGGGAGCGCGAGCAGCGCCAGCGCATTGACGAGCCAGACGAGGAGGAGGCGCATGCGGAGAATCTCCGTGGGCAGCGTCAGCGCGCGGCGCCGGCGCAGTACGGCTTGAGCGCCGCGTACAGTGTGGCGTTCACGGGCGCCGGGATGCCCTGCTCCGCCGCCATCCGGGCGACGGCGCCGCAGAGCCACGGCGCCTCGAGCCGGTTGCCCGCGACGAGATCGTTCAGCATCGAGGACTTCATTTCTGCCGGCAGGCCGTCGGTGAACTTCAGTTGCTGCGCGATGAAATCGTCGGCGAGCGCGATGCCCTGCGCCCGTCCCGCTGCCCACGCCTCGCGCATCGCCGCTTCGAGCGTGCCGCGCAATTCGGGGTCGGCGCGCAGCACGCCGATCGGCTGTCGCGCGACGCTGGTCAATCCGGAGAACGCCGCGAGGAACACGAACTTCTCCCACAGCGCGCGGCGGATGTCGGCGACGAGCTCGGCGTCGATCCCCGCTCCCTTGCAGGCCCCGAGCAACGCCTCGGCGGCCGGCCGCTGTGCCGGATGCACCGGGCCGAAGCGCAGCCGCGCCATCGTTCCGGTGTGGCGGATGACGCCCGGCTCGGCGATCGTCGCTGCGATCTGCGCGACGCCGCCCATCACCCGCTCGGCACCGACAATCGCGCCGATCCGTTCGATGCTGCCGACGCCGTTCTGGAACGGGACGACCACCCCGCCCGTGGCGACGAGCGGGCGGAGCGCCTCCGCCGCGGCCTCGGTGTCCCACAGCTTGACGGCGAAGAGCACGACGTCGACCGGGCCGAGCGTCGCCGGGCTGTCGGTGACGGCCGGCTGCGGCAGCGCGATGTCACCCAGCGCGCTCCCGACCGTCAGCCCCCGTTCGCGCATCGCCGCGAGGTGGCGGCCGCGAGCGACGAAGGCGACCTCGTGGCCGGCGACTGCGAGCCTGGCCCCGAAATAGCCGCCGACGCCGCCGGCCCCCATCACCGCGATGCGCATCACGGACTCCCGGCCGCGCCGCTCAATACCGGTAGGTGTCGGACTTGTACGGCCCCGCGACTTCGACGCCGATGTAACGGGCCTGCTGCTCCGAGAGCGGCGTCAGCATCGCGCCCAGCTTCGACAGCTGCAGACGGGCGACCTTTTCGTCGAGGTGCTTCGGCAGCACGTACACGCCGACCGGGTAGCGGCCGGCGCCGCTCTGCGCGTCGGTCCACAGCTCGATCTGCGCCATCACCTGGTTTGCGAACGACGAGCTCATCACGTACGACGGGTGGCCCGTGCCGCAGCCGAGGTTCACGAGCCGGCCCTCGGCGAGCAGGATGATCCGCCGGCCGTCGGGGAAGATCACGTGGTCGACCTGCGGCTTGATGTTCTCCCACCTGTACTGCTTGAGCGCCGCGACGTCGATCTCGTTGTCGAAATGGCCGATGTTGCACACGATCGCGTTGTTCTTCATCCGCTTCATGTGCTCGTGCGTGATCACGTCGATGTTGCCGGTCGCGGTGACGAAGATGTCGGCCTTGTCGCACGCGTAGTCCATCGTGACGACGCGGTAGCCTTCCATCGCCGCCTGCAGTGCGCAGATCGGATCGATCTCCGTGATCCAGACCTGCGCCGACAGCGCGCGCAGCGCCTGCGCGCTCCCCTTGCCCACGTCGCCATAGCCGGCGACCAGCGCAACCTTGCCGGCGATCATCACGTCGGTCGCGCGCTTGATGCCGTCGACGAGCGACTCGCGGCAGCCGTACAGGTTGTCGAACTTCGACTTGGTCACCGAGTCGTTGACGTTGATCGCGGGGAAGCCGAGCCGGCCTTCCGTGTGCATTTGGTACAGGCGCTTGACGCCGGTCGTCGTCTCCTCGGTGACGCCCTTGATGCCGGCCTTGATCCGCGAGTAGAACCGCGGGTCCTTCGCGAGCCGCGCCCGGATCGCGGCGAAGAGCGCGGTCTCCTCCTCGCTCGTCGGATGCGCGAGGCACGAAGGATCGCTCTCGGCCCGGGCTCCGAGGTGCACGAGCAGCGTCGCGTCGCCGCCGTCGTCGAGGATCATGTTGGGCGCGCCAGGCGCCCCGTCACGGGCCGGCCATTCGAAGATCCGGTGCGTGTAGTCCCAGTACTCGACGAGCGACTCGCCCTTGTAGGCGAACACCGGCGTGCCGCGCGCCGCGATCGCGGCGGCGGCGTGGTCCTGCGTCGAGTAGATGTTGCACGACGCCCAGCGCACGTCGGCGCCCAGCGCCTGCAGCGTCTCGATCAGCACCGCCGTCTGGATCGTCATGTGCAGGCTGCCGGCAATGCGTGCGCCGGAGAGAGGCTTGTGCGGGGCGAGCTCGTCGCGGATCGCCATCAGGCCGGGCATCTCGGTCTCGGCGATCGCGATCTCCTTGCGACCCCAGTCGGCGAGCGCGAGGTCGGCGACCTTGAAATCGGCGAAGCCCTTCACATCGGTTGCAGCGTTCATCGGTCACTCCATTGTTGGTGACCGCGCGGCGGGATGAGGCGGGAAGCGCTCTCGTCACCCCGTGCGCGGACACGGTTCAACGAGCGCGGTTGCAGGGGCGAACATCCCGAGCCTGGCAGGACAGGCTGTCCTGTTGCAACGCTCCTCGGGGATGGACGCGAATCTTACCTCAATGCCGCGATGCCCGTCGACTGGCCCGGAAAAGCGGGGTCCGGCCCTGCTCGTCACAACAGCCGCCCCTGCGGGTCCGCCGCCGCGGCCTCGTCGCGCAGCAGGGCCTTCACGAGCGCCGACTCGCGCTTGTAGAAGCCCTCGGTGTGAAAGGTCTCGGGCAGCAGGAAGAGCTCGTAGTCGAGGTGGTGGCAGAGCTCGTGGATCAGCGTGCGCAGAAACGTCTTGTAGGCCACGACGTCCCGCCGCGCGGCGGTGCGCATCCAGACCGTGATGCGCGCCGGCGTGCCCGCGTCTTCGGGCTCGTACAGGCCGTGCAGCTCGCCGCTGCCGTCGGCCGGACGCTTTGCCAGCACCCGCGCGCGGATCTTCGGGACCCGATAGCCGGCGACGAGCGCGTCGAGCAGACGCTGCGACGCCGCCTGCACGACGGCGCGCTCGTCGCGCGCGAGGCTCGTGCGGATCTGTGCGACGTGCGGCACGACGACGGCACCGGGCGGAATGTCGAGCGATTCGATCGCGTCGCTCTGCCGATAGATGCGCTGGCGCGCCGCGGAAAGCCTGCTGTAGTACGCGAACGGCATGATGGAAGGGGCCGCGAGATTGCGTGTCCGGGCGTGCCTGCGGAGCGGATCAGCCAGACGGGCCGCTCACGATCCGGTGCGGCGGACCCCAAAGGCAAAGGGCCGCGTCGCGGCCCTTTGGATCGAGTCGGCGCGCAGCGCGCCGGGAGAAGGCATCACGCCTTCTTGATTTTCTCGAGCATCTTGAAGACGCCCTTCGTCGAGCCGACGAACAGGCGCTTGTAGGCCTTGCCCAGGCAGCGACGCTCGAGGGTGTTGCGGCGGGTGCGGGTTCGTTCGGCCATGGCGGTCTCCTTGTGCTGTTGCGAATTCGCGTGTCACGGCCCCGCGGACGCAGCGCCGGAAAGGGGTCGATACTAGCAGGAAATCCTGTCGGATGAAAGGCTTGCAGCGACGCCACGCCCGCGCGCAGACGCCGGTCGTCAGCGTTGCCCGGCGCGCAGCGTGCCGAAGATCCCGGCCGTCTCCCGGGTCAGCGCGCGCCAGTATTGCGGAGCGCCGGCCACGGTGGCGCCGAGGGCAGCCGCCGCGTGCCACGGCCAGCGCGGATCGCGCAGGAACGCGCGGGCGAGCGCGACCATGTCCGCGTCACCGGCCGCGATGATCGCGTCGGCATGCGCGGGCTCCGTGATGAGGCCGACCGCCATCGTCGTCATCCCCGTTGCGCGCCGGATCTCGCGCGCGAACGGCACGTGGATGCCCGGGCTGGGCGCCGGAATCCGCTGCGCCGGCGAGACGCCCCCGCTCGACACGTCGATCCAGTCGCAACCGCGCGCCGCAAGCCGCCGCGCGAGCTCGACCGCGTCCGCGGGAATCCAGCCGCCGTCGACCCAATCGGTCGCCGAGACCCGCACGCCGAGAGGCCGCTGCGCCGGCCAGGCCGCGCGCACCGCATCGAAGACCTCGAGCGGAAAGCGGACGCGGTTGTCGAAGCTCCCTCCGTACGCATCGTCGCGCCGGTTCGCGATGGGCGACAGGAACTCGTGCAGCAGGTACCCGTGCGCCATGTGCAACTCGAGTGCGTCGATGCCGCAGCGCTGCGCCCGCCGCGTTGCGGTAACGAACGCTTCGCGCACGGCGACGAGGCCCGCCGCGTCGAGCGCCGCCGGAGGGGCCTCGCCCTCCGCGTGCGCAACGGCCGACGGCGCGACGGGCGTCCAGCCGCCCTGTGCCGGCGCGACCAGCATCCCGCCTTCCCACGGCCGTGCCGACGAACCCTTGCGCCCGGCGTGCGCGAGCTGCAGCGCGACCGCCATCGGCGGCGCCTGGCGGCGCGCACGCGCGAGCGTCGTGGCCAGCGCGTTCTCGGTGGCGTCGTCGTAGAGGCCGAGGCAGCCCGGCGTGATCCGCCCGGGGGCGGTGACCGCGGTCGCCTCGATCGTGAGCATGCCGGCGCCGGACAGCAGCAGCTGTCCCCAGTGGATCAGGTGCCAGTCGGTCGCGCAGCCCGCGTCCGCCGAGTACTGGCACATCGGCGAGACGACGATGCGGTTCGGGAGCGTCAGGCCGGAAAGCGCGATGGGATCGAACAGGTGCACGCGGGCGGCTCCGTCCGACGGCGCCGGGAGGTCAGATTCCGGCGGCCGCGCGGAGCGCTTCCGCCTTGTCGGTGGCTTCCCACGTGAACTCGGGCTCGTCGCGTCCGAAGTGGCCGTACGCCGCGGTCTTCGAGTAGATCGGGCGCAGCAGGTCGAGCATCCGGATGATGCCCTTCGGGCGGAGGTCGAAGTGCGCGTTGACGAGCTCGGCGATCTTTTCGTCCGAAATGACGCCGGTGCCCTCGGTGTAGACGGTCACGTTGATCGGGCGCGCGACGCCGATCGCGTAGGAGAGCTGCACCTGGCACTGCGTGGCGATGCCGGCGGCGACGATGTTCTTGGCGACGTAGCGCGCGGCGTACGCGGCCGAGCGGTCGACCTTCGACGGATCCTTGCCGGAGAACGCGCCGCCGCCATGCGGCGCCGCACCGCCATACGTGTCGACGATGATCTTGCGCCCGGTGAGCCCCGCGTCGCCGTGCGGGCCGCCGATCTCGAAGCGCCCGGTCGGGTTGACGAGGAACTTGGTGCCCTTGAGCATGTGCGGCGGCAGCACCGGCTTGATGACCTCGTCGATCACCGCTTCGGCGAGCGCCGCCTGCTTCTCGTTCATGCTCGGATGGTGCTGCGTCGAGAGCACCACGGTGTCGATCGCCACCGGCTTGCCGTCGACGTAGCGCACCGTGACCTGCGACTTCGCGTCGGGGCGCAGCCATGGCAGGCGGCCGTCCTTGCGCACCTCGCTCTGGCGCTGCACGAGCCGGTGCGCGTAGTAGATCGGGAACGGCATCAGCGACGGCGTCTCGTCGCACGCGTAGCCGAACATCAGGCCCTGGTCGCCCGCACCCTGGTTGAGGTATTCGTCGGACGCGTGGTCGACGCCGCGCGCGATGTCCGGGGACTGCCGGCCGTAGCAGACCATCACCGCGCAGCCATCGGCATCGAAGCGCAGCTCGGGGTCGTTGTAGCCGATCCGGCGGACGGTGTCGCGCGCGATGCGCGCGTAGTCGTGCTTGACGGCGGTGGTGATCTCGCCGCTCATCACGACGAGGCCCGTCGAGACCAGCGTCTCCGCCGCGACGCGTCCGGTCGGGTCTTGCTCTAGAATCGCATCGAGAACCGCGTCGGATATCTGGTCCGCGACCTTGTCCGGATGGCCTTCCGACACCGATTCCGACGTGAACAGGAAATCACTCATTGCCGCTCCTTGGCGCCGCGCGCGCAGCCGCGTTCGGCGCGTCGCGCAAAAGTTTCGATTTTAGCAGAAAACATGCCGACTCTTAGCAGGAACCGTGCCCGCAGCCGGTTGCGCATCGAGCGATGCGCCGGCGGGGTCGATGCCCGCGCGCGCAGGCACAGATGAGCGCGCCCGTCGTCGCCGCGAACCCCGCAGCGATCGCGCGCGCCGGCGATCACCTGCGCGCGGGCGAGCTCGTCGCATTCCCGACCGAGACGGTCTACGGCCTCGGCGCCGACGCCCGCAATCCCGACGCCGTGCGCCGCCTGTTCGCGGCGAAGGGGCGCCCCGCGGACCATCCCGTCATCGTGCATCTGTACGACACATCGCAGCTCGCGGTCTGGGCGCGCGCGGTGCCCGACAGGGCCTTGCAGCTCGCGGCCGCGTTCTGGCCAGGACCGTTGACGCTGATCCTGCCGCGCGCGTCGTGGGTGGCCGACATCGTCACCGGCGGCCAGGACAGCGTCGGCCTGCGCGTGCCTTCCCATCCGGTGGCGCGCGCGCTGCTCGCGGCGTTCGGCGACGGGATCGCCGCGCCGTCGGCGAACCGCTTCGGCCGCATCTCGCCGACGACCGCGCGGCACGTCGCCGACGATCTCGGCGACGCGGTGGCGATGATTCTCGACGGCGGCGCGTGCAACTTCGGGATCGAGTCCACGATCGTGTCGTTCGCGGGCAACGAGCCCGCGCTGCTGCGGCCCGGCGCGATCGGCGTCGCCGAGCTCGCCCGCGTCCTCGGGCGGGCGCCGGGCGCGCCCGGCGCGTCGGCACCGCGCGCGTCCGGCACGCTCGCCTCGCACTACGCGCCAAGGACGCCGGCCACGCTGGTCGCGCCGCGCGTGCTGCACGCGGAGGTCGAGCAGCTCCTCGAGCGCGACGAAGACGTCGCGGTCCTCGCGCGCACCATCGCGCGGCCGGTCGACTTCGCCGGCACGTGGATCCACGCACCTGTCGGGGCCGCCGCCTACGCGCACGACCTGTATGCGAACCTGCGCGCGCTCGACGCCGCCAATGCCGATTCGATCCTCATCGAGACGGTGCCCGACGGCGACCTCTGGGTCGCGGTGCGCGACCGGCTGCTGCGCGCGACCCGCGGCGACGACGACGATCGGGACTAGTGCGTCGGGGCCCCGGGAGCGCGCAGGGGACCGCTTCGGGGAGTGTCCGAGAGCAGGCGATCGAATTCCGCCTTGACCACCGCGTAGCACTCGCACACGGCCTTTTCCAATCCCGGCCGGTCGAGCACGTCGATGTGGCCACGGCGGTAGCGGATGAGCCCGGCACGCTGCAATTTTCCGGCGGCCTCGGTAACCCCTTCGCGCCGCACGCCGAGCATGTTCGCGATCAGCTCCTGCGTCATCGTCAGCGAATTCGACGACAGGCGATCGAGGCTCAACAGCAGCCAGCGGCACAGTTGCTGCTCGACCGAGTGGTGCCGATTGCAGACGGCGGTCTGCGTCATCTGCGTGATGAGCGCCTGGGTATAGCGCAGCAACAGGTGCAGCACCGGTCCGGCGCGGTTGAATTCCTGCTTCAGCAGCTGCGCCTGCAGGCGATAGCCGTGGCCCGCGCTCTGCACCACGGCCCGGCTGGGCGTCGTTTCGCCGCCCATGAACAACGAGATGCCGAGGATTCCCTCGTTGCCGACCACGGCGATTTCAGCCGACGCGCCATCCTCCAGAACGTAGAGCAGCGACACGATGGAAGTGGTCGGGAAGTAGACGTGCTGCAGCGAGCCGCCCGACTCGTAAAGGGTTTCACCGAGCGGCATCGCCACGAGCTCCAGGTGGCGAGCCAGACGATCGAACTCCGGCGCCGGCAACGCGGCGAGCAGATGGTTCTGCGTCGGGCTATGGGGCGTGGGCATCGGCGGGCTTCACCGCCGCATCATCCTCCGCAGGACGAGACGGACTCGGAAAGGCGAATCGTCCGCCGAAACCGCATCGGAATCAAGAAGGCACGCCCGGCATCGTGCGCGCTCCCGCACGCCCACCCCCGCAGCACCGGTTGCCCGGGGCCGCCGCCTCTATTGTTCCCTGGCGATGCCGCCAACGTATCCCGACCATTGGCAAAACTGGTTCTGTCCTGCGACGCGGCCCGTGAAGCCGCTGACGGTCGGGGTCATGTCCGACATCGTGAAGGTACCGGTCTTGGTATCGGTGCAAGAATAGGTCCCGTCGACCCGACCGAGCTTGCCCTGTTGTGAGTATGTTCCGACAAAACTGCAGGAGAAGCCCGCGGTAATCGCATTCATCGATATGCTCGTGCCGTTCTGCGTCACGTCGATAACGCCGTTGATCTCCTCGATCCCGTCACGACTCCTCGGCTGGCAGGCGGTCGCCCGGATCGAATATCCTCCCGCGTAGGTCCCCGAGTAATTCTCGTAGGTCCAGAACTGGCGGCGGACACTCTTGATGACCGCTACTCCATCGACCGAGTACGTCAATACCGCCTGGTTGAGGTCGCTTTCCGACATCGAGAAGCTCGCCGTGCCCGCCTGCCGAACGGCCACGCTGGCCTGCGGGAAGGGCCCGCCAAACCAGGGCCCGTTGGTCGCGTAGAGCGGACCGGACCAGACGAAATTGTCCACGAAGCGAAGCTCCGCCGTGTACCAGACGGGGTTGCGATTGGTGTCGTAGACGAAGAACGTCATGAATGCGACGTTGTTCTGCAGGATGATGTTGACGCCCCACCCCGCCTCGGCCGGATTGAACCACATGTCGGTGATTTCAGTCGTGTTCGTCGAGGCGACGGCAGCGGAACTGCCGAACGCGGCGACGCCCGCAAGAAGCGACGACAACAGCATGTTGATGATGCGTGAACGAGGTTTCAAGGAGCATCTCCGAGTAGGCTGGGACAACCGATTGCGGAATGATTCGGCCCGCTTTCCCGGACCTTGGCCACGGTTCGACCTGGGCAGCGGGAACGACGCATCGGGCTGACGGGCAGCGATTCAGGCTCCGCTCCCGTCACGCGCCGACTATCCTCCTGCGTTGAACGCCGATCTGTGCGCTGGCGAACCCAGGAGTGCGAGCTTCCCGCCGGAATTCCCGAACCGGTGCGGCCGGACGCGGTCAGCGAACGACGGCCAGCATGCCCT
>Ga0209048_10006120_pt1 | contig 11300 bp, 8 predicted proteins | sample FrelakmetCRP12CR_FD_187146 | JGI IMG/M metagenome (GOLD analysis project Ga0209048, IMG submission 187146) | Freshwater lake sediment microbial communities from the University of Notre Dame, USA, for methane emissions studies - CRP12 CR (SPAdes)... | ecosystem: Environmental > Aquatic >... | reverse complement strand
AGCCACGGCCGCATAATAGCGGGTGTAAAACTCATATTCTTTGGCAGATTCCTGGGCTCCGGGCGATTCTTGGGTGTTTGACATTGAATATGATCAACCTATGGATAATGGGTCTCAAGTTAGATTATTATAACAAATGCCTTTAAAATTCCGAGCACTGAACCTGCATTGAAAGAGGGTCTTATGCCTCAATCAGAAGATCCTGTACTTCCCGGTTCCGATCAAAAATTGGATGTACGTTATAATACCGGTCTATGGAAGAGAGATTGCAGAAAATCCTGGCGCGCTCCGGGCTGGGATCGCGGCGGGCTTGTGAAGAGCTGATCGAGGCCGGGCGGGTGACCGTCGATGGCAAGATAGCTATATTGGGGAGTAAAGCCGACCCCCTGACCGCTCATATCATGGTGGATGGGAGGCCAATCCGAACCGCCGAGCCATTGAAGTACATCGCGCTATATAAGCCGCGCGGGGTGCTTTCTACAGTGGATGCTCCCGACAGCCGCACCACCGTGCGCGAGCTGGTGAGTGAGCCAGAGCATCTCTATCCGGTGGGGCGGTTGGATGTCGATAGTGAAGGGCTGGTGCTGCTCACCAACGATGGGGAGCTGGCTAACCGCCTGACCCACCCGCGTTATGGGCATGAAAAAGAATATCGAGTGCTGGTCGCCCGTCGCCCCGACGAAGACCAGATGGCTGCCTGGCGACATGGTGTAGTGCTAGAGGATGGGCACCGTACCGCCCCAGCCCAGGTGCGTTTTGAATCGGCGTATGGCAAGGGCGCCTGGCTGAGGGTGATTTTGAAGGAAGGCCGCAAGCGCCAAATTCGAGAGACCGGTTCTCAAATCGGCCTACCGGTCGTGCGCATCGTTCGTATCCGTATTGGCAGCCTGATGCTGGGCGCGCTCAAGCCAGGACAATGGCGCCGGCTGTCGGAGGATGAGTTAAGAGAGCTCAAGAAATTGGTTAAACTTTAGCTCTGGCTCATCTTTTATCTCCGATCCTCCTTCTCCATTTCCATCCTCGATGTGGCCAGGCGCGCCGGGTTATCGACGACAACGGTTTCCCGGGTGTTGAATATGAAACTGTATTTCAGCGAAGAAGCTGCGCGCCGGGTCGAAGAGGCTGTGCAGGAATTAGGTTACCGGCCAAACTGGTGGGCACGCAGCTTAAGAGGCCAGCCCTCTAAGCTGGTCGGTTTGATTATCCCCGATATCTCCAACGTCTTTTATACCTCCGTTGCGGCCTCTGTGTTGTCAGTATTGCGCAAAAACGGGTATGAAATGATCTTATGCGTCAGCGAAGAAAGCCCTGAGAAGGACCTTGGCTACCTCCAGATATTGGAAGAGCGGCACGCGGATGGGATCCTCTATACCCATCCGGCCGGCGGTAGTAATTCCATATTCATCCATGAGCTGGTCGGTCGGGGTATGCCGATAGTGGAGATAAACCGCCAGAGTGAAAAGGACTTGCTGGATGCCGTCCTGGCTGACAACCTGCGCGGAATCCAACAATCCATGCGTTATCTTATGGCGTTTGGTCATTGCCGGATAGCGCTGGTCTCTGGTGAACCATCCATCATAACCGGCGCGGAGCGGGTTATTGGGTACCGTAACGCCCTGGCGCGGGCGGGTCTACCGGTTGATCCCGATCTCCTGAAAATCGGCTCCTTCTCACGTGAATTTGGGGAACAGGCAACCGAAGAACTGCTGGCTCTCCCGCAACCCCCAACCGCCATTTTCGCAGGTAGTAACCGAATCTGCCTGGGTGTACTGACAGCCTTGACCCGCAAGAATGTCTGCATCCCTGAGGACATCTCGCTAGTGGCTTTCGATGATGCCGAATGGCTGGCGGCCTGGAACCCCCCGATTACGGCAGTAGATATTGCGGTGAGCGAAATGGCTCAACTGGCGGTTGACCTGTTGCACCGGCGAATCACAGGCGCCGGGGTAAGCGCCAAGCCTGTTACCTACCATCTCAGCACCTCGCTGATCGTGCGCAACTCGTGCAAGAAGCTGGTTGAAGGAGATGACTGCCTTGATTTCCAGCTTAAGGATGAGGAGGTTTTCTAGCGAGAACCCTTCAGAATAATCTGAATAAAAGGTGATAATATGCATCTACACCCTCCACAACTGGTCGAGCAGATCCAAACAGTGGCGCGACAGATCCGGCTAGATGTGCTGGATATGGTATACCGGCGCCAGGCCGGCCACCCAGGCGGCTCTTTCTCCGCAGCCGAAATCCTGGCTTGTCTGTATTTTCATCAGATGAAAATTGACCCGGCTCGTCCCGATTGGCCTGAACGAGACCGGTTCTTGCTTAGCAAAGGCCACGCAGCAGCTGCATTGTATTCGGTGCTGGCCCAGCGCGGTTATTTCCCTGCCTCCGACCTGGAAAAATGGGGCCATCTCGGCGCTCATTTACAAGGACACCCTGACCGCATTAAAACCCCGGGAGTCGAGATGTCTTCCGGTTTCCTGGGGCATGGCATCTCGATTGCGGCCGGGATCGTACTGGCGCAGCGGTTGGATGGCGGGCGCTTCCATACGTACGTACTGGTTAGCGACGGCGATATGCAGTCCGGCGTAGCCTGGGAAGGGGCCATGACCGCTGCTAAATACCGCACCACCGAAATGACCCTTATAATGGACTACAATGACGTCCAATTGGATGGCGCCAGTCACGATATTATGCCGATGGAGCCCCTGGTCGATAAATGGCGCTCTTTTGGATTTGCAGTTCAGGAGATCAACGGCCACAATCCCATCCAAATCCTGGATGCCCTCGACACCGCTTTGGAAATCCACAGCCAACCCGCAGTGATCCTGGCCCACACTACCAAAGGGAAAGGGGTTTCATTCATGGAGAATAGTTCAAAATGGCACGGCGCGGTTCCCACTGAGCCGCAGTATTGGGCAGCCCGGCTAGAATTGGAAGGTGCATAATGATTTCAATCAACGTCCGTAATACCGATATCCCCCACCGCCAGGCTTATGGCGAATCATTGGCTGCATACGGCGATATCAATAAGAATGTGGTTGTCCTGGATGCGGATGTGTCTTCCTCAACTTTGACTTCTTATTTTGCCAGGCGCTACCCGGAGCGTTTTTTCAACCTGGGCGTTACAGAAGCCTCGATGGTGGACGTCGGGGTTGGGATGGCGTTAGCGGGCAAAATCCCATTTGTCAACACTTTTGCAGCGCTGTTGACATTGCGGGCTTGTGAGCAAATCCGCACCTGCGTGGCTTACGCCAATACCAATGTTAAATTAATTGGCGGGTACGCAGGAGTTTCCGATTATAAAGATGGCCCCACCCATTTTTCTGTGAACGACATTGCTCTGATGCGCTCAATGCCTAACATGACGGTCATCGCTCCGGCCGATAACATTGAAGCGGCCAGGATGGTTCCTCTGGTCGCGGAATTTGAAGGACCGGTTTACATGCGCATCAGCCGGGCAGCTGTCCCGGATGTATTTGATAAGGATTATGTGCCGCAGATTGGCAAGGGAGTGGTTGTGCGGATTGGCCAGGCTGCCACGCTGATCAGCACCGGCAGCATGCTCGGGCGTTGCCTGCTGGCGGCTGATCTGCTCGCCCAAGTGGGCGTTGAAGTGCGCGTGATCAACCTGGCGACCATTAAGCCAATAGACCAGGAATTGGTGGTTCGAGCGGCTGTTGAAACCGGCGCAATTGTCACCGCTGAAGAGCATTCCATCCTGGGAGGCCTGGGTGGGGCGGTGGCCGAAATTCTGGCTTTATTGCATCCGGCGCCCATCGAGATGGTCGGACTGGCCGATACATTTACCGAGACCGGACCAGACCCAGATACTTTGATGGATGCCTGGGGCTTGTCAATAAATGACATCGTCCAGGCGGTCAATCGGGTTATTTTGCGAAAACAAATCGTTGTTTATAGCTTGGGGCGCTGAGAACGCAAAGAACAATAAGTCTAATAAATCTTGGCGGTATCTGCATGGTGTTTGGTGAATCCCGTCCTTTATTAGATCTCGAGGAGGTTCTAAGAAATGGTCGATCGGATGCTCAATTACATCAATGGCGAATGGCGACCTTCCACCGGCCCGGAGAGTCTGAAAGTATTAAACCCTGCCAGCCAGGAGGTACTGGCTGAAGTAGGGCTTTCATCCACTAACGATGTAGATGAAGCCGCTAACAGTGCACAGGCCGCATTACCGGGATGGCGGCATACGCCCCCAACGGAGCGCATTCAATACCTTTTCAAGCTGAAGGTCCTGCTGGACCAGCACAAGGAAGAGCTTTCCCGCCTGATTACATTGGAATGTGGTAAAACCCTGGATGAGGCAAGGGGGGAGATGCAGCGGGCGATCGAGAATGTAGAAGTGGCTTGTGGAATTCCAATCTTGATGCAGGGCGTGATTTCTGAGGATATCGCGCCCGGGATTGACGAGATTATGCTGCGCCAACCGGTCGGAGTGTGCGCTTCGATCTCTCCGTTCAACTTCCCTGGGATGATCCCCTTCTGGTTCCTGCCCTATGCGCTGGCTTGTGGCAATACCTATGTCGTTAAACCCTCCGAGCGTGTGCCCATGACTCTCCAGCGTGTTTTTCAGATTATAGATCAGCTCAAGCTTCCCAAGGGAGTTCTCAACCTGCTGAATGGGGATAAAACCGCTGTAGATGGCATATTGGACCATCCGGCCATCCGCGCCATCAGTTTTGTGGGCTCTACCCGCGTGGCGCGCTATGTCTTCCAGCGGGCGGCGGAAAACGGCAAGCGAGCCCAATGCCAGGGCGGCGCAAAGAACCCGATTGTCGTATTACCAGATGCCGATATGGAAATGACCACCCAAATCATCGCCGATAGCGCCTTTGGCTGCGCCGGGCAGCGCTGCCTGGCGGCTTCCCTGGCGATCACGGTGGGCGATGCCCGGAGTACCTTCACCGAGGCTATCGCCGAGGCGGCTTCTAACCGCAGAGTGGGTTTCGGGCTGGACCAGGGGGTCCAAATGGGACCAGTTATTAACCCTGAGAGCAAGAGTCGTATAGAGACCCTGATCGGCAAGGGCGTCAACGAAGGCGCCAGCTTGCTGGTAGATGGCCGAGGTGCTAGCATCCTCGGATATGAACAAGGCAACTTCGTCCTGCCCACGGTATTGCAGGATGTCCCGCCAGGCGGCGAATTGGCCTCAACCGAGGTTTTTGGTCCGGTGTTGGGGTTGATCCATGTTGAAACAGTGGATGAGGCTATCAATTTGATCAATAAAGGCCGTTACGGCAACATGGCTTGCCTGTTTACCAGTAGTGGTGCCAACGCCCGCAAGTTCCGTTCAGAAGCCGAAGCCGGCAATATCGGGATCAACATCGGTGTGGCTGCACCGATGGCCTTCTTCCCCTTTAGCGGTTGGAAAGAATCCTTTTTTGGCGATTTGCATGGGCAGAGCATGGATGCGGTCGAGTTTTTTACTCAAAAGAAAGTCGTGGTTGAGCGCTGGCCTAAGGCCTGGTCGAGAAAGTTTTAACGAAGGAGGGAATAATGAGAATCGCGGTGATAAACGAAACAAGCGCGGCTGACCGGAATGCCGATATCCTGGCTGGACTGGAAGGGCGCGGACATGAAATTATAAATGCCGGTATGAAGAAGAACGGCGAAAAACCGGAGCTGCTCTACATCCATACCGGATTGCTGGCTGCGATCTTGCTAAACCTGAAGCGGGTCGATTTTGTGGTGGGTGGTTGCGGCACCGGACAGGGTTTCCTGAATGGGGTTATGCAGTATCCGGGTGTTTTCTGCGGGCATATCCTCAATGACCTGGATGCCTGGCTTTTCACCCAGATCAATGGGGGGAACTGCATCTCACTGGCCTTGAACCAGGGCTATGGTTGGGCTGCCAATATGAATCTGGTCTTTATATTTGATCGCATCTTCAGCGTGGAAAAAGGTGGTGGTTACCCGGCTCATCGTAAGGTGCAACAGCAAGAGGCGCGTACAACCCTGGGGGTTGTTTCTCAAGTCACTCATCGCTCCCTGGCTGAAATTATTCGTAACCTGCCGGATGAAGTGGTGATGCCGGCGATTGATTATCCTGGCATCCTGGATTTGATTGATGTCGGCAGCATCGAAGATGCTGAATTAAAGCAGGCTTTCGAGCAACGATACAGATTTTCGTGAAGGATGGGGCTATTCAGTACGTGTCACCTTGTGGATACTGCGGGGCTTCTCCGTGTCATACCCCTTAGTCAGGGCCAGGTAGTAGCTGAACAATTGGGCCTGGACAATGCTCACCAAGGGGGTCAGCCATTCCGGAATTTCGGAAGGCAGACTGATTGGTGATTGGGCAAGCTGTAATGCTTCATCTCGGTCTGAGATCACCAGTAGCTCCGCCGCGTGTTGGTTGCGCAAGCGCTGAAGCAGCTCCAGCATCGTCTGGTAGACACTACCTCCAGGGGCAACTGCCATCACAGGGAAGCCCTGATCCACCATGGCAATCGGCCCATGCAAGAAGTCTGCGGATGAATATGGATCCGCGACTACATAAGTCAATTCTTTCAGCTTCAACGACCACTCGAAAGCTGTGCAGTAGTTAAAGCCGCGCCCCAATACAACACACTGGTCCATATAGCGGTAACGCTCAGCCAATCGGAGGATACGCTCCTCGACTGCCAGGGCTTGAGTAATCCAGCCAGGCACAGCTTCAAGGTCGAGAGTACGCGCGTGATCGCTGCTCAGAGCCACTGCGAGCATGGCAATCGCCATCATCTCTCCGGTATAAGTCTTGGTGGCGGCTACGGCAGACTCGACCCCGCAATGGATGTCTATGACATAGTCAGCTTCGCTTGCCAGAGGGGATGCAGGTGCATTGGTAATTGCGAGGGTCAGGCAATCCTGGCGGCGGGCTTCTGCCAGAACACTCACAATATCGGGGGATTCCCCGGATTGTGAGACACCTACAACCATGGCCCCTTTTAACCTGGGTGGTGTTTGATAAAGGGTGAACAGGGAGGGAGTAGCCAGAGCCAGGGGTAAGCGGTTAATAGCACCCCACAGGTAATTGGCATAGCGTCCGGCGTTATCTGAAGTGCCACGCGCAGCAAGAAAGATGTATGAAATATCTTTTCTGCGGATCGCTTGAGCGATCTTCTCAACCAGTGACATCTGATCTGCCACAAGGTTGCCCAATACTGCCGGTTGTTCGAAGATTTCAGACCGCAAACTCATAGGCTACCTCTCATTGAATATAAAGAAGGGATTTGAAAGATGAATAAATCGAACGCATTTAATATTACCACTCATTGAAACCAGGGCGGTGGGAACATTAGCGATCGGTTATGGATACTTATCAAGTCTGAGTCTGGAAGTGGTAAAATAGGCGGGATATGTTGCCGGACGCCGGTAACAAGGCTCTGGATCTCAATAGGCCACATTTTTGGATTATCCGAAGTTGGGAGACTTCGGACTCCCCAAAAATTTAAGGAGTGTTATGGAAATCCCTGCAGAAGAAAAGCGTTCTTCCTGGCTTGATCGCCCCCTGCTGACCACGCTCGCCCTCAATGGTGAGACGATCCTGTGGCTGATCATCATTATCCTGGCAATAGCCAGCCGCTTGTACGATCTGGGGGCGCGCGTGATGAGCCATGATGAAACGATCCATGTTTTCCTCAACTCCTATAATCTCTTTAAAGGCCTGGGCTACCGCCACGACCCCCTGTCACATGGTCCATTCCAATTTCACATGATTGCGCTGAGTTATTTCCTGTTCGGGGCCAGCGACTTTACTGCCCGCATCCCGGCAGCCGTGTCCAGCATTGCTACGATTGCATTCATGTGGTTCTATCGCCGCTACCTGGGAAGGGCAGGAGCATTGGTAGCTGCAGTGATGTTGCTGATCTCCCCCTTCATCCTTTATTACGCGCGTTACGCTCGTGAAGATGGCTGGGTCGTGTTGTTTTTCGCAGTCTCGTTGTGGTCGATGTTGCGTTATTTGGAAACGGGAAAAGCGCGCTATACCTATTCTTTGTTCGCTATCACCGCACTCCATTTTGCGACCAAAGAGACTGGTTTCATATATGCTGCCGAAGCCATGATCTTCCTGGCAGGCCTCTTTGTTTATCGTATCTCTCAAAAACCCTGGCCACGGCCAGAAAAACGCAACATTTTCCTGATCGCCCTGATGGCCACTTTAATCCTGGCTGGTTTTACCGGAGCATTTTTTGTGCTCAACCGTGGGGCAGCCGGTGCTGCGCCGGCCGGGACGGTTGCTCCCGCTATTCCAGGCCAACCCCCGGTGGCAATTACGGCAGGCACCTTGTCTCCCATCTTATTGGTTTTAATCGGCCTGGCTGTGGTCGCGGCTTTGGTGGTGCTTTACTACCTGTTCACCGGCTACACGCTTACGAACCTGCGGGAAGAGCGCTCTTTCGACCTGTTGATGCTTTTCGCCTTAATGGTTCTACCCATGCTCGCTGCCTTTCCAGTTAAAATGCTTGGCTTGAACCCGATCGATTATACCAACTCGCAAGTCATTTTCTTAGATGGGATCTTTTTGATATTGCTGAGCCTGGGTGCAATTGTAATCGGCCTGGTGTGGAAACCTCGGCTTTGGTTGATTAATACCGCCATCTTCTACAGCATTTACGCAGTCTTTTTCACGACCGTCTTCACCAACGGCTTTGGGATGATCACCGGGCTGGTGGGCTCGTTGGGTTACTGGCTGGAGCAGCAGGGTGTAGCCCGTGGTAGCCAGCCCTGGTATTATTATTGGTTGATCCAGGTGCCTATCTATGAATTCCTGCCAGCTTTGAGCAGCCTGCTCGCCATCGGTATTGTCATTTATTACCGCATTACCGGCAGGCAATTAAATGTCGGCGACCAGGGATTAGCGCTTGCAGAACAACAAGCCGAATTAGAAAAACCACAGCCAGTTATCTTTGAGAAGCCGCCTGTGCTGGGGTTATTGATCTTTTGGTCGATCAGCAGCTTGATTGCCTTTACTATCGCTGGCGAGAAAATGCCCTGGCTGACGGTTCACATCACCCTGCCAATGATCCTGCTAGGAGCCTGGGCGATCGGCTTCCTGATCGACGCAACCGATTGGAGTGCCTTCCGCCACTGGCGACCCTGGTTGGTGGTGCTATTACTACCTGTTTTCCTGTTCAGCGCCCTGGCGGCTTTGGGATCATTGCTTGGAGCGCATCCACCTTTCCAGGGAAAAGATCTGGAGCAACTAAACGCGACGACTACCTTTATTACCGCGCTGATCAGCGCAATTCTCAGCGGAGTTGGCCTGGCCTATCTGATCAAGCCCTGGACGACGTCCCAAGTTTACAAGGTTATAGCATTGTTTTTCTTCGCTTTTCTGGGTGTTCTTACCGCCCGTACTTCTATCCGTGCGGCTTATATCAATTATGATTTAGCTACCGAGTTCCTGGTGTATGCTCACGGCGCGCCTGGTGACAAACTGGCTTTAGCCCAAATCGAAGAGATCTCCCGCCGTCTCACCGACGGACTTTCGTTGCCAGTTGCCTATGACAACGAGACTGCCTATCCATTCTTTTGGTACCTGCGTGACTTTACCGATGCCCGCTATTTCGGGTCCAGTCCTACCCGCAGCCTGCGGGATGTGCCGATTATCCTGGTCAGTGATGCAAACTATAGCAAGATTGAGCAGGTGGTGGGCAATGCTTACGATGTATTCGAGTACAACCGTCTGTGGTGGCCGAACCAGGACTACTTTGGTTTGACATGGCCCCGGATTTTGAATGCGATACGCGATCCACAGATGCGCGAGGCGCTGTATCAGATTTGGTTTAACCGGGATTACACTTTATACGGCCAGTTGACAAACAAGGATATGAGCACAACCAACTGGCAGCCAGCGGCCCGGATGCGTTTGTATATCCGCAAAGATATCGCATCGAAGATGTGGAATTATGGCGCTGCCCCAGCTCCCGCACAAACGGTGACCGACCCGTATGCTGGAAAAGGGGTTAAATTGAATGCTGATAACATTATTGGCTCCGCAGGGAGTAATCCAGGCCAATTGAACCGGCCTCGCGACCTTGCCATTGCCCCAGACGGCAGCATCTACGTTGCAGATACCGACAATCACCGCATCCAGCACCTGGCCCCCGATGGCACTTCTTTGCAAGTTTGGGGTTCTTTCGCCGATGTCACCCGCGGTCCAGCCCCTGGTGGGACATTCAACCAGCCTTGGGGTATTGCAGTGGGGTCTGACGGTTCGGTCTATGTGGCTGACACCTGGAACTATCGGATCCAAAAATTCACCCCGGACGGGCAGTTCGTCAAGATGTGGGGTACAAACGGCCAGGCGGAAAATCCGGATGCTTTCTGGGGGCCGCGTGACGTAGCTGTAGACGCCAATAACCATGTGTTCGTTACCGATACCGGGAACAAGCGTGTGGTAGAGTTCGACTCGGAAGGCAACTTTATCACACAATTTGGCTCGGCCGGCCTGGATCCAGGGCAGTTTGATGAGCCGGTCGGTTTAGCAGTTGACTCTCAAGGGAAGGTGTACGTGGTGGATACATGGAACCAACGGATCCAGGTGTTTACCCCCGACCAGAGTGGGACTTATCAACCAACGAAGTCCTGGGATGTAGCTGCCTGGTATGGCAAATCGCTGGATAACAAACCGTATATTGCGGTAGATGACAAAGGCCATGTGTTTGTCACCGACCCCGAGGGATACCGGGTGCTTGAGTTTACCGACCAGGGTGAGTTTGTAATGTACTGGGGCGACGCTGGCAATGGGCCGGATACCTTCGGCCTGACCGGATCGGTAGCAGTTGATCCGAAGGGTGGTGTGTGGGTGAGCGACGCCGGCAACAGCCGCCTGATGCACTTCACGCTGCCTGGTCAGTAGGAGATTGGTTTAGTACTTTCTAAGCCGGTTTATTATGGATGAAGAATTAAAAAACGAACCGACCGTTCCTGAGAATGAGCTTTCTGAAACAGGCCGGCCGGAGGAAGGAGCTCAGGAGGAAAATTCTGGGTCTCCGTTTTCCTCGCAATCAAAACCTTCGCCGAAGACCGCCAGACTGAGTAACCTGGCGATCCGCGCCGGCCTGGGGTTTTTACTGTTGGCTGTGATAGGTTTTTTGGCTTATATGGTCTGGCAGCGCGCCAGGCCCGGTTCAGCCTCTACGGCATTCGCACCATCAGTCGGCGGGCAACAAACGGGAACATTGGGAGGAAATAACCCATCGGTCGGGTTGCAACCTTTTGCTACCCCTATCACTTCATCGGAGGACGGCATTCATCGCCTGATCCAACCGCTAACCGCCTTCCCTGATCGCCCGCGGGTT
>Ga0209048_10006119_pt1 | contig 11303 bp, 9 predicted proteins | sample FrelakmetCRP12CR_FD_187146 | JGI IMG/M metagenome (GOLD analysis project Ga0209048, IMG submission 187146) | Freshwater lake sediment microbial communities from the University of Notre Dame, USA, for methane emissions studies - CRP12 CR (SPAdes)... | ecosystem: Environmental > Aquatic >... | reverse complement strand
AGCAGGTGGTACCCCCGCAGGGCGCCCGACGACTCCAGCTCCTCAACCAGGCGCAGGCCCGCCTCGGGGCCGTCCGCCATCGCCACGGCGACGGCACGGTTCAGCTCCACCACCGGGGAGGGCACCATCCGGCCGAGCTCGGCATAGAGCGTGGCGATCCCACGCCAGTCGGTCGCCGCGGCGACGGTCGCGGTCGCGTGGCGCGCGGCGATGCCGGCCTGCACCTGATAGGGCCCCGGGCGGCCGAGGCGCAGCGCCGCGTCGAGCACGGCGAGTGCCTCGTCGATGGCCGCGGCGTCCCAACGCGTGCGGTCCTGTTCCTCGAGGGGAACCAGATCGCCGGCACGATCGACGCGAGCGGCGCGACGGGCGTCGTGCAGGATCATGAGCGCGAGCAGGCCGAGGGCCTCGGGCTCGTCAGGCATGAGGCCCGTGAGCGTGCGCGCGAGCCGGATGGCCTCGGCGCACAGCCCCCGGCGCACCAGGTCGGTCCCCGAGGTCGCGGCGTAGCCTTCGTTGAACAGCAGGTACAGCACGGCCAGCACGGCACTCGTCCGCTCCGGGAGCAGATGGTCCGGCGGCACGCGGTACGGGATGGCGGCGTTGCGGATCTTGCGCTTCGCCCGCACCAGGCGCTGCGCCATCGTCGGCTCCGGGACCAGGAACGCCCGGGCGATCTCCCCCGTCGTCAGGCCCGCGAGCGTCCGCAGCGTGAGGGCGACCTGGGCCTCGAGCGAGAGGGCCGGGTGGCAGCACGTGAAGATCAGTCGCAGCCGGTCGTCCTCGACACCGCTGCGGTCGGGTTCGGGCGGTTGGTCCGGGGGCGACGACATCGCAACCTCCTGCAGCTTGGCCGCCCCGGTCACGGCGCGACGAAGCCGGTCGATGGCGCGGTTGCGCGCCGTCGTGGTCAGCCAGGCCCCGGGGTTGCGCGGGACGCCATCGCGCGGCCACCGCTCGACGGCGAGCGCGATGGCGTCCTGGGCGCACTCCTCGGCAAGGTCCCAGTCACCGGTCATCCGGATCAGCGTCGCGACGACCCGCCCCCACTCCTCGCGGAACGCGGCGGTGACGGCGACCTCGACGTCAGGCGCTACATCTCCCAGATCGGCCTCACCTCGATCGTCCCGTGCCGCGCGCCGGGGAGTTTCGACGCCACCTCGATGGCCTCGTCGAGGTCCTTGCAGTCGACGACGTAGTAGCCGCCGATCTGCTCCTTGGTCTCCGCGAAGGGCCCGTCCGAGGCCAGGACCTCGCCATCGCGAACCCGGACCGCGGTGGCGTCGGTCGTGGGCCGCAGGCGCTCGCCGCCCTGCAGCACCCCCCGACGTCCCATCTCCTCGCCGAATGCGGCGTACTCACCGAGCATGGCCGACTCCTCCTCCGGGCCCATCGCCCGCTCGCCGGCCTCGTCGGTGCAGATCATCAGGATGTAGCGCATGACTCCTCCTCGTGGCGTCGGTTCACTACCACGACGAACCGGGGCGCCGCAGATCGACAGGGCGACGCCACCATTGCCTGCGCCGAGCCCGTGGCCGGTGGCCGCTACCCGGAGACCCGGCTGTTGTAGTCCTGGATCTTGGCGTTCGCTTCCCGCGCTGCGAGTGCGGCGGCGTCGGCCGGGGCCATGCCGTTTCGGAGCATCTGGACGAGGCCGTCCCGAACCGCGTCGCGCACGCCCTGGTAGTCGCCGATCAGCGAGCCGATGTTGGCGTTGCTCAAGGTGCCGGTTGTCAGCTGGTCGTACGGAACGCGGTAGTTCGGGTCCTGTCCCCACCTCGTGGCCAGGACGGGGAGCTTGGTCGCCGACATCCGCACGGGGACGTAGCCGGCTGCAGCAGCCAGGGACGCCTGCTCCTCGGGCGTCTCGAGGAACTGGATGAGCCTCCACGCGGCGGCCCGCTTCTCCGGCGACGACTTCGCGGGGAGCCACAGCGACCCGTCACCCACCGGAACCCCGCCACCGGAGGTCAGGGCGGGCAGCGGGGCCGTGGCGATCTCCACGCCCTTGTACTGCCCCGTACCGAGGACGGCTTCCGCCGGGCCGATCGCACTCGAGGCCTCGAGCGTCATGGCCGCGCCGCCGGTCGCGAGGGCCAGGAGGTGGTCGATGCTGGCGGGGTCGGCGCCGGTGTCGAGGGCGAGGCCCGAGCGGACCATGTCGTTCCACCAGGTCCAGATCTGGAGCGCGACGGGGCTCGTGAGGTTCGCCTGGGTCGCCCGACCGGTCCGCCCGTTGCCGTTGTTCACGTACTCGCCGCCGCTCTTGGCCAGGAGGAACTCGAACAGGTAGGGCTGCGCGTGCAGCGAGATGCCGTGGGTGGCCACGCCCGCCGCCACGATCTTCTGGGCGTCCTGGCGCACCTCGTCGAGAGTGGCGGGAGGCTTGGCCGGGTCCAGGCCCGCCCGGCGGAACTTCCCCGGGTCGTAGAACAAGACGATGTTCGACACCCCCCAGGGCATCGAGCGCTGCAGTCCCGCGTAGGAGTAGAACTGCAGGGCCCGGGGGAGGAAGTCGCTGAGGTCGTAGTGGCTGGCATCGATGCAGTCCTGGACCGGGACCGTGGACCGGCTGTCGATCAGCTGTGCGACGGTCGTGTCCTCGAACTGGGCGACGTCGGGCAGATCACCGCTCGTCAGGCCGGCCTTGTACTTGGTGAAGAGGTCCTCGTAGCTGGGCTGCTGGCGGAGCGTCACGTGGACGTCGTGCTGCGAGCCGTTGAACCCGTTGATGGCGGCGACCAGCCAGTCGTTGTTGCTCCGGACCAGCTGATGCCAGAAGACGACCTCGACCGGCTTGGGCGCCTTGGCCAGCGCGTCGAGTCCGCACGCCGCCGGGTCGGACTTGGCTCCGCCGGCGGCTGCCGAGCTCCCGCCCGGGCCGGCCGAGCCACCTGGACTTCTCCCGGAGCCGCCGCTGCACGCCCCGGCAACGAGGGCGGCGGCGACCAGGCCGATGCCGATGCGGCTGCGTTGTCCCCGTCGTCCCGCTCTGTGCTGTTCCATGCCCTGCCTTCCTCGGGTTCGTCACCCTTTGACCGCCCCGGCCGTGAGCCCCCGCACCAGCTGCTTCTGGAAGACGAGGAGCAGCGCGAACAGCGGCAGCGCCGCGAGCACGGCGGCGGCGAAGGTGAGGTTGATGTCGTTGATCTGGTTGCTGCTCAGGTACTTGAGCCCGATCTGGACCGTGCGGAGCCGTTCATCCTTCGTCACGATAAGCGGCCACAGGTACTGGCCGTAGGCCGCGAAGAAGCTGAAGAGGCCGAGTGCCGCGATCGAGGGTCGGGCCAGGGGCACGGCGACGCGGGTCATGAAGCTCCAGTGTCCGAGCCCGTCGAGCGCCGCGGCATCCCGGAGGTCGCGGGGAAGCCCCAGGAAGGCCTGGCGGAGCAGGAAGGCTCCGAAGCCGGAGGCGAGGAACGGGACGGTCAGCGCGAGGTAGGTGTTGTACCAGCCCAGGCTCACGACCGTCTGGAGGTTGGTGAAGAACGTGACCTCGAGCGGCACCATCATCGTGGCGAGGAACACGACGAACATGGTCCTCTTCAGGGGGAACTCGAGGAAGGCGAAGGCGTAGCCGGCGGCGATCGACGTGGCGAGCTCGCCGGCCACGATGACCGCGGTGACGATGAAGCTGTTCATCAGGTAGCGGTCCAGGTGTGCCTGGGTCCAGGCCTTGGAGTACGTCGACCACTGGGGCTGGGTCGGGAACAGGGTGGGTGGCCGGGCGGCGATCTGAGCGGGCCTGAGCAGGGAGTTGACGACCGTGATGTAGAGGGGGAAGACGACGACCACCGCGAGGGTCACCAGCAGCAAGTATCGCCCGGCCGTGGCTGCTCGGTGGCGCGACCCGGGGCTCCCGACGCGGGTCAGCACCTGGAGCACCACGGCCACGGCCACGAGCGCCGCGACGATCCAGAGGAACGTCCGGAAGCCCGGCGCCAGCGCGGCGAGTGGCGCGCTAGCGCTCATAGGTCACCCGCCGCTCGAGCAGGGTGAGCTGCACGAGGGTCAGGACCAGGGTGATCGCGAAGAGCGCCACCGCCACGACAGCGGCGCGTCCTTCGTTGTTCTGCCTGAACACCAGGTCGTAGATCGAGTACACGAGCACGTTGGTGCGCTTGAGCGGGCCACCCTGGGTGAGCAGGTCGATCTGGCCGAACGCCTGCAGGGACAGGATCGATCCGACCACCACCGCGAAGAAGATCGTGGGCGACAGCATGGGGAGAATCACGTGGCGGAACCGCGCCCAGGTCCCCGCGCCGTCGACCTCGGCCGCCTCGAGCAGGTCATCGGGCACCGCCTGGAGGCCGGCCGACATGAGGATGAAGGACAGGCCGAGGTTCTGCCACACGGTCACCACCGAGACGGCGATCAGCGCCGTCGCGGGATCGTCGAGCACCGACGGCTGGTTCTGCCGGCCGAGCCAGTAGGTGAAGAGGCCGACCTGTGGGTTCAGCAGCGTGAAGAAGATCACCGATGCCACCGCCACCGACGTGGCCACCGGCGACGAGAACAGCGTGCGGAAGATCCGGATCCCGGCGAGCTTCTGGTGGGCGAGCACCGCGAGGAGGAGGCCCAGGATCAACCCGGTCGGCACCGTGTAGAGCATGAACAGCACCGTGACCCGCAGACTGTTGACGAAGTCGTGCGAGGTCAGCACCTGCCCGTACTGGGTGACGCCGACGTAGCGCTTGGGCAGCCCCGGGAAGGGCGGGGTCTTGTACAGGCCGAGGTAGAGGTTCCGGGCGAACGGGTAGAAGACGAACATCCCGAAGACCAGGGCGGAGGGCAGGATCAGGCCCCATCCGAGCAGGGCCTCTCGTCGGCGGTGACGCCGCCGGGCCGGGCCGACCGGCACCGGCTCCGGGGCGGCCGGCGCCGGGGCGACCGGCGCCGGGGCGACCGGCACCGGCTCCGAACCGCGCAGCTCGGCCATCTTGGCCTCACCCTCCTCCCGGGGACCGGGCCCCACTGCCCTCCCGTGGCACGATGCCATGCCGCCACCCGTCCCGGGTAGGGCAGAAGGTCCCACCCCGCGCCGGTGGTTGTCCGCTCTCCGGCCCGGGCCGGGCCCTACGATCCGGCCGTGCGCCTCGTACCGCTGCGGATCGAGGCCCGCTCGGGGAGCTCGGTCTCGGTCGCGAGCCTCACCGGAGACGGCACCGTCGCGGTCGGCCCGCTCGAGGTCGGGCTCTCGGGTGCCGGGCCGTGGCCCACCTACTCCTGGGTGGTGGCCAACCGGGGCGACGTGGCGGTCAGGGTCCGCTCGGTCTCGCTCGTCTTCGGCCTCGCTGATGCCAGAGAGCCGGTCCGGATGTTCCGCAACGGGTACCAGTCGTGGTCCCCGTCAGGCGTGGCCACCTTCGGCCTCGACGTCGATCCCTCGACCACGGCCCGGTTCGAGTTCCTGCAGGCCGTGCACCACGCCGACCAGCGGCTGGTGGGTTCGCCCGAGGAGCTGCGCTCCGAGTGGGTGACCCTCCTCGCCGACGCCGACGCCGACGTGGTGCTCGTCGGCTTCGCCGGCGGATCCGAGCACGACGGCACCCTGCGGCTCCGGCGCGGACCCGAGGGTGGCGGCCCCGAGCTGCACGCCGAGGCGTTCCTCGGCGACGTCCTCCTCCACCCCGGGGCGCGACGCGTCCTGCACGGCGTCGTCGTCGACGGCACAGGCGGCGAGCGGCACCCGGCGGCGCTCCTCGGCCGCTGGGCCGAGGCCGTCGGACGATCGGGCGGCGCCCGGGTCGACGCCCCCTACCAGGTGGGCTGGTCCTCGTGGTACCAGTACTTCGGCGACGTCACCGAGCGGGACCTCCGTGCCAACCTCGCCATCGCCGAGGGCTGGCCGTTCGAGGTGTTCCAGCTCGACGACGGCTACCAGTCGGCCATCGGGGACTGGCTCGACACCAACGACCGCTTTCCCTCCGGCCTGCCGGCGGTGGCCGCCGCCATCATCGCCGCAGGCTACCGGCCGGGTCTGTGGCTGGCGCCGTTCCTCGTTGCCCCCGACTCCCGGCTGGCCGTCGAGCATCCGGACTGGCTCGCCGGACACGTCGGCCAGGGCGGCACCGTCCAACCGCTCCGCCCGTGGTGGAACCCCGCCTGGGGCGGCGGACTCGGCGGTGCGATGTACGCCCTGGACACGACCAACCCCGAGGTGATCGTCCACCTCGAGCGGCTGGCCCGCTCCGTCGTGGAGATGGGCTTCGGGTACCTGAAGCTCGACTTCACCTTCGCACCGAGCGTGGACGGCGTCTGGACCGACCCGACATCCACCCCGGCGCAGCGGGTCCGGGCCGGCTTCGCCGCCCTACGCCGCGGCGCCGGTGAAGGCGCGTTCATCCTCGGCTGCGGTGTCCCGCTCTCGCACGCGGTCGGTGTCGTGGACGCCAACCGGATCGGCCAGGACGTCGCACCGCTGTGGGCCCTCGACCCCTCGGCCGAGATCATCCCGGGGTACCTCGCCGTCCAGCCGGCCACGAAGCACGCCTACGCCAACACGCTCGCCCGGAGCTTCATGCACCGCCGCCTGTGGCTCAACGACCCCGACTGCCTGATGCTGCGCCCCACGGGCACCGAACTACCCGCGGAAGCGGCAACGACCTGGGCCCGGGTCGTCGGGCTGTCGGGGGGGATGGCGCTGGTCTCCGACGATCTCGCCCTGCTGGACCGCCGCGCCCGGGCCCTGCTGGACGAGACGGTGGCCATCGGCCGTACGAGCGACGCAGAGGCGCGCGCCGGTCGTCCGGCCGTCGCCACCGATCTCCTCACCGAAGACCCGCCTACCGCCATCGCCGCCGCCGGCCAGATGCTCGTCACGGATCCGACCACCGGATCGTCCACCTTGGACCACGCCCCGGGCGAGGGCCCGTGACCGTCCCGGCACCCACCGGTGGTGCCCGCGCGGCACGGACCCGGGACGTCCGCGTGGTCGTGTCGGTCCGGGCCGGGCGACGGCGGATCGGACCCCGGCCGTGGGTAGGGTGGGACCGATGCGAGAAGAGGGAGATCCTTGGCGCGGCTCCTGACCCTCGCCGTCGCGGCCGCCGTCATCGGCCTGGCCAGCCTGTTCATCGTCACGCTCAGCTCGTCCGGCGGGGTCAGGATGCCGGCGTCGGGATCGACCGTGCCGAACCCGGGCAACGGCCTCGTCCCCGAAGCCACGTTCTTCCCGATCGGCGTGTGGAACCAGACGCCGGAGGACTCCGCCGGCGGATACCGCCAGCTCGGGGTCACGGTGTTCGTCGGCCTCTACCACGGCATCACGCCCTCAGCGCTGGCCACCCTCAGGGACAGCGGCCAGTACCTCATCGGCGATCAGCCTCCGGCGCCGGCCGTGAACGGGGACGTCATCAAGGCCTGGCAGTCCCAGCCGGACGAGCCCGACACCGCCGGCAACGGACCTCAGCCACCGAGCCAGGTCATCGCCACCTACAAGGCGATCAAGGCCGCGGACCCGAGCCGCCCCGTGTTCGTGAACTTCGGACCGGGCGTCGCCGACATCACCTGGCTGGGCGGTGGCGCCAACGTCGGGCACCCCGAGCGGTACCCGGAGTACGCGAAGGGTGGAGACCTGCTCTCGGAGGACACCTACCCGATCAACGGGGGCCATCCGATCACGGCGGTGGCAGACGGGGTCGACAACCTGCGTCGGTACTCGGACAACGCCAAGCCGGTCTACGCGTTCATCGAGACCACGGCGATCGAGGAGGGCAATCCCAAGCCCACCCCCGAGGACGTCCGCGCCGAGGTCTGGCTGGCGCTCATCCACGGGGCCAACGGCATCGTCTACTTCTGCAACGTGTTCAGCCCCTCGTTTGACGAGGCCGCCATGCTGCACGACCCGGTCACCTCAAGGGCCGTCGCCGATCTGGACTCCCAGATCACGTCCCTGGCCCCGGTGCTCAACGCGGACACGGTCACCAACGACGTGACGGTGTCGACTCCTGATCGCGTCGACGTGATGGAGAAGCATCACGGAGGGAAGCTCTACCTCATGACCGAGAGCGTCGGCGACCATGCAACGTCGGCCCGCTTCACGATGCGCGAGCGCCTCGACGGGACCATCACGGTGATCGGGGAGAACCGGAGGATCCCGGTCGTCAAGGGCCGCTTCTCGGACTCCTACGACGTCCACGGCGTGCACCTCTACGAGTTCAGCCCGAGGTGATCGGGGGGGGCGGGGGTACGCTGGGCACACCGGTGGGGCCGAAGACCTTCGGTGGGACGGGGGGCGTCGGGATACGAGCGCGAAGGGCGGGAGCGGCGACGACCGGCCGTCCAGGCCACCTCCCGGGTACCTGAGCCGGGTCCGGTCATGCCCACCAAGGTGATGATCTTCGATCTCCGACATCCGGCCGTCTTCGAGCCGACGGGAGCCGAGATCTACGCCGCCGCGCTGGACATGATCGGCTGGGCCGAGGACCAGGGATTCGACCGCGTCGGCCTCGGGGAGCACCACCAGTCCCCCGACGGCTACCTGCCGTGTCCACTCCTGTTCGCCAGCGCCGTCGGCGGGCGCACCCGGCGCCTCCGGGTCCGGCTGTCGACCATTCTCGCCCCCCTCTACGACCCGGTCCGACTGGCCGAGGAGATCGCCGTCGCCGACCTGTGCCTGCAGGGTCGCCTCGACTGCGGGCTGGCGGCGGGCTACGTCGAGGACGACTTCGCCGCCTTCGGAGCCGACTACCACACGCGCGGGGCGACGATGGAGGAGCTCGTCCCGTTCCTCCGGCGAGCATGGACGGGCGAACCCTTCGGGTTCCGCGGAACCACCGTGCGCGTGACGCCCCGCCCCGTCCAGGACCCCATGCCGATCTACCTGGGCGGATCCGTCCGCCGGAGCATCGAGCGGGCGGCCCGGCTGGCCGACGGCTATTTCCCCCCGGTCCCGGGGCTCTGGAAGCCCTACCGCGACGCCTGCATGCGCCTCGGCCGGCCTGATCCGGGCGAGCTGCCCCGTCGGGGCCCGATCTTCCTGTGGGTGACCACCGAGGACAAGGAGCGGGTGTGGACGCGACTGGCCCCGCACATCCGCCACCAGATGGTCTCCTACGGCGGGTGGACGTCGAAGGTGTGGGACCGGCCGACGGGCCCGTTCACGCCGTCCGGGGACATCGAGAGCCTGAGCCAGGGGGGTGCGTACCAGGTGCTCGACCCCGATGAGGCGGTCGAGCTCGCCAACGGGCTCGGACCCGACGGGGAGCTGCACCTCAACCCGCTCCTGGCGGGGATCGCGCCGCGAGACGCCTGGGGCATGCTCCGGCTGGTCGGGGAGCGGGTCCTGCCGCACCTCGAACACTGAGGACTCGGCGGACCCCGGCCACCGGCGGACCCCGGCCACCGGCAGGCGTCGGCGCCGTCGGACGATGGCCCACCAAAGCGGCCCGGCCGTCCCGGGCGGACGATCGTGACACCCGAGCAGCGGTTCGGGACCTTCGCCCCTGGCCCTCGGGCGGACGGCGCGGCGAGGATACGGGACCGGCAGGAGCGGGACGTGGACGACCAGGAGGGGGACGTGGACAACGTGGCGAGGATCGTGGTCGGGGTGGACGGATCCGACGCGTCGTCGGCGGCGCTCGGGTGGGCCCGCAGGGAGGCGGCACGGCACGAGGCGGTGCTCGAGGTCGTGAGCGCCTGGTCCTATCCGTTCCTGGCCATGATCCCCCAGCCGGACAAGCCGCCGACGCCGGATTCGCTGATCGAGCAGACGACCGCCATGGCCCGGCGGATGCTCGACAAGGTCGAGGCCGAGCAGGGCGGCACGGTCGAGACCCACATTCGGGCCGAGCAGGGCGCGCCGGCCCAGGTCCTGCTGCGGCTGGCCGAGGGCGCCGACCTGCTCGTGGTGGGCGCCCGGGGTCTCGGGGGCTTCAGCGGCCTGCTCCTCGGGTCCGTGAGCCACCAGTGCGTCCAGCACGCCCCCTGCCCGGTGGTCGTCGTCCGGCAACGCCCCGCGAGCTGACCACTGGCCGCCATCGACTGTTCCCTGTAGCATCCCCCCGTCCCTGGAGCCCGTACCGGAGGGTGGGTTGTGGCGCATCGACTGAGTGGGCGTGGCGCCCGGTCCGCTGTGGCGGTGGCCGCCGGGGTGGCGCTGCTCTCCGTCCCCCAGGCGGCGCACGCCTCGACCAGCGAGTTGGCTCCGAAGCGGCTGGTGCTGACCGTCGACCAGGCCCATCGCAGCCGTCCCCGGCCAGCCGCGGGCTTCGCCACCCACTTCGCACGGGGCAACGGCATCAGCTACCACGGCGGCCCGCTGCTGACCGGCAGGCCCAACGCCTACGTGATCTGGTACGGCGACTGGAGCGCCAACACGGCGACGGACATCATCCCGGCGTTCCTCAGCAGTGTGGGCGGGTCGGCCTACTTCAACATCAACACGACCTACACCAACGGCGGCGGCGTCCACGTGTCCAACGCCGTGAGCTTCGCGGGCGCCCTGACCGTGGGCGAGTACCTCCCGGACCGGGCCTCGCTGACCGACAGCGACATCCAGCAGATCGTGGCCGACGCCGTCGGCGGCAGGCTTCCCGCCGCCACGCCCGCCACGGGTCACCAGAGCCCGATGCCCAAGGATCCCAACGGGGTCTACTTCGTCCTCACCAGCCATGACGTGGCCGAGACCAGCGGCTTCCTGACCCAGTACTGCGGCTGGCACGCGAACGCCTCGATCGGCGGGAGGGACCTCAAGTTCGCCTTCGTCGGCGATCCGAGCGCCAACATCGGCGCCTGCGCTGCCCAGACCACCGTGTCACCCAACGGCAACCCGGCAGCCGATGCCATGGTCAGCCTCGTGGCCCACGAGCTCGAGGAGACCGTGACCGATCCCGACCTCAACGCCTGGTACGACACGCGCTACTACGAGAACGCCGACAAGTGCGCCTGGACCTACGGCACGGTGCGCCAGCTGAGCAGCCCACAGGCGAGCAGCAACGGGTCGTACTACAACATGACGATCGGCTCGAAGCCCTACCTGATCCAGCGCAACTGGGTCAACAACTGGGGCGGCTACTGCGCGCTGAGCAGTTAGGCCTGCGGCCACCCCCCGCCCCCGCCGGAGGCCGCCACGCCCCACCCGGTCGGTGATCAGGAGGCGATCCCCGCCACGGGGAAGAGGCCGAGCCGGGCCGGTCCGGCGGGTGGGGCGTCACCGTAGCCCAGGAGGAGGCCGTCGCCGGTGGCCAGCCAGTACCCGCTGCCGTCGGCCGCGGCCATCCCGACAACGGCGGCGTTGAGGGGTGTGCCCCCAGCCGACCCCTGGAACCCGGCGTCGCCGAAGCAGAACACCCCGCCGTCCG
>Ga0209048_10006118_pt1 | contig 11303 bp, 9 predicted proteins | sample FrelakmetCRP12CR_FD_187146 | JGI IMG/M metagenome (GOLD analysis project Ga0209048, IMG submission 187146) | Freshwater lake sediment microbial communities from the University of Notre Dame, USA, for methane emissions studies - CRP12 CR (SPAdes)... | ecosystem: Environmental > Aquatic >... | reverse complement strand
GGGCCTCGAGCTCCACCTGCAGGTCGTGCTCTGCCCGGGCTGGAACGACGGCGACGTGCTCGCCGAGACGATCGCGGGCGCGGCGAGCCTCGATGCGGTGAGCGACGTCGGTATCGTGCCCGTCTCCCTGGCCGCCGAGGGCGCACTGCGGCGCGTGACCGCGGCGGACGCACGCGCCGTGCTGGCGGCGGTGCAGAAGTGGCAGGCGCGGTACCGCCGCGAGCGCGGCGCGGCGTTCGTGCACGCGGCCGACGAGCTCCACCTGCTCTGCGGGCGGATGCCGCCGCCCAGCGACGCCCCGGAACAGTACGAGAACGGGGTGGGCATGTCGGCCGTGCTGCTCGAGGAGGCGCAGGAGCTGGCGGAGGGGTGGGCGGGGCCCGGCGGTGAGGCCGGGGCCGGCGCGGCGCCTGCCCTGCCGCAGCCTGGAGTCGAGGGCATCCGTCTGCTCACCGGTACGCTCGCCGTCCCGGTCGTCGCCGCCGTCGCCGACGTGCTCGCACCTGCGATTGGCCTCCCGGTCCGGCCTTTCGCGGTGCGCAACCGCCTGTTCGGCCCGCACGTCACCGTCACCGGCCTGCTCGGCGCCGCCGAGGTGCTCGGCGCGTTGCGCGCGGATCCGCTGGAGCGCGGGGAGTGGCTGGTGGCGCCGCGCGCCTTCCTGCCGGCCGTGCTCGCGAGGACGCTGGACGACGGCGGCGAGGACGACCTGGCGGCCGCTTGCGGCGGTCGCCTCGTCCTCGCCTCAACTCTGGACGAGGCGTTTGCTAAACTGTCCAGATGACTGAGCTGCCCATCGTCGCCGTCGTCGGCGCCCCTAACGCCGGCAAGTCGACCCTCGTCAACCGTCTCAGCGGCTCGCGCCAGGCTGTCGTCCACGAGTCTCCCGGGGTCACTCGCGACCGCAAGGACTTCGAGGTCGAGTGGGAAGGCCGCCTGGTACGGCTCATCGATACCGGAGGCTACGACACGGCCGAGGACTCGCCCTACGCCGGACACATCCGCGAGCAGGTGCAGACGGCGATCGCCGCCGCCGACGTGGTCCTGTTCGTCGTCGACGGGCGCGCCGGCCCTCTCGCCGACGACTACGAGATCGCGGAGGTGTTGCGTCGCTCCCACGTGCCGATCGTGCTGGTGGCCAACAAGCTCGACGACCCCGGCGCGCTGCAGGCCGTCCCCGAGGTGTACCAGCTCGGCCTCGGCGAGCCGCTCACCGTGAGCGCCGTGCACGGGCTGGGGACCGGCGAGCTTCTCGACCGCCTGATGGACGCCACAGGCGCTGACCGGCCCGGCGATCCCGCGACCGGCGAAGCTCCGCTCGAGGTGCCGGTCGCCATCGTCGGGCGCCCCAACGCCGGCAAGTCCTCGCTGTTCAACGCGATCGTCGGCGAGACGCGCACTATCGTCAGCGAGATCGCCGGCACCACGCGCGACGCCATCGACACCGTCCTCGAGACGGGGGCCGGCGCGTTCCGCTTCATCGACACCGCCGGCATGCGCAAGGCGGCCAAGGTGAGCGGCGTGGAGTACTACTCCTACCTGCGCAGCGTCCAGAGCCTGGATCGTGCTCACGTGGCGGTCATCGTCGTCGACGCGACGATGCGCTTCGGCGAACTCGACCTCTCCATCTGCACCGAGGCCACGCGGCGTGACTGCGCCACCGTGATCGCGGTGAACAAGACCGACGTCGCCGACCCCGACCTTGAGGAGATCGCCGGCATCGCGCGTCGCAAGCTGCGCCAGAGGCCCGAGGTGATCGCCGTGTCGGCGGTCACGCATCGCGGAGTGGCCGAGCTGCTGCAGAAGGTCGCTTCGCTCGACGCCCGCTACACGGCCCACATCGCGACCGGCGAGCTGAATCGCGCTCTCAAGGCATTGGCCGGTGACCGGCCGCTGCCGATGAAGCACGGCAAGCGCCTCAAGATGTACTACATCGCGCAGTTCGGTACGGCGCCGCCGCGGTTCGCCATCGAGGTGAACGACCGCACGCTGCTGACCCGGGACTTCGGGTTCTTCGTGGAGAACCGCCTGAGGGCGCGATTCGGCCTTGACGGCGTGCCACTGGTGATCGACTTCAAGGGCAAGAAGTGAACGGCGCCGACGTCGCCGCCTTCCTGGTCCTGCTGATCATCGCCTACGTGATCGGATCCATCCCCTTCGGTCTCGTCGTCGGCAAGCTGTTCTACGGCGTGGACGTGCGCCAACAGGGCTCCGGCAACGTGGGCACCACCAACGTGTTTCGCGTGCTCGGCAAGCGGGCGGGCGTGGTCGTGCTTGTCTGCGACATGCTCAAGGGGTACGTCCCCGCGCTCCTCGCCGCGCACTTCTTCAACCCCTGGGCGGCGATCTTCATCGCCGCCGCGCCCGTCGTCGGCCACATGTACTCCGTGTTCCTCAGGGGGAGAGGCGGCAAGGGCGTGGCCACCGGAGCCGGGGTGGTCGCGGCCCTCGTCCCGTTGGCCTTCGGCCTCATCCTCGTGGTGTGGCTCCTGCTCGTGCTCACCACGCGCTACGTGAGCGTGGCGTCGCTCGTCGCCGCGGTCCTGGTGCCGGTGCTCGTGATCCTGTACCACGATCCGCTGCCCTACCAGATCGCCGCGGTCCTCGTCGCGATGATCGTCTGGTGGGCGCACCGCGGCAACATCCGGCGCCTCATCGAGGGCACGGAGAGCCGCGTGAAGCTGCCCTGGTCGGGCGGCCCGTCGGCGCTGGCCGGCGGAGGGGGACACTGACGTGCGTGTCACCGTCGTGGGCTCGGGAAGTTGGGGCAGCGCCTTCTCACGCCTGCTCGTGCGTCGTGGCCACGACGTCCAGGTGCTCACGCTCACGCGCGAGGAGGCCGCCCAGCTCAACGCGACGCACGAGAACCCGCACTTCTTGCCGGGTCTGGTGATCCCGGCGGAGGTGCGCTTCGCGGCGATGGAAGACGCCGAACTCACGGGCTCGGGACTGGTCGTCTACGCCGTCCCCACGCAGGCGGTGAGGGCGGTCGCGCGGTGGGTGGCTCCGCGCCGCGACCGGCGCTCCTTGCAGCTCTCGCTGGCCAAGGGCTACGAGCTCGGCACGCTCAAGCGCCCGACCGAGGTCGTCGAGGAGGAGACCGGCGCGGCCGCCGCTGCCCTCTCGGGTCCTAACCACGCCGAAGAGGTGAGCCGCGACATGCCGTCGGCCACGGTCGTCGCCGCGGCGGACGAGGCGATGGCCGTGGCGCTGCAGGAGGCGATCACCAGTGACACCTTCCGCGTGTACACGAACGACGACGTCGTCGGCGTAGAGTTCTGCGGCGCCGTCAAGAACCCGATCGCCGTTGCGGTGGGCATGTCGGACGGACTCGGATTCGGCGACAACTCGCGCGCCAGCCTCATCACGCGAAGTATCGCCGAGATGACGCGGCTGGGCATGATCCAGGGGGCGCACATCGCGACGTTCACCGGCCTCGCCGGTATCGGCGACCTCATCGCCACATGCACGTCCCGGCACAGCCGCAACCGTCTGGCCGGCGAGCTGCTGGCCAAGGGCGCCTCGCCGGCCGAGGTGGAGCGGCAGGTGGGCCAGGTCGTGGAGGGCATCCCGACGGCGTACGCCCTCCACGACCTGGCCGGCCGCCTCGGCATCGACATGCCGGTCACGGAGAACGTCTATCAGGTCCTCGAGGGGCGGCGCACGCCGCAGGAGTCGGTGGCCGACCTTATGGGCCGGCGACCGCGCAAGGAACGGCACGACGCCTGACGCTCTCCGGCGGCTCCCGCCGGGCGGCCTCACCCACGGCACCGCGTTGAAGGCCGTCCTCGGCGTCTGGTAGACTGCCTCGGGCCGTGCGCCCGTGCGGAGCACACTCACAGCCGCTCCGCACCCCTCACGGCCGCCAGACGCTCGCCACAACCCGCGCCGGCATCGCTTCGAGCCCGGCGCGCATTCCTCAGGAGGAACGGTGGACAAGAGGAACTACCTGTTCACGTCCGAGTCAGTGACGGAAGGCCATCCCGACAAGCTCGCGGACCAGATCTCCGACGCCATCCTCGACGCCATCTTCACGGAAGACCCGTACGGCCGCGTGGCCTGCGAGACGCTGGTGACCACCGGTCTCGCCATCGTCGCCGGCGAGATCACCACCGAGACCTACGTCGACATCCCCAAGATCGTCCGCCAGACGGTCAAGGACGTCGGCTACACCAGCGCGCTGTACGGCTACGACTACGAGACCTGCGGCGTCATGGTGGCCATCGACGAGCAGTCGCCGGACATCGGCCAGGGCGTGAGCCAGGCCCTCGAGGTGCGCACCGACGTCAACGACGACGACGTGCTCGACACGCAGGGAGCCGGCGACCAGGGCATGATGTTCGGCTTCGCCTGCACCGAGACGCCGGAGCTGATGCCGCTGCCGATCTCGCTCGCCCACAAGCTGGCGCATCGTCTCGCCGACGTGCGCAAGGCGGAGATCCTGCCGTACCTGCGCCCGGACGGGAAGTCCCAGGTGACCGTGCGCTACGAAGACGGGAAGCCGGTCGAGATCGTCAAGATCGTGCTCGCCGCCCAGCACGCCGAGAGCGCCGACCTGCAGAGCATCATCTACCCCGACCTCCTCGAACACGTGGTCGAGCCCATCCTGCCGAAGGACATGTACACCGGCAGGCTCGAGGACCTGGTCGTCATCAACGCCACGGGCAAGTTCGTCATCGGCGGGCCCATGGGCGACGCGGGCCTCACCGGCCGCAAGATCGTCGTGGACACCTACGGCGGCGCCGCACCGCACGGCGGCGGCGCCTTCTCCGGCAAGGACCCGAGCAAGGTCGACCGCTCCGGCGCCTACGCGGCCCGCTATGTCGCCAAGAACGTCGTCGCCGGCGGGCTCGCCGAACGGTGCGAGGTCCAGGTCGCCTACGCCATCGGCGTAGCTCACCCCGTCTCGCTGATGGTCGACTGCCAAGGCACGGAGAAGGTCGCGATCACGACCATCGAGAAGCTCATCGTCGAGCACTTCGACCTGCGCCCGGCGGCGATCCTGCGCGATCTCGACCTCCGCCGGCCGATCTACAAGAAGACCGCCGCCTACGGCCACTTCGGCCGCAACGACCACGATTTCACGTGGGAGCGCACGGACAAGGCCCAAGCGCTTCGCGCCGCCGCCGGCATCAAGAGCTGAGCTTCGGCGGCGCCCGGAAGACGGCGGCGTAGCGTGAGCTACGCCGCCGTCTTCCCGCTCGTCCGCACGCGCGCGTTCAGCGGCGCCTTCGACTACCTCGTCCCCCGCGAGCTCGAAGACGGGCTGGCGCCGGGAGCGCTGGTCGCCGTCCCCCTCGGGCCGCAGACGGTGATCGGAGTCGTGCTCGAGTTGCGCGAGGCGACGGAGCACACGGGGCGCATCCTGCCCGTGCGCGACCTGCTGGACGTGCCGGGCATACCCGCCGACCTGCTCGAGCTGGCGAGGCGCATCGAGGCCTACTACCTCACGTCGTTCGCGGCGGCGCTCACGCTCGTGTGCCCGCCGACCGGCGCCCTCAAGATCGTGCGCCAGTACGAGCTGACGAGGTCCGGCGAGGCCGCGCTCGCGGCCGGCGAGGCCGAGCTGCACGAGCTCGCCGGCCTCAAGCTTCCGGCGGGCGCCCTGGAGCGCCTCGCGGCGCGCTACCGGCGCAAGGGATGGGTACGGATCGCCTACCGCGTCCACGTGGCCGGAGCGACGCCCACGAGCAGACGACTCCGGCGCGGCGACGCGACCCCGCCGCGGCTGGGCCCGCGCCAGCGGGCGGCTCTTGCCCTCGTGGAGGAAGAAGGCCCGCTCGGCGAACGCGAGCTGCGCGCCGCCTGCGGGCTGGGGTCGCCGGGCCTGAAGAAGCTTCTGGAAGCGGGGGCCCTGCAGGTGGAGGCGCCTGACCAGGCTGCGACCGCGGCGTCGCCGGGCGCCGGCGGCGAGCGGGAGTCTCCCGCCGCCGTAGCGACCGCCTCGCCGGCGCCCGCGTCGGCCGCGGCCGCGCAAGCGGCACGCCTGCGGGCGTGCGCCGTGCTCGCCGAAGTGCCTGACCTCCTGCCCGAGCAGCGCCGGACGCTACACTCCGTGCTCTGTGAGGCGCGCGGCGGTGACGAAGTCCTCGTTCACGGCGTGACGGGCAGCGGCAAGACGGAGGTCTACCTGCAGGCCGCCCAGGCGACGCTCGAGGGCGGCCGCTCCGTCCTCTTCCTCGTGCCGGAGATCGGACTGACCGGCCAGACCGTGGCGCGGGTCCGCGAGAGGTTCGCCGGCCAGGACGTCGCCGTTCTTCATTCCGGGCTGACGGCGCGCGAGAGGCTGCTGGCGTATCGCGCCGTGGCGAGCGGCGAGACGCGGATCGTGGTCGGCGCGCGCTCGGCCGTCTTCGCGCCTCTGGGCGACATCGGGCTTATCGTGGTCGACGAGGAGCACGACACGTCCTTCAAGCAGGAGAGCGAGCCCGCCTACGACGCGCGCACGGTCGCGCGCTGGCGCGCCGAGGCGAGCGGCGCGGTCGTCGTGCTGGGTTCGGCGACCCCCAGCGTCGAGAGCTACGCGCGCGTGCCGCTGCACGCCGACCTGCGGCTGCGCGTCGACGGCTCGCAGCCACCGGCCCTGGAGATCGTCGACATGCGGGACCACCACGGCATCTTCTCGACGCCCCTGGCCGAAGCGCTCGTGGCGACGATGGACGCCGGCGACAAGGCCATCCTCTTCCTCAACCGGCGTGGCTTCGCCTCGTTTCTGGCCTGCGACCACTGCGGCTTCACATGGACGTGCCCGCACTGCGACGTGACGTTGACCCTCTTCGGGGGGCGCGGCCTGCGCTGCCGGACGTGCGGGCACGCCGAGGCGGCGCCCGGCGCGTGCCCGTCCTGCGGCAGCGCCGATCTCGTGCGCCACGGGTTCGGGACCGAGCGCCTGGAGCGCGAGGTGCGCGGGCTGTTGCCCGGCGTCGACCTCCTGCGGCTCGACTCGGACGTCGCTTCCTCGTACGGGCGCCTGCGCGCCGTCCTCGACCGCTTCGCCGCTCCCGGCCCGCGCGTGCTCGTCGGCACGCAGATGATCGCCAAGGGCCATCACTTCCCCGACGTCACGCTCGTCGGCGTCGTGAACGCCGACCTTACGCTGCACTTCCCGGACTTTCGCGCGGAGGAGCGCACGTTCGCCATGCTTCTGCAGGTCGGCGGGCGCAGCGGCCGCGGGGAGCGGCCGGGCCGCGTCATCGTCCAGACCCTGAGTCCCGAGGCGCGGCCGATCGCCTACGCGGCGAACGGGGAGGAGGAACGCTTCTATGCCGAGGAGGTCGAGCGGCGCCGCGAGCTTGGCTACCCGCCGGCGAGCATGCTCGTCGGTCTCGAGGTCTCCGGCTCCTCCGAGGACAAGGTCGCGGTCGCCGGGCGCTTCACCGCCGAGCGGCTCGTCGCCCACCTGCATGACGGCGAGCAGGTGCTCGGGCCCGGCCCGCTCTGGCGCGAGCGCGGGCGTTCCGCGTGCAGGGTCGTGGTTAAGACTACGGAGTCAGGGAAAACTCTTGACACGCTGAGGCGCTGGCTTGGCACGAATCGCGACCGGTTCGCGCAGCGGGGCGTGAGACTCGTGCCCGACGTCGACCCTCAGTGGCTCTGACGTTCTGCGGTACCATAAGGGACATGGCTCAGACACAACAGACCGAACGAGAGCGCGAAGAGGCCGGCCGCAGGGAGCGGGAGGCGCGCAGGGAGATCCGCGTCATCGGCGACCCGGTCCTGCGCGAGCACGCTCTCGAGGTGACCGCGTTCGATCGCAGTCTGCGCAAGCTCGCCAAGCGGATGATCCGCATCATGCACGACGCCCCCGGCGTCGGGCTCGCGGCGCCGCAGGTCGGCGTGCTCCAGCGGCTTCTGGTGTACGACGTCGACGACGATCCGCAGGTCCTCGTCAACCCGCTGCTCGACGAGTTCTCGGACGAGACCGAGGAGACCGACGAGGGCTGCTTGAGCGTGCCGGGCGTCACCATGCCGGTCGCCCGGCCCGCCAGCCTGCGCGTGCGCGGCTTCGACGCCGCCGGCGAGCCGGTGGACTACCGCGCCGACGGCCTGAAGGCACGCGTGATCCAGCACGAGTACGACCACCTCGAGGGCGTCCTCATCGTCGACCGCACGACGCGCAGCGCGCGTGCGGCCGCCCTCCGGGAACTGCGCGACCGCGAGGACGCAGGGTATCGCGGCGCGGTCGGCGGGGGCCTCTGACCGCATGCGGTTCGCGTTCGCGGGGACCGCGCCGTTGGCCGAACTCGTCTTCACCGGACTCGCCGAGGCAGGCGAACTCCCCTGTGCGCTCGTGACTAACCCCGACCGCCCTCGCGGACGGCATGCTACGGCGCTTCCGCCGCGGATCAAGGCCCTTGCTCTGGAGCGCGGCGTGCCCGTCCTGCAGCCGCAGCGCGTCACGGAGCGTGACGACGCGGCCGCGTTGCTCGAGCTGGCACCGGAAGTCCTCGTCGTGTGCGCCTACGGGAAGATCATCGGACCGGGACTTCTCGAGGCGCTGCCGGCCGTCGTCGTCCATCCGTCGCCGGTGCCGCGCTGGCGCGGAGCGGCTCCGGTGGAGCGCGCGCTCATGGCCGGCGAGACCGAGCTGGGCGTCGCCATCCTGCAGATGACCGGCGGCGTCGACGAGGGCCCGGTCGGCTTCGAGCGGGCGGTCCACGTGCCACGCACAGCCGACGCCGGAGAGGCCTACGCGAAGCTTGGCCCGGTGGCCGTGGACGGCGTACAGCGTGTCCTGGCGGCCATCGCCGGCGGCTCGGCGGTGTGGCGCGCGCAGGCGGGCCAGGCATCGTATGCGGCCAAGATCGGGCCGGGCGACAAGGCGATCGACTGGTCTCGCCCCGCGCAGGAGATCGTCGATCAGGTGCGCGCCCTCTCACCGCACATCGGCGCGCAGACGGAACTGCTCGGCAAGCGCACGCGGATCTGGCGGGCAGCTGCGGGGACCGGCCCGCTCCCGTCGCCCCGCACGGCGCATCTGGCTCTCGCCGCCGGCGCCGGCTGGGTCGACGTCCTGGAGCTGCAGCAGGAGGGCCGCACGCGCGTGACTGCGGCCGAGTTCCTGCGCGGCGCGGGTCGCGCCCTGGCGGAGACATGAGCCGGGCCTCAGCTGACGTGAGCCCGGCGCGACTGGCGGCGTGGCGGGCGCTCGTGCGCCTGCGCGACGCCGGCGGCCACTTCGACGACTCGGTCGCGGCGCTCCCGGAGCTCGAGGGGCTCGGTCCGCGCGACCGCGCCCTCGCCAACGAGATCATCGTCGGCACCATCAAGCGGCGAGGGTCGATCGACGCCGTGCTCGGCGCGTTCACCAAGGCGCCGCTGGCCAAGACCGGTGGCGCCGTCCTCGAGGCGCTACGCCTCGCAGCGTTCCAGATCCTTTTCCTCGACCGCGTGCCCCTGTACGCGGTCGTCGACGACGCCGTCCGCCTGGTGGACGGGACCGACAGGCACGCCAAGGGGTTCGCGAACGCCGTGCTGCGCAAGGTCGCGACCGACGGGCCGGACGCGTTCGCTTCGCTGTCCGAGGGTGACGGAATGCGCGCGTGGGCTGTGCGTCACTCCTGCCCGGTGTGGATGGTGCGGCTGTTGCGCCGCGACCTTGGCGACGAGGCGGCGGAACGCTTCCTCGTCGCCGCCGGCTCGGCGCCGGAGCGCTGCCTGCGCGTCAACGCCCTGAAGACCTCGCTTCCCGCGGCGCGCGCGGCGCTCGCCGCCGATGGCTCCGAGACGACAGGGGTCCCCGGCCTTCCGCAGGCGCTCATCTACGAGGGTCCCTCGCTCCAGCGCTCGGCGCCGTTCCGCGAGGGCCTCGTCACGCCGCAGTCGCGCGGCTCTCAGATCGTCGGCATGGTAGCCGCCACGGGCGCTCGAGGGGGCGCGGCCGTGCTCGACCTCTGCGCCGCGCCCGGGACCAAGACGGCCCAGCTTGCGGCCCTGCTCGGCGGCATGCGTCTCACTGCCGTGGACGTCGACGAGCACCGGCTGGAGGCGCTGCGCGCGAACCTCCAGCGGCTCGGCGTCCACGGTGTCGAGGTGGTCGCCGCCGACGCGCTCGAGCTGCCCCCGTCCTGCGCCGCGGCCTACGACGCGGTGCTGCTCGACGCGCCCTGCAGCGGCCTCGGCACGCTGGGCAGCCGCGCGGACCTGCGCTGGCGCCGGCACGCCTCCGACATCCCTCGGCTGGCGGAGCTGCAGCGCCGCCTCCTGCTCAGCGCGTCGCGCTGCGTGCGCCCGGGCGGCGCGCTCACGTACGCGGTCTGCACGGTGACGCGCGCGGAGACGCTCGGCGCGCTGGAACCACTGCTCGCCACGGGCGAGTGGGCCTCGGACGATCTCGGCGCCGAGTGGCCGGGCCTGGCGCATCCCGACGCCGGCGGCTGCCTGCTCGTACTGCCGCCGGACGGCGGCGGCAGCGGCTTCTTCGTGGCGCGCCTGCGCCGCATCGTCGGCGCCGAGGGGTAGAATGGCGGCGCGGCCGCATGGCCGCGCGGCCGGCCGTCACTGCCCGGAGGTGCTCGTGGAGGATCTGCTGCACCACATTCACATCGCCCCGTCGATCCTTTCCGCCGACTTCTCGCACCTCGGGCAGGACGTAACCGAGGTGCTGGACGCGGGCGCCAAGGTCGTGCACCTCGACGTCATGGACGGGCACTTCGTCCCCAACATCACGATCGGCCCGCTCGTCGTGGCGGCCCTGAAACCCCTCATCCACGGCGCCGGGGCCCTGCTCGACGTCCACCTCATGATCGAGCACCCCGAACAGTACGTGGACGCGTTCGCCGCCGCCGGAGCCGATGTCATCGCCGTGCATCAGGAGGCTTGCCCCCACCTGCACCGCGTGCTCTGGCAGATCCGCGAGGCTGGAGCGGCGGCCGGCGTCGCCCTCAACCCGGCGACGGCGGTGGAAACGCTGGACGAAGCGCGGCGGCACTGCGACATGGTGCTGGTGATGTCGGTCAACCCGGGCTTCGGCGGCCAGCGCTTCATCGAGACTTCGCTCGCCAAGATCGCCAAGGCGCGCAGGTACCTGCCCGACAACGTCGCGCTCGAGGTCGACGGCGGCGTGACGGAGCTCAACGCCGCCGCCCTCGTGGAGGCGGGAGCGAACCTTCTCGTCGCGGGCTCGAGTGTGTTCGGCGGGCACGACATCGGCGAGCGCTTCGGCGAACTGGCGCGAGCCGCCGGCGAAGCCGTATAATCGGCGAGCACCATCAAGCTGCTTCAGGGCGGGGTGAAAGTCCCCACCGGCGGTCATAGCCCGCGAACCTCCTCGGAGGCCGACCAGGTGGAACTCCTGGGCCGAC
>Ga0209048_10006117_pt1 | contig 11303 bp, 8 predicted proteins | sample FrelakmetCRP12CR_FD_187146 | JGI IMG/M metagenome (GOLD analysis project Ga0209048, IMG submission 187146) | Freshwater lake sediment microbial communities from the University of Notre Dame, USA, for methane emissions studies - CRP12 CR (SPAdes)... | ecosystem: Environmental > Aquatic >... | reverse complement strand
TCTCCAAAGCCTTCTCAGGGGAGCTTCAGATCAACACCCGAACGAGTCCTCACCTCCCCCTCGCCCTGGAGATGCCCCCGGCTTGGAGTTCATCCTCCCGAGGGTCAATGTGGAGTCGCGTCGCCAAACAGTCTGCGACACAACGCGCCAGCTTTGCCGCTGAGCGGATTGGCGCCAGCGATTACGGGACCGCCGAAGGCCTCGCCCAGGATCACGTGGGCGCGAAATCACGTGCGCTCGTGATGCGCCTCGTGGCCTCGATCTTCAAGCCGACTTGTCGATTCCGGTGGCTGACGCTCACAATGCAGGACGTTAGTTTCGAACTTGCCTCTACGCCCCTTCGCCACCCTTGGCTGCGCCTACGGTCTGGGCCAGGAGCAGTTGCTCGTCGGTCCCCAGCACCATCGCTTGCGACAGCGCATGACGGTCGAACCAGGCGCGGACCACGGTCGCAAGGCCCACCGAGGCACAGTACAGATAGACGTTTTGTGCCATCGCCCCAGCGGCGGTGAACGCGTACGCCTCGCGTTGAGCTGCCGGCACCAGCTTCATCCTTGAGTAGTCGGCCACGTAGATGAGATCCAGTGCAGCGTTGTCGACGAAGTCCTGGTACCCCGTGACGCTGCGCACGTCGCTAGTCACTGCCAACTGCAGCTGGTGGGCCTTCGGCTCGTAGCGGAACAGCCCGGTCTCCAAGGCCACATAAAGCTCCACCTCCTGAGCATTCATCGCGCTCGGTGCGGTGCGCCCGCCCAGTTCCGGTCGGTTAACGCCTGCGGCTGCCCATAATAGATCGGACAGACGCTGCGAGCCCAACTGGTCAGCCGAGAACTCGCGCTGCGACTGGCGGCGCCGGAGAGCCTCCATCAGCGGCATGCCACCAACCTGCGTTGGTGGCGGCAATGTGATCGCCGTTCCACCGACAACCGGCCTCGGCCTGACTTGACCCATAAGGCCGAGTGCGAGCTTGGTCAGTGTGTTCATGGCGAGGCTCCCTTCGTCACTTCAAGTGAGTTGCGTGTTGCTGCGATGGCCGTTTGCTCGGGTTGGTACCCGTGACTTCCTTGGATCTGTGGCAGTTGCTGCTTCTGTTCGCCTTCCCGGAGATCTTGCTCTTGCTGCAGAGCTTGATCACGAAGTCGCTCGAGTCGCACTCATAATGGAGCCTCTATCGCCACCTCCGCCCTTCGGCTCCCGACTAACGCAGTCTGACGGATGCCACTGGTTGCGCGTTGAGCCGAGTCAAGTCGCAGTGGCGGCACGCCTGCTCATCGCTGTCACTTCGCAAGACTGCTTTGCGGCGGGTGTTCGATTTCACCGCGGCGACGGATCCTTCATGGCCGTCCGGCGCCCTTCACCTTCGCGCCCCCTTGCCGCTGGAATCTGCACGCCGAACGAAGTAATTCCGGGTGCCTGCTGCACACGACGACAGATCCGGGCCCTATCCCGGCCATAAGTCGAATGGGCTAGGGACCCGCCAGAGGTGCCTTACAACACCCCAAGCAGCCGTTCATGGCCGCTGCGGCTGACGGGGATTCGCTTGCCGCTTCGCAGGCGTACGGCATGGCCGTTGGACTCGGTGCGCTCAACCGCCTGCAACTGACGGAGGTTGACGATGAAGCTGCGGTGCACGCGCACGAATTGGCGCGGGTCCAGTTGGGCCTCGAGTTCCGAGATGCGTTGCGCTTTCAGGTGGTCTCGGCCCGCGTGACGGAATGCGACGTAGTCGGCCTGGGCCTCGATGTACTCGACTTCGTCCAGCGGCAATACGCGTAGCTCCGAACCTTCGCGGACCAGCACGCGCTTGAGTGCTTGCGCCGCCATCAGGCGTTCAACGGCGGGCGCACCCTCGCGCAGCAGCTGACTGGCCCGATGCATCGCGGCGTCGAAGCGTTCCTGGCTGAACGGCTTGAGCAAGTAGTCGACGGCATGCAAATCAAAGGCCGCGAGCGCGTGCTGGTCGTAGGCGGTGGTGAAGATCACCCCTCGCCGCAGACCGGTCAGCTGCAGAACCTCCAAGCCGGTGAGCTTGGGCATATGGATGTCGAGGAATACCAGATCGGGGACGAGATCCTGGATGCAACGTGCGGCGTCGAGTCCGTTGTCCACCTCGGCGAGCACCTGAACGTCGGTGTGGGTGGCCAGGAACGCGCGAACCAGCGCACGCGCCAAGGGCTCATCGTCTGCGATCAGCGCGCGAATCGTCATGTTTGCCAGGGCAGTGAAATCTGCACGGTGAAGCGGTCTGCGGTGCTTTCTACATCGACAAAGGCAAGTTCACCGTACTGGGTCTGCAGGCGTGACCGCAGATGGCGCAAGCCCTGCCCGACCCCCGTGGCGTCGCGCGTCGCCAAGGCATCCACCGGGTTGCTCACGCACAAAGCCAAGCGATTGCCGGGATGACGGGCACTGAGCTCAATGAGTCCGCCAAGGTCTAGCTGTCGGACCCCATGCTTGATGGCGTTTTCCACCAGGGGCTGCAGGACCAGGGGCGGAAGATAGGCCATGCGACAGGCGGCCTCCACATCGATGGACAGGCGCAGCTTGTCGCCCAGCCGGCGCTGTTCGATGGCCAGGTAGTGCTGAACAAGTTCCAGTTCTTCACCCAGCCGAATGCGCTCGCGCTCGCCCAAGCCAAGGGTTTGTCGAAAGAACTGGGCCAGGTCTATGGTCATCGCGCGCGCGGCTGCCGGATCGAACTGGATGAGCGAACTGATGGAGTTCAGGCTGTTGAACAGAAAGTGCGGATCGATCTGCTGGCGAAGCACCTTGATCTCCATCTCGCGCGCGAGAAGACTGGCCTGGGCCTCGGTGGCCGTCGCCACCTGGATGGCCTGTTGCGCCAGCAGCGCGTCGTGCATCAGCGCCGACAAGGCGAACACCACGGTCTGAATGCCGACGAAGGCGAGCCAGGCCACGGGAGTGAGCGTGACCAACCCATCCCTGCCCCACAACGCGCCTGTGGCGTTCCACAGGGCGGTTGCGCCACTCACCAATAGTGCCAAAAGCGCCGCTGCCGCCGCACGCCGTGACAGGGTGCTCATCCATTTGGCCGGTCGCAATGGGAAGCTCCGACAGATGGAGTACATCGACAGCGCGGACATCCCCGTGAGCAGCGCGATCGGCAGCAAGAAGCCGAGCACCCAGATCCACTCGGCCGGCGCCTGCACCCATGCCACGGCCAGCGCGCATCCGGCCAGCACCCAGGCCAACAGGTAGGTCGCCAGGCCGCGCGGGTTCTTCAGCAGGGGGTGCACTGTAAGGGGTCAGTTCTTTATCTCGACGCCGCCGAAGAGGGTCTCGCCTCGCAACACCAGGCGATGACTGGGCGAAGCCGGCGGCGCTGTCTTGTCGTGTACAGCCCCCATCGTGGCAGTCAATTGCACCACTACCTGCCAATCGCGAGGTATACGCAGTTCGATGCCGCTGAATGTCGCACTGATGTCGATCGTGGCCTCGGGGCCGTCCATCGCTGCCTCACGCAAGTCCAGCTCCAAGCCGCCGAAGGTGACGGCAATCTTGCCGCCCTTGAAGGTGCGTGAGTCGTTCTGCAGCTTGATGCCGCTGAAAGTGGCGTCGACGTTAACTTCGTCCACATGCTCGATCGCCGAGCTTTCAAACCGAACCCTGTCGCACCGCGGGCTCCGGAACCAGCCGCGCATCACGATGGATGCGCCGGCCAAGATGATGAACACCGGCCACCACTGCCGGAGGTCGAAATCCGCGTGTCCCAGGTTATGCGCCGTCATCAACCCTCCGACCAGGATCAGCACCAAGCCGAACAAGCGGCTGCCGGGATGACGCGGCCACGCCAACCGAGACAAACCCCAGACGACGAAGGCAAGCGGCCAGAAGGTCCGCAGCAGAGCGATGTCGAAGACATGAAGATTATCGAGCAGGGCCAATGCGCCGATGCCGATGACGGACAGACCGAATAGAGCGCGTCGAGCACTACGCCGCGGCGAATCGAATCGCATCGTCACTTGCTTGTCCATGGGGAGGTCCTTAGTGGAGAGGATTTCATTACACCCGCATCACCGACCCCGCGTCCTGCTGATTCGTCGAATCAACCGCGAAGCACGACGAATCGACGGCTCGCATCCAAGACGCTTGGCTGAGACGGCTTCCGTCGAGCATGCGCATAGTGGCCGGTGGTTCCTGTTCCAGGTCGGGATTCGTGCGCTGGTTCATCTCCTTGAGCGGTCCGAATTCAAGGATTGACACAAATGCCGATGGTCGACTCCAAGCCGTTTGCCGGCGTTGTGCAAGCTCAACCAGCAGGTGGGCCGACCGGGACATCCCCGGTCAATTTGTCGAAGGGTAGGCGCTTCTTCGCGACAGACTCGCGACCCGATCGAGGTTCCAAGCGCGAACCTCGAATTTCCACACTGCGCACTTGTACGGCAGCGGTTCCAAGTTGGCGGAAGGCGAACGACCGCACTCAGTCGGGACCCGACATTGCTCTACCCAAAATGCTCGCTCTATACCCGACATTCACCCATTGGCCTGAACGACGGCAATGTGGAGTCGATTTCGAGGATCGCTGCTGCCGCCACTGACTGGACCCGGACTTTGCGACCGGAAAGCTGACGCTCGTGGACAGCTCCTGGCAGTCTGAAGTGACTGTTCGACCCAATGTGCTCGAACAGCCGTACATGGCCGGTTTTGCGCAGTCACAGTCCGGTGACTGACGGCGTTCCCGATGAGTCCATCAACCGCATGCCCCGAACGGAACCGTCACGGTTCGGGTTCGAGCCCCAACGGCACTTCGCTCGTGCATAGGCAGGTGCGAGCAGAGAATGATGGGAAATCTGGATTCGCAGACGCTGATTCACTATCGGAGCGTCATTCGGCGCCCGCCGTGCAGCGTGCAAGTCAGTTCGCCAGATTCGCCGGTACTCAAGACGTCATATGTAGCTCAACCGCAGACGCTACCGACTTCTCTGGCTTCGGCGCGCGCACCTTCTTCAGCCCCGCGCGTATCGCCGCCTCTACTGTCTCTAGGCTGTTGTTGAGCGCGAGGCTCTTTGCGTACACCTTCTTCTCCTCGACGTTCGCCAGACGGCTGATGAGGACGCGCTGCGCCTGCGGCGATCCTGCGCCGTGCATGGACTCGGTCAGGTAAGCCACGGCGCCGCGCCCCATGGTGAGGTTCTCGATCAGTCGCAGCAGCCGCACGCGCTCGTAGGTGCTCATGCCCTCAGCGCCGGCCAGGTACTTCTTCAATATCTCGCTCGTCTGCGGATTCAGCCAGTCCTTTGCTGAGGGCAGAGTGACCATGAGACCGCCGGCGATGTCCTGCAGGATGCGCGCGATCTCGTAGGGCAGGCGCGTCACGTTTTGCTTGCACACATTGGCGAGCAGCGCGTCGACGAAGAAATTGCCTGCGGGCAGCTTGCTTCCGTTGGCCGAGCAGGCGATGCCGCAGGCAAACAGTGTTTCGTTGAGATGGTTCATCTCGACGATCTTGTCCTTGATGTGCGACGCCTTGGCGACGCCGTTACATTCGGCGATGGCAGCCGCGGCGCCTATGGCGACGTCGCCATTGCCGACCTTGCAGCCACCGTAGCTCTGGCGGTGGTAGCTCGCGAACAGATCGACCAGCAGTCCCGCGAACTCGGTCTCGCCGTTCATGAATATCATGTCGTTGGGCACGAACACGTTGTCGAAGATCATCAACGCTTCCTGGCCGCCGTAGGTCGGGCTGCCGGCATCGATGTCGGAGGCTTCGTCTCCGCCGAGCTTGCGCTCGTCGCAAGACTGGCGGCCGTAGATGTAGGTAATGCCTTGTGCATCCGACGGCAGCGCGCAAACGATGGCGTAGTCCATCTCGTCCGGCTTCAGCGAAACCGTGGGCATCACCAGGACCATGTGCGAATTGACCGCTCCGGTCTGGTGAGCCTTGGCGCCGCGGATGACGACGCCATCGGCGCGCCTCTCGACCACGCGCAGATACAGGTCCTTGTCCTGCTGCTCCGCCGGGCGCCTGCTGCGGTCGCCCTTGACGTCGGTCATCGCGCCGTCAACGATCCAGTCGTTCTGCTCCATCGCGATGGCGAATCTCCTGAATCGCGCGTGGTATCCGGTGCCGAGCTTGCGGTCTATGTCGAAAGTGGTGGCGAAGACGGCATTCAGGGCGTCCATGCCGACGCAGCGCTGAAAGCAGGTGCCGCATCGCTGGCCGAGGAGTCGCTGCATGCGCACCTTGCTGATCAGATCTTCGGTGCTCTGGTGCAGATGGCAGAAGCGGTTGATCGTCTCCCCGGTCAGCGCGGACTTGGCGGTCATGAGTGGCCGGTGCTCGGGGTCATGCGCCATCTCGTAGGTGAGTGCCACGGTATTCATGGACGTCTTGATATACGGATGAGCCAGCGGATCGGCCAGCAATTCGCCGTCCAGGTAGACCTTCAGCGGCTTGCGTCTGGCGACGCTGTCGCGGTATTGCTGCGCGTTCATCATGGCCATGCTTAGCTCTCCGGGAAAGATGCCTCGACATGATAGTGAAGACGATAGAGCTCCGTCTGTCCCGGGCGGCCACGCGGCGCCAAAGCACCAGAAAGATTCAATTCCCGTCTTCCCTTCCGGCCGCGGCAGGCAAGTTCGCGGCAACCGAAGACCAGTGTGAGCGCCCATGATCGGCAAGCACTTGGTGGAAGCCACTGATGGTTGCTTCGCGGTCCGTTTGACTTCATAACGCAACAGCACCCGCTGCGACGGGCGGGACAAGGCACCGACTGCCTCTGCATGAACTGTCAAGTCGACGGAAGGGACCTGCTGCAGGCGCTTTCGCTTTGCGGGGCTGCTTCGGGTGTTCGTCCGGGCTAGCAGGTCTGACACGGCCTTGGGCGGTCCCGTCACTCGGACGAAAGCCGTTGAACGACTGTTGCGAGCTGCAAAGCCGCCAGCCAGCAGAGACATTTCTAAGACTCTGAGTGGGCTCCTAGCGAGTAGAGGGGCGCTGCCCACGCCGAGGCCTGAACTCCTGTCCGATCGACGCAACGGTGTCATCCGCTCTGAACACGCAATTCGGTGAGGCAATTTATGCGACGGGGTCGTGCTGAACCGGCCACGGCCTGGAGCGTAGCCTACGTCGGCCTCCATGACGGGTCGACGCGCCCGTCAACAATGCCGATGCGGCGATTGGCGGCGGCGGCGAAGTTGCCGTCGTGGGTCACCGCAACCACGGTCTTACCCATCTCGCTCGCAAGCCTGCGCAGGATGTCGCGCACGTTGGCCCCAGCAGCAGAGTCGAGGTTCCCGGTGGGCTCATCTGCAAGTATGACCTTTGGGTCGTTGGCAAGGGCCCGCGCAATGGCCACTCGCTGGCGCTGGCCGCCAGAGAGTTGGCTTGGCCGCTTGTCGTGCTGATCGCCCAGGCCGAGGCGGCCGAGCAGCTCATGTGCCCGCTCCCGCGCAGCGTCATCGGAGAGTCGGCCGAGCCTTCGAATGGGCAGCGTCACGTTGTCGAGCACGCTGAATTCGGCCAGCAGAAAGTGGAACTGAAACACGTAGCCGAGCTTGGCGAGACGCAAGTCCGTGAGCCGGTCGTCGCCGAAGCCCGTAGTATCTTCGCCGTCGATCCAAATGCGCCCGCTGGTGGGCACGTCGAGTAGGCCGAGCAGATAGAGCAACGACGACTTGCCAGAGCCCGACGGCCCCATGATGCAAACGAAGTCGCCACGTTCAATGTCCAGGCTCACATCGTTGATGAGCGTGACCGGCACTTCGCCTTCGAGAATGCGCGTGACGTGTTCGACACGGATGATGCAGGCGTCGCCACCGGACTCGCTCATGTAGCGCCCCGCAGGATGTCCACCGGATGCACGCGGCCCGCCCGCCTTGCCGGCAGGTAGGAGGCGCTCACGCACGACAGCAGTGCGAAAGCAGCGGCAAGCACATACTGTTCGGCGCCCCACCATACCGGCAGGTGCACGATCTCCGCCACGCCGGGCGGTCTGATCTCGATCTGCTCCAGAACCCACATCAGCGCCAGACCCAGCAGCAGACCGAAGCAGCTGCCGAGCACTCCAACCATCACGCCTTCGAGAAGGAAGATGCGCCGCACGTCGCGCGCATGAAAGCCCATGGATTTCATGATCGCGATGTCGCGAGTCTTCTCCATCACGATGGTGGAGATCGTGTTGTAGATTCCGAAGGAGGCGACCAGAAGAATGGCTGAGACCACGCTGTACATGATGATGTTGCGTACCAGCAGCAAGCTCAGGATGTCCTCGGACGCCTCGATCCAAGATACCGACTTGTAGTCCACCCCCGCCTCGATCGTCTGCGCCACTGTCTGCGCCGCGTAGGCATCGGCGAGCTGAATGATCACGCGGTTGATGCGGTTCTCGCGTCCCAGCAGCGATTGCGCCCGCTTGAGCAGCACGAACGCCTGGCTCTCGTCGTAGGACGAATTCCCGGTTCTAAAGATGCCCACGACACGTAGCGGCCGGCTCACACCGTCGTCGGCCACGACGCTCAATGTGCTGCCGAGATGGAGGCTGAACTTGTCGATGAGCCCCTGTCCGACGATGATGCCGTTCGGGTTCGCCGCAAGTGCGTCGAGCGACCCGGCAACCATCTTTTCCTCGATGGTCGAGACATGTTTCATCTTCTCGGGCACCACACCTGAGAGCGTCACACCCTCCAGCCGTCCCGCGAAGCTCAGTACAGCGGATCCAACCAACACGGGTGCCGCACGCACGCCGGGTAAAGCCTCGATGAATGCGAGCCGCACTGGCCAGCCGCGGATGCCGCGTGTCTCTCGCTGAGGCTTCACGTTGCGCACCGAGACCGCTGCCTCAGGCCACTGCAACACAGCCGGCTGCGCATGCGGGTGACGCATTTCGTCGTACACCGTGATGTGCGGATTGTTGTCGACCAGTCGTTTGAGAAAGTCCTTCTCCGAACCGCGCATGAGCGACGACACGGCAAGAAAGAAGCCCACGCCCAGCACCACGCCGGTGAGCGAAACCAGTGTCTGCCGCTTGCGGTTCGTAAGGTGCGCAAGCGCAATGTCGAGCACTATTGCCATGAGGCGGACTTCAACGCGGCGAGGCCGGCGCCGATGCCGCGGCTGCGGCAGCCTTGACGCGCGCAGGTCCACCTTCGCGCAAACCATCGGGTGGCGACACCACCACGCTGACGCCATCTGGCAGGCCAGACAGGATCTCGCTACGTTCGGCGCCGGCAACTCCCAGGCGCACCGCTTTTTCGCGAAGCTTGTCCCGCTCCACGACCCATACCTTGTCGGCGTGCAACGCAGCGTTGGGTATGAGCAGCGCCCCTTCGTGCCGCGACACGATAAGGTTGGCATCCATCGTCATGCCAGCGCGCAGCCCGCTGGTGGCGAGCCCTGCTTCATCGCTGAATCGAACGCGCACTCGATAGCTGCGCGCGATCGGGTCACCCTTGGGCGTGATCTCGGCGACTTCTCCCTCGAAGAGTGTCTTCGGCAAGGCATCGCTTCGCATCGTCACCTTCTGGCCGACAACCACCCGAGCGATGTCTTCCTCGTCCACTTCAGCCGCCACGCGCAGCGGCGCGCAACAGGAGAGCGTAAAGACGGTCTGGCCGGCTGGGATGAACTGGCCGAGCTCCCCGTCGCGGCGCAGCACCGTGCCGTCCGCCGGTGCCACGAGCAGGTTGTAATCGCTCTGCGCCTGCGCACGCTTCAGCGACGCCTGAGCTGCCTCGAGTTCCGTAAGCGTGCGGTCCAGTTCGGCCGCGGAGAGAAACTTCTGTGCAACGAGCTCTTTCGTGCGTTCGTATTGGGTGCGTGCGAGGCGCTCTCTGGCCATCATTTCCTGCACCGTGTGTTCGAGGTCCGCCGACTCGATGCGCGCCAGCACCTGGCCGCGCCGGACCTGTGCACCTTCGTCGACGTTGAGAGCCGTTAGCCGCCCACCGGTGCGCGGCGCTATGGGCAACATCACAGTAGGTTCCACGACGCCGGTGGCATACACGGCCTCGACGGCCGGGCCCCGCGTGGGCTGCGCGACTGTGACGGTTGTCGGCCACTCCCGCCACCCCACCCAACCGCCCGCCACGATCACGATGACCGCGGCAATTGCGATGCCAGTGCTACGCCTCAAGCGTCTCTCCCATTCAGGCCAAGCCGGGCAGTGACTATCGCATGCGGACGCCGAGAGCGGACTCCAGGGCAGCCATGCCAAATGCCAGGCTGCAAGAATGCTGCTAGTCGTTACCGCCGACAACCGGCACGGCGGTAGTTCTCGAAGGTCAACTCGCGTCAGTGTGCGTGAGCATGGGCGCGAGCAGCCGTGTAGCGTTTGGTGAAGCTCGCAAGACCTAGATCAGTGTTCACCGAACCAGTAGCGGCCCACTTCTCTAGCCTTCAGCCGCGACCTCCATGAATTCGGCCATGGACTTTGCGATGCGCTGAGCCTGCGTGGCTTCGATCTTGCGCTGGTCGTAGAGAAGGTTGAGATGCATACCTTGGGCGAAGCTCGCTACCGTGACACAGATCGGGTGCTGAGCCGGGGGTGACACCAGGAACGCCAGCGAGCGAACCCTTGCACCGGTACCAAGCACGATGGGCCCGAACTTGCCTACGTTCGTCAACATCGATGACGGCGGAGCGAGGGCTGCGAGCGCCTGCACCATGCGTGCGCCCACTTCATTGGGTGGGAAGAGTGCCCCCTCGCGATGAATGGTGTGAACGAGATTCGCATCACCGCTGTTGAGACTCGCCTTGAGCTGGCTCGCAATATCGGCCGCAAGCAGCCACAAATCCGGCTTTGCGGAAATGGCATGAACCGTGGTGACCGTGGCGATATACAAGCCCAGGTCCCGTTCTGTCAGACCGCCGCCCAGGACACCTCGAAGGTCTGCAAGGGAGTTCAGTCCCAGGGTTCTTGCGCGTGCGGATCCGAACTCGTCGTTGATGGCAAGGACCTGGGCAGCACCCAATGCGCCCTGCATCGTGGTCCCGTGAGCGCGGCATGCGGCGAGCAATGCCTGGACCTTCTTCTCTTGGAATGAGAACGACACAACCTTAACGTTCCGCTCGGGACGCACGCTTGCATCGAAACCAGGCAGCTGTTGGGCAAACTTCAGTGCGCTCTTGCCCTGGTTCAACCAATAGGCGAGCTTCTTGATCGAGGCGCCGACCAACCCCTTTAGTTTGATGAGATCGAGTTCTTGTGCTGAGGGTCTTGCCTGCCTGAAGGTGAGAGGTATGTCTTGGCCGCCAGCACGCTGCAGCACCTCGATGAACACGTCCGCGCCGGACCTGCCATCGGCAATCGAGTGATGAAACACCATCGCGGCCACGGACTTGC
>Ga0209048_10006116_pt1 | contig 11304 bp, 10 predicted proteins | sample FrelakmetCRP12CR_FD_187146 | JGI IMG/M metagenome (GOLD analysis project Ga0209048, IMG submission 187146) | Freshwater lake sediment microbial communities from the University of Notre Dame, USA, for methane emissions studies - CRP12 CR (SPAdes)... | ecosystem: Environmental > Aquatic >... | reverse complement strand
TCGAGGCCGTGGCGCGATGCGTGCCGGTGGCCGAGCAGGCCGGCCTGTCGATGCCCCAGCTGGCGCTCGCGTGGGTGCTGCGCCAGAGCAACGTGGCCTCGGCGATCGTCGGGGCGAGCCGTCCCGAGCAGGTGCACGCCAACGCCTCGGCCTCCGGCATCACGCTCAGCGCGGACACCCTGCGGGCGGTGGACGAGGCGCTCGGCTCGGCTGTCCTTCGCTGAGCGGCGAGCCTCAGCGCGGCTGCACCACGAGCGTCTGAAACGCCCGTCCCACCGGTCCCTGCTCGTCGTGGAGCACGCTCTCGGCGAGGCCCGCGCCCCCGCCGTGCAGCAGGGTTCGGGCGTCGAGCCCGATCCACTCGCCGCGCGGCCGGCGCTGCAGATGGATCGAGAGGTCGGCGTTGATGAACAGGAAGCGGTCGAACGGCAGCGCCGCGCCGACGCCGTTGCCGAAGTCCGCCACGGCGGCCAGGAGCGCGAGCGGCGTGGGCGTCTGCCCGGGCACGATCGGGTGGCGCAGGCGCATCCACACCCGGCCCGGCCCGGGGGCGAAGGGGTCGCTCAGCCAGCGCATCTCCATCGCGCTCCCCCCGAAGCTCTCCTCACTCGAGCCCTCGAGGGCGAAGCGCAGGGCCCTGCCGTGCTCGGGCCCCGCCAGCCCTTCCTCAGCTGATCCTCCGGGCGCCTGGTCGGGCTCGACGAACACCGGCAGCCCGGCCGGGACCTCCTGCACGCGCAGCGCGCTGGCGCGACAGATCAGCTGCTCGCCGGCGTAGAGGTCGGCAGCCAGCTCCTGCACCCGTCGCCCAGCACGCGCCACACGCGCCGAGAGGGTCAGGGGGGCGAACGGGATCGGGCGCAAGAAGTCGAAGCCGAGGCGCGCGATCGGCAGTTGCGAGCCGGGCTCGAGCCGCTCGAAGACGCCCGCGATCAGCGCTGCCGGCGCCCCGCCGTGGAGCGCCTGCTCGTCCCACGGTCCGCGCGCGTGCGCGGTGGGGATGAATTGCTCGCAGTCCGGGTGAAAGACGCTCTCGGTCATCGGTGCGGTCAGTCCGGGAGCCGCGCGACGAAGTCGCTGAGCTTGCCCGGGTCGCGCAGCGGAGGCCCGTGGCCGAAGCAGGTGAGCAGCGGCCTCAGCTCGGCAAGCCTGCGCGCTGACTCGCGGTTGCGCGCCGGGTCAGGCGTGAAGACGGTTGGAGGCTCGTGCAGACCCGGGATGCCGGTCATCACGTTCATCCCGTTGAGCACGTCGCCGAGGATCAGGACCCGGTCGTCCTCGCGCCAGTAGGCGACGTGCCCGCGCGAGTGCCCTGGGGTCTCGAGCACGGTGAAGCCCGCCACCTCGTCGCCCTCGACCAGCGCGCGGGCGACCGGGTGAGGCGGGCCGGTCCAGTAGCGCTGCTGCAGGCGGTTCAGCCAGCCGGGCGCCTGGCTGGCCTTGATCCCGCCAGGCGTCTCCATCGCGGGGATGTCCCCCTGCCCGCACCACAGCGGAATCCCCAGCCGCTCGCAGATCGCGTGGCTTGCGCCCTGGTGGTCGGGGTGGGCGTGGGTCAGCGCGTGAGCGCTCACCGCCCGCTGGCTGATCTGGCGCATGATGCGCTTCTCTCCCTGCCTGGTGGCCGCGTCGATCAGCACGTCGCCGACGAGGTACACGTTGATGGCGTTCGGCGGCCATCCGCGCAGCAGGTAGACGTCCTTGGCCAGCTGCCTCATCCGCCGCTCCGGCCCCGTGCGCTCACGTGCGCGACTGCTCCCACGAGAAGCCGCGAACGGCGAAGTAGAGCCCGAACGCCCCCCACAGGCCGATCACCGCGAGCGCGTCGAGATTGGCGCTCAGGCCGACGCCGGTGACCATCGCTCCGGAAAGCCCGTCGATCAGGGGCTTCAGCGGGAGCGCTTCGGCGACCGTGCGCAGGAACGTCGGCACGTTCTTGATGTCGTAGAACACGCCCGAGACGAAGATCACCGGCAGGAACACGGCGTTGACGTAGGCCGGGGTCGACTCGAAGTTGGGAATCACGTGCGCGAACGCCACGCCGAGCGCGGCGAAGCACACGACGCCGCACGTCACGAACACGACCAGCTCGCCCCAGTGCACGGGCCAGCCGATCCCGAAGAAGACCCGCCCCGCCACGATGATGATCGCGATCTGCAGGCCCGCGTTCGTCACGGCGTTGGCCGCCACGCCGCCGAAGTAGGAGATCGTCGGCAGCGGCGTACCGCGGATGCGCTTGAGCACCCCGCTCTCCCTCAGGAACACGATGTTGTATGCGAGCGCCGTGAACGTCGTCGCCATCACGCTCATCCCCGCGATCCCCGGCACGAGCCGGTCCAGGTCAGCCTGTTTGCCGTGCAGGATCGCCCCGAAGAAGCCGAGGAACAGGAGCGGCAGCAGGAAGTTGAAGAACGCCGCGCTCGGGTTGCGCCAGAACATCCGGCGCTCGAGGCGGTACTGGCGCCAGGTGAGCGTCAGCGCGTCAGGCATCGGCGGTCAGCTCCAGATAGACGTCCTCGAGCGTCGGCCGTCCCACACTCAGCTCCTTCAGCCGCTCGCCGCTCTGAAGCGCCTCGCCGGTCAGCTGGTGCAGCAGCGTCGTGGGGTCCTCGGTCTCGCGCTCGATGAGCCGGCCGCTCGCGTCCCGGTAGCTGACCCGGTAGCTCGCGGCTCCCGCACCGAGCTCCCGCGGCGGCCCGATCGCCAGCACGCGCCCGTCCTTGACGATCGCCACGCGGTCGGCGAGCTCCTGCGCCTCGTCGAGGTAGTGGGTGGTGAGCAGGATGGTCTTGCCCAGGTCGCGCAGGCTGCTCACCGTCTCCCAGGCCGCGTGGCGCGCCGCGGGGTCGAATCCGGTCGTGGGCTCGTCCAGGAAGATCAGCTCCGCGTCGCCCACGAGCGCGAGCGCGAAGTCGAGCCGTCGCAGCTGCCCGCCCGACAGCTTGCGGCTGGCCACGTCGGCCTTCTCCATGAGACCGGCCAGCGCGAGCACCTCCTCGACGTCGCGCGGGTGCGGGTAGAAGCTCGCCCAGTGCCGGAGCGCCTCACGGGGGGTTATGTGACCGTAGATCCCGCCCGACTGCAGCACGATGCCGATGCGCCGGCGCAGCTCGATCGACCTCTCGGCGGGATCGTGGCCGAGGACCGAGACCTCGCCGCTCGTGCGCTCGCGGTAGCCCTCGAGGATCTCGACGGTCGTCGTCTTGCCGGCGCCGTTCGGCCCGAGCAGGCCGAACACCTCGCCGCGTTCCACGGTGATGTCGATGCCGCGGACCGCCTCATACTCGCCGTAGCTCTTGTGCAGGTCGCGCACCTCGATGGCGGGGGCCGCAGCGCTCAAGGCGTGAGTGCTCCCGGCGGCGCCGGGACGTCTGCTCCCGGCGGTGGACCGGCGTCCGGTGCTACCAGTGCACGCCTCTTGTCAGCGTCGCCATCGCGATCTGCTCGAGGTTCGCGCGCTCGTCGACGTTCTTCTCGCCCTTCGAGGCGGCCGAGTCGGGGAACACGCGGTAGGCCAGGTGAAGCAGCCGGTCGACGGCCTTCGGGGCGAGGGTGTAGGCGACCTCGCCGAACGTCCCGAGCCGCGTGCCCATGTGCTTCGGGCGCGAGCGCAGCGCCTCGCAGATCATCTCGCCGGCCTCCTCCGGCGAGATCGCCGGGAAGGCGTCGTACATTTTGGTCGGAGCGATCATCGGCGTGCGCACGAGCGGCATGTGGATCGTCGTGAAGGTCACCCCGTCGCCGACGAGCTCTGAGGCGACCACCCTCGTGAAGGCGTCGAGCGCGGCCTTCGAGGCCACGTAGGCGGAGAAGCGCGGCGGGTTCGTCTGAACGCCGATCGAGGAGATGTTGACGATGTGTCCCGAGCCCCGCTCGCGCATGTGCGGGAGCAGTCCGATGATCAGCTTGACGGCCCCGAAGTAGTTGAGCTGCATCGTGCGTTCGAAGTCGTGGAAGCGGTCGTAGCTCAGCGCGATCGAGCGGCGGATCGAGCGGCCCGCGTTGTTCACGAGCATGTCGACGTTGCGGTGGTCGGCGAGCACGCGCTCGACAAGCCGGTCGACCGAATCCATGTCGGCGAGGTCGGCCGCGTACACGTAAGCGGTGCCGCCGGAGGCGACGATCTCGGCACGGACCTCCTCGAGCTTCTCGACGTTGCGGGCCACGAGCAGCGGGACGGCGCCCGCGGCGGCGAGTTTGAGCGCCGTGGCGCGTCCGATGCCCGAGGAGGCGCCGGTGATCAACACGTGCTTTCCCCCGAGCTGCTCGCGCAGCGTGGAGCCTTTGGCGAGGTCGTCCATCTCCCGCTCCCAGTAGTCCCACAGGCCCGCCGCGTAGTCGTGCAGCGCGGGCGGGTGTTCGAGCGGCGAGCCCTTCAGTGCGCGCTCGGCTTCGCGGGTGTCGAATGTGGGCACGAGCTCCATGTGCGAGAGCACCTGTGGGGGAATGCCGAGCTCGCGCAGCGTGATCCGGCGCACGCCCCGAAGCGGGGGCACGCGCAGCGCGAGCGACAGCGGCCACGTCGGCACCAGGCTGGTCAGACGTTTGTCGACGCTCAGCGCAAACCGTGGTGCATGCGCCGCCGCGGCGAACTCGTTGAAGACCTCGTCAACCCGCTGCTCACGCGGGTCGGTCAGGTGAAAGGCGCGTCCGTCGAGGTCCGGCTCATGCGCGATGTGATCGATTGCGCCCGCCACCCAGTCGACCGGCACCACGTTCGTCCGTCCCAGGTCGAGTCCGACGAGCGGCATCCACTCGGGGATCACCTGTCGCGCGCGCTGGATCGCCTTGAAGAAGTAGTAGGGCCCGTCGATCTTGTCCATCTCGCCGGTCTGCGAGTCGCCGACGACGACCGCGGGGCGGTACACGCGCCACGGGACATAGGGCTGCTCGCGCACGAGCCGCTCGGACTCGAACTTGGTCCTGTGGTAGGGCGAGGGCAGCTTCTGGCCCTCGTCGAACATGCTCTCCTCGAACAGCCCCTTGTACTCGCCGGCGACAGCGATCGAGGAGACGTGGTGCAGCCGCTCGGCCTCAAGCGCCCGTGCGAGTTCCACCGCGTGGGTCGTCCCGCCGACGTTCACCGCGGTGTTGCGCTCGGCGGGCGCGGTCATGTCGTACACCGCCGCCAGGTGGAAGAAGTGGGTGATCTTGCCCCGCAGCTCGTTCACCTGTTCCTGCTCGACCCCGAGCAGCGGCTTGCGCAGGTCTCCGACGACCGGCTGAATGCGTTTCGCGGCCGACACGCCCGAGGTGATCCTCCATCTCTCGATCAGATCCTCCAGCCGTCCCATGGAGCGCCCGCGCACGAGCACATACACCTTGCCCTGACGCTGATCGAGCAGCCGCTGGACCAGGCGGCGCCCGATGAAGCCGGTTGCTCCGGTCACGAAGTAGGCCATCGGACCTAGAGCCTATCTGGAACGGGCGAACTGCCGGCCCCACCTCGCGGTGGCGCGCCGCGCCTCGCCGGGAGCGCGGTGCGCCGTCCGCCCACGACGTGCCCGGCCGCGAGCCTAGGCTCCCGCTCCGGCCCCGCCGCGGCCCTCGCCGGCGGCGAAGCGGGCGGCGCCGCGCTGGCCGTCCTGGAACACCTCCGGCCCGGCGCCGGCCTCCAGCTCGAGCGCCTCGGCGAGCGGCATCCCGAAGCCCTCGATGGCCGCTCGCCGGTCGGCGAGCATCGTCCGCTGCGGGAAGCTCGCCAGCCCCTCGGCGAGCCCCAGCGCCCGCTCGAGGTGAGCTCCGGGCGGGACGATCTCGGTGATCAGCCCCATCGAAAGCGCCTCCTCGGCGCCGACCATCCGCCCGGTGAGGATCAGATCGAGCGCGCGGCCGAGCCCTACGATGCGGGGCAGGCGCTGGGTGCCGCCGTCGATCAGCGGCACGCCCCAGCGGCGCTCCGGGTAGCCGAGCGTCGAGGTCTCGGTCGCGATGCGCAAGTCGCACCACAGCGCCAGCTCCAGGCCGCCCGCCAGACAGAAGCCCGAGATCGCGGCGATCGTGGGCTTCGATGCGGTCAGCCGGGTGAAGCCCATCGGCCCCTCCTCGGCCATCAGCCGCTCCACGAACGTCTCGGTCGCCTTCAGGTCGGCGCCCGCGCAGAAGGACACGCCGCCGGCGCCCGTCAGCACCAGGACCCGCGCCTCTTCGTCGGCCTCGAAGCGCTCATAGGCCTCGTGCAGGGCCGCCGCGGTGGGGCCGTCGACGGCGTTGCGCCTGTGCTGGCGGTCGATCGTGACCAGCGCAGCCGAACCTCGGCGCTCGTAGTGGACGGCCTCGGGAGCCGCCCCGGCGGCGCTCACCCTGCCTTCACCCCGCCTTCACCCCGCCGGCGCTCGCAGGGCGACTACCAGCCGCCGTGCCACCGCGGATCGCCCAGATGGGCCTTCTGGGCGGCTTTGCGGGCGTCCTTGCGCTTTTCCAGACGGCGCTGGAGCCTGCTCATCAGGAACACGAAGGCCGGGAAGAGCAGGATCAGGATGAATCCCGCGTCCGTCACCACTTTGTCGTCGGTCGGCCCGTAGAAGCCGCGCCCGTCGTTGTAGGCCTGCGCAGCCGGCGCGAGCGCGAGCGGCACGAGAAGCAGGGCGAGGACGAGGCTTATCCGCAGTCGGCCCATCGTGGCGTGGATCCTAGCGGAGGCCGGGGGCGCACCGCACGGCGCCTACCATCAGCAGGCGATGGCGCTGTTGATCGCTTCAGACCTGCACAAGGACATGGCCGGGCAGCCGCTGCTGCAGGGAGTCTCGTTCAAGCTCGAGCGCGGCGAACGGATGACGATCGCCGGGCGAAACGGCGCGGGCAAGACGACTCTCTTGCGGATGGTCGCGGGGGAGACGTCGATCGATCGCGGCGAGCTGATCGTGGCAAGGAACGCCCGGATCGCGCTGCACGATCAGCGCCCGCCGCGCCGGCTGGGGATGGCGCTGCGCGAGTACCTGCTCTCCGGATGCGCCGAGGAGCTTCAGATCGAGGCCGAGCTGGCCGAGCTCGAGGCAGAGATGGCGAGCGGGAGCGCCGAGGAGGCGATGCTCGCCCGCTATGCCCGCGCGCAGGCGCGGCTCGAGGCCCGCGGAGGCTATCTGTGGCGCGATCGCGCAACGGCCGTGGGCCGCGGCCTGGGGTTCGGCGAGGGTGAGTTGGATCGCACGCTGGACACCTTCTCCGGCGGACAGCTCACGCGAGCGTCGCTCGCCCGGGCGCTCGCCACCGGGGCCGACGTGCTGCTGCTCGACGAGCCCACCAACCACCTCGACATCGAGTCGCTCGAGTGGCTCGAGCAGACCCTCGTGGAGCTCGACGCCGCGGTGCTCCTGGTGGCACACGACCGCTGGTTCCTGGAGGCCGTGGGCACCGCGGTGCTTGAGATCGAGGCGGGGCGATCGCGCTTCTTCGCCGGGAGCTGGCACCAGTGGCGCAAGGAGCAGGCCGCGCGCGAGATCGCCCTGGGCCGGGCGATCGACGCCCAGCGGGCGGAGATGGCGCGGCTCGAGCGGTTCATCGAGCGCTTCCGCTACAAGGCGACGAAGGCCCGCCAGGCGCAGTCGCGAGTGAAGAAGCTGGCCAAGCTGAAGCCGATCGAGGACGATCGCAGCGGGCGGGCCGGCAAGGGCCTGGAGTTCGCGTTCTCGGCGCCCGAGCGCTCCGGGCGGGTGATCTTCGAGCTCAAGGACGGGCGCGTCGAGGTCGGCGGCGCCGCCGAGCGCGGGAACGGCGCGAGCGCGGGCGGAGCTCCGATCACGCTGCTCGAGCACGCCGAGCTGTGGCTGGAGCGCGGCGAGCACGTCTCGCTGGTGGGGCCCAACGGGGTGGGCAAGACGATGCTGATCGAGACGCTCACGGGTCGGCGCGAGCTCGCGGCGGGGCGGTTGAGCACAGGCCACAACGTGAAGATCGGCTATCTGTCCCAGCACGCCGAAGAGCTCGGAGCGGGCGGCGCGCCGGGCCAGAGCGTCCTTCAGGCCACGCAGAGCGCCACGGGCTTGAGCCCCGGCAAGGCCCGTTCGCTGCTCGGGCGGTTCCTGTTCTCCGGGCCCGACGCCGAGAAGCCGCTCGAGGGCCTCTCGGGTGGCGAGCGCCGGCGCCTGTCGCTGGCGATTCTCGTGAACTCGGGCGCCAACGTGCTGATCCTCGACGAGCCGACGAACCATCTGGACATCGACAGTCGCGAGGCGCTGGAGGACGCGCTGCGCGCCTTCGAGGGAGCGGTCCTCCTGGTCACCCACGACCGCGCGCTGCTCGACGCGGTGGGCACGCGCACGATCGCGGTCGAGGACCACACGCTGCACAGCTACCTCGGGGGATGGCCGGAGTACGTGCGCGTCCGCGAAGAGCGCGGGACCGCCGCGCCCGCGATGGCGGCCTCGCCCGTGATGGCCGCCGCGCCCGTGCAGGCGCCCGCGCCCGTCCCGGCGAAGGCTGCGAAGGCGAGGCCGAAGGCCCGGGCGAAGGGGCCGTCGAAGAACCGCCAGACCGAGCAGCAGCGCGCCGAGCAGCTCGTCGAAGACGCCGAGGCCGCGATGCGCGCCCTGGAGGACGAACTGGCCGATCCGGCGGCATGGGCGACGCAGTACGAGTCGGCCAAGTCCCAGGCGCGCCACACCGCCGCGCGGCGCGCCGTGGAGGAGGCCTACGCGCGCCTCGAGGGCCTGATCGGCTGACCCTCACGCCGAGCGGCCGACCGGCAAGCCGATCGCCTGAGCTTCCACGCTTCGCCTGACGGGCACCCCGATCGGCCGCCCTGCACGCCGATCGCCTGACTTACACTGCTTCGATGGACCGGGCGAAGACCGCACGCAACGTGGCGATCGTCGTGCTGATCGCCGCCGCGGTCTATCTGCTGCCCGGGGGAGGGCGGGTGGCCAGCACGTTCGAATCGCTCCTCTTCGTGGCGTTCGCGGTCGGGATCGGCTACGTGGGCCTGCGCGCCTACCGGGAACACCGCGTCGCGCTGTACAGCCTCGGCGACCGCTACCGGGGCCTCTTCTATGGGGCGCTGGCGCTCGGCGTGGTGACCGTGGCGGCCCGCGGGCGCATGTGGCAGACCGGCCTCGGCGAGCTCGTGTGGTTCATCCTGCTGGGCATCGTCGCGTACGCCCTGGTCGCGGTGTACCGCACCTGGCGCTCCTACTGACGCGCCCCAGGGCGCCTCGTATCCTCGTCTGGGATGGTGCCCACAGGGGTGTTGACCGACGACCAGGACGCGCGGGCGAGCCTCGCCGAGCAGCGGCGCAGCCTGCCCGACCAGCCAGGCGTCTACCTGTTCCGGGACGGCACGGGCCGGGTCGTGTACGTGGGCAAGGCCAACTCGGTCCGCAAGCGGGTCGCATCTCATTTCTCGAAGGCCCAGGTGCCCAGCAGTCCCGGCCACGCGGAGATGGTGGCGAGCGTCGAGCGCATCGAGTGCGTCGTGGTGGCCTCGGAGGCCGAGGCGCTGCTCGCGGAGCAGAGCTTCATCAAGCAGTACCGGCCGCGCTTCAACATCCGCCTGCGCGACGACAAGTCCTATCCGTTCATCGCGATCTCGCTGGACGAGGCGTACCCGCGCGTGTACTTCACGCGCGAGCGCCACCGGTCCGGCAGGGCGTATTTCGGCCCCTACTCCAACGCCAAGCGGGTGCGGGCAACGCTCGCGGTGCTGGCCAAGGTCTTCATGTTCCGCTCCTGCACCGGGCCGGAGCCGGGGAGGCGCAGCGGGTCGCCGTGCCTGGACTACTACATCAAGCGCTGCGAGGCGCCCTGCGTGGGATATGTCTCAAAGGAGGACTACCGGGCGAGCATCGACGGCGTGATCGACTTCCTGTCGGGAAGGTTCAAGGCGATCGAGCGCGACCTCGAGCGGCGGATGCACGAGGCGGCCGCGGCGGAGGAGTTCGAGCAGGCCACGGTCGAGCGCAACCGCCTGCGGGCGGTCCACTCGCTGCTCGAGCGCAGGCGGGTGGCGAACGAGTCGGTGGGCACGTTCGACGCCGTGGCGGTGGCGGTCGACGGGCGGGAGGCAAACGCGCAGGTGTTCCAGGTGCGCGACGGGGTGCTCTCGGACCGCCAGGCCTTCTATCTGTCCAACGAGACCGAGCGAGACGTGGCCGAGGTGGCCGAGGAGTTCATGCTGCAGTACTACGGGGGCCACATGTCGATTCCCGCGCTGCTCGTCGTCCAGCGGGAGCTTGCCGGGCGCTCGGCGCTGGCGGACGCGCTCGCCAGTCGCCGCGGCGGCCCCGCGGAGCTCCGCGCCGCCGAGCGGGGCGAGAAGCGCCGGATCCTCGAGCTCGCCGAGCGCAACGCGCGCCTGGCGCTCGACCAGGAGCGCCTGCGCTCCGAGCGACGCCGTCAGAGCCGCGTCGAGGCCCTCGAGGGCCTGCAGCTCGCGCTCGGCCTCGACGTGCCACCGATCCGCATCGAGTGCTTCGACATCTCCAACCTCGCCGGCACGCACACGGTGGCCTCGATGGTCGTGTTCGAGGGCGGGGCCCCGAAGAAGGCCGACTACAGGCGCTTCACGATCCGCGCGGCCGAAGGCTCCCCGGACGACTACGCCGCGATGGCCGAGGTCCTCGCCCGCCGGTTCGCGCAGTGGGAGCGCCAGGCCGACATCTCACCGCACGATTCCGAGTACGACGCGAGCTTCGCCGCGCTTCCGAACCTGGTCGTGATCGACGGAGGCAAGGGCCAGCTCGCGGCCGGCCTCGGCCCGTTGAGCGGCTTTCGCGACCGCGGTGTCGCGGTCGTGTCACTGGCCAAGCGCATCGAGGAGCTGTTCCTCCCCGGCCGCCCCGCGCCGCTCGTGCTAGACCACTCCACGCCGGCCCTGCAGCTGCTCCAGCGCGTGCGCGACGAGGCCCACCGCTTCGCGATCACCCATCACCGCACACGGCGCGACCGCGCGATGAGGAGCTCGCTGCTCGACGAGCTTCCGGGCGTGGGCCCCGCGCGCAAGCGGGCGCTCCTCGCGCACTTCGGCTCGCCCGAGGCTGTCGTCGCGGCCTCGAGCGAGGAGCTCCAGGCCGTGCCGGGCCTGCCCGCCAAGGTCGCCCGCGAGCTGCATGGACGTCTGCACCGTGCCGGTTGACCCGATTGAGCCGGTCGGCCGGGCCGGCCGGCTGCTTCCAGGTCGAACGCCGCGCAGCTCGCACGCCTCACAGGCGGCCCACGAGCGGGCGCCCGGGCGCGCCGGGGCGTCTGGTGGGCCGGGCACAATGAAAGCGATGCCTCCGACCAAGCCCTCGCGCCCGCCGCGCGTCGCCACGGGTCAGAGCAAGTCCGACGCCGCCAAGGGTCGCGGCAAGCCCGGTGCGGCCAAGGGTG
>Ga0209048_10006114_pt1 | contig 11307 bp, 12 predicted proteins | sample FrelakmetCRP12CR_FD_187146 | JGI IMG/M metagenome (GOLD analysis project Ga0209048, IMG submission 187146) | Freshwater lake sediment microbial communities from the University of Notre Dame, USA, for methane emissions studies - CRP12 CR (SPAdes)... | ecosystem: Environmental > Aquatic >... | reverse complement strand
GAGCCGCAGCGCTCCCCAGCCGCACGCCCGAACACAACCAGATCGATCAACGAATTCGATCCGAGTCGGTTCGCGCCATGCACGGACACGCAAGCTGCCTCGCCGATCGCCATCAGGCCCGGCACGACCTGATCCGAGTTGGTCTTCACCTTGGTCACGGCTTCGCCGTGAAAATTCGTCGGAATACCGCCCATATTGTAGTGCGCGGTCGGCAAAACCGGAATCGGTTCCTTCGAAAGATCAACGCCGGCAAAAATCTTCGCACTTTCGGAAATTCCCGGCAGGCGCTCCCGCAAGATCTTCGGATCAATATGATCAAGATGAAGAAAGATGTGGTCCTTCTCCTTGCCGACGCCGCGCCCTTCATGAATTTCGATCGTCATTGCGCGCGATACGACATCTCGCGAAGCAAGATCCTTCGCCGACGGCGCATAGCGCTCCATGAAGCGTTCGCCTTCAGAATTCGTCAAATAACCACCCTCGCCGCGCGCGCCTTCGGTAATCAGCACTCCCGCTCCATACACGCCGGTTGGATGAAACTGAACAAACTCCATGTCCTGCAGCGGCAATCCCGCGCGAAGTACCATCGCGTTGCCGTCCCCTGTGCAGGTATGTGCCGAAGTACATGAGAAGTACGCGCGACCATATCCACCAGTCGCGAGGACTGTCATTTGCGCACTGAAACGATGGATCGTGCCATCATCGAGTTTGAGCGCAATGACCCCGCGACAACGGCCTTCTTCGTCCATGATCAGGTCAATCGCGAAAAATTCGACAAAAAATTCGGCCTTATGCTTCAGCGCTGCACCGTACATCGTGTGCAGGATGGCGTGACCCGTGCGGTCTGCAGCTGCACATGTACGCTGCGCAGTACCCTTGCCAAAATGCGTCGTCATACCACCAAATGGACGCTGATAGATCTTTCCTTCTTCAGTTCTCGAAAAAGGAACGCCCCAGTGTTCGAGTTCGTAGACAGCTGCCGGCGCATTACGACATAAATATTCGATGGCATCCTGATCGCCGAGCCAGTCCGATCCCTTCACGGTATCGTACATGTGCCAGCGCCAATCGTCCTCACCCATATTGCCAAGTGCCGCGGAAATGCCACCTTGCGCCGCGACCGTGTGAGAGCGCGTCGGAAACACTTTCGTGATGCAAGCTGTGCGCAAACCTGCTTGCGCGCAACCAATCACCGCCCGCAGACCAGCGCCACCAGCTCCTACAACGATCACATCGTAGACATGGTCCGTGATCGGATAGCTTTTTCCATTAACGGCAGGAGCAGCTTGATTGGTGCCCTTCTTTGGCATGATTCAGAACCCGAAATTAATCTTGAGGATCGCGTAGCTAGCGGCGAGGCCGATACCAAACGAGAAAAAAGTATTCGCCATGAGAAGCACAATTTTGCGGCCTTCAGAGTGGACATAATCCTCGATAATCACCTGCATACCGATTCGCATATGAATCACGATAGAAATGACTGCTGCTAGAATAAGAATGGCGACAAAAGGATTTCTTAGTGTTGCGATGACCGTCGCATGACCACGCCCGATCAAAGCGATGATAACTATCAAAAACCCGATCAAGAGCAGCAAATTCGCCACTGCCGTCAGCCGTTGCAGCCAAAAATGGTCGGTGCCCGTATGGGCTCTGCCCATGCTGCGAACGTGGCTGAAAGGCAGTTTCATCGTGCGACCGTCTTCAGCCTTTCAACATGTAGCCAAGTACCCAAATCAGCAAAGTTAATACAAGCGACCCCAGGAGCGTGGCCCGAGCAAGAAATTCCCGCTCTTTCGGCTCGAAACCGTAACCCATGTCCCAGATAAAATGCCGAATGCCGCCCAGCATATGATTCAGCAATACCCACGTGTATCCGAGCAAAATGAGTCGGCCAAACCACGAAGAAAAAAACGCATTCACAATTTCAAATTGGGTTTGCGAGCTTGATACGGCGATCAGCCACCACACCAAAAGCAACGTGCCAAAATAGAGACCCGCTCCGGTTGTGCGATGTACGATCGACATCACCATCGTAAGGGTCAGTCGATAAATTTGCAGATGGGGTGATAGCGGGCGCTGAATACTCATTTTCCGATCGTTTATTGGGGCTTCCGCTCTGCAGGGTTGAGTAGCGAAAACGGGCGCATCTCGCAATGAGTCAAAAGGCGCGGCACTCTTTACGATGAGGAAATTTTTCCGTGGCATACCAGCTACGCGACGCATTTAAGGCGGTATTTCTCCAATCAATCATCGCTTCAAGCATGCATTTAGCGAATCAACCTGCTGATTTTGCCATTTTCATACCCCTATACCCCCCGCAATGTCAGAAAACCGGCGGATTTGGGCTGTTTATGCTTGCGTCGGGCAACCGGCGGTATAATTCAACTATGAAATTGGCCATGAAATTTTTAGGGCTATTTTTTCTAGCAGCCGCTCTAATGCTGATCACCCCCATGGTCGGGCATGCTGACGAATTTCGTACACTCGATGTGAACGGGAAGAACCGCGTTTATCAGCTGCATTTTTCATCTGCCTGGAATTCGACCCCTGGTCCAGTAGTAATCGCGCTGCATGGGATGCTGCAGTCGGCGGACGGGATGGATTCATATCTTGGTCTCAACCTTGTTGCGGACCGCGAAAATTTCACCGTTGTCTATCCTCACGGCCTGGGCAACTCGTGGAAGGACGGTCGCAACCCTGCACTTCGTATGACCTTCTGGGCTCCGCCGGGCGACGATGTCGAATTTCTCACCAAGCTGGTGCAATCGCTAATCGATCAGCGCATTGCGGATCCGACGCGCATCTACCTCATGGGTCTCTCGAACGGCGGCTACATGACCTTTCGCATGGCTTGCGAGCGATCGGAATTGTTCGCGGCTATCGCAACGCTCAGCGCGACCGTCCCGACCAGCTACCGCACATCCTGCAAGCCTAGCCGAGCGATTCCCGTCCTTATGATAAACGGTACGGCCGACATGGTCGTGCCTTTCTATGGCAACGCGCTCCCCGGTGTCATGTCGCTTTATCCAGTGATGTACACGGCGAAAATGTTCGCGGAATTGAATGGCTGCTCGAACCCCAACGAATCTGGAGTGCCAAGTCGCGATTCAGTGGGGGCGACATCCGTGACTTTAATCTACTGGGGAAACTGCCGCGACAGCTCCGCCGTTGTACTGTTTCGCATCAATAACGGCGGTCATCAATCGCCGTCGATTGGACCCGGCAGAAAAACTCCGATCGCGGCACAGATGCTCGGCATGCGGAATCACGATATCGATGCGGCAGAAGAAGTTTGGGCATTTTTCCACCACTACGATCTTTCATCTACATCAGCCATTCAGCGCGGAACCAGCGCCCAGTAATCGAGATCGAGAATCACGGCAGGGTCATATTCCTCGCCGTGTTTAAAAGGAAAATCCGCGCATGGGCGGTCTTTTGTTGCGATAGTCCGTAATCTCAGCGCCCCAACATCCCTGCGCTTTGGAATGTCCCGGCAATCAAGCACTTCGCTCCATGCAAATACGGTCAACCCTGCGAAGAGCGGCGCGACATGCCGCCCGCCGTTGATTGCCGCAACGTGAAATGCATTCGCAATCCCATTGAAAGAGAGTGCGCGCGCGATCGAGAGCACATGCCCGCCGTAGATCAAGCGTCGACCAAATCGGCTTTGGCCTTCTGCGAACTGATTGAAATGAACGCGCGCAGTGTTTTGATAAAGCCGGGTAGCAATCTGATGCTCGGCCTCTTCGACGGTCATGCCGTCACGATGATCAATTTTATCGCCGACCTTATAGTGCGTGAAGCGGTGGTTGCTGCCTGAAAGCGAATTGTCGTAGCCTTTCAGTTTCAGAAGCGGGACCGCGGTGCCAAGTTGTTGTGACTCCACGTGCGAGAGCAACTTCGGAATTTTCGTTTCACCCGTGGAGGCGAACTCGTCGCGCTTTCGAACCATTACCCAGCGCACATAATCGAGGATTACTTTTCCCTTCTGATTGAAGCCCTTCGAACGTACATAAACGACGCCTGATTGCTTATTAGAATTTTCACGCAGACCAATAACCTCTGAAATCGCGTTCAAAGTATCGCCCGGATAAACAGGTAGCAGAAACTGGCAGGAGGCGTAGCCAAGATTGGCAATCGCATTCAGCGAAATTTCCGGCACCGTTTTTCCGAAAACGATATGAAAGACGAGAAGATCGTCGACCGGTGCGCGCGCATAGCCAATATTTTTCGCGAAGACATCGGATGATTGAACTGCAAAACGCGAACCGTAGAGTGCTGTGTACAGCGCAACATCGCCCGTTGTGATCGTGCGCGGTGTCGCGTGCTTGATAACCTGCCCGATACGAAAATCTTCAAAAAAATTTCCAACACTTTTCTCATCCATTGAATTTCGGCCCTCACGACTTAGCCGCAATCGCATCATGGAGCGCAACGGTGCGGCGCGCAATCTCAGCATGCAACAATTCGACCATACGACCATCGACGGTGATCACGCCCTTGCCCTTATTTTCGGGTTGGCCGAAAGCGGCAACAATTCTTTTTGCTTGTGCGACTTCAGCTTCCGCAGGAGAGTAAATAGCGTTGCACAGTTCGATTTGCGACGGATGGATAAGCGTTTTGCCATCGAAGCCGAGATCGCGCCCCTCTTCGCATTCACGCCTAAAGCCGACTTGATCGTTGATGTCGTTGAAGACGCCATCCAGCACATCGATGCCATTCCCACGCGCTGCAAGAATCACACTCGAGAGACTGACCAGCATCGGTAGCCTCCCCGGCACAATGCGCGCGCGTGTCTCCTTGGCAATATCATTTGTACCAAGCACAAAAACCGCAAGCCGCGTCTTGGGATCTTTCGCGGCAGTTGCAATTGCCGCAATGTTCAAAATCGCTGTCGGAGTCTCGATCATCGCCCACACGGCGAGAGGAGAGGACTCACCGCTTATCCTTTTATTGATTAACTGAAAATCCTCGGTCGAAGAAACTTTCGGCACCAGAATCGCGTCGGGCCCCGCCGCAGCGGCGGCCGCGAGATCGTCGACACTCCATGGCGTATCAAGCGCGTTCACACGAATAATCACTTCGCGCAGTCCAAAGGCCTTGGCCTTTACCGCTGCAACAGCTTGCTCGCGCGCGGATATTTTTGATTCTGGCGCAACGGCATCCTCAAGATCCAAGATGATGGCATCCGCCGGAAGCGTTCGGGCTTTTTCCAGTGCTCGCGCGTTCGACGCGGGCATATAAAGCGCGCTTCGCCGCGGCCTAATGACAGAATTCATAAAGCAGGCCCCGATCCGTACAAATAACCTAACCTTCGCGCAGGGCGCATGCCAAGTCTTTCCTACACGCACATTTCGTCGCCAATTTCCCTATGGTTGCAAAGACCTGACGGCGCGAGATCGTCTCCCATCGCACCGTAAAAATTGCTTCTGGTTCGGCTCCTTTGGCTTCCCGCGATTAGATCTCGAGCAAGAATCACACGAAGGCCCCGATAGCGTCTCACAGGCAAACTCTGCATGCCCGCAACCAGAACCTCGAGATAGTTGAGAGGCCCTTTGCAGGCTTGATCGCCGCAGGGCATTTCAGTGATTTTTGTTAAGCCGCTTTTTTCTTGGGCGTGAGCAGTTTGCGATTCACAAGAATTTCAGCGATTTGGATCGCGTTCAGCGCCGCACCCTTCCGCAGATTGTCGGCCACGCACCAGAAGGCGAGACCATTTTTCACGGTCTTGTCCTCGCGGATACGCGACACATAAGTCGCATCCTCACCGACGGATTCGAACGGCGTGATGTAGCCGCCGTCTTCACGAGTGTCGATAACAAGGACGCCCGGCGCCTTGCGAAGAATTTCTCGTGCCTGGTCCGCCGAAATCGGCTTCTCGAATTCGACGTGCACTGCTTCCGAATGTCCAATAAACACCGGAACACGCGCACAGGTTGCGATCAAATCGATCTTCGGATCGAGAATTTTCTTGGTTTCCGCGACCATCTTCCACTCTTCCTTAGTGGACCCGTCTTCCATGAAGACGTCGATGTGCGGGATCACATTGAAAGCGATCCGTTTCGTAAACTTTTTCGGCTCTTCCGATCCAGCAGCAAAAATCGCGCGCGTTTGCGCAAAAAGCTCGTCCATCGCCTCTTTGCCGGCACCCGAAACTGATTGATAGGTCGCGACCGACACTCGCTTGATCGTAGCGCGGTCGTGCAGCGGCTTCAGCACCACAACGAGCTGAATGGTCGAGCAGTTCGGATTCGCAATGATATTCTTCTTCCTGAAATCGGTAACGGCATCGGCATTCACTTCCGGCACGACTAAAGGGACATTCGCATCATAACGCCAGGCCGACGAATTATCGATTACGACGCAGCCCTTGGCCGCGATCTGCGGCGACCATTTTTTAGAAATGGAGGATCCCGCCGACATCAAACAGATGTCAGTGTCGGAAAAATCGTAATGCTCAAGAGCCTTTACCTTAAGAGTTCGCTCACCATAAGAAACTTCGACGCCCAACGAACGGCGCGACGCGAGTGGCACCACCTCGTCCGCTGGAAAACCGCGCTCGGCGAGAATATTAAGCATCTCCCGGCCGACATTACCGGTGGCTCCTACGACCGCGATTTTGTAACCCATCGTTTCACTCTCTGCCAAAATTTGGCCGTAGATACAGCTGCGCGGAGAACGCAGCGGCTTTTACGCGAGAACGGCTCCAATCGCAACGCCGTCTTGAAGACAGGAACGAGGCATAGAATCACATCTGGTAATATCAGTTTCACCGGCGCAGTTTGCAGTCGGAAAGCTATCGTCGTGTCCGCGACGATCTCTGGGGGCGCACCTTTCGATTGCGCCGCTTTGGGGCTTTTTGCTTTCACCCTTGGTACAACAATTCTCGGTAAGACATGATCACTTCGATGCCTGCCGTCTCCTCGTCACGCTAGGATTTACGACCCACCTGGATTGAAATAACGCGCGCTGGTATCGCTTTTATCGTTTCCACGCGGGGCCTTGATATGTCGAACTCAGACTATGTTGTACGTCATCACCGTTACAGCGGTAGCCCCAAGGATTTCTTGACCTGGGTATGCTGGCAGCAAGTATGGCTAAAATCAGGTGACAGGATTGCTACCTCGATCGAGAGTCCGGAAGAGTCTGAATTAACGCTTTCATAAGCGCCATCGGAGGCAATAGCGCCAACCGTTTTCGCGCTATCGCATTTTTGCAAAGCGAGGTATGATTATATATTGGAGGAGATCCTTATGCGTTTCCTGCCGTTCGCTGCTGTTGCCGCTGCGCTCACAATATTTGTGACAAGTCTTCCCGCCGAAGCGAGGTATCGCGAGCGTAGCGAATGGGTGCGTTTGCGCGTGAAAATAAATAAGCCGCAGAGCTATCTCTATGCCGGCACGTCGGTGAAACCAGGTACGATGCGCTACACGAATTACATTGGATTGTATGAACAGCGTTTCCCAACCTACGGACCGCCGAACAACAATATTAATTCGCGCTTTCCCTTGCCTCTACCTTACGAATTGCCGGGCTACTGATGACGCCAACATTAAGCGGAAAGTCTTTCTAGTTCCGCAAGAATTCCGCTACCCATTTCTGAAGTGCTGATAACTTTCAAGCTGTTGCCCCGAATATCCGCGGTTCGCAACCCATTGGCTAACGCGCCCGCGATTGCCTGTTCAATTAGGTCTGCTTCCTTCACCATTCCAAATGAATAGCGCAATGCCATCCCGAAAGATCCAATCATCGCGATCGGATTGGCAAGTCCTTTGCCCGCGATATCCGGTGCGGAGCCGTGCACAGGTTCATAAAGCGCGCGGCGCTTTTTCGTCTTCGGATCGATTTCACCCAACGATGCCGAGGGCAGCATACCGAGCGAACCGGTCAGCATAGCCGCCACATCGGACAACATATCCCCGAAAAGATTGTCGGTTACAATCACATCGAATTGCTTTGGATTACGCACGAGTTGCATGCCGAGCGCATCCGCAAGCTGATGTTCAAGTTCGACGTCTTTGTATTCGCGCTGATGCACCTGCGTCACAACCTCGTTCCACAGAACACCGGATTTCATGACGTTCCGCTTTTCGGACGAGGTCACCTTGTTCTTTCGTTTCCTGGCAAGATCGAAGGCAACTCGCGCAATCCGTTCGATTTCATAGGTCTCATAAACCTGTGTATCGACAGCGCGTTTCTGTCCATTGCCGAGATCCGTGATCGTTTTCGGCTCGCCAAAATAAACGCCACCAGTAAGCTCACGCACGATCATGATGTCGAGTCCTTCAACCAATTCCCGCTTCAAACTTGAGGCATCGGCGAGCGCTGGATAGCAAATTGCAGGCCGCAGATTTGCAAATAGAGCGAGGTCCTTGCGAAGCCGTAGCAAACCCGCCTCTGGACGAACGTCATAAGCAACTTTGTCCCACTTCGGCCCGCCAACCGCACCAAATAATATTGCATCGGAAGACAGCGCTTTCTGCATTGCTCCTTCGGAAATGGCTTTACTATGCGCGTCGAACGCGGCGCCGCCGACCAAATCTTCGTCGATCGCAAAGGAAGCGAGCCCGCGCTTCTCAAAGAAAGCAATGACGCGCTTGACCTCGTTCATTACTTCGGGACCGATCCCATCGCCCGGCAACAAAAGTAAATTAAATTTTGCCATTTTTTATTTACACCCAGGGCCGCTTTTCAGCACTTTTTTTCTCGAAAGAATCGATCTTAGATTTCTTTTCCATCGTAAGCCCGATGTCATCGAGGCCGTTGAGCAAGCAATGCTTCCGAAACGGATCGATGTCGAATTTGATCACGCCACCATCCGGCCCACAAATTTCCTGTTTGGCGAGATCGATCGTGAGCGTTGCGTTCGAGCCACGATCGGCATCGTCGAAAAGTTTGCCGAGCTCCTCCGGCGTGACCCTAATCGGCAAGATCCCGTTTTGAAAGCAGTTGTTATAAAAAATGTCCGCAAAGGAAGTGGAGACTACGCAACGGATACCGAAGTCGAGAAGCGCCCACGGCGCATGCTCTCGCGATGAGCCACAACCAAAATTGTCCCCGGCAACTAGTATCCTTGCTTGCCTGTAAGCCGGTTTATTCAAAACGAAATCGGGATTTTCGCTGCCGTCATCCTTGTAGCGCATCTCGGCAAACAGCCCGCTGCCAAGCCCCGTGCGCTTAATCGTCTTCAGATACTGCTTTGGGATAATCTTGTCGGTATCGACATTGATCTGCTTTAGGGGAGCTGCGACGCCCGTTAGGACCGTGAATTTTTCCATGAAAACTTTTCCAGCAGACTAAGAATTGGCGCCGCGTTTTAGCGCTTCACCCACTGTTTTTCAAACATGTTCTGGCGCCTCAATTCGGGCAAGAAGCGGGTCGTATGCGCTTACTCCCGGCCTGGATCGGCTTGTTGCTCGATGCGCTCTATTTCTTCGTCCGAGAGTCCTAAATGATGGCCAATCTCATGAACGAGAACATGCGTGACAATGGCGCCAAGCGTTTCCTCATGTTCCACCCAGTAATCCAAGATCGGGCGCCGATAGAGACGAATCATATTCGGTAGCCTTCCTGTTTCCGGAACGGCGCCCTCCTGCGGCAGCCCTACGCCCGTAAAAAGGCCGAGAAGATCGAAGGGACTTTCGGCTTTCAGCTCCTCGAGCACATCTTCTGCCGGGAAATCATCGACACCGATTATCATCCCTTCGCACAGTTTACGAAATCGCGCCGGCAACCGAGCATACGCGGCCTCGGCAAGCGATTCGAATTCGATGAGTGAAGGCGCTCGCAAATCTCGCCACACGTTATGTGGGGGTCGTGCCATGTTAGGGAGTCTACCGATCTAACTCGTTTCGAGAAAGCGGAGCCTTTCTTCGGCCGCGCGTCGGATATTCTTCTCTTGCTTGGGCCAGCTACGTCGACACATGATGATTGATGCTCGGAACATAATACGGGCTAGCTGTTGGGCGGAGACTCGAATTGAAGAAAGGACGCGGCCTTGCTACCGCTGAATTCATCATGAACCAGGTTTTCCGTCCCAATCGGTATCGAGCCGGTCTTCCTGTCGTGGTCGCGGGACTCCTCGCCGCCGTCGTAATCGCTGCGGCACAAAGTTCGGAACGTCCGATATTGCACACCAACGAGGCCTACATAGAGGAGCTTTCGCGCACGACCACGCTCGCAGTCGACGATCCGCTCGCCGTGTTCATATTCGTGCTCAACAGTCTACCCGATAGAGTGAAAGTCTATCCGACTGAAAATTATTACTATTTCAGCTTCATTCACGACGGCACACCATATTCCGGTAACATCAGAATTGAGAGAAACGAAGGCGACAAGGTCTCATTGCATTTCGCCTATTACGAAACCGAAACGGAATGGCGGCAGGAAGAGAATGCGAAGCATGTCGTCCTCGATGCATCGCAAGGCGTGACATTGGAGAAAATGGAACCACTTCTTTATCGCATCTCATACGGTGACAAGAGTGTCGTCTTCGCGCTCAACGACCTATCGCAGGTCAAGCCGCCCGCGGGAGCGATGGCACCCGGCGAAAAATTTATAGGCCCGATTTTTGATGAATCCGGAATCCGATTTTTCCTCGTCTACAACCAGAAAACGAAGATTTTTCTTTATGTTCTCGACGAGACGGTGAAAGTCGCTGAAGAGCTCTTTCCCTATCAAGGTACGAACCGCATTCTTCTCGGCAAACGCACTGGTTTTGCCTACTACCGCGACCACAGGCTCGACCGCAAAATCTTGATCGGCGTCTATGAGGACAATTTGCGCTTGAACACTTACTTCGACGGGCCCTTTGATCAGCTGCCCGACAACTTCATCGAAGGCGAAGCGCTGCGTGCCGCTATTGTCGATGCGCGGCCTAATCTAAAAGGCAAGATCGATCGCTTCGGACGGTCACCGGATGGTAAGGTGCGCTATGCGATTAAGCCCTACATGGCGTACACGGAATTGCGCAACCTTGACGCCGTCGATAAATGTGCGAGCGACAAAATCGACGCGGCCATTTACTATAATTGTTTCGTCGCTGAAAAACTCGGCGCGCGCAAACCTAAGCCCTAATTTGGTCTAACACTAAGAAAAACGGGCCGGCCGCAAACTGCGAACCGGCCCATTTCTTAAATCAGCAAATTAGATTGCGTTCAGCACTGGAACCAAAGACTGGTGCCCGGAATATGGCAACCGCCGGGCCCCTCAAGTTCAATACCAAAGCCGCCGCCGCCGTCCCAATCGCCACCACCGGTCCTCGCCGCGGCGCAGACCCGCTCGACGTCATCCAAGTCGAGCGAGACC
>Ga0209048_10006113_pt1 | contig 11308 bp, 9 predicted proteins | sample FrelakmetCRP12CR_FD_187146 | JGI IMG/M metagenome (GOLD analysis project Ga0209048, IMG submission 187146) | Freshwater lake sediment microbial communities from the University of Notre Dame, USA, for methane emissions studies - CRP12 CR (SPAdes)... | ecosystem: Environmental > Aquatic >... | reverse complement strand
CGTGGCGCCCGGCGAGCGGCCGCAGGTGGTGCTGATGACGGCCCACGCCACCGTCGAGAGCGCGATCGAGGCCATGAAGCTCGGCGCCCTGGACTACCTGCAGAAACCGTTCGAGATTGACGAACTGCTTGTCGTCGTGCGGCGCGCGATTGAACTCCAGAGGCTCCGCAACCAGCACCGCTACCTGCTGAGCGAGCGCGACGAGGAGTTCGATCACTACGGCATCGTGGGCCGCAGCCGCGGCATGCAGGAGGTCATCAGCACTCTCGAGCGCGTGGCGGAGACGAAGAGCACCGTGCTCATCACCGGCGAGACCGGGACCGGCAAGGAGCTGGTGGCCCGGGCGATTCACGATCGCAGCGCCCAGCGCGACATGCCGCTCATCAAGGTCAACTGCGCGGCGATCCCCGACACGCTGCTCGAGTCGGAGCTGTTCGGGCACGTGCGGGGCGCGTTCACCGGCGCCGCGGCGAACAAGAAGGGGAAGTTCGCCCTCGCCCACGGCGGGTCAATCCTGCTCGACGAGATCGCCATGCTGGGCCAGCCGCTCCAGGCGAAGCTGCTCCGCGTGCTCCAGGAACGGGAGTTCGAGCCGCTGGGATCCGAGCGGCCGCAGAAAGTCGATGTCCGCGTCATCGCGGCCACCAACCGGAACCTGCAGCAGATGGTGGCCGACGGCAGGTTCCAGGGGGACCTGTTCTACCGGCTCAACGTGATCCCGATTCGGATCCCGCCCCTGCGGGAGCGGCGCGAGGACATCGCGGTGTTGAGCGACCACTTCGTCCGCAAGCACGCCCAGCGGACGGGGAGGCCCCAGCTGAGCCTGCACGAGTCGGCCCTCGCGATGCTCGAACGGTACGACTGGCCCGGCAACGTGCGCGAGCTCGAGAACACCATCGAGCGCGCGGTCGTCCTGTCGCGCGAGCCGGTGATCGGGGCCGACGCCATCTCGGGGCTTCGCGGCGCCACGCCGGCCGCGACAGGCCTGCCCTCGATGCGCCTGCACCAGAACCTGGCGTGGATGGAGCGCGAGACCATCCAGCGGGCGCTCGAGGCCTCCGGCGGCGTCAAGAAGGACGCCGCCGAGCTCATGGGCATCAGCCAGCGCGCCTTGAGCCACTACCTCGCCAAGCACCGCCTCGCGGGCCAGATCACGTAGTCCATTGCGGCCGACGTCATCGCTTACGGTCTACGTCGGACGCGTGCGCCAGCGACGAAGCTCGCCTGCGATCGACCTTCATGCCGTCGGGTCGGGCGGCTGGTCGATCAGCTGGATCAGGCGTTGCGCGAAGTCGATTGACGAAACGCGCGGCTGGCTGCTGCGATGGACCTCGAGCGCCCAGCGCGCCTCGTCGACCTGGCGCACCAGCGCCCGCGCCTCCCCGAAAGAGATCGCCCGGCGAGCGAACTGCACCGGTCGCGCTTCGGCCTCGTCCGCCGTGGCGTCCGACGGCAGCCGCCGGTGGCACTGACAGGGCGCGGCGTCCGAGACGAGGCCGCAGTGCGCCTTCGTGAAGACGAGCACGGCCTCGCGGGCATGCTGGAGTCGCTTCCGGAAGAGCGGCGGTGAGATCTCCAGCGCCTCGGCCGCCTCCGGACCTGAGAGTTCCATGATCTCGCCGAGCACGTAGGCCGCCCGGTGCGGACGATCCAGGCACTGGAGCATCGCCAGGGAACAGCCGACCTTCACCTCTTCGATGAGCAGCGACTGCTCGGTGTCCGAGACACTGGCCGGCTGCAGGCCGCTCTCGAGATCCTCGGCGAAGCGCTCGAAGCTCAGGTGGAGCCTCTCGATCGCGCTCTTCTTGACGTCCAGGATGTAGTTCGCCGCAAGGCGGTACGCCCACGTCTTCAATCGGCTTCTGAAGCCGAATTGCGAAAGGCGGGTGATGAGGCGTATCAGGATCTCCTGGGTCGCGTCCTCGGCGTCCTCCCGGTTCCACAGCATCCGCAGCGCCAGGCTGTAGATGTCCCCCTGAAGGGATCGAACCAGCGCGTCGAGTGCGTCGCGGTCGCCCGCGAGGGCCTGACGAGCGATGTCTTCAAGCGTGGTAGGAGTGGTCATCCTCGTTGCCGCCTGCCAGTGTAGCCGGTGAGCCGTTCCGCCGGTCGTCCTGTCTATTGGACGAGCGCCATCGAGGCAGTGTGAAGCGGGCCGTTTCACACGGCATCATCCCCCGTCGTCAAAGAGAAGAGAGCGTCGACCGCGACGGTCGGGTGCCAGCAACATGGGAGTCGAGATGATGAACCGACGACAGGCGCTGAAGATGACGTTGACGGCCGCGACAGCCGCCGCGGTGTTCCGCCAGGGCCGTCTCGCTGCCCAGGACCCGGACACGGGGCCCTCGGGAGCAGCGGGCAATGTGCTCCACCTGAATCCAGCCTCCGGGACCGATACGAATCCGGGCACGAAGGACCATCCTCTCCGCTCGCTGTCAGAAGCGGCGAGGCGCGTGAATGCGAGTGATGTCGCCGGGCCGATGACCATCATTTTGTCGGAGGGAATCTACGCGGTTGGCGAGACGACGTTACTCAAGCCAGAACGGCGGTCGTTCTCGAGGACTGACCGGCTGACCATCCGCGCCGAGGTGCTTCCGGACGATCCTGAGTGGAATACCGGCCGGATGCCGACGCTCATCCACACGATGCCGGTTCCACCCACCTGGAACGGACGGCCGGATCCGCTGGGTGGTGCTGCCGACGGCATGATGGTCGATACGAGCCACGTGACGATTCAGGGGCTGAAGATCCTGGGCCTGCCAGTGGTGGAGAGTCCGAAGCCAGGGGTCATCCGGCGCCTCTATGCCATCAGCCGGCTGCGCCGGGACCTTGAAGACCTCGAGGTCGCGCAATGCCTGTTTGCAGGCGACGAAGTGACCAACCCCAACCACGTGGCGATCATCGCCAACGGGAAGGGCGTGAACGTGCACCATTGCATCTTCCGCGGGCTGAAGATCTCGGTCGTGTTCTGGACGCCGGGCAGTTCCGGCCACGCCATGAGGAATTGCCTCTGTCACGATCTCTACGGGAGTGGAGTCTGGACATCGGGCGTCTCGAACGACTTCGACTATCGGAACAATGTCATTGCGAACTGTAACTATGTGTGGACGTCGCAAGGTGGGGCGTCGGCGCTGGCTGACGCCGGCGGCCGGGGCGGCCGGCAGGCGGCTCCCTCGCCAGCGACGCCGCAGCAACCCGCCCACTACAAGGTCATTGACAGCCATCTCGCCAACAACAGGAGACTCACAGGAACTGGAACCGGCGCGAGACTCGAGTACCGGGATATCGATTCGTCGTTCCTGGAACTGGTCGGCACGAAGGTAACAGACTCCCCAATAATGCTGGAGCGCGACCAGACGAAGCGGAACTATCTCCACCCGGTCGCGGGCTCGGACGCCGCCAGGATCGGCGCCGGTCTGTTCATCACGTCGCAGGGAGTGAGTTGAGACGCTGGCCTTCGACACCGGCCACGACAAGGAGCACTACGGGAACATCGTGACGAGCCATTTGACCCGACGCGCCGTTGGCGCTAATGTCGGGCCCATGCCGCTGAAACCTCGCCTCGCGGTCCTGTTGTTGATGGCGTTGCCGGCCTTGCCGCCGGCGACCGCGCTCGCCCAGTCCGGACAGCGGGAGGAACGCGTCGCGGCGTCCTTCGTGCTCGCCCTCGGCCGCACGCCATCCGCCGTCGAAGTCGAGGAATGGGTGAAGCAGGAACCGCTGACTGTCGCGGATCTCATTGCCCGGCACCGCGCTCACTTACAAGCGGATGCGGCCGCCGAGCGGGCCGTCATCGTCAAAGCCGGCCAGGATGCCTTCGGCCGCGCGCCCGGGGAGGATGAAGCCAGGAGCCTGTCCGGCGCCGGCACCTACGTCGACCTGATGCGGCGTCACCTTAGCTGGCTCGCGGATCACCCCACCGACTACGAGCAGCTCGTGCACCGCGCGTATCGACGGCTCCTCCAGCGCGACGCCTACTCCATCGAGATCGACTACTGGAAGCGCCGGCCGGTGCTCTCTTTCGCGCTGCTCGTGGCCAGCATCGAGGATTGGGCCAGGCGCAATCAGCCGGGATTGATGGCGACAACGGGCGTCGCCGCGGTGTCGGTAAACAGCGCGTACCTCGCCACGGCGCGGCTGTCGCCCGCCGTCGCCGCCGAGGCGCGCGCGGCCGCCGGGCTCCCGCTGGCGGGCGACGCGGCCCTTGCACGCGCCACCGGCCGCAACGTCGTGGCTCCCGGCGCGGAAGAGGTGGCCTCGGTCGGCGGGATTCCCTTCGCCGCCGCCGGGCGCTACTGACCCGGCGCCCGGTATTTCACAGTCTTCTTCGCGGCCTGGTCCATCTCATCCGGGGTGATCAGGACCTGGGTCCTCAACTGCACCGCTCCGCTCTGGTTGACCGCCAGGCTGAGGGCCGCCGCGCTCGCCGCATCCGGCAGATCGACGATCAGATACACGTCAGTCGGCCCGAAGGCGTAGTAGAAGGCCTCCAGCGTGCCGTCCGCGGCCTTGACCATCTTCTCGACCTTCTTGCGCCGGCTGGAGCCGCCTTCCTTCGCCAGCCCCTTCGCACCTTCGGCCGTGTAAGACGCTTCGAAGAGATACTTCGCCATTGAAATCCTCCTGAGGGATCCCCGCTGCGGTTGACGATGGTGTGCTCGTGCCCTTCCCGCGATTCTGCCACAGATCCGGATCGCGGTCGACCAGCCGCCATACAATAGCCCTTCACGAACGAACCGGCGGTGGCACAGGATGTCCGCAAGGCGCCGCCAGGATGCGGATTGGCTGCCCGGCCGGCTCGGAGGGATGGTGATGGGCTTCTACAGGCCGCTCGAACACCCGTCGGCGTTCCGCAAGCTCGCGGCCGCGATGTGGCGTGCGCCCAACGACCCGCACATCTTCGGCAGCGTCGACATCGACATGACGGCGGCGGAGTCGTTCCTCGCCGGGTACAACAGCCGGCACGGGTGCAAGGCCACCGTCACCCATCTTGTCGCGCGCGCCGTCGCGATGACGCTGGCCAGGCACCCCGAGTACAACGCCAAGGTCGGCTGGTGGCGCATCCACCTGCGCACACGAGTGGACATCTTCTGCCAGGTGTCGACCGAAGGCGGCCGCGATCTTTCGGGCCACCGGATCGACGCGGCCGACACGCTGTCGATCGCCGCTATCGCCGAGGCGCTCGGCGGGGCCGCGAACGCCATCAGGCACGACAGGGACCCGGCGTTCCGCCGGAGCCGGCACCTGTTCAGAACGCTGCCGCTGTGGGCCATCCGCATGCTCGTCGGCTTCATGTCCCTGCTGACGAACACCCTCAATCTCCACCTCCCGAAGCTGGGCATGCCGCGCGACCCGTTCGGCAGCGCCATGGTCACCAGCATCGGCATGATGGACGTCGACACGGCCTTCGCGCCGTTCACGCCGGTCGCGCGCTGCCCGCTCATCGCCACCGTGACGCGCGTGCGGCTGCGGCCGTGGGTGGTCGGCGGTCGGGTGGAGCCGCGGCCGATCCTGCGGCTGTGCGGCACCTTCGACCACAGGGTGATTGACGGCTACCATGCCGCGGAGATCTCGGGGGAGGTGCAGAACCTCATCACCAATCCGGAATCGTTGCTGATGCCCGGGGAACGCGAAGCCGCGGACGCGGCATCGGCTGGAAAGGCCTGAGCCCTAGACGGGGCGCTGCCCGCCACGAAAAGACGCCCGTACAAAATAACGGCGTGGCCGGGACACCAGCATCCTCCCGGGCCACGCCGCTGCGTGTTGGCTCGGCTAGCTGCCCTTAACCGTGTGGCACTCGTTGCACTTCAGAGGAGCCTTCTTGCCGTCGGCCACCGCCTTGGTGTGGCAGTCGATGCAGGTGCCCTTCTTCGCCATCGCGTCGTGGAACGCCAACTTTGCCGTCGTCTTCATCGGCGCCGTGGCGGCCTTCTCGTGGCAGTTCTGGCAATTCTCCTGCTTCGCCTTCATCGCCTTCTCGGGCTTCGAGGCATGATGGCAGGTGTCGCACTTGTCGCCGACTTTCTTCGCGTGCGCGGCGTGATCGAAGTTCACACCGCCCATCGGGTTGCCCTTGAGGACGACCTTGGTCGGCGGCGTCTGCGCCGCCGCGGGGGCGCCGAGCAGCGCCACGCCCAGAATGAGGGCGAACACCAACATGGCTTTCTTCATGCTCTCTCCTCCACGAATGGCCTGCCGAAATGACCCGGCACCTTGAGCCGTGGCCCTCGCGCCGCAGGCGCTGCCGCCGGCGTCCCCCAGGTCCGCCGCGGCCGGTGAAATGTATCGCACGAGAGCCGGTGCTCTCTGCCGCCGGGGCGCGGTCAAGATCCGCGCAATCCGTCTGGCGGCGGACATCCTACCACCCTGAACGCCTGTTCGCAAATCGCTATCGTGGTTCACGACAGAACGGCCGGCCGCGAACCTCCCGGCCGATCCGGACGACACCGCCCGGACGCCTGCCAGTCGCCGGTGCGAAAGCAGTGCCAGGCGCTGCGCGTCAATCCTGCGCCGGATCGGGCCACCCGCCGTGACTCCGGGGGCTCCCGGTGTCTACAATGACGGAACGCCCGATGGATCCGCACGACACCTTCATGCGCGCCGCCCTCGACGAAGCCCGCAGAGGCTTCGACGCCGGCGAAGTGCCGGTCGGCGCCATCATCGTGCTCGACGGGCAAATTGCCGGGCGGGGCTTCAATCAGCCCATCGGCAGCTGCGATCCAACCGCGCACGCTGAAATCGTCGCGCTGCGGGCGGCGGCCCTGGCCGCCGACAACTACCGGCTCGTGGGCGCCACCGTGTACGTCACGATCGAGCCATGCCTGATGTGCGTGGGTGCGATGGTGCACGCGCGGGTCGGGACCGTGGTGTTCGGCGCGGCCGAGCCCAAGGCGGGCGCAATCGTCTCCGCGTGCCGCGCGCACGAACTCCCGTCGCTGAACCACCGGATCCAGGTCATCGGCGGCGTGCTCGAAGATGAGTGCCGGGCCGTGATTCAGGAGTTCTTCAAAACCCGGCGCGGGCAGGTATAATTGAAGGGCTGTCCCGATCGGAGAGGTACCGAAGTGGTCGTAACGGGGGCGCCTCGAAAGCGTCTTGTCGCGTAAGCGGCACGGGGGTTCGAATCCCCCCCTCTCCGCCAGCCTTCACTCACCTGCGGCTTGCCGCTTTCCTCGGTGAGCTTCGGCCAGGCAAGCCAGCCACAACGTCCGCTCACCTGCGGCCTGCCTGCGCTCCCGCCTCCGGATCTGGTTGATTAAAGCTACGCAAAGCGTTACTTTTGCCAGGCATTTCGGGAGGCAGGAACCGGGGATCAGGGTCCGGGACGCGGTTCTGGACCCTGCTCATTCAGAAGGAGGCGGGCTCTATGGAACCGACCGCGAGCAGGAACACGTCGGTTGTCGCACTCATGGCGGTCTTCGGTCTTGCGATTTGTTTTGTGATCGTCGGCGCCATTTCGGAGGAGTACAAGGCGGCGCTGGGGCTCACCAACGCCGACCTCGGCAACCTCACGCTTGCGCTCTTCCTCACGAGCTCGATCGTGCAGCTCATCATCGGCCCGCTCGTGGACAAGCTCGGGTACAAGCCGGTGGCCATTGTCGGCTTCCTGGTGGCGGCCGTGAGCATGGTCCTGCTGAAGACGGCGCCGAACGCCGAGATCGCGGTCGTCGCCTGCATTCTCCTGGGCGTCGGCGCGATGTGCCTGAACACCGTGGGCAACACGCTCATCCCGGTGGTGCTGTTCAACGGCCAGGATCCGGCGCGCGCCAGCAACTTCGGCAACGCCTTCTTCGGCCTGGGCCTGGTCGTGACGCCGCTGCTGTTCGCATTCGTGAACTGGCAGCTCGGGTTGTACGTGCTCGGCGGCCTGTTCCTTCTCGGCCTGCTCGTGGCGCTCGCGACGCAGTTTCCGCAGGTCGCCACGGGGTACGAATTCTCGATGGCCTTCAAGCTGCTGGGCAAGTCGGCCGTCATCGTGGCGGCGCTGGCCCTGTTCTGCTACATCTCGCTCGAGTCGAGCATGAGCACGTGGAGCAAGCCGTACATGACGGAACTGCTGGGCGGCAAGGACAACCCCACGGCGGTGCAGAACGCGGGATTCGTGCTCAGCCTGTTCGGCGTCGCGATGATGGCGGGCCGGTTCGCCACCTCGATGGTCAAGAACCTGACGACGATCGGCGTGCGGCTGATCGGCGCCGCCGCGCTGGTGTCGGTCGGCGCGATTCTCGTGATGATCATGACCTCGTCGCCCGCGCTGGCGGCCGCGGCGGTGGTGCTCACCGGCCTGGTCTTCGCGCCGATCTTCCCGACCATCGTGGGCGTGACGTTTGCGAAGTTCGAGCCGCGGCTCTACGGCAGCATCTTCGGGATCATGTTCTCGGTGGGCCTGCTCGGGGCGACCTTCGTGCCGAAGATCATCGGCAACCTGAGCGCGGGCGCCACGATCCAGCAGAGCCTGATGATCGTGCTGGCGATGGCCGCGGCGCTGTTCGTGATGTCACTGTTCCTCAAGGGGGGAGCGAAGGGCTCGACCACGGCGAAGGGATGACCTGGAAACCCGCGACGAGGAACGCATCATGCACGGAAGGTCATTGAGGTACGGGTTCGTCGGCGCGGGGTTCATCGCGAAGTTCCACCTGGCGGCGCTGCGGCAGTTGCGCGGCATCGAGCTCGCGGGCGTGACGTCGCCGAAGGGAGCGCCGGAGATCGCGGCGCTCGCCAGGGAGTGGGGCGTCGGTGAGACGGTGGTCTACGGGAGCGTCGCCGAGATGGCGAAGCACGTGGACGTCGTCGTGGTCCTGGCGCCCAACTACGCGCGCGTGGAGATCGTCGAGGCGATTGTCGACGCGGTGAAGGCGGGGGCGGCGCTCAAAGGCGTGGTCTGCGAGAAGCCGCTGGGACGGAACGTGGCGGAAGCGCGGCGGCTGGTGGATCTCGCGGAGTCGGTCCGCCTGCCCACGGCGTACTTCGAGAACCAGATCTTCATGAAGCCCGTCCGCACCCAGCTGGCGCAACTCGAGCCGGTGCGGCGGCAGATGGGGCCCCTCGCGCTCGTCCGCTCCGCCGAAGAACACGGCGGGCCGCACGAAGGCTGGTTCTGGGACCCGACGCGCCAGGGCGGAGGCGTGCTCTGCGACATGGGGTGCCACAGCATCGCGGTGGGATGGCACGCCCTCACACCGGACGGCAAGCCGCTCACGTTTCTCGAGCCGCAGGAGGTCAGCGCCGACCTCGGGCTGCTCAAGTGGGGCCTGCCGGCCTGGCGCGAGAAGCTCCTGAAGGACCGGGGCGTCGACTACGCGAAGACCCCGGCCGAGGATTTCGCCACGGGGATGATCACCTTCAGGAACCCGGAAACCGGCCAGCGCGTCAAGGCGCAGTTCACCAGTTCCTGGATGTTCGAGAAGCAGGGGCTCCGGCTCTTCATGGACGGCATGGGGCCGGGGTATGCGTTCGAAATCAACACGCTGCTGTCGCCGCTCAGCATCTTCATCGGCGACGCGGCCGCAGAGGCGATCAAGGACGCCGAGTCGGCGCTGGAGAAATCGACGGCGTCCCGCGGACTGCTCGCCGTCCAGTACAACGAGCCCGACCTCTACGGTTACACCGACGAGAACGCCGACGCCCTCGACGCGTTCCTGAACGGCCGCGACGCGTTGCTGCCGTGGAGCTACGGCCTCGAGATCACGCGGCTCGTCATGGCCGCCTACCTGTCCGCCGAGAAGAAGCGGGTCGTCGACCTGACGGATCCGGCGACCCGGCGCGAGATCGACACGTACGTGCCGCTCATCCAGCAGGGACGCGGCGCCGGGCAGTTGTAAGAACCGCGCACGACGGTCCCGCCGCAAAGCCCGGTCCGGGCTATAATCTCCTATTCGTTCAATACGGAAACCCCGGGGTTTGCTGGCGGCGCCCAGAACGGCATGAGTACCGCAGGCCAACGTGTCGGCCCCTATGAAATCGCTGCCCTGATCGGGCAGGGCGGGATGGGTGTCGTCTACAAGGCCGTTGACACGCGCACGGGGTCGACGGTGGCCCTCAAGAGCCTGCCCAGGGCCGATCCGTCAGCGCTCTACCGCTTCAAGCAGGAGTTCCGATCGCTTTCCGACATCTCCCATCCGAACCTGGCCTCCCTCTACGAGCTGATGTCGATCGACGGCGCGTGGTGGCTCGCGATGGAGTTCGTGGACGGAGTCGACCTGCTGAGCTACGTGCGCCGTTCCGAGGGGCCGGCCGCGCCGGCGGCGCGTTCCGACGATGAGGAGACGAGCGCGACGCCGGTGCCGCCGAAGCGCGCAGCCTCGGACGGCCCGCCGGACAGTCCTCCGGACGACGACGCGCGCCGGAGCCTCCCGGCCGTGCCGGCGCGGCCCGTCATGGTCGATCCCGCCGAGGTGGGCCGCCTCCGGGCGGCGCTCGCCCAACTGGCCGGCGCGCTCGACGCGCTGCACGCCAACGACACGCTCCATCGCGATATCAAGCCCTCCAACGTGATGGTTGACACCACGGGGCGCACGGTGCTGCTCGACTTCGGGCTGGCGACGGCGATTTCCGGGCCCGATGCAACCAGCGATCAGACGGAGGTTGTCGGCACCGTCGACTACATGGCCCCGGAGCAGGCGTCAGCGCAGTCCCTCTCGCCTGCGGCAGACTGGTATGCGGTGGGCGTGATGCTCTTCCACGCGCTGGCCGGGCGGCTGCCGTTCGAGGGGAGCTCGTGGCAGGTGCTCAAGCTGAAGCAGCAGGGCGAGCCGCCGTCGCTCGGCGAGGTGTGCCCGGGCGCGCCGCCCGATCTTCGCGATCTGTGCGAGGCGCTCATCCGCCGCGACCCGCTGCAGCGGCCGTCGGGTCGCGAGGTGCTCGCGCGCCTCGGCGTGCAGGAATCGCGGGAGCGGCTGCGGGGCGAGGAACTGCTCGTGGGCCGCGACGCGCAGGTGCGGGCGCTCCGCGAGTCGCTGGCGCGGGTCCGCGGCGGGGTGCCGGCCACGGTATTCGTGCAGGGACGCTCGGGCGCAGGCAAGTCGCATCTCGTGCGCCACTTCCTCACAGAGGCGCGCGCCATCCCCGATGCCGCCGTCCTGACGGGCCGCTGCTACGAAGACGAGTCGGTGCCGTTCAAGACCGTCGACAGCCTCATCGATTCCCTGGCGCAGTTTCTCGGCCGCCTGCCTTCGGCGGAGCGGGAGGTGCTGGCGCCCCGCGACGCGGCGGCGCTCGTCCGGGTGTTTCCCGTGCTGCGGCGGTTCGCCGAACTGACGGCAGGGCAGCGGCCCGAGAGCGCGGTGCCGGACCCGCAGGAACTGCGCCG
>Ga0209048_10006112_pt1 | contig 11308 bp, 10 predicted proteins | sample FrelakmetCRP12CR_FD_187146 | JGI IMG/M metagenome (GOLD analysis project Ga0209048, IMG submission 187146) | Freshwater lake sediment microbial communities from the University of Notre Dame, USA, for methane emissions studies - CRP12 CR (SPAdes)... | ecosystem: Environmental > Aquatic >... | reverse complement strand
ATTGGACGTGGCAGCCCTATGCAAGGGGTTTCATATATTTCTCCGGGCAGCGGCAATACCCCTGTCAAAATATCGGCATCTGCATATATTTGCTGCTGGCGCAGAACCCGGAGACGCAAGAAAAGAAAAAAGTTATTATTATAGGATTAGTGCTGGCAAAAGAGTGCGGGAAGGTTACAAAAGAAGATATCTGGAACCTCCTCTATTGCCTCACCGCAATCTTTCAAATATATTTAAGATTACAAATGTATCGTTCCAGCCGTCTATAATCGTGAAACAGGCCATGGTGATGAGGGAGATGATGGCGAACGGTTGTATTGCGATCCCTGCCAATGCCAGCGGGATTAAAGAATCGATTTCGAGCGCTGTGACAGGATTCCTTCCGGAGGCTCCTCTTCATGTCAACGATGCCTCACGCTGGTTGAGGAAATGGTGCGAGCGGACATTATGCAGGCATAAGGCAAAGTGCGCAGCAATGAGCGGTGAATAAACTTGACTGGGTGATTTCCGCTCGCAAGCCGGAACAATTGTGGCAGGCGGTTGTCAAGAGTAAGTGAGGTGAGATTGAAGTGATCAATTATTTAATGAAAAAAAGAATAAAAATGTCCGGCAGAGACAAAGCCGTCTCAAAGGCTGATATAGAAAATTCCGGCGTGGTACTATTCTCTGTTTTTTCCCGGTATGGAGACGGTATTACAAGCTTCAAGATTATCCGGGAATTCATTTCCTATTATCCCATGAAGCAATATATTGTGATTACATCACCGCAGCTATATCCGTATGCCCGGACAATAATAAGGGAAAACATCGATATAATCTATGTAAATAAAAGAAGAAATCCCCTAAAACTGCTGAAAATAATTTGGCATTTGAAAAGAGCAAAGGTAGATCTGGGATTTAATCCGTGGAGCCACGGTGATGAATCGGAGTTCTTCATAACATTTGCAAAAAAATATTCGGTGTATAAGAAAAGAGCTCATTATCCTAAATATTATAATGTTTACGACAGGGTGAGAGAATATCTTTTATTAAAATCAAAAGAGGTGAGGTTGACCACTCCATGCATTGATGATGGTACAATAAAAAATATAGTAATAGCTCCTTTTTCGACGGATGTTAAAAAAAATCTTGACCGCAGTGACATCAGCGCTCTTATCGAACAATTAAAGAATAAGTTCGACAGTCCTGATATCACTATTGCGTTGCCTCGCAAGGAGCTTCAAAATGCGGGGAATTCACCTGTCCGCAGGTTAATTCTAGGCAAAAGCGCTAAACAATCTGAAACATTCCTGAAGCTGTTGAGCACTGCTGATCTGTTTATTGGCGTTGATGCCGGACCTTTGCATCTGGCCGATGCATTAGGCATAAGGTCAATTGGGATATTTGGTTCAAATGCCGTCGAGACGTTCATGGATAAAGACAGCAATATATTGCCCATCAGAAATGAAAAGCTGGCGGGAATCTTTTGTTTCGTGGCCTCTTGTACAAATCCGGTCTGCATTCATGAAATGTTTAAAGACGATATCTTTAATCATGTCGCGCTGGTAGATTATGACAGGGAAATCACTCTTGAAAAGAATGTATGCAGGCTCACGCAGCAGTAGGTCCGTGTGAGGAGCAGATGAAATATCTTCAATACATGGGATTGCTGCTTGTCGGACTTTTATTTTTCATATGGCCGATCCCTCACACGATAACGGCCCGGGGCATTTTGACGTGCTTGTGTCTGGCCGTTTTTGTCTACGTTGCTTCACGGAGCGAATCGCTCGGTGAAAGCCTGAGAAAATTCGGCTTGCCTTTTGTCCTGTATATGCTGTTCACACTTTGGATAGTCCTGCAGGCTTTGTTTATATCTGCGGAAACCGCCTGGGCCTTAAAGGAGATCACGGGACAGTGGGGTAATGGTTTTATTGCGCTCTGCATTGGCCTTTCCGTTGGCATCTCTATGGGGAAAAGTGGAGTTCTGAGAAGCAATGTCCTGCAGATTCTTCTCTTAGCTCTTGTCGTGCACGTTCTTTATATTGATTTTGATCAAATTATCAAATTTATCAAAGCCGGTCAATTCCCTCAGAGATTATCGGCACGAGGCCTGACTGAGGGACTCGACAAGATCAATTATCTGTCAAGTTATCTGTTGCTGATCCTCGGTACCGAGGTTTTTTGCAGAGCGGCATATAAAAGGCGAATGCTTGCAATCGGCAATATAGCCTTAGCATCTCTGATACTGGCCACTTTCCTGAGTTTCTATTTTGAAGAGACGAGAAACGGGACTATTGTTATGGTTGTTCTGTTGGCGGTCATTGTGGGACTGCTGCTTAAAGAAGCTAAGTTTTCCATGAGAAAGCCTGTTGCGGTTCTGCTCGTCTTGGCAGTCATAGCATCTTTTGTTTACATAAGCGTCAAGGCGGACCAAAGGTGGAAAACGTTTGAGGAGACGGTCCCGGTCGCCCTTGACACGGAGCATAATAGAGCGTGGATCGATCCCTCTAAATACCCTTTGCCGAGACTCCCAAGCGGAGACCCGGTGGAAGTGTCAGCCTTTCTGAGGATTGCATGGCTCAAGGAAGGAATCATTCTTGCAATGGAACATCCTTTGGGGGTTGGGTTCGGTAGGAATGCCTTCGGCCATGGAATAAAAAACAAATATAACGAAGAGAGTGGGGTTGCCCACAGCCATAATGGCATCCTGGACCTCACTATAGGGACTGGCTTTCCGGGCATTTCACTGTGGTGCGGTTTCCTGGTTAGCCTGATGTTCGCATCGGCCAGACAATTCAGGATTAATGGGAGTTCTGCCGCCCTGCTTCTTTTTCTCGTCGTTGCAAATTTTGCGTTGCGGATGGCAGCAGACAGTATAATGAGAGATCACATGTTGCAGCAATTCATGTTTTTGGTCGGGCTCTTGTATATGTTTATGCCCGGAGAACAGATTGAGAGGACGACAGATGGATGAGTTGAGTAATCAGCAGACAGTGCAGGAAAGCCGTTATGAGTACCCTTATCACTACATCCCTGTTTTGGGCGAAAAATATTTTATGCAAACACAGACATTATCGTGGGGTTACGAATACCTGTCTTATCTTTTGTTTGTTTTGGGCAAGGCACAGGAGACAGATTTCAAATCCTTACTCGATGTGGGCTGTGGGGATGGCCGATTTCTCTTCGAACTTCAACGTCGGGCCGAGGGGAAAAGACTGGTTGGCATCGACTATTCCAAACGAGCTATCGACTATGCAAAGATAATGAGTCAGGATATCGAATGGGTTTACGGAAGGATCGAGAATCGGGAGATATTTAAAGAGAAATTTGATCTGGTAACCCTCATTGAAACCCTGGAACACATCCCGCCTGGCAATGTGAGCAGTTTTTTACAGGCCATCCACTTCCATCTCGAAGAAGCAGGCAGACTTATAATCACGGTCCCCAGTACAAACGTGCCTCTTACAAAGAAGCACTACCAGCATTTTGATACGTGTTCGTTGACTGCATGCCTGCAACCTTTTTTCGAGGTTGTCGATATTTATTATCTCAACCGTCAATCGGCCCTTTCCCTGAAAATAATCAGGAAGCTCCTATCCAATCGGTTTATGACACTGACCAATGCGAAACTGCTGAGGCGGATATATGACTTTTATGTGGCCAATTTATTTATTTCCGATGTGAGTAATTGCGGACGTATTGCGGTCATTTGCAAAAAATGCGGCTCACAGGCTTTCAAATTGGATATAATAAAAACCTGCGTTAAATAAAAGGGGAATTGAACGCTTTATGGCCATGTCCGTGGAAAAAATTTTCAGGAGCTGCCCTTCGGGGAGCTGGAAGGATGATCTTGGCATTTTCTGGCTTCTCTCACGGCCTTATTTAATAAGGCTTGGAGGGGCTATGGCCTGTAGCCTGGCCCTTTCGGGGATAAATGGTGCCATAGCATGGGGCACCAAATCGGCGATTGACGATCTGCTTATTATGAAGAAGTCTGAATATATTTATCTCCTGACGTTCGGTATTATTGGCCTGTTCTTCATGAGAGGTCTCTTAACTTTCTGCAACAACTACCTCATGTCTTCAATAGGTGCGAAGATCGTAAGGTTTGCGAGGCAGGAGGTCTATGAAAAGATCTTGTCCCTACCGATAGCTTTCCATACGAAAACATCAAGCGGAGTAATAGTCTCGAAACTCCTCAACGACATAAGCCTTCTGCAGGGTACTATGGGCACTATAAAGGATTTTTCGGTCGAGTCTTCTACGGTAGCTGTTCTTGCGGGAGTTGCCGTATATCGGAGATGGGACTTGGCCCTGATCTCCTTCATCGTTGTTCCCCTGATAGTTGTCAGTATAGGCAAACTGGGATCGAGGATGAGGCGAACTAGCATGACCACGCGATTGCTTCTCGCCAAAATCACGACTATTATCAATGAAAGCCTTCAGGGAATCAAGATCATCAAGGCGTTCACTATGGAGAGGGAGCTTAAGGAGAGCATAGGAAAGACCCTCGCGGATTATTATCGCAACGCGATGAGGGAGACGAGGATTAGTGAAGCCTCCTATCTCATTGCCGAAGCACTCGGCGGCATCGGGATTGCAATTATCATGTTCTATGGTTTCAGCCTGGTCCTGTTGAACAATATGACGCCCGGAGACTTCGGATCATTTATTATAGCCATCGGGCTGATGTTTACCCCCTTGAAGCGGCTTAGCCGGGTACACAATAATTTTCAGCAGGGCCGCACCGTGATCGAGAGGATCAGGGAGATTATCGCCGTGGAGCCTGAAAAGCAAGGAGGCGAAGCGATAGCGGTGAAAGGTGATATCGTTTTCAATAATGTTCATTTTAGATACCCCGGCTCCCAGAACGATGCGTTGTGCGGGGTCAATCTCTCGGTGAGAGCAGGAGAGATCGTTGCACTTGTAGGATACAGCGGTGCCGGAAAGAGCACCCTCGTTGATCTTGTGGCCGGGTTCTGGTATCCGACGGCGGGCAATATCCTCATAGACAATAGGGACATAAGGACCTTCTCTCTTCAGTCCCTCAGGGGGCACATAGGCACCGTAACACAGGATATAATTCTTTTCGATGATACCATCAAGGCAAATATCCTCTTCGGCCGCCCGGGCTCAACCGAACAAGAAGTCATAGACGCGGCTAAGGCAGCCTTTGCACATGATTTTATCATTAATCTCCCTGAAGGCTATGAAACGAAGATAGGCGAGCGGGGAGTTCGGCTGTCCGGCGGACAGAAGCAGAGGATCACCATCGCGCGAGCGATAATAAGGAACCCCTCCATACTTATCCTCGATGAAGCCACGTCGTCTCTCGACACTGAATCAGAGCACCAGGTGCAGAAGGCACTCGAACAGCTGATGTATGGCAGGACGACGATCGTCATTGCGCATCGACTTTCAACTGTGCAGAAGGCAACACGCATCGCGGTCCTGAGCGATGGCCGGATCATACAGGCAGGCACCCATGAAGAACTGCTCGCAGCGGGAGGTCTCTATCAGGAGCTTTACAGCATGCAGTTCATGAATGCGTGATCGAGCAACTGAAGAACACGCCTGATGATAGATAAGATACTCTTCATACGTCGCGACAACATCGGAGATCTTGTCTGCACAACACCGGCGATAGCCGCAGCGCGTCGTTCATTGCCGGGCGCTAAGATTGGTGTCCTCGTCAATACCTATAATGCCGAGGTTCTGGCTAATAATACTGACATCGATGAAATATACGTTTATGAAAAGGCGAAGCATGCTATTGAAAAGAGCAGATATTCCGTATGGCTGAGCAATGCACGCCTGCTTTTGAGGATCAGGAAAGAGAGATATGATGTTGCTGTCGGATGCGGTTCGTCATCTTCCCGTCTTGCCCGGTATACTCGTCTGACCGGTTCGGAAATGCGGATCGGCTATGTTAAGAAGCAGGACGAGGGATCGGGATTGTATACAACTTCTCTTGTTGAGCCGGATGAACCGCTTCACGAAGTTGACCGGACGATACGGCTCTTATCGCCTCTGGGAATTGCATCGGGGATGAAGTTTCTAAAGATAGTTCCTTCCACGGAGGCGGTAAGGCGGGCCGACTCATTTGCAGCTTGCCAGGGAAGGTTCACAAAGCCGCGTATCGTGATGCACATAAGTAGCAGGAAACCTGATAACAGATGGCCTGTAGGCAATTTCATTATGCTGGGGAAAATGCTTGCTAAGCGTTACCGGACGAGTATCATGCTCTTGTGGTCTCCTGGCAGCGAAAACAATGTGTATCATCCGGGTGATGACGAGAAGGCCTCTGAAATTGTCTCTGCGCTTGGAAAGGATGTTTTGGCGTATTCGACAAATCATCTTTCCGATCTTATTGCCGCCTTGAGTATTGCCGATATTGTGATATGCGGCGACGGTGGAGCAATGCATATAGCAGCCGGTCTCGGCAAACCGATAGTCGCATTATGGGGATCGTCAAGTGCGGAACGATGGCGGCCCTATGGAGTCCGTCATGTTCTTCTTCAGGGTGATGGCAGCAAGGCAAGGAATGTTGGTGTCGAAACAGTTACCTCCGCCGTAGAAAAACTCCTCGGGTAAATGGTAAGCTTTTATGATGAAATATGGTGAAAGGGCAATCACGGAAGCAAAGATCGAGAGTTGGCCTAATCCAAACCCTGAGCGCGACTACGAAATCGACATCTCTTTCGCCGAATTTACCTGCCTCTGTCCGAGGTCGGGTTATCCTGATTTTGCGACTATCAGGATAACCTACGTACCAGCAAAAAAGATCGCTGAATTGAAAGCGCTGAAGCTCTATATGAATTCGTTCCGAGATATGCATATTTCGCATGAAGCGGTGACGAACCGTATCTTTAGCGAGTTTGAGAAAGTTCTCAAGCCAAGATTTCTTGAGGTAACAGGGGACTTTAATCCGAGGGGCAATGTGAAGACGTTTGTTAGGGTATCTTCGTCAAAAATCCGACAGCGACTCTAATGGCAAAGTGCAGCCTTTCGAGCTCTCTCAATGAACTCCCTCATCTTTTTTAAATCTTTTTTGCCCTTTTCCGCCTCGATGCCGCTGCTGACATCGACGGCATAGGGCTTCACCCAGCGGATCGCTTTTTCGATATTTTCAGGTGTCAACCCCCCTGCAAGAATAATCTTGCCGAACCGCTTCGCTTCCAGTGCAATATCCCAGTTGAATATCTGTCCGGTCCCGCCGTATGATGCCGGAGCATAGGTATCGAGCAGGTACGCGGATATGCCTTTATAATTTTCGAGCGGGTTTAGGTCGATGAAGTCCTTGACCCGAAACGCCTTGATTGTCGGGCTCCAAACTGAACAATCCTGCGGCGGCTCATCTCCCTGCAGCTGCAGTGCCTTCAGATTCGCCGACGCCATAACCTCTCGTATCTTTTCCGGTTTTTCATTCACAAATACGCCGACGGTCATGACAAAGGGTGGCAATTGTGCGGTTATCTCTCTCGCCTCATCAATGGTCACATATCGGGGACTGTTCGGATAAAAGACGAAGCCCAGAGCATCGGTGCCGTAATCGACTGCAGCGAGAGCATCCTGGAGATTCGTAATGCCGCAGATCTTGATCTTCATAAAAACCTCAAGATGACCGTCATTTCCCGCCATGACCTGAGAACCCAGCCCTTCACTGGATTCCCCGATCATTTTGGATCATGACGTTTATGTCCGTGCAGTGCCAAGGATTACTTTATCACGGGCAGCTTCGCCAGCGATGCCCTTATTGACTCATCGGGATACTCGAAATCTACGAGCTTCCCGTTGAGATAATCATCATAAGCAGCGAGGTCGAGATAGCCGTGCCCGCTGAGGTTAAACAGAATGCATCTCTCCTTGCCTTCTTCCTTGCACAAGAGCGCCTCATCAATGGCAGCTTTGATGGCGTGGGCACTCTCCGGGGCAGGAATTATCGCCTCGGTCTTCGCAAAGGTCATTGCCGCTTCAAAGACGGTCAACTGGCGATAGGATTTAGCCTCGATGATTCCATCTTTGTATAGTTGGGAGACGAGCGGCGAATCGCCGTGATAACGGAGGCCGCCGGCGTGAATGCCAGGGGGCATAAAATCGTGACCGAGGGTGTACATCATGAGAAATGGTGTTAGCCCGGCGGTATCTCCAAAGTCATACCTGAAATCGCCCTTTGTCAGAGTCGGGCAAGAACTCGGCTCGACGGCGATGGCCCTCAGCTGCTTTCCATGGATCTTGTCAGCAAGGAAAGGGAAGGCGATGCCTCCGAAGTTGGACCCTCCTCCACAGCAGCCGATGACGATATCGGGATATTCACCAACCGTGGCAAGCTGTTTCTTGGCCTCCTGTCCGATGATGGTCTGGTGCAGAACGACATGGTTCAGCACCGAACCGAGGGCATAATTAGTGTCGGCGTGGGTCGCCGCGTCTTCTACGGCTTCAGATATTGCTAAGCCGAGACTACCCGGACTATCAGGGTAGTCCGCAAGCGCCTTCCTCCCTGAGTTGGTTATGTTCGATGGGCTGGCATGGACCGTCGCACCCCATGTCTCCATTGCGATTCTACGATAGGGCTTCTGATTATAGCTCACTTTGACCATATAAACGGTCACGTCGAGCCCGAACATGGTCCCTGCAAGTGCCATCGACGAGCCCCACTGTCCGGCACCCGTCTCAGTCGCGATCCTTTTAATGCCAGCCTTTTTGTTATAGTATGCCTGCGGGACGGCTGTGTTGGGCTTGTGACTGCCCGCAGGGCTTACCCCCTCATATTTGTAATATATTCTTGCCGGCGTTTTCAGGAAAGCCTCCAGCCTTTTGGCCCGGAACAGAGGAGAGGGCCTCCAGAGTGTATAAATCTCACGCACCTCTTCAGGGATATCGATCCACCTCTGCCCTGAAACCTCCTGCTCTATAAGCGGCATGGGGAATATCGCGCTCAAATCATCAGGGCCTACCGGCTGCCTCGTGGCGGGATGAAGAGGCGGTCTGGGAGGGTTCGGCATATCCGCAATGATATTGTACCAGTGTGTTGGAATCTCTTTTTCAGCAAGGATAATTTTGGTCTCCGACATAGTTCCTCCAGTGGATATAAGTTCGTAAAAACTATTTTAGCATAAAAGGGCAGGATAAGAGCATCGTCAAACTGCCTGCAGCGGACTGAATTACAAGGAAATATGATATAATAACTGACTTTATGAGCGACGGTAAGACCATAAAGAAGTTACCAGATAAAAGAGGCTATTTCGGAACCTATGGGGGAAGGTTTGCCCCTGAGACCCTCATGCCCGCGCTCATGGAGCTTGAAGCGGAATACGAAAGAGCGAAGCGTGACAAGGACTTTCAGGACAAACTCGCACTTCTTCAGAGAACATATATTGGCAGACCGACACCACTCTATTTTGCGAAGAGGCTTACGGAGCATCTGGGGGGCGCAAAGATATACCTCAAAAGAGAGGACCTCGCCCACACCGGCGCACACAAGATCAACAACGCCATCGGTCAGGCCCTACTCGCAAAAAGGATGGGCAAAAAACGGATTATTGCCGAAACTGGTGCGGGTCAGCACGGTGTTGCAACGGCCACGGGCGCTGCCCTTGTCGATCTCCAGTGTGAGATATACATGGGTTCGATAGACATGAGACGGCAGGCCTTGAATGTTTTCAGAATGAAGCTTCTCGGGGCAAAGGTGAACGAGGTGTCTATTGGCTCGCAGACTCTCAAGGATGCCATCAATGAATCCATGCGCGATTGGACCACTAATGTAAGAACTACCCATTACGTGCTCGGTACGGTTTTCGGGCCGCATCCCTTTCCAGCGCTAGTGAGGGACTTTCAGGCTGTGATCGGCAGAGAGGCAAAGAAGCAGATACTCAAGGCCGAGGGCAGACTGCCCGATTACCTGATCGCGTGTGTGGGCGGCGGCAGCAACGCCATGGGCCTGTTCAACGAATTCCTTTCCGATGACATAAAAATGATCGGCGTCGAGGCGGGAGGCAACGGCGTCGAAAGCGGAGAACATGCAGCACGGTTTGCTGGGGGGTCTATCGGAGTCCTCCAGGGATGCAAGACATACCTGCTCCAGGATGAAGATGGCAATGTTCTGGAAACGCATTCGGTATCAGCGGGTCTCGATTACGCATCCGTGGGGCCGCAGCACGCTTTTCTGAAGGATTCCGGCCGCATAGACTATACCTACGCTGTTGATGAGGAGGCGCTCGCAGCTTTTGAACTCCTTTCACGGACTGAAGGAATCATTCCCGCTCTCGAATCAGCCCATGCACTTGCGGAGGTTACGAAGTTCGCTCCCCGGTTGTCAAAGGACAAGATCATTATTGTTAACCTTTCAGGACGCGGCGACAAGGATGTGCAACAGGTGGCGAGAATCAAAGGGATAGAATTAATCTGAGCTAGCGAGGATAGTGTTTGAACAGGATAGACAAGACATTTAAGAAGCTGAAAGAGACCGGCAGGAAGGCCTTTATCCCCTATATTATGGCCGGGGACCCCGATCTTGAAAAGACGATGGAGCGGGTTCTCCTTTTAGAAGATTGTGGTGCCGATATAGTAGAGCTCGGTGTCCCCTTTTCCGATCCGGTTGCCGACGGACCCACTATCCAGCGCGCTGCAGAAAGGGCACTCAAGGCAGGAACCTCCCTCAGGAAGATGCTCGCCTTTGTGAGAGACCTCAGAAAACGTTCACAACTACCGGTTATCTTCATGACGTATTACAACCCTATCTTCAAATACGGAGAAGAGACCTTTGTTGCTGATGCGTCTGATGCCGGAGTAGACGGGCTCATTATCCCCGACCTCCCTCCGGAAGAAGCTGCGACTCTGATAAGACATTGCCGTTCAAAAGGGCTCGATACGATATTCCTTGTCGCACCGACTTCGACAGAACAAAGAATGAAAAAGATCCTGGCTGCATCGCGGGGATTCATCTACTATGTTTCGATGACCGGCATCACCGGTACGAAGCTCTCCCTCGAAGAGCAGTTCAGAAACCATGTCGGCCGTCTCAGGGGAATAGCCGGCAAGCCGGTAGCCGTCGGGTTTGGGATATCGTCTCCCGAGGACGCAGTGAAAATGGCGGCGGTGGCTGACGGGGTGATCGTCGGAAGCGCCATCGTAAAAAAATTCTACGAAGACCCCGATAATGCCCGGGTCTTTATCGAAGCACTGAGAGCGGCAATTTGAGCTGGTTCAAAAAAAGAAAAGAGATAAAGACCGAGAAGAAGGTCAAGATTCCCGAAGGCTTGTGGATCAAATGCGACAGCTGCAAGGAGATCATTTACAAGAAGGAGATCGAGAAGAACCTCCAGGTCTG
>Ga0209048_10006111_pt1 | contig 11308 bp, 11 predicted proteins | sample FrelakmetCRP12CR_FD_187146 | JGI IMG/M metagenome (GOLD analysis project Ga0209048, IMG submission 187146) | Freshwater lake sediment microbial communities from the University of Notre Dame, USA, for methane emissions studies - CRP12 CR (SPAdes)... | ecosystem: Environmental > Aquatic >... | reverse complement strand
CGAGCTTGGCCGCGGCGATGATCTCGTCGTCGCTCGCCCCGGGACGCCCATAGGCGATGTTTTCCTTAATTGTCCCGCGAAACAGCACCGTCTCCTGCAGCACGAATCCGACCTGCGACCGCAGTGCCGCCAGCTTGAACGTGTTGACGTTCTGGCCATCGATCAAGACGCGCCCGGAGGTCGGGTCATAGAAACGGGGAACCAAGCTCAATACCGTCGACTTGCCGGAGCCGGTGGGGCCGACGACGCCCACGACCTGGCCGGGCGCGATGGTGAAGGACACATCTTTGAGTACCGGCGCATCGTCGCCGTAAGCGAATGCCACGTGCTCGAAGGCGATCGCACCCTTGACCTGGCCGGGATCGATCGCGTCCGGCCGCTCGGGAACGATGTCGTCGGCGGACAGTATGGTCTGGATGCGCTCCAGCGCCACCGTCGTTTGGGCGATCACGCTCGTCATGCTGGCGAGGTCTTTCACCGGCTTGAAGAACTTGTTGAGGTAAGCCAAGTACACTGTCAGAGCGCCCGCCGTCATGATCCCGGTAACGATCAGCGAGGTGCCCCTCCACAGAACGATGCCCGTGCAGAGCGCGACCACGATGCTCACCACGGGCGAGAGCAAGGACTTGACGCGGCGCGCCTTGAGCGCCGCCTCGACCGTGGCATGGCTCGCCGCCTCCATGTGCGCCACCTCGAGGTCCTGGCGCCCGAAGGCTTTTACGGCCCGCACCGATCCCAGGCCCTCCTGGACCACTGCGACCACTTCGCTTTGCTTGACCCGCACGATTTTGGTCACTTCCTTCACCGCTTTTTTGAAGCGCATGACGAACATCAGCAGGAAAGGCGTGACGCCGATGGCGATGAGCGTGAAGTCCCAGTCGAGCCAGAACATCAGGCCGAGCATGAAGACGATGGTCAGGAGGTCGACCACGATGCCGAGCGTCGAGGAGGAGGCGAAACTCTGCACGGTCGACACATCGCTGGTGATGGTGGACATCAGCGATCCGGTCTTTGCGGTGTCGTAGAAGCGCAGCGAGAGCCGGTGCAGGTGTTCGTAGATGCGGATGCGCAGGTCATTCGCCACCCACTGTCCGACGCTGGTGCTGAAGTAATTGTCGATGTAGGTCGCTACCGCCGCGATGATGGCGATCACCAGCGTCGCGATCCCCGCGAACAGCGCGACCCCGAGCGCGTGGCGTCCGATGCCGTAGTTGTGCGCCCAGGCAAGCCAATCGGGCAGCTTGTGGTTCTGGAGCGCATCGTCGAGCACGAGCTTGAGTGGCCACGGCGCCGCCAGGCTCATGGCGATCTCCACGATCATCGCGACGAATACGATGACGAGCCAGCCCCGGTAGGGTCGGATGAGGTCGAGCACCAGGCCCGTCAACTGCTTGTCCAACTTGGGTGCGTCGTGCGCCATTACGATGCCGGCGAAAACCGGTCTCCCGCAGGCGCCGGATGGCGCCTGCCCGGATAGATGTGCAGAGGCGAGTTATTGGTCACGATGTACCCTCTGACCTTTCATGAAATGTCTGGCGGTCGGCGGCCTGAGTGTTTCGACCGGCCCGAACGCCTGGTGGATCAGGTGATCGGTCGAGCGTTTAGGTCGCCTCATTTTAATGATTACCGTTTCATCATGACTATCACGATCAATCAAATGCAAACTTGCGTGTTCAGTGCGTTCACGAGGCACTGCTGATCCAGTCCAATGTCTGATGGACGGATTCCTGGCCGCGCTGGGCGCGAACCGCACCTATCGAGCAGGCCATTCTGCGCGCAGAACGCGGCGCGAACGAGTTCCATCGCCGCCGCGGGACTTCCAATGCGCTCTATTACTCTATGTCTTCGTCTCCTTGCAGTTTGTTAATGCTCGAGCCAAGAGTGCCGTCAGTATCACGTGCAGACCGACCGCAGGCCAAAGGAGTACGCCGCTCAAGCCGCCCGCGAAGCCAACGTAGGCGAGATACAGCGTGACGGCGGCGCTGTAGGTTAACATGCCGATGAGCGGCGTGCCCGGCCAGCAGGCGATACTGAGTGAGGCCAAGGCGATACCGGCCACGCGAGCGACGGGTACGGCGACGCCGGTCAGTTCTGCGCCGAGCAGCAAATGCCCGACCAACGACGGAACGATCAGCAATGCCAGGCCGGTTGCGCCTTCGCCCACCGCAGCAAAAATGAGCGCCCTCTTCATCGTGGCGGTCCGAGCTCAAAGCTCGTCGCGTGCCTTGGCGAGGCCTTTGCGCATCTCCTCGTGCTCCTCCGCAGTCAACTGCTGCGGCCCTAAGTTGAAGGTGAGCTTGTTGATCGTGCCGGTGAATTTGAACGGCACATCGTAGCGGTACTCCAACATTGCGACGCCGGTGCGTGTGTCCTCGCCAACATCGAAGGTTTCGTCCTCGGGGAAGGTGATCGGGGTGCTGTGTTCCATGGAATTTTTGGCCACTTGCTGGCCGTCCACGGAGAGCACGCCCGTCCCGCCCTTGCCCAAGCCTGGTTCAGCCGGCTTGTAATCGAAAACGATGGTGTGCTTGCCGGCGGGGAGCTCTGGTCCTTCCCACGTCGTGCGCTTCAGGTCTAGGAGGTTGTAGAGGAACACAACATGGCCCCGGCCAAATCCCCACTCGCCCTTGCTTAAGAAAAGCCCATAGCCGCCGAAGCGCCCGCCGTCGGTGACGATCATGCCTTCCGCGCCGCCTTCGGGGATCGTGACCTCGGCGGTGATGGTGTACGGCCTATTCAGGATGTTCGGGGCCCCGCTGTTCGGCACGCCGCTCAGGGTTCCCGTGTAGGTGAAGACCGTTCGCCCCCCCGTGAGGTTCGGCTTCGGCGCGTTCCAGCGCGCGAGCGAGGTGTTGTCGAGCGGCAGCACGTCATGCGTCTTCGCCTCGGCGTAGAACAGGTCCTGCATCTCTTTGAGCTTGTCCGGATTTTTGGCAGCCACGTCGTCGAACTCGGTCGGATCCCCCGTTTGCAGGTCACCGACGTGGTAGAGCTCCCATTTGTACCCGGTGATTACATCGGGCGGTGGCTTGGTGCTGAGTTCCCACGGCAGTGTCGCCGGGGTCGTGCAAGCAATCCACCCGTCGTGATAGATGGCGCGGTTGCCGAGCATCTCGAAGTATTGCGTGCTGTGCCGGGACGGGGCGTTGGCGTTCGCCTTGCCCCAGGTGTACACCATACTCACGCCGTCCATGGGGCGCTGCTTGATCCCATCGAGCGTATCCGGCGCCGGGATCCCGGTCGCTTCGAGAATCGTCGGAACGATGTCGATAAGGTGGTGAAACTGCCGTCGGATGCCGCCCGCATCGTTGATGTGGCCCGGCCACGACATCGCCACGCCCTGGGCGGTACCGCCGTAATGCGATGCCACCTGCTTCATCCACTGGAACGGCGTGTCGAGCGCCCACGCCCAGGCTGCCGCAAAGTGCGGGAAGGTCCGCTCCGATCCCCAAAACGGATACCACAGGAACTGGTCCTTGACCGGCACGGAGACGCCATTGAAGGTGGTAAACTCGTTCGGCGTGCCGTTGATCATGCCTTCGGCGCTCGCGCCATTATCGCCGCTGATGTAGATGATCAGGGTGTTGTCGAGCTGACCCATGTCCTCGACCGCCTGGATGACGCGGCCGATTTCGTGGTCGGTGTAGGCGAGATACGCCCCGTAGACGTCGGCTTGCTTGATGAAGAGCTTCTTCTCATCGAAGCTCAAGGAATCCCACTTCGGCAGATCCTTCGGCCACGGGGTCAGTTTGGCATTGGCGGGCATGATGCCGAGCCGCTTCTGATTGGCGAAGATGGTCTCGCGCAGTTTATTCCAGCCGCCGTCAAACAGATGCATGTCGCCGATCTGCCTGATCCATTCCTGCGTCGGATGATGCGGTGCGTGCGTGCCGCCTGGCACGTAATAAACCAACCACGGCTTTTCGGGCGCGATCTCCTTGAGCTGCTTCATGTACTGGATCGCCTCATCCGCCATTGCCGTGGTCAGGTTCCATGTGCCCGCCGGTTGTCCTTGGAAGGGGAAGATGGCCGTGGTATTGCGGTACAGGTTCGGCTGCCACTGGCTGGTGTCGCCGCCGACGAAGCCATAGAAGTACTCAAAGCCCATGCCGTTCGGCCACTGCTCGAAGGGTCCTACCTGAGTCGCCGCATAGAAGGGCGTGTTGTGGTTTTTGCCGAACCACGAGGTCGCGTACCCGTTGTCCTTAAGGATGGCGCCGATAGTGCCGTTCTCCTTCCGGATGATCGAGTCGTAGCCCGGGTATCCGGTCGCGATTTCGCCCACCACCCCGAAGCCGGCCACGTGATGATTGCGCCCGGTGATGATCGCCGCGCGCGAGGGCGAGCAGAGCGAGGTGGAGTGGAAATTCGTGTAACGGAGCCCCATCTTCGCAATGCGATCCATTGCCGGCGTTGGAACGACCCCGCCGAAGGTGCCCGGCGCGGCAAAGCCGACATCGTCCGTCATGATGAGCAGGATATTCGGCGCGCCCTTCGGCGGCACGACGCGCGGTGCCCACCAAGGCGTCGATTCTGTAGCCTTCTCCTTGATGACTCCGCCGAATGCCGGATCAGGCGGCGGAAGTTGTTTTCCGCTAATCGTCGTGGTCGCATGGGGCGAGCCGGGAACACCGGTAATCTGCTGCGCCGATGCGATTTGAATTGAGGTCAAAATCACAAGACACAGCAATGAACTCACTATATGACGGCTAATCATCATCCCCTCCTAATTCTTCGGAAGATTCGACGTGCGTACGCCAAAAAAAATTTAGGCTCTTATCCTCATACCGACCGTTCACGCGCAAACTGCCGCGTGACCCGACTAGACCCTACCAAGATTCCTGTTGGACAACTATTTGGCCTAATACCTATGGACCAGTACTTTGTGAGCTACGTCAATACCGCATTGATGGGACTCCCAGTCATTGTGTATTACTGTAACGTCTGCTTTTTCACGCTCTTGGGCCTGATCCTTATCAGACCCAGCTCTTGGCTGCGTGCGGCAACTGCGCCCTGGGACCGCCTCTTTACGAGGCACTGATCCAGCCCTCTTGCTGGAATCTCTTCTTGAGCGCGCCGCCGATTTCTTTGGCGATTTGCTCGGCCCTGCCTTGAACGGTGTTGCTGCCGCTTTCCTCCCCGTACACTTTCATACCGGTGCTGACGATGAGCCCTGCCGGGTTGTGCGTGGCGATCAGCGAAACAAGCCCCACACCCATGCCGGGGGTTTTATTGCCGGTGGAGCCTACGTCGCCGGATCCGAGCTTGCGTAGTCCAGTCGTGCTCATCTGGAAACCTTCCACCGCCACTTTCAACTCGGATTCCCCGGCCGCAAATCCGATCGTGACCCGTTCGGCGGCGCTGCCCTGCTGGATGGAGAGGAGCGAGCCCTCGATTACAACATCATTGAGCTGCGGTCTCGTGGCCGCCGAAGCGACTGCGGCGGGCATGCCCATGCCTTGGATCTGCTGGACGAGCTGCGCGGCTATTTCCGAGCCCAACTTGCGCCCCTCGGCAATCTGCCGATCGGTCAGCGGCGCGGCGCCTGCCGAGGACTGGCCGGCCAAGGCGGACTCGGGAGGCACATCGGCGGGCGTGGCGGCGAAGTCGTACACCCAGATTTGAGCGGGCCGCGGGAGGTATCCGCTCACCACTTGCTGACGGTCGCTGACCGTGGTCGAGGCGCACCCGCCCGTGACGGCCAGCACGATCAGACATGCCACGAGCTTGTTCAGGCCACATTGCGTTTTCATGAATCTCATAAGTTATCTCCGACGTTGGGTAACAAAAACTCTGCCGTAGTCTTCGTCGCACACACAACGATCTATTGGTTCAACAACCTTGCAAGGCTTCCATGCGTGGCATTCACCGCTATCGTTGTCCGATCTACTGCGCGCGAATACCGCCCGCCGGCAAACTCTGAATCCTCCGTTACGGCGTGGGCACCACGCGGTAGTAAACCCCGTTCGCCCCGTAGGCAGGCTGGAACCAAGTGTTGCCATTCAGATAGTAGGTCTGGCCCTGGATGACTGTCTGAATAGATCCGGCAGGCGGCGGCGCCGTGGTTTGCGCGTTCACGGCCCCTACCAGCATCACAAGAGCCAGAAGGGGCATCAGTAGCGCTCTTCCAAACATATTGAACCGAAATTTCACTGGATGTCTCAAATAGCCGGGCCGACCACCAAGTCCCGCTGACCTCAAATAATGGCAGCTCAACATCCTGTTCCGCAGCCGATGATCCGCCTCACGCAGAAATATCACGGGATCATGCCGCACTGGAACATCTTGGTGACGACCGGTGTCGAGATCTTGCTGAAGAATGCGGCCTGCATTTGTGGATCGCTGCGCAAGATTTCGATGGCACGCTGCTCCTCCGCCGATTTGGGTTTGCCCTGACCTTGCGCCTTTTCCTGCCACAGCTGCTCGCAGGTCGCGTTCTGATATTTCTGGATGACCTTGTTGGCCACCATGTCCACGATCGGATACTGCGCATTGGCGATGCCCGCCACGACCAACGCGCCGACGGCGATGAGGTGAATCTTCCTGGCCATGATCGACTCCTTTCAGTTAAACAAGCGCGAATCGGTTCCCTCGGGCTTTGGCGATTAGACGCCTTCGGCTCACATCAAAGGGAGGAGACTTGCTGCTTTTGCGGCGTTAGAAGCAGGCTCGGTAATTTCCGGCAATTCCGGTTCAACTCCGGCGTAAGCGATAATCCGCACCAGCTCGGCAACGGAGCGCGCATGCATCTTGGACATCCCGCGCGCACGGTGCACCTTGATCGTTTTCTCGCCGGCGCCTAAATCTACAGCGATCTCCCTATTAAGCCGGCCACGAATGACGTGTGACACGACCTGCCGCTCGCGCCGCGTCAGCGTTTCAAGACGCTGTTGGATCATGTTGCGAATGGCCCGTTCCTGACGCTGCTCCGCGTCGCGTCGACACGCATTATCGAGAGCCAACAAGAGGCGTTGCTCATCGATCGGCGTAGTCAGAAAGTCGATTGCTCCGGCCTTCATGGTCCGCACGCCCGCGTCGATGTCACCCCTTTCGGTCAAGAACACGATGGGGCGCGTAGACGGTGATCCTGCGAGCGCGCGTTGTAGCTCGAGTCCACCCAGGCCGGGCAGATCGACATCGAGCAGCAAACATCCGGGGATTTCGGCCTCGGGTTTTGCGAGGAACCGCTCCGCCGACTCGAAGACACGCACCTGGTAACCCGCGGCGGCCAACAGGCAGGACAGCCCGACGCGACCGTCTTGGGCGTCATCCACAATGAATATAGTAGCCTGTGCGCGGTTCATTCTCTCTCCCTGATCATGGTTGCACGCGCGGGCGTCGTCGAAACGCGAAAAGGATAACGCTTATTGCCGACGAAAACTTTGCAAATCCGGCCCCGGCGTTGACTATCCTGGCGAGACCGCACTAGCATCGACAATGCGGTTCCGGCGCAGGCGCTCGAGCAACAAAACAAATGCCATGCTTTGGGGCGCATGAGGCGAGATGCGCGAGTGAAAATCAATCGCACCACGTCCCGGGCAGGCGCCTCGCGGCGACGTGCGGCCGTGGCGAATCGTTTTCAGGTTGCAAATTTCAACACGGCCCCTGGCGATGTCCGAATTGCCCCGGTCGCCGCACTACCCGATGTGCTTTCCGACCTTGGCGTAGCGCCGCGCCGGGCATTTGCGCGCGCGGGCGTCAAACTCGCTGCATTTCGCAATCCAGAGAGCCGGATCTCCTATGAGGCGCTTGGCAGGCTGTTCGCGGCCTCGGAGGCGCTTACGGGTTGCCGCCACGTCGGTCTTCTTATCGGAGAGCGCTTCGCCCTGAAGGATCTCGGCGCCGTCGGCTACCTGATGCGAAACTCACGCACCGTCGGCGACGCGTTGCGGGCGCTGCTGCTGAATCTGCACTTGCAGGATCGAGGTGCGGTTCCGGTGCTGCTCAAACTCGACCCCTCCAGTGTGCTCCTCGGTTACTCGATCTATAAGCATGGGGTGCCAGCCACCGCACAGATGTACGATGCAGCGATAGCCATCGGGTTCCATATTCTTCAGGAGATCGGTGGCCCGACATGGCGGCCGCTTGCGGTTCAGTTCGCTCACCATCGCCCGGATGACGTTCGACCCTACCGCCGGCTGTTTGGCCCTAGCATACGATTCGACGCAGAGGTTTCGGGCATCGCGTTCGCATCCGCCTGGCTCGATCACTCCATCGCCGGCGCCGACCCCGCCCTGCACGAACTGATTAGCCGCGCCCTAACGGATATTCTCGGCACCAATTCCATCGCATTCTCGGAGCAGGTGCAAGGCGTCCTGCATCAAATGGTTCTGAGCGGCACTTCATCAGCGGAGGATGTAGCACGCCTGTTCGGCATGCACGAACGAACCCTGCGCAAGCGGTTGCGGGCCGAAAAGACAAGTCTGCATCGACTGGTCAGTCAAACCCGGTTTGAACTCGCACAGCAACTACTCAAGTACACGCGGCTCCCGACATCCGAGATTGCCACGGCGCTTCGTTACGCCGACTTGAGTACGTTCTCCAGAGCGTTCAAGTCATGGGCTAAAATTAGTCCTCGGCAATATCGACGCCTGCCCTAATGCAAACGGAATCCGGCAAGAGGTCGAGGACACCCCGCACAGAGTCGGCAACAGCACTTAATCGGTTTCTAATTCGAGCCTTCCATTGCGGCCGATGTAGTCCAGGTGTTTGCCCTCTGCCTTAAGATCGTTGTTGGCGCGAGGCAATACCTTCACGACCACTTCCGGCGTCCGCCGGACAGTCCGTCGGATCTGCTGCAGCTGCGCCGGTGTCAATCTGCCGCCCGTCTCGCGAGGTCCACCGCGGTCATAACTCACGACATCCAACAAGGCTTCGCCTTCTCGAATCCTAAAGGTCGGCTTGGACATGTCCCGTCATCCAGCTGGTCTCGTTCGCCTTGAGAAGCGCCTTGGTGTCGTCCCGCAAGGCTACGCATATCTTGAGCATCGCCCGAAATTCCGCGCCCCCAGAGTCCTTCATCCGACCGCCCTCGTTAGCTGCCTTGGCGATCTGGTTAATGTTCCGCCCGATTGACCTGAGCTCCGCGATGCTGCGCTTGAGCGCCAGGAACTCCTCCTTGGGCAGCGGCGTCAGGGATCGTAAATGCGAGCGCGTCAGGACGGACACGTAGGTTGCGGGCCGCATACCCCGAGCCGCCGCACGCGCGTCGAGCAGCAGACGATCCTCGGCGCGAAATCGAACGAACACCGGTTTGCAACTGCCTCTCGGTCCCCGCGGCTCCCCGTTCAGGCGATGGATATCGTCCGCCCGACACGGTTCGCGCCCGCCGTCATTCGCCACATTGCATGCCCGAATCTCCCGGATGGCCAGCCGTTTGAGCCACGCAGCTTCCGTCAGAAGATCTCGATCAGCGATGGCCTTCGCCTGGAGTTTGATCTCCGGTGAGACTCGCGCCTTCAGGATTTCCGTGCAATTCATGTGTCCCAATGTGACCCAAAAGCAAGCCGCAGGCTATCCTGCATACATGGATTTTTTTGCTCCCCGTTTGAGTTTCGCTGAAAATACTTCGAAACTCTTCCGGCCCAAAAGTGCTGCCAAGTCTCGCGTCATGAGATGTGCTCGTCGGTTGCAAACGTACATACGGCCTGCGTGTGGAAGCATTCGCTCCCGGGCCATCATGGAATCCGCGCACAGTGAGCCATTCGTTTCGCAGGGCTTCATGCGAGCCATGCAGGATATCGGCTTGGCACTGCGCCAGTCCGACCAGTATCACCATGAACGCGGTCACTTCATGGCACCCCTTGGGTGAGTCTCGTCGAGACGAACATTTTGGTTGAGTTTCGCTGAAAATACCGCGAAACCCTGACTGACTTGCTGGCGATCTCAGTGGATAATTTCCACGCGTGGCAACGTGACCCTGAACGACCGGAACCGCACATCCAAGGTCGTTTATGAACGCAGAATCCGTTCAACCGGCACCTGAAGGGTGCTCGATGTCAGCGCCGTGAGTGAATCAATGTCTCTCACCCAGGCGGCTGAGTTTCTGCACATTCACCCCGACACCTGCGCGAGGCTCACAAGGACGGGAATCATTCCAGGTTGTAAAATTGGGCGGGCGTGGGTCTATCACCGCGCTCTGCTCGATGAGTATTTGAGGGAACAATGTCGCTGTACCGCAGAAAAGCCGAAGGCCCGTGGTGGGTACGAATCTCGGTCGCTGGCAACAAGATTAGGAAATCTTCGGGCACGCAGGATCGCGCGGCAGCGCAAGAGTTTGAGCAACACGAACGGGAGCGCGCTTGGCGAGAGCTCAAGCTCGGCGAGCGTGCTGCCACTCCATGGCGGGAAGCAGCCGCGCGCTGGCTGACCGAGACGAAGAAGCGGACGAAATCCAAAGACGAGTACATGCTCGCGTGGTTCGGCGGCTATCTCGATAACGAGCCACTATCGGCCATAGATCGAGACACGATAGAGAATCTCAGGGAAGGGCTGCGCGAAGAAGGGGCAAGCGAATCGACCATTGATCGGTACATGGCGCTTCTGCGAGCGATTCTTCGTAAAGCTCGCGACGAGTGGCGCTACATCGACAATATTCCGAAAGTCCCGATGTACGGCCAGGAAGCCCCTGAGCCACGGTGGTTGCGCAGGGATGAGTTCGAACGCCTGAAGCGAGAGTTGCCACCGCACTTGAAGCTGGCGGCGGAGTTAGCGGTGCTTACCGGTCTTCGCATGCGGTCGATGCTTCAGCTACGTGGGACCGGGTCGACCTCGAAGCCCGCCGCGCATGGGTGCCACAGTCGCAAATGAAGGGTGGCCGGAGTTTTGGGTTTCCTCTCTCGACTGCCGCAGTCGCGGTACTCAAGCGCTGCCGGAAGTTACACCCGACCGGCAATCGCGTATTCCAATATGACGGGGCGTCCGTCGATGACTGCAACACGGCGGCATTCCAGAAGGCGGTAAAGCGGGCACAACTCGAACCGCTGCGCTGGCATGACCTCCGGCATACGTTCGCCTCATGGGCCGTCCAAGGCGGCGTCACGCTGCACGAACTGATGCAGCTAGGTAACTGGAAAAGCTACGCGATGGTCCTGCGCTACGGGCATTTACCGCCGGATCACCTATCCAAAGCCGCTGAGTTGGTAGCACAAAAAGGGCACATGGCGCGCCGGAAAAAGTCGGGTAAACGTACGCAAAGTACTGAATTTACTGGTGGTGAGAGAGGGACTCGAACCCTCGACCTCGGCATTATGAGTGCCACGCTCTAACCAGCTGAGCTACCTCACCACGAAGAGCGCCGGATTCTCCG
>Ga0209048_10006110_pt1 | contig 11309 bp, 10 predicted proteins | sample FrelakmetCRP12CR_FD_187146 | JGI IMG/M metagenome (GOLD analysis project Ga0209048, IMG submission 187146) | Freshwater lake sediment microbial communities from the University of Notre Dame, USA, for methane emissions studies - CRP12 CR (SPAdes)... | ecosystem: Environmental > Aquatic >... | reverse complement strand
CGAGCGCCGAGAGCAGCATGCCGAGCATGACGGCGGCGATGACGAAGCCGATGCGCCGCCGGCTCAGGGTGTCGCCCCACGGCTGCGGGACGGGGTGGTTCAGCGTCTCGGTGCGGACCTCAGCCACGGGGCGCCTCGTGAGCCGCCTCATGGCTCTCGGCGACGCGCTGGGCGTGACGTGCGGAGTCGGGCAAGGTGGACCTCCGGCGGCCGGAGGAGCCGCCCGATCACTTCTGCAAAGCACATGCATTGTACAGAAGCTGTCGGGCGGCGGCATCCGGGCCTTTCGCGCTTGCGAGGCCAGGAGGGGCCGCGCTGGCGTATCATGGAGTCGAGTGTCATGAGCGCAGCGCAGGCAAAGAACCTGTGGGTCCGCCTGGCGGTCGTGGCCGTCTGGGCCGTCGCCTTTGCCCTCGTCGAGGCGATGATCGTCGTCTACCTGCGCAAGCTTCTCGGCCTGCAATTCCGGCTGACGTTCCTGCCTCGCGACGTCCACTATCCCCGCGCGTACCCGTGCTACGAGCAGGCGCGCGAGGCGGCGACGATGGTCATGCTCCTCGCCGTCGGGTATCTGGCCGGCCGAACCGGGTGGCAGAGACTCGCCTACTGGCTCTTCGCCTTCGGCGTGTGGGACGTCTTCTACTACGTCTGGCTCTGGGTGCCGTCGCGCCGGCCCGCGTCGCCCGGAACGAGGGACCTGCTGATCCTGGCGAAGTCGCGGCGCTGAGCGGGCCGCGACTTCGCTCCCCGCCGGACCGGCGCCCTCGCCGGCGCCGCCTCAGTCGTTGAAGATCACGCCGTCAGGCGTGGGCGACATGGTCTCCGCGGTCTCGAGCTTGCGGTGGAAGAAGCTCGGCTGGACGACCTGCGAGACGATCATCGCCAGCACCCCGCCGACGAGGAACGCGATCGCGATGATGAACGGCGGGCCGATGCCGAACCAAGACGTCCCGGAGGCCGAGTTGGCCGGGTTATAGAGGTCGATCAGCGACTTCACGAAGATGTACGTGAGGATGATACCGCCGAGCACCGGCGCCAGGAACAGCATGACGACGTTCTTGCCACTCTTGAAGATCGTGCGCCGGTAGAACACGGGCACCGCGTACCCGGTGATGCCGAGGTAGAAGGCGATCATCAGGCCCAGAGAGGCGATGGAGTCGTAGAGGATGTTCTGGCTCGCGATCGTCAGCCCGACGTACCAGGCGATCGAGAGCACGCCGAAGATGATGGTGTTGAGCAGCGGCGTCTTGAAGCGCGGATTCACCTGGGCGAAGACGCGCGGCAGCGCGCCGTGGACCGACATGCTGAGGGCCGTCCTCGTGAGCGGCAGGATCGTGGTGAGCGTCGAGGCCACGGCCGAGGTGAGCACCGCGATGATCAGGAACTTGTCGAGGGCGCTGCCCAGCACGAGCGTGCCCAATGAGGCGAAGATGTCGGAGGAATTCTTGGCCAGGCCGTCCGGGCCCGCGTAGGCCTGCGCCGCAACGGTGATGAGTACGTAGGTGCCGAGAAGCATGAGGGTGCTCACCACAGCGGCGATGCCCGGCGTGCGCGACGCGTCCTTGGTCTCCTCGTTCACCGCCACGGTGGTGTCCCAGCCCCAGTAGATGAACACCGCCAGAAGCACTCCGGCGGTCAGGGCGCTGGCCGACATGTTGAACGGCGAGAACCAGTTGAGCTTGACGGGCATGGAGCCGGGCGGGTGGGAGGCGTAGACCTTGACGAGCGCCGTCACAGAGAAGACGAGGAGGATCACGAGCTCGGCGCCGAGCAGCCCCCATTGAGTGCGAGCCGAGATCTCGATGCCGACCGCGGTGATCACCGTGGTTCCGACGATGAAGACTACGCCCACGACCGTCACCGCGAACGTGGAGTTCGCCGCCGAGCTCCAGCCGAACAGCAGGAAGAAGTACTGCCCGGCCACCTGGGCGAGGTTGGCCATCACGATGGCATCGGCCGCCATGATGACCCAGCCGGTGATGAACCCCGTGTGCGGCCCGAAGGCGCGGGTGACCCAGCTGAACGAGGTCCCGCAGTCGGGGTCGGCCTTGTTCATGTAGTAGTAGGCGCTGGCGATGAGGAGCATGGGGATGAAGGCGACGATCATGATGGCCGGCGAGTACAGGCCGACGGCGGCGGCCACCAGCCCGAGTGTGGCCGCCAGGCTGTAGGCCGGCGCCGTCGAGGCCACGCCGATCACGACGCTGGACGCCATGCCGAGGGCGCCGGTCTTGAGGCCCTTGTCGTACTGTGTCCGGACCTCGGGGGTCTGACTTTCCATGATTTGAGCCTCCTGAGCGTCGTAATACCATCCGGAAAGCATGGACACTATCACGCGGGTTGTGTTTCACAGTATGTCCGGTCGCCGACCGGCCGCGGCGGCGAGCTCCGCAGGCCGCTCTGATAGACTCCCGGCACCGATGGACGCCCCTGTCGCACACTCCTGCGCCGCCGACCTCTGGCCGCCGCAGGCGATCGAGGCGATCCGCGCGGCCTCCCTCGAACTGCTCGCGCGGATCGGCGTCAAAGTGGATTCGCCGCGGGCTGCTGAGCTGCTCGTGGCCGCCGGGTGCACACCCGGCCCGCGGGGCCGGGTCCTGATCCCGGCAGCCGTCGTCGCCGCGGCCCTGGCGGCCTGTCCTGAGGAGTACACGGTCGTCGCCCGCGACCCGGCCTTCGACGTCGTCATGAACGCGGCGCCCGGCGATATCCGCGTGCACAACATGGGCGAGGCTCCCGACATGGCCGATCCGCGCAGCGGCGAGGCCCGCAGGGCCACCTTCCGCGACCAGGTGCTGGCGACGCGGGTCATGCACCACGGCCGCTACCCCGACAGCATCAACTGCCTGGTCACGCCAAGCGACGTGCCCGGCGAACTGCATCCTTTGTACTCGTACCTGGCGATCGCCGCCGAGACCGACAAGCTCATCGGCGGCCCGGGCCTCGACTTCCCCTGGCAGGCGCGGTACCTCGCCGCCATGGCCGAGGCGGTCGCCGAGGCTCGGCCCGGCGAGAGGCCGGGCGCTGCGTGCGCCATCGAGATGGGCTTCTCCCCGGTGAGTCCGCTGCGCCTGGGCCGGGGCGTCTGCGCGGGCATCATCGAGGCGGTGGGGCTGGGCATCGCCGTGCAAGTGCTCACCAACCCTGTCGCCGGCACCACGGCTCCGGCGGCGCTCGCCGGCGCTCTGGCGCAGCAGGACGCCGAGATCCTCGCCGGTGTCGTTCTGGTGCAGGCCGTGGCTCCCGGCTCGCCGTGCAGCTACGGCGCCCGGCTCTCGGTCGCGGACCCGCGCAGCGGCCAGCTGCTGTGCGGCGCCGGCGGATGGGCGCTCGCGTCGGTAGGGGCCACGCTCCTCGCGCGTCGTCACGGTCTGGCGTGCGACTGCTACGGCCCCGACTCGTCGGCTTGGACGCTCGACCTGCAGCTTGGCTATCAGTACGCGGTGCCCACGCTGACCGCCGCTCTGGCGCGCCCGCGGTTCATGTCCGGCATCGGTGCCTGGGGCGACACCACCACCTGCCTCGAGCTGCTGGCGATCGGCGACGCCGTGTACAGTCTGGTGCTCGACGCCCTCGAGCCGGCGGAGTGGGGCGCCGACGCCCTCGACGTCGATGCCATGATCGAGGGCATCAGCGGCGCGCTGGGCTACCTGGGCACGCGTCACACTCGTCGCTGGCTGCGGCGCATCACGCCGTCGGAGGACCTCAGTTCTCGTGCCGGCTTCGCCGAGTGGGTCGCCGGCGGCCGCAAAGATGCCGTCGATCTCGCCCAGGAGCGCGTCGCGGAGGCGCTTGCGCGCGAGCCTGTCGGGCTGCCCGACGACGTAGAGGCTGAGCTGTGCCGCCTCATCGACGAGGCGGCGGCACGGCTCGGCCTCTCGGGCCACCCCGACCCGCGCCGCCTGCTCGACGAGGCGCGGGGCGGCGCTGCCTAGACCACCTGGCCGGGTGGCTCTGCGCGCAACTCCTCGCCCAGCGCCGCGGTCGTGTCCGCAGCGCTATCCTCGCCGCCCTCGGTCCACCCGCGCGTGCGCAGCAGGGGGAAGAGCGCCGCCCCCAGGAGGCCGGCGACGCCGACCACCGCGAAGGCGCCGCGGCCGCCCAGCGCTTCCAGCGCCCACCCGCCGAGCAAAGGCCCCAGCGCGTAGCCGCCGGTGTAGACCAGCGTCCAGGCGCCCATGTAGCGGCCGCGCAGCGCCACCGGCGCCATCCTCGAGACGATCGTCGCTGAGATCGGGAGGAACAGGGCAAGGCCGAAGCTGAGGACGAGGACGCAGGCGAATGTCCACGGCCAGGGCGCGAACGCGGAGCTGCAGAGCCCGACGCCTACGCAGGCGCTGCCAAGTGCGACGAGCAGGATGTGGTCGTACCGTCCGAGGACGCGGACCACGGGGTACTGAAGGATGGCCGTCGCTGCCGCGTAGACGGCGACGATGACTCCCCACGTCTGCGCCGAGACCCCTTGCAGGTCCTCGAGCACGATCGGCAGGGTCACCCACACCTGGCCGAAGCCGTACAGGGGCAGCAGGGCCATGAGACAGAACCCGAGGAAGCGCCGGTCACGCAACACCCGGCCGTAGCCGCGTACCACGGTGCCGATGGTCTCGCGGGCGATCGTCGGCGGCCGCGTCTCCTTGAACAGGACCACCACCATCAGCAGGAAGACCGCGCAAACGAAGCCGCCGCCGATGAAGGCAAGCCGGAAGCTGGGGTCGAGGACGAGGAGGATCGCGGCCACGAGCGGGCCGACCATCGCGCCGGCGTTGAGGGCCACGCGCGTGATGCTGAACGCCTCCGCGCGGCGCGCGAGCGGCGTGAGATCGGCGACCATGGTGTTGCTCGCGGTGATGTACTGCGCCCAGCCGAAAGCAGCCTCGACGGCGAAGAGCGTGACGATGAACCAGAGCTGCCGGCTGAGGCCGAGGCCGATCAGGAGCGTCATGCTCGCGATGATCGCCACGATCAGCACGGGGCGGCGCCCGAAGCGGTCGGCCGCGGCGCCGCCGAGGATCTGCAGCGGCAGACCGGCGAGGAGCGTGATTCCCAGGATCAGCCCGACGGTGGTCATCGGCACGCCGAGGCTGCGGTTCAGGTAGGTCGTCTGGAACGGGAAGCACATGTCCAGACCGATGAGATACACGAACGTGCCGGCCGTGAGCAGCCAGAACTGGCGCGGGAGCGTGCGCAGCTCCTTGCCGAGACGCGTTCTCAGACCCGTCTGCGCCGTGCGTCCCCCTCTGCGTCGGCTTGCACGCGCGATGCTATCGGGCGGAGTCGCCGGCGGCGACCCTTCCTCGGCGCGGCCGCCGGCGGTTTGCCCGCCACGCCTCCGGGAATCAGCCCCACATCGGCACGCGACCCAAGGAGTGCACCCTATGGCAGCCCAACCTCGCGCGGTCGAGCGCGTCATCGAGCCGACGCCCGTCATCGAGGGCGCCGGGGTACGCCTGCGGCGAAGCATCGCCACGGCGACGCTCGACTACCTCGACCCGTTCCTTCTGCTCGACAACTTCCAGTCGGACGACCCCGACGACTATCTCGCCGGTTTCCCCTGGCACCCTCACCGCGGCATCGAGACCGTCACCTACATGCTGGCCGGCGAGGTGGACCACCGCGACAGCATCGGCAACGCCGGCATGATCGGCGCCGGGGACGTGCAGTGGATGACGGCCGGCGGCGGCATCATGCACGAGGAGATGCCGCGCCCCGGCGCCGACGGGCGCATGGGCGGTTTTCAACTGTGGGTGAACCTGCCGGCGGAGCTGAAGATGACCAGGCCGCGCTACCAGGACCTCAGCGCCGCGCAGATCCCCGAGGTACGGCGCGCCGACGGCACCGTGATCCGCGTCGTCGCCGGTGAGGTCGACGGCGTCGCCGGCGCGGTGACCCAGATCTTCGCGGAGCCGGAGTACCTCGACGTCTCGCTGCCGGCCGGCGTGAGCTTCTCGCAGCCGGTACCGCGCGGGCACTCTGCCTTCGCGTATGCGTTCGAGGGCGAGGGCCAGTTCGGCGTGGGCTGTGACCTGGGCTATCGCGGCGACCTGGACGGTGAACTGCTCGGCGCGCCGCGCATGGCGGTCTTCGCCGACGGCGACGAGGTTCGCGTGCAGGCCAGCGACCGCGCGGTACGTTTTCTGCTCGTCAGCGGCAAGCCGCTGGGCGAACCTATCGCGCGCTACGGGCCGTTCGTGATGAACACTCGCGAGGAACTGCAGCTCGCGCTCCGCGATCTGCAGAACGACACCTTCGTGTGGAGGGACGACGCGGAGTGGGCGCGCACGCGCCGGACCTGGTCGCCGGACGCGCCGGACCTCAGCCCTTGAGACGCAGCGTCGCCATCACCGGCCAGTGGTCCGACGGCAAGCCCGAGCGCCCTTCCCTCGGAAGCTGGTGGGCGATCTCGGCGTCGAGGACCTCCCACTCGGCCGAGACCAGCACGTAGTCGATGCGCGTGCCGTCGATGGCCCCGTCCCAGTGGTGATGGGTGCCAGCTCCGGGGCCGCGCTCGCCGAGGTGCGCCAGCGTGTCGCGCAGGCCGCCGGCGACCAGACGCGCGACGGCCGGGTCGCCGGCCGTCGCATTGAGGTCGCCGAGCACGACCCACGGGAGCGACGGGTCGAGCCAGCGCAGGAGTGCCTCTGCGCTGCGCAGGCGCGACGCCGCCGAGGCGCCGTCCCAGTGGGCGTCGGCGACGCCGAAGCGCCGCCCGTCGGAGCGGTCGATGAAGCGACAGAGCGTGACGAGGCGGGTGACGGGATTGCCCCAGCCGCGAGAGCCGGGCACGCCGGGCGTGTCCGAGAACCAGCGCACGGTCCACGATTCGAGCTCCAGGCGGCCGGGCCGGAACAGGACCGCGCAGCGCTCGCCGCGTTCGCGGCCGTCGTCACGGCCGGCGCCGACGGCGGCGTATCCGTCAAGCCGGTGCGTCAGGTACTGCTGCTGGAACCCGTACACCTCCTGCAGGCCGACGACCTCGGCGCCGAGGCGCTCGATGGTCTGTGCGGCCGCGCGCCGGCGCAGCGGCCAGGAGTGCGGGCCGTCCCAGGCGCGCCCGTGCCGCAGGTTGAAGCTGACGACCACGAGGGCGGCGCCCCGTACTCGGGGGGCGCCGCCCTCGTGGCCCTTCGTGTCCTCACTTCCGCCGCTCACGTCGGAAAGTGATGCCGGAAGTCGGCCGTCTCGTCCTCGACACCAACATGCCGATGCACCGGCTTGTGACTGGCGCGCTCCTGGTCTTCGACCATGGCCTGTTTTTCCGCCCTGGTCGGCTTGCCTACCTGATTGCCTCCGTGCTCGATGTAGTCCCTGAAGACCACGAGATCACGGGCGAGGTTCTGCTCGAGCACCGCCCGGGACGGTCCGTTCTCTTCGTCGTAGTCGAGGTTGAAGATCACGTCGGTTCGACTGCCACCTTTCAGCGGCTCGAAGGAGACCAGGCCGGCGCGCACGGCGTCGACGCAGGCGAGCTCGTCGCAGGCGAGTCGTTGATGACCGCTCATGATCCAGCGTGCGAAATGCGACCAGGTGGCGAGCGCGACCGATGGAGGCACTTCCACCTCGATATGGCGACATACAGTTGACATGGTGCCCTCTCTGTTCGCCGGCACTACAACGTCGAAAGCGAGCCTACCCGCGGCGCTATGGCACGGAAACGTCGTGCCGAAGTTCACAACCGCGGCGGCGGGCACCTGTGCGACGGCGCTCCTTCGCGTCCTTCGCGGCCACGGCCAGTTCCTCGTGCAGGGCCATGACCGCCACATGATCGGCCTGCGCGTCGGCAGAGCCGTCCTGGATGGCCAGGTAGAGGAACGCGGGTGCGTCTGCCGCTTCTGCTCCTTGATGCCGGGACTGGCGGTATCGGCTCCGAACGCCTGCAGAGTCGCCGGCGGAGACCGTCTGCCCGGCGCGCAGACGGCGCGGGCGGGCTTGCCCCTACCGCGCGGCGCTCCGGCAAGGTAGAGTACGGGCATGATGACCGACATGATGCGCATCGGCGTGATCTCCGACACGCACGGCTACCTCGACCCGCAGGTGCTTGCCGAGTTCGCCGGCGTGCAGCACATCATCCACGCCGGCGACATCATGGACGCCGCCACGCTCGAGGCGCTGGAGACGATCGCGCCGGTGACCGCCGTCGCCGGCAACATGGACGACGGTAAGCTCGGCAAACTGCCCCGGGAGGTGTGCCTCGAGGTCGGCGGCATACGGCTCGTCGTCGGTCACAAGCGCCAGCGCCTTCAGAAGCGAATGGCGCTCGGCAAGGTCGCCTGTCTCGGCGCCGGCGAGGCTCCGGACCTCATCGTCTTCGGGCACGATCACCTGCCCGCCGTGGAGTGGGTCGACGGAGTGCTGTACCTCAATCCCGGCTCGGCCAGCGCTCCGCACGAGGAGGATGACGACCCCACGATCGCGATCGTCGAGAGCGGGGCGGCAGGGCTGGAGGTGCGGTTCGTCCCGCTGAAACGCTCCACCGAGGCCTTCTCCGGCTGACGGGCGCCGGGCGCCACCCTGCGGGCCTGGCCCGGCCTGACGGGCGCGCTCAGACGGTAGTGATGACGATGCCGGCGTCGGCCAGACGCTGCAGTTCGGGCGCAGGTGCCGAGGCGTCGGTGATCAGCTCGTGCACTGAGCTCACGTCGCAGATGCGCGCGAAGGCGAGGCGCCCCACCTTGGAGCCGTCGGCGACCACGATCACCCTCTTCGCGCGGCCGATGAGCACGCGGTTGGTGTGTGCCTCTATGTCGTGGTGAGTGGTGAGGCCGCCCTCGACGCTGATGCCGTCCACGCCCACCACGGCGAGGTCGAGGTTCATGCCCTCGAGCGTGGCCTCAGCCAGTGGCCCCACGAGCTCGTAGGACTCGCTGCGCGCGGCGCCCCCGGTGACGAGGAGCTTGAGGTCGGGGCGCAGGGCGAGCTCGGCGGCGATGTTGAGCGCGTTGGTGACCACCGTGAGCCCCTGGCGGTCGGCCAGCCGGCGCGCGACCTCCGTGGTCGTGGTGCCGCCGGTGAGCCCCACTGAGGCGACGTCGTCGCCGACGCGGGCCGCGGCCGCGGCGGCGATGCGCCGCTTCTCCTCGCGGCGCCGCCCGCCGCGGTAGCGCAGCGGCAGCTCGTAGGCGGTGCTGTTGGCCACCGCGCCGCCGTGCGTGCGTGACAGCAGCCGCTGTTTCTCGAGCAGCTGCAGATCGCGGCGGATGGACGCCGTGGAGACGCCGAGCTTGGCGGCGATTTGGGCGACGCCGACGGAGCCGTCGGCGGCGAGCTCTTCGAGGATCAGGCCCATGCGTTCTTCCTGGCGCATGTGGCTATCCTATCATTCCCGGTGACCGTTTCTGCAGGAAACGGATGGGTATCGCGCACGAAGCAACACGGTGTCGCTTGCCGGCGGCGGTGGGCGCGACCGGGTCAGCGCAGGGCATCGCCGGTCACCGCGTCGAAGGCGTAGACCTCGCCGGGGTGCACTGCCAGGCGCACGCGCTGGCCGGCCTTGAGGCGCAGGCGACCGTCGAGCTTCGCCGTGATCTCGGCGCGCGACTCATGGGCGCCCACGAGCAACGGCGTCTCTTCAGTGGTGTCCGGCGACGCCAGGTGGCCGTTGACGAAGCCGTGCGCGAGAAGCTCGCCGCCGAGCGGCTCGACGACCTCGATGTCGAAATCGAGCGCCGCCGGCGCGTCGTCGCCTTGGGCGAGCGAGAGGGAGTCGGGCCGGATGCCGATGATGCAAGGGCCCTCCGGCACCTGCGGGAGCTCGACCGAGAGGTCGCCGGCCTGCGCTCGGCCTGCGGCCACCGTGGCTTTGAGCAGGTTCATCGGCGGGCTGCCGATGAAGTGCGCCACGAAGACGTTGGTGGGCCGCTCGTACACGTCTTGTGGCGTCCCCACCTGCAGCAGCTTGCCCGCCGTCATGACGGCGAGCCGGTCGCCGAGCGTCATCGCCTCGACCTGGTCGTGGGTCACGTAGATCGTCGTGATGCTCAGCTGCTGGTGCAGCCGCTTGAGCTCGGCGCGCATCTGCACGCGCAGCTTGGCGTCGAGGTTCGAAAGCGGCTCGTCGAGCAGGAACGCTTTGGGCTCGCGGACCAGCGCCCGGCCCATGGCGACGCGCTGCCGCTGGCCGCCGGAGAGCTGCGCCGGCCGGCGCGCGAGCAGCTCGTCGAGCCCCAGCATGGCGCTGACCTCCGTCACGCGCCGGTCGATCTCGGCCCCGTGGGTCTTGCGCTGACGCAGTCCGAAGGCGAGGTTCTTGTACACCGTCATGTGCGGGTAGAGCGCATAGTTCTGGAAGACCATGGCGATGTCGCGGTCGCGGGGAGACAGATGGGTGATGTTCTTGCCGGCGATCGTGATCGCCCCCGAGGTCGCCGTCTCGAGCCCGGCGACCAGGCGCAGCGCCGTGGTCTTGCCGCAGCCCGACGGCCCCACGAGGATCATGAACTCGCCGTCGGGGATGTCGAGCGTCAGGCGGTCGACCGCCACGGTCGCGCCGGGGAACTCCTTGGTCACGTCCTGGAAGGACACATCGGCCATGGGGTCACTCCCTTCCTTCCCGGCTCATTGCTTGATCCCGGTGTAGGCGATGGACTGGATGAACCAGCGCTGCGCGAGCAGGAAGACCGCCAGCATGGGGATCTGGCTCATCACGGTCCCGGCCATGAGCAGGTTCCATTGGGTCACGTGCGCGCCCTGGAACATCGACAAGCCCAGCTGCAGAGGCGAGTGCTCGGGCGTCGTGATGATGATCAGCGGCCAGAGGAAGTCGTTCCACGACCACATGAACTGGATGATCGCCAGGGTGGCCAGCACCGGCCCCGAGAGCGGCAGGACGATCTTGAAGAAGACCCCGAGACGGGAGGCGCCGTCGATGCGCGCCGCCTCCTCGAGCTCCATGGGCAGCGACTGGAAGAACTGGCGCAGCAGGAAGATGCCGAAGACGCCGCACAGATTGGGCACGATCAGGCCCCCGACGCTGTCGATGAGGCCCAGGTTCCGCACGATGAGGAAGGTCGGGATGAGCACGACCTGGAAGGGGACCATCAGCGTCGCCAGCAGAAGCACGAACAGCGCGTTGCTGCCGATGAAGCGGAGCCGGGCGAACGCATAGGCGGCCAGGCTGCAGAAGAGGAGGTTGCCCGCCACGGTCGCCAGTGAGTACAGGAAGCTGTTGAGGAAGAAGTGCCCGAACGGAAGTGAGTTCCAGGCGTTCACGTAGTTGGAGAAGTGCAGCGCCTTCGGGATGAGGACCGGTGGGAAGCGCTGCGCTTCGGACGAAGTCTCGAGCGAGGTCACCACCGACCAGATCAACGGCATCA
>Ga0209048_10006109_pt1 | contig 11309 bp, 8 predicted proteins | sample FrelakmetCRP12CR_FD_187146 | JGI IMG/M metagenome (GOLD analysis project Ga0209048, IMG submission 187146) | Freshwater lake sediment microbial communities from the University of Notre Dame, USA, for methane emissions studies - CRP12 CR (SPAdes)... | ecosystem: Environmental > Aquatic >... | reverse complement strand
CCCGCTCGCCGATGATGTTGCGCTGGATCTCGTCGGAACCGCCGGCGATCCGGTAGCCCGGGGCGCCCAGGACGTGCTCGCTCCACGCGAACGTCCCCCATTCGCCGGTGTCGGCGACCAGGCGCGGGCCCAGGATGGCCGAGATCGTCGTGCTCACCCGGGCCATGTTGGCCGTCCACATCAGCTTCCCGAGCGACGCCTCCGGGCCGGGCGTCTGGCCGGCCTTCAGCCGGGCCGCCGCTCGCCGGTTCGTGAACTGGGCCACCTTGAGCTGGGTGTAGAGGTCGGCGAGGTGCTGACGCACCACCGGGTCGTCGGTGCAGCCGAAGTGACGGGCGGCGGCCAGGACCCTGCGGTACCCGCCACCGACGCCACCCCCTCCGCCCCCACCGCCGGAGTGGTCCCGCTCGAACCCCAGGCAGGTCAGGGCCACCCGCCAGCCGTCGCCGACCCCACCGAGGCGCAGGGCGTCGGGCAACCGGACGTCGGTGAGGAACACCTCGTTGAAGTTCGACCCCCCCGACATCTGGCGGATCGGGCGGACCTCGACACCCGGGGCGTCGAAGGGTACGAGGAAGGCGGTGAGGCCCTTGTGCTTGGGCGCCTCGAAGTCATGACGGGTGATGGCGAGGCCCCACTGCGCGAACCGGGCCCCCGAGGTCCACACCTTCTGGCCGTTCAGCACCCACTCGTCGCCGTCGCGGTTGGCGCGGGTCGTCACCGACGCCAGGTCGGAGCCGGCGGAGGGCTCACTGAAGAGCTGGCAACCGAGGATGTCCATCCGCATGAGGGGCTGGACGAAGCGCTCCTTCTGCTCCTCGGTGCCGCACGCGGCGATCGTCGTGGCGATGAGCCCCATCGAGGTCGGGGGGAGCTCGCCGGCCGACGGGATCGCGAAGCGAGCCTCCTCGGCGTTGTAGGCCCGTACGTAGCTGTTCGCCAGGCCACGGCCGCCGAGAGCCACCGACCAGTTGATCATGGCGTAACCGGCGTCGAACTTGGTGCGCTGCCAGGCGCGTGTGGCCTCGAGCCGGTCACGCTCCACGGTCTCGCTCACGTTGTGGAACACCGCGACGTCGTCCGAGCCCCTGCCCCACTCGATCTCGGACTCTTCGTCGTCGCCCGTGACCTCGGCGAGCGCCGTTGCGTTCGTTTCGAGCCAGGCCCGTGCCTCCTTGCGGAACAGCTCGAGGTCCGGCGGGTCGGCGACGTCGGTGGCGCTCACGCCGTGATGCTATCCACGCCCGCCACCTCGCCGGCGAGGCCGCCGACGGCGATCCCGGCGCAGCGGGTGGCGCAGTGTTGCAGCCTGTTGACGTCCGCTCGGGGGCCGCCAGGCCCGTGTTAGGTTGCGCGACGAGCGTGGTGGGCTCGACGACCCGGGGGGTGTTCGGCGTGGCACTGCTGGAGGTGGATCAGGTCAGCGTTCGCTTCGGCGGCATCATCGCGCTCGACGATCTCTCCTTCACGATCGAGCAGGGCCAGATCTGCGGCCTGATCGGTCCGAACGGCGCCGGCAAGACCACGATGTTCAACTGCGTCAGCCGCATCTACCAGCCGACGGGCGGACGCATCGTGTTCGACGGCCGGGACCTGCTGGCCGAGCGGGCCGACACCATCACGACCTTGGGCATCATGCGCACGTTCCAGAACCTGGCGCTGTGGCCGGGCCTCACCGTGCTCGAGAACGTCATGGTCGGGGCCCACAGCCGTGGCCGGGCGAACTTCGTGACCGCTCCGCTGCGCATCGGCGTGCGCCGGGAGGAGCGTCGCCTGGCCATGCAGGCCTACGAGATCCTGGGTGAGCTCGGTCTGGCCGGGATCGCGTTCCAGCGGGCCGCCGGGCTGCCCTTCGGGACGCTGAAGCGCATCGAGCTGGCTCGGGCCCTGGCCGCGTCGCCGAAGCTGCTGATGCTGGACGAGCCGGCGGCCGGGCTGACCCACGCCGAGGTCGACGAGCTCTCCGAGCTCGTGGTGGATTTGCGGCGCCGGTTCGCCCTGACGATCCTGCTGGTCGAGCACCACATGGCCATGGTCATGAAGATCTCCGAGAAGGTCGTCGCCCTGGACTTCGGGCGCAAGATCGCCGACGGGACGCCGGCCATGGTCCGCCAGGACCCGAAGGTCATCGAGGCCTACCTGGGGACGTCGGCATGAGCGGGAGCACGGCGCTGCTCGAGGTCGCCGGCCTGCACGCCTCCTACGGCCAGGCCGAGGTCCTCCACGGCATCGACTTCCACGTCGAGCCGGGGGAGGTGGTGGTGATCCTCGGCGCGAACGGTGCGGGCAAGACGACCACCCTGCGGGCCATCTGCCAGATGTGCACGACCAGGGGCTCGATCGGCTTCGACGGCCATCAGCTCGGCGGCCGGGCGACGACCGAGGTCGTGCGCAGGGGGATCGCCCACGTTCCGCAGGGACGGGGCACGTTCCCGGACCTCACGGTCGAGGAGAACCTCGAGGTCGGTGCCTACGTCCGCAAGGACAAGGAGGTCGCGAGCGACCTGTCGCGGTGGTTCGAGGTGTTCCCGCGCCTGGCCGAGCGACGCCACCTGAGCGCCGGGAGCCTGAGCGGTGGCGAGCAGCAGATGCTGGCCGTCGCACGGGCGCTGATGGGGCGCCCGCGCCTGCTGCTGCTCGACGAACCTTCGCTGGGGCTGGCGCCGATCATCGTGCAGGACCTGTTCCGGCGCCTGGACGCCATCAACGCCGAGCAGGGGGTCACGATGCTGGTCGTCGAGCAGAACGCGAGCGTGGCCTTCGAGGTCGCCGATCGGGCCTACGTGCTCGAGGCGGGCCGGATCGCCCTCAGCGGCACCGCCGACGAGCTCCGTCACGACGACGCGGTCCGCCGCGCCTATCTGGGGTACTGAGGGAGGCGACGTGGCCACCGCACTCGACACCGAAGGGATCAACGACCAGCTCCGTTCCGGCCTGGCGTCGATCGAGCGCTTCGGTTCGCGCCGAGCGCGCAACCTTGGTCTGCTCGCCTTGTTCCTCGTGCTCTTCTCCATCTACGCCGTGTACGACGGCGGGCTGCGCCTCTACGCGCAACGCCTCGTCGACGCCATGGACAACGGCTTCGTGTACTCGGCGATGGCCCTGGCTCTCGTGCTCATCTACAAGGCGACCGGGGTCATCAACTTCGCCCAGGGCAACATGGCCATGTTCGGCACGTTCATCGCCTACGTGATCATCGTCGAGCAGGGTCTCCCCGTCGCCATCGGCATCCTGGTGGCCATGGCCATCTCGGCCCTCGCTGCAGCGGTGATCGAACGGCTGTTCATCCGTCCCTTCGACCCGAGCAACCACCTGGCCCTGACCATCGTGACGCTGTCGTGGTTCCTGATCCTGGCCGCGCTCGCCGGGGTGATCTGGGCCTACGACCCCAAGGCGTTCCCCACGCCGTTCCCTGGGGGGAAGAACGACTTCTTCGACCTCGGGGGGGTGCGGATCCGCTACGAGAGCATCGGGATCTGGCTCACCGTGCTGGTCGTCGTCGCGCTGGTCACGCTGCTGCTGAAGCGGACCAAGATCGGCCTGGCCTTCCGGTCGGTGTCGTCGAACCTCGAATCGAGCCGGCTCGTGGGCATCCACATCGGGCGTACGTTGCAGTTCGGCTGGGCCCTCGCCGCCGCCGTCGGCACGCTCGCCGGGTGCCTGATCGCCCGGGTGACCTACCTCGATCCGAACTTCATGGGTCGCGTGCTCGTGTACTCGTTCGCGGCGGCCACGCTCGGGGGCCTCGACAGCCTCGGGGGTGCCGTCATCGGCGGCGTGCTGATCGGCATGGCCGAGACGATGCTCTCGGGCTACGTCGGCTTCATCGGCAGCGAGCTCGCGCTCGCCGGCGCCCTCGTGGTCATCGTCGTGATCCTGCTGGTGAAACCGAGCGGGCTGTTCGGCTCGACGCGGGTGGAGCGGGTCTAGAGATGGCCAAGCTCACGCTCACCGAACGCACGCCGGCCCACCTCGCGTACCGGCTCGTCGGCTGGGGACTGGCCGCCGCAGCGCTCCTCTACCTGCCCTGGTTCGCCCACACCCCGGCCCGGATCGACCAGTACTCCCAGGTCGTGGCGTACGCCGTCGCCATCTTGGCGCTCAACCTCGTGATCGGGTACTCGGGCCAGATCTCCCTCGGCCACAGCGCGTTCGTCGGCATCGGCGCGTACACCACCGTCATCCTCGTGGCCGACCACCACTGGTCCTACTTCGCCACCCTGCCGGTGTCGTTCGCCCTCGCCTTCGTGGTGGGCGTCGTCGTCGGGCTCCCCGCTCTGCGCATCCGGGGCCTCTACCTGGCGGTCGTGACCCTCGCCGTGGCGACGGCGTTCCCGACCCTCGTGCTCAAGTTCGACAGCCTCACCAACGGTGCCAACGGCAAGCAGGCCAAGGAGAAGCTGGTGCCCCCGTCGTGGACGCCGTTCGACGCCCACAGCCGCTTCGGTCCGGTCGCCTACCGCTACTTCGTCATCCTGGCGATCGCGGTGGTGGTGTTCGTGCTGGTCCGCAACCTCCTGCGCAGCCGGGTGGGCCGGGCCCTGATCGCCAGCCGGGACAACCAGACGAGCGCGGCGGTGGCCGGGGTGAACCTGCCCGTGTACCGCGTCCTGGTCTTCGGCATGAGCGCGGCGTTCGCCGGTGTCGCCGGGTCGTTGCTGATGATCTACAACCCGCAGGCCACCGACGGGAAGTTCGGGATCGAGCTGGCCATCTTCCTCGTCGTCGCGCTGGTCATCGGAGGCGTGGCGACCTTGTCGGGTGCGGTGCCAGGCGCCCTGGCGTACGTCTTCATCCCGTACTACGCGACGCAATGGACCGACAACTTCGGCTTCCTGAAGGGCCGCCCCGGAGCCGCGTCGATCTCGGGGGTCGTCTACGGCGTGCTGCTGCTCGGGTTCGTCTTCCTCCTCCCCGGTGGTGTGATCGACGGGCTGCGGCGCCTGCGGGCCCGGATCGTGCGCGTCGTCCCCAACCCCTCGTGGCTGCCCACGGGTCGCGCGCCTGCGCCCAGGCCCGACGCCGAGGACCTCGATCCGACCTTCCCGCAACTCACCACAACCAACAGGGGGAACAACCCATGAGAGCCACCCGCTGGTCCAAGCCGGCTGCCTTCGTGATGGCGGTCGGGCTCGTCGCCGCCGCCTGCGGCAGCAGCAGCAAGGGATCCTCGTCGACCACGGCCGGTGCGACCACGACGGCCGGTGCGACCACGACGGCCGGTGCGACCACGACGGTCGCGTCCGGTGGTCAGGTCGGCGACGTGATCCCGAAGGCCACGAACCAGCCCTACGGCCAGGACGCCACGACCAAGACGCTCTACAAGGGCGCCGGCGGCTTCCAGATCGACACCACCAAGTGCCCCTCGGACTGGAACCCGACCCAGGGGATCACCGACAAGCAGATCGACCTCTTCATCAGCCTGCCCAAGGCCGGCCCGCTCGCCGGCTTCGGCCTGATCGCCGACGGCGCCCAGTCGTACTTCAACTACGTCAACTCCAAAGGGGGCATCGGCGGACGCAACATCGTGCTGACCTCCAAAGACGACGGCTACAAGCCGGACGTGACGAAGACGAACATCGACGAGGCGCTGCAGGCCAAGAAGTACGCGAACACGCTCACGGTCCTGGGGACGCCGAACAACCTGGCGGTGTGGGACGAGCTCAACACCGAGTGCATGCCCCAGCTGCTGAACGGCACCGGGGCGGCACAGTGGGGCGACGTCGAGAACCATCCGTGGACGACCGGGATGCAGCTCGACTACTTCACCGAGGCCAAGCTGTGGGCCACGTGGCTCAAGGGCAAGTACCCGAACGGGGCCAAGGTCGCAGCCATCGTCTACAACAACGACTTCGGCAAGAGCTATGAGGCCGGGTTCAAGTCCGCCATCAAGGGCACGAACCTGACGCTGGTGTCGGAGCAGTTCCACGATGCCACGACGCCCAACCTGGACAACCAGTACACGACCGTGGCCGCCACGAACGCCGACGTCTTGCTGCTGTCCACGACGGGCTCGTTCTGCACCCAGGGCATGGCCGCCGTCGAGAAGGGCTCCTGGCACCCGACCGTCATCATGTCGGGCACCTGCGGGTCGCTGGCGCAGTTCTTCGGGCCGCTCCTCAAGCAGGGCCTGACCGGGAAGGGCACGAACATCATCCAGACGTTCGTCGACGTGAACGACCCGGCCAACGCCAACCTGCCGATCGTGCAGGCCTACAGCAGCTGGCTGCCGAAGGACTCCCCGGCTCTGGATCCGACGAAGACGACCTACTTCACGGGTTGGATCTTCGCCTGGTACATGACCGAGATCCTCCAGCAGGCCAACAGCTACGCGGGCGGCCTCAACCGGGCCAACATCATGATCGCGGCCCGCTCCATCGACCAGACGAGCCCGATGCTGATCAAGGGCCTCCAATCGAAGATGAACGGGCTGAAGGACGCCTACCTGACCGAGGGCGGCCAGATGGTCACCTACCAGGTTGCCGACCCGGCCCAACTCGGCAAGTTCGTGCCGGCCGGTGACCTCCTCAACCTCGAGGGTCAGCTCGGGACGTACGCCGCGGTCAAGAAGGCGCTCGCAGGCTCCTGATCCCTCTCCAGGCCGGCCTCCCCGGGACCAGCGGGCATCCGCTGGTCCCGGACCGGTCCGTCGGCGCCGGCCGCCGGTAGGATCCGCGCCGCTCGATCGAGGGGGACGGCAGACGATGGCAGTGGAAGCGGCGCGGCTGGCGGTGGAGCGTCCCGAGGAGATCGCCCTGCGCGACGACCACGCGGCGATGACCTGGGCCGAGGTCGACGACGCGCTCAACCGGGTGGCCAACGCCCTGTCGGCGATCGACCTCGGGCCAGAACGGCGGGTCGCCGTCTACGCCTCGAACGCGGTCGAGACGGTGCTGGCCCACCTCGGAGGCCTGCTGGCCGGGGCCTCGACGGTGCCCGTCAACTTCCACCTGCGCGACGAGGAGGTCGCCTACATCCTGGCCGACTCCCAGGCCCGGGTGGTGTTCGTCGGCCCCGACACCGCCGAGATCGGCCTGACCGCCGCCCGTGAAGCGGGTGTGCCGCTCGTCGTCGGGTGGCGCTGCCCGCGGCGCGAGGGCCTCGCGGACTGGAGCCAGTGGCTGGCGTCGGCCGACCCGGGGGAGCCGCCCACCGACGTGGCCCCCCGCCCGAACCTCATGTACACGAGCGGGACGACGGGGCGCCCGAAGGGCGTCGACCTCCCCCCGACGATGTTCGCCGGCGGCGGCACGATCGTGGAGCACGTCGAGGCGCTCAAGAAGAACCGCTTCGCCGACTTCGGCACGCACCTCGTCGTCGGCCCGATGTACCACACCGGTCCTCTGTCGGGCGTCCGCCTGCTCGCCGCCGGTGTCCCGGTGGTGGTGATGACCCGCTTCGACCCCGAGGGCGTGCTGCGCACCATCGCCACGTACCGCACCGGCACCTCGGTGATGGTCCCGACCCACTTCGCCCGCCTGCTCGCCCTGCCCGAGGAGGTGCGGGCCCGCTACGACGTCAGCTCGATGAAGGTTGTGGGCCACACCGGAGCGTCGTGCCCCGTCGACGTCAAGCGCCGGATGATCGAGTGGTGGGGCCCGGTCTTCTTCGACGCCTACGGCGCCACCGAGGTCGGCACGGTCTGCTCGATCACCAGCCCGGAGTGGCTCGAGCACCCGGGGTCGGTCGGCCGGGTCATCCCCCCGTTCACGCGGGCCGTCGCCCTCGACGAGGACGGCAACGAGCTAGCGGCCGGGACCGAGGGCCGGCTCTACTTCGAGGACTCGACAGGTCGCGGGGTGATCTATCCGACCGACCCGGACAAGACCAGGTCCGCCAACCTGCGGCCCGGCTTCTTCACGCTGGGCGAGATCGGCTACGTCGACGCCGGCGGCTTCGTCTTCATCACCGACCGCTTCAGCGACATGATCGTCTCGGGCGGCGCGAACATCTACCCGGCCGAGGCCGAGCAGGTGCTGATCGAGCACCCCGGCGTCGCCGACGTGGCCGTGATCGGCGTGCCCAACACCGAGATGGGCGAAGAGGTCAAGGCCCTCGTGGTCCCGGCCGACCCGACCCATCCGCCGTCGCCCGAGGAGCTGATCGCCTTCTGCCGCGAGCGCATCGCCGGCTACAAGTGCCCGCGCACCGTCGAGCTCGTCGAGACCGTGGGCCGCACTGCGATGGGCAAGCTCAACAAGCGCCAGCTCCGGGCGCCCTACTGGGAAGGGATGCGGACCAGTGGCTGACACCGCCCCGCCGCTCGTGGTGGTCGACGACCCGCGGCCCTACGTGCGCCGCCTCACCTTGAACCGGCCGAGCAAGCGCAACGCGCTGTCCAACGCTCTCCGCGGGGAGCTCTTCGCCGCCCTGCGGGCCGGCGACGCCGATCCCGAGGTCCGGGTGATGGTCGTTCGGGGCGCGGGCCCGTGCTTCTCGGCCGGCTACGACCTGGCCCAGGATCCCCGCGAGCCGCAACCCTGGCCCGTGTCGCGCGCCGACGGGGGCTGGGCCCGCCACGTGGTCCAGGGCTGGTTCGAGATGTGGGACATGGCCACCCCGATCGTCGCCCAGGTCCATGGGTTCTGCCTGGCCGGCGGGACCGAGCTGGCGACAGCATGCGATCTGGTCTACGTGGCCGAGGACGCCCAGGTCGGCTACCCGCCGGTCCGGCTCATGAGCTCGCCCGACATGGCCTGGCAGCCCTGGCTGATGGGACTGCGCCGGGCCATGGAGGCGATGCTCACCGGCGACTCGATGAGCGGGGTCGAGGCGGTGACGGCCGGCTTCGCCAACCGGGCCTTCCCCGCCGGCGAGCTCGAAGGGGCGGTGCTCGACCTCGCCGAGCGGGTCGCCAAGGTCCCGCCCGACCTGCAGGCGTTGAACAAGCGCGTCGTGCACCGGGCCATGGACGTGATGGGCATGCGCGACGGGATCCGCGCCACCGCCGACATCAACGCCCTGGGGTTCCACCAGCGCTCGTCGCGCGAGTACTTCGCCCGGTTCGCCGAGGGGGTGACGAAGGCGCTCGACGCCCGTGACGCCGCCTTCGGCGACTACCGAACGGCCGATCCGAACCCCGGCGCATCCGAGCCGTAACCTCCCCTTGTCCGAAGGGGGATGGCCATGGGTGTCGACGACTACTTCCTGCTCGACCCGAACGTGCTCGAGTGCCCGTACCCCTACTACGAGGCGCTGCGGACCGAGGCGCCCGTCCACCAGTCCCAGCTCGGCTTCTGGCTGGTCAGCCGCTACGACGACGTGATGGCCGTCGTGCGCGACCCGGAGCGCTTCAGCTCCCAGATGCCCTTCGCGACCATGAGCGGCGAACCGAGCGAGGAGCTGCGGGCCGCCATGGCCGAGTCCGCTCCGCCGGTCGACACCTTGCTGACGAACGACCCGCCGTCGCACACCCGCTACCGCGCCCTGGTGAACAAGGCGTTCACGCCCAAACGGGTCGGCCAGATGGAAGGCGACATCCGCCACATCGCGAACCAGCTCGTCGACGCGTTCGTCGCCGACGGCCGGGTGGAGCTCGTCAGCCAGTTCGCCGTGGGTCTGCCGCTCACGGTGATCGCCGATGCACTTGGCGTCGACCGGGCCGACATGGCCGATTTCAAGCGGTGGAGCGACGACTCGGTCGCCCCGTTGTCGGGCCTGCTCACCGAGGAGCGCAAGGTCGAGTGCGCCAAGAGCCGGGTCGAGATGCAGCGCTACATGCGTGAGCGCATCGCCGAGCGCCGAGGGGAGCGCCGCGACGACCTGCTCTCGGACCTCGTGCACGCCCGCCTCGACGAAGGGTCCGGGGAACCCCTGACCGAGCCCGAGCTGCTCAACGTCATCGAACAGCTCCTCGTCGCCGGGAACGAGACCACGACCAAGCTCATCACGTCGGGCATGCTGCTGCTGCTCCAGAACCCGGACCAGATGGCCCGGGTGCGGGCCGAGCCCGAGCTGATCCCGAACCTCGTCGAGGAGGCGCTGCGCTACGAGTCGCCCGTCCAGATGCTGTTCCGCGTGGCCAAGGTCGACGTCGAGATCGCCGGCGTGACCATCCCGGCCGGCTCGCCGCTCATGGTCATGTACGGCTCGGCCAACCGGGACGACGCCCGCTTCGAGGCGGCCGACCGCTTCGACGTCTCCCGGGCGAACGCCCGCGTCCACCTGGCCTTCGGGCAGGGACCGCACTTCTGCGTCGGTGCGCCGCTGGCCCGGGTCGAGGGTCGCGTCGGGTTCGAGACGCTGCTCGGGCGCCTCGACGACATCACGGTGGCTGACGACAACCCCTACGAGCGGGAGCTGTCCATGATCCTGCGCGGCTGGAAGAGCCTGCACCTCACGTTCAAGGAGCGCACCGCATGAGCGACCGCGAGCACCAGACCATCCGGTTCGAGGTCCTCGGCGAGGAGGATCGCCGGATCGCCCGGGTGACGCTCGACCGCCCCGAGACCCGCAACGCGCAGAACAAGCGGATGACCTACGAGATCAACGAGTGCTTCGATCGGGCGGCGCGTGACAGCTCCGTGAAGGTCATCGTGCTCGACGCCGACGGCCCCCACTTCTCGAGCGGCCACGACATGCGCGACACCGAGTCGATGCGCGACTTCCACCTCGTGGGTCCCTACGGCGGCTTCGGTCGGGAGGGCCAGGAAGGCCACATGGCCTTCGAGGAAGAGCTGTACCTGGGGATGTGCTGGCGCTGGCGCAACATCCCGAAGCCCACGATCGCCGCCTGCCAGGGCAAGACCATCGCCGGTGGACTGATGCTGCTGTGGGCCTGCGACATCATCATCGCCGCCGACGACGCGGTCTTCGCCGATCCCACCGTCTCCATGGGGGTCAACGGTGTGGAGTACTTCGCCCACCCCTGGGAGCTCGGCGCCCGCAAGGCCAAGGAGCTGCTCTTCACGAGCGACTGGATCGGGGCGCACGAAGCGCGCACGCTCGGCATGGTGAACCACGTCGTGCCCCGCGACGAGCTCCACGACTTCACCATGGCCATGGCCGGTCGGATCGCCACCAAGCCCTCGTTCGCTCTGAAGATGGCCAAGGAGTCGGTCAACCAGACCCTCGATGCACAGGGCCAGTGGAACGCCTTCCGGGCGGCGTTCTCGATGCAGCACCTCGCTCACGCCCACAACCGGGTGCGCTACGGGATCCCGGTCGACCCCGGACCCCGACCGGCGGCAAGCCGTAGCCATGGCGGACGCGATCATCCAGGTGCGCGGGCTCGAGGTGCGCTACGGCGTCACCCTGGCCGTGAGCGGCATCGACCTCGAGGTGCGCTCGGGCGAGGTGGTCGGGCTGAG
>Ga0209048_10006108_pt1 | contig 11309 bp, 7 predicted proteins | sample FrelakmetCRP12CR_FD_187146 | JGI IMG/M metagenome (GOLD analysis project Ga0209048, IMG submission 187146) | Freshwater lake sediment microbial communities from the University of Notre Dame, USA, for methane emissions studies - CRP12 CR (SPAdes)... | ecosystem: Environmental > Aquatic >... | reverse complement strand
GACAGCGATTGTCGACCCAGGCCCATTTCGAGTAATAGTAGTAGGTATGGCCCTTAACCTGCTTGGCTTCCAGCCGTTCCATCGCCGCCTCCTTGCTGAAGTGCGACGATATTAGGGCATAGGAAGAGCGATTTCAAGCCCTTTTTCATGGGAAAAAGCGATAAAAAAGTTAGGGGATAGGAGAGACGCGACGCAAATCATTGGCGGCGACAGGGTTGCGACCTTTCGGCAATGCTAACTAGGAAACTAGGGCTAGAGAACTTTAAGCTGCATGGAGCAACACCCGATCCCTTGCAATGGCTTGAAGAAAATCAACGACCCGACACGTGGCTAAGGATGAAGGGTCGGGAGACGGAGCTCCCTCCTACGATTCTGTAGGAGCCGCCTCCGTCCGACGAATGGCTCTTTCCGGAGATCGTCCCAGCATTTCTAGCCCCCTGTCGGGTCGTTGTTTTTTCACTATTCTTACTTCAGTCGAGCGACGAGTATCATTGTGTCTCGGCCATCAGTAGGATCGGATCGGTGATTGGGGCGATGTTGAACACGGAAGGGACGAGGAACCGGCTCACATGACCACACCCGAAAACAGCGACCCTTCCCTGTCGATCGATGGCTCACGCTCAATCAGCTTCGCGGCGAGTGTTCTGGGCTCACTGATCGGTCTTGAGGTGATGATGACGCTGTTCGCCATCGTGCCTCCACCATCACTTCCCGCCATTCGTTCGGATCTACTTCCCCGTAGTGTTTCGGTCTTCCACCCCGAAGCCGATCTCAAGATTTACATTGGATCGATCGCGCTGAGTCTGGTGATTTCCGGCCTGCTGGGATGCAGATGGTTCGCGAGATATGGAAGCAACACACCAAGATTTGAGGAAATGATACGTCGCCTGCCTGCCTCGATTCTTGCGCTGGGAATGGGATCGGTCTTGGTCTATGCGTTGCTCTACAAACTGTACTCGCAGCGGGACAAGACGCTAAGCGCTTACGTGCCAGGATCTATATCCACGAATCTGGCGAGTTTTCCCCTGGCTTTTTTTGTACTCACGCTTCCGGGCTTGATCACGTTTTTTGTCGCTTTCTTTCGAGCCCGCCCGTCCCCGGGCTGGCGACATCTTGACGCGCTCCTTTTGATGGTCGAGGTCGGCGAACCGAGATCGCTTGAACTCGCGACACCGCGCGAAGGGTGGTACGCGCGTGTCGTACCGCTCTGCCTCATCGCTCTGGGGATCTTCGGCTTGCTCTGGTTGCCACGCCCCCAAGTGGTCGCCGGTCAATCGTTCACCGGCGAGTTTTTCCCGTTCCATCACTGGGATTTTTTCGCAATGGGTCCCGCGCTGGCTTATCGCCACGAGATCCCGTTGGCCGTTGGGGCGTACAGCCAGTATGGTCTTGGCTATCCGATGATCGTCAACTGGCTGTCCCCCATGTTCCCCTTGTCATACGGCAATTTCGTCTGGCTGGGTTCAATCTACGCGTGCTTGTATTTTCTAGGGCTCGCTGGCCTGCTTCGAAGTCTAACGGGATCCTGGGGTTGGGCGGCGACGGGCGTCATGGTGGCAATTCACGTTCAGTTCTTCCACGGGGTCTTTCCGGGATTCCCGATTCTTAATCATCCCTCGTCGTCGATTCTTCGTTACTCGATGGATGTCTGGTTCTTCTGGTCGCTCTTGCTCCATCTGCGTTCCGGTCGACTCATCTGGATGTCCGCTCTCGGCGCGACCGCGGGGCTGGGATTCCTCTTGGGGCTCGACACCGGAATCTACTTGAATGCGGTTTTACTATTTTATCTGGGCTTGCGGGTCGTGTTCGGCTCGTTAGCCCGGATCGGGCCTTGTCTGGGGCTGAGGAAAGAGTTGCTCGGCGCCGGGCTGGCCTTGCTGACGACTGCTGCCACGATCATCGGCGGTGTTTCGCTCGCAACGCGGCGGTCTCCTCTGATCTTCGACCACCATCTCCTCACAGCGCTCTTCGAGTCAGTGCTGACCTACACCGGCGGCATGGGCTGCGTTCCCATGGTGATGGTTTCGACCAAGACCAAGCTTGGCTTTGCAATCATTGTCGGATACTACCTGTACAATCTTGCACGCTCGATTGTGGAACTGATCGGTCCGGGCACGGCTCGGCGACAAGCCTTTCGCGGTTGCCTCTCGGCTTACGGCCTTTGCACGATGATGCTCTTGGTACAGAGATCGGTTCCGCAAAATCTGTTCCACGTTGTCGTTCCGTTCGTCATCCTGGCAGTCGACGAGATTTCCGGGCTTCCGGAGCGGATTCTCCGATCGATGCGATCTCGAGCCGCTCTCACACTGACGCTTGCGACAGGAGCGCTTGTCCTACTGGCTTCCTGCCCTGCCCTGTGGGAATACCCGGGACTGCTCCAGAGCATTCTTCATGGTTTTCCAAACTCGGGTACCGAACTGAAGCGACTTGGTGTCGCCGGGCTGCCCGCGAACTCCGAGTTCGAGGCGTTCGCTCGCGACTTTGAGAGGATCACTCTCCGGTTGCGCGAACTGCACGGCTCGGGACGACGGGTCGCGGTGATCGACGAGGCAGAGACGATGTTCCTGCTGGCCGCGGATCTGCCTCCCTGGGACCGCTTCACTCCGCTCGTGACCGCCTTGCTGACTCGCTCGCAGCTTGACGCGGCAAAGGAGCGATTCCTGGCGGGTCGGTTCGATGTTGTGATGCTTCGAGACCGCGACGAGCCGATGTCGGCTCGCTACCGTGACGACCCGATCAGAGCGACCTCCGATGAGCTTCGCGACCTGGTCGCGGGACGGTTTGTGCTGGCAGAGCGGGTTGGACATTTCAGCCTCTGGTTTTCCCGTGCTCACTGAGCTGGGTACGGCCCGGTATCACTCAGTCCGAACCTCGCCGGCAGGCGGCAATGCAGGACAGGCGCATCGTGAACTGGATCAGCATCCTTTCTCGGCGAGCGCCGCCAGATTGCCCGCCGGCAAGGGAATGACCCAGCGCCCCGGTCGAGTCGCTTGCAGGCCCCCGAGCACATGCCTCTTGACTCCCGCCGGGAACGGGAAAAGCCTGGCCCAATACTTCAACGGATAGCGATTGAAGACAGGGTAGGTTTCGATGCGACTGAAGCCAGCCGAGTCAAGAAGAGCTCGCATGCTGGCGGGAGAGAAGAGTTGAAGGTGTTCGATGTCGAAGATCGGCGACTTGCGTCCCAGGAGCTTCGCGGAGGCTGCACGCCGGTTATGACCGATCAGGAACAAGGCTCCTCCCGGCTTGAGGGCTCTGTAGGCGTGGCGGCAGAAAGACAGCGGGTCCGCGAGGTGCTCGATGGTCTGAAAGCAGGTGATCAGGCTGAGCGAATCTGGCTGGAACGAATCCGCTCGGAAGATGTCCTGACGGATCAAGTGACGGACCGAGGGATCGGCCTTTTCAATCGGGGCGGTCGAGGGTTCGATCCCGGACACATTCTCGAAGCCGGCGGCCAGCAATTCCTGAAGAAACGCACCGTCTCCCGTGCCGATGTCCACTGCGCCATTCCGGTCAGGGAGCCTGGAGAGAATGCGGGGCAGGAACCGGCCGTAGGTCCGAGCTGCGTGATGTGCCTCCTCGCGGCTATCAAACTCGGCCTCCTTGTAGAGAGCCGCTAACTCTTCGGGCTTGGGCGCAGGGTCCGCGTAGAGCAAGTCGCAGCCGTCGCAGACCGAGAGCCGCCAGTGCATGTACTCGGGCAGCTTACGAGAGGCGAAAGCAAAACCGTCCAGCGACTCGATGCTGAAGTTGGCTTCCGCGAACAGACGGGAACGGTCGCGTGTGCCACACACCGGGCAGACTCGTTGTTCGAGGGAGAGTGTCAACATCTTGGGCGGCTCATAAGAAGAGAGACGGAACGAATGGTCATCTCATGTCGTTCTTCCCGAGGTCGTCCGGACGCACGGAGACAACGGTGTAGCCCAGGCAATCGTCTCCCCCCTGGCTGCGGAGCGACAAGTTCGCGATGGCGGCCAGGAGGATCACAACCGGCAGCGTCAGAACGCCAAAACAGCGGATCGTGAACCTTCTCCAAAGGCTCTCTTGCTGGGGCAAAAGGAGAGGCAAGAACAGGGCCAAGACCTTGTAACAGGCCACGGTGAGAGCGTTTCCCCGCGCATAAACGGCAATATCGGTGAAGCCGGCCGCGCCGAGCAGACGCTGTAGGCCCGAGGGAGTGAACCTCCAGTAATCATGGGGAATGAAATGCCATCGGGCCGCGAACGGAACGGTCAGAAGGATTCTTCCCCCCGGTTTCAGGCAACGAAAGGCCTCGTTCAGAAAGGCCGAAGGATCGGGGACATGTTCCAGTGTCTCGGTACAGAGCACGACGTCCACGGTGGTCTCGTCGATCGGCCACCGGTCTCCCTCATAGTAGATGGTCTCGGGCATGGAATAGCCGAAATTCGTTCTGGCGCCGCTGTAATCCAGCCCGTGGTAAGTTGCATTGGCCGGGATGAGCGACCGGTAAGGCTGAGAGCCGCAACCCACGTCCAGGATCAGACCATGGCAGCCTGGAAGGGTCTGAGTCAGGTCGCGCCAGATCGAGCCCGCCTGGAGGTCGAGAAACCGGCGCGCGGCAGCCAGCAGGCGATCTCTCCCCGAGCGGATCGGCGTGAACAGGGGAGGCCGCCAGCTCTCTGACCGGCGATCGAGCTGATTGGGACGGTTGAGCAACGCTTCCACGTGTCCATTACTCCCTCGCGCGAAGGCGATCCTCGATCGCCGGACGAACCTCACCATCGCGGATCTCACTGCGTCGGATGAAGTGGGGCCGCCGCTTCACCTCCTCGAACACCTTCGCCAGATACTCGCCCAGGATGCTGATCCCCAGCAAGTTGAGCGAGCCGAAGAACAGGGTCGCCAGAAGGGCTGTGGTCAAGCCCGGCGGTACGGTCGAAGGAAAGAAGATCCGGCCAAGGATCTGGAGAACGCCCAGAAGGAAGCTCACGCCCAGGAGGACAACTCCGGCAAACGTCATGATGTTGAGCGGGGTGTTGCTGAAGCTGAGGATCCCCTTCTTGGCCCAGTCGAGGTTCTTGAGCAGGCTGTTGGTACTGCGGCCGAACATCCGCTCGGGTCTCACGTAATCCACTCCGGTCTGCTTGAAACCCGCGTAGGCTCGAACGCCGCGGAGGAACAGGTCGCGTTCGGGGAACTGAAGCATCGCCTTGACCACGCGCTTGTCAAGGAGGGAAAAATCGCCGGCGTCGTGAGGAATCGCGATGTACGAGAAATAATCGAACACGCGGTAAAACGCCTTGTAGGCGAACTGCATGAACAACGTCGCCTCGCGTTTGACTCGACGTCCGTAGACCACGTCGTAGCCCTGGCGCCAGAGATCGACAAACTTCTCGATCAGCTCGGGGGGGTCCTGAAGATCGCCGTCGAGCAGTACGCAGGCGTTCTTGGCGGCGATCTCCATCCCGCTGCGGAAGGCGGACTGTGAGCCGAAGTTGCGGGAATGGCTGATGCCGACCACGCGTCGATCGTTGCGTGAGATAGCGCGGATCAACTCCTCGCTATCGTCGGGGCTGCAATCGTTGACGAAGATGATCTCGAAGTCGATATTCAGACCGGTGAACGTGGCCTTGAGCCGCTCGTACATGATCGGAATCGCCAGGTTGTCCTTGTAGCAGGCGATGACCGCGCTGACGCTGTAGACGGCGTCCAGACCATATTTCTTGGACGACTGCTCGTAGCGCGGCTTGTCGGCAAGCGCCTTGTACCATTCGATGGTCTTCTGGAGACCCTCCTCGAGCGTCGTGTGCGCTTCCCAGCCCAGGCGCTGGCGGGCCTTGTCGACATTGGCGTACCAGTCCTGAACGTCCCACTCTCGCTCGGGCATCGTGAAGGCCGGCACGGCTGGGATGTTGAATAGCTTGTGGGCCGTCGCGGCGACCTCGCCGATCGTGGTCTTGCGTCCCGTGCCGATGTTGAACGACTCGCCGTAATCGGCCGACGTCAGATTGAGCGCGGTATCGACGAACGACTCGGTCACGTCATCCACATAGACGAAATCACGCGAAACGGCCGGATTGACGAAATCGGGGTATTTGGCCTCGAGCCCGCGGCGAATCAGGTTGGGAATGAGCCGGGACGAGTCTTCGAGCGGGCCGAAGACCGAATAGAGGCGAAGGTTCGCGCAGGGGAAGTGCCTGCGCTTGCCGTAGTAGTACATCAGATTGGCCGTGGCGACCTTGGACACGGCGTAGTCGCTGTTGGGAGCGGTCGGGTCCTGCTCCCGCGGTCCAGCCGCCTTGTCGCCGTATTCCGAGGAACTCCCCGCATGGACGTAGCAGGCGATCGCGCGAGCCTCCAGACGAGGCAGTAGGCGGGTGATGAACTGGAAGTTCGTGCGGTAAATGAGCTGGCTGTCGATCTCGAACGAGTAGGCGCCGTAGGCGACGCAATTGAAAATCGTGCGGGGCCGGATCGAATCAAGCAATTCGTCCAGGTTGGAATCGATCAGGAGGTCCACGGTCCTGACGTTGTCCGGCGGCAGGCCCTCGAGCCGCCACGCCGGCGTCCGGGTCGTGGTGCCGTGCACGTCGTTGCGGAGGCCGAGAATCGTCCGCATCAGGTTGGCCCCGACGAAACCGCTGGCGCCAAGCACGAGAATCGGGCCCTGGAGTCGTCTTACCTTTTCGGCGAGAGTGGCCCGAGGTGTCGGGGCGTCATCCGACATCTCTGGAAGCCTCCAACGCGAGAAAGTCGAGGATGGAGGCGGGGTCGAGACAACACTCGCGCCTGTGGAACTGCTGCGAGCCATACCGGCCCGAAAGATAGCCCTGAGCCGACCGGGCGGCGAACCGCTCCGGGACCTTGCCCGACTCCAGGAGCAGCGAGGCCACGCTCTGGGCCACTCCGCCGTGCGCGACATGCTCCTCGACGACGAGAAGGCGCCGGGATCGAGCCAGGTCGGCACGGAATTCCTCGGGAAACCGCCGTGCGGGAAGCTCGCAAAGTAGCCAGAGCGAGGGCCGCACGGCCCCTTCGAGATCGCGCACGGCCCCCCAGAGGCTGCCGGCCAGGGAACCCGTCACCAGGATCACCCAGCCGGGACCATCCTGGAGCTTGCGCCAGGACGCATACGGAGGAACAGGCGCATCCTTCGGCTCCTCGGAGAGCCCCAGACGCAAGTAGGACGGGTGCGATGTCGAGAAAAGGTCGATGGTCATGGCCTTGACGTCCGCGTCGAAGGCCGGCACGTGAGCTTGCAGGTGCGGCAAGCACAAGAGTGCGCCATAGTCTTCCAGCGCGTGATGGGTCGCTCCCATCACGCCGTACCCATATCCGCCCCCATTGCCCACGAGCACGACCGGCAGATGGTGCAGGCAGACGTCATTGCGGATTTGCTCGAAAGGCCGGGCGTAAACAAACGGAGCAATGCTGTAGACCCAGGGGCGCAGCCCCGACCGCGCCAACCCCGCGGCGACCGACACCATGTTCTGCTCGGCCACGCCGGCGTTGATGAACCGTGGGCCCATCGCCTCGCGCAAGGGCTCCAGCGCCTTGTATCCCAGGTCGCCTGTCAGGAACACGAATTCGGGCCGGCTCGCGGCCTCCACTAAGGCCTGGCAGAAAGCGTTGCGCATGCTTCCTCAATTTCCTGGACCGCCTGCCGATAGTTTGCTTCGGTCATGGGCAGATAGTGCCACTCCATCCGGTCTTCCATGAACGAGACTCCGCAGCCCTTGCGGGTCCGCGCGACAACAACCCGGAGACCGCCGTCAGGCGATCTCAGAGCCCGCTCCAGTCCGCCCGAATCGTGCCCGTCCAGCTCCAGGGTTGGCAGCCCGAACGAACGGAATTTTGCCGCCAGCGGCTCAAGGTCGGCGACTTCCCGCGTCGAACCAAATCCCTGGAGACCATTCAGGTCGACCAGGAGGGTCAAATTCTCGAGCCCTTGATGCCGAGCGAAGATCAATGCCTCCCAGCACGAGCCCTCATTCCACTCCCCATCCGAGGTCAGGCAGAATACCCGCCCGGGCTCCCCTTTGAGACGCTTGGCCAGGGCGAGCCCGGCCGCCTGGGAAAATCCGTGCCCCAGGCTCCCCGTTGCGAAGAGGATGTCCTCGATGCCCGAAGTCGGCGGATGCCCGCTGAGCCGCGTGCCATCCTTGTGGAACGAGCTCAAATCTTGCTCGGTCAGCTTGCCAAGCGTCCAGAGGGTCACATAGTAGGCGCCAGCGGAGTGCCCCTTGGAAAGGATGAACTGGTCCTCGGGACCAAGAATCCGATGGTGCAGCATCAGCATCAGGTCAAGGCACGAGAGATTGCCTCCGATATGCCCGACTCCACTCTCATAATGCATTCGGAGAAGTCGAAGCTTTGCGCCGATGCGCAGATCGTCCCAGGATCGGGTCGAGCTCTTCATGGGCAGTGATGCGGCCTCAGGAGGAAACAAGCAGGGTCGTGAGTCGCGAAAGCCTTGAGAGAGAACTGCTGGCGGAGTATCCTGAAGAGGTCGGTTAATTGTTTCTTCGCGTGTTGGTTCACGGCGAAGGAAGTCATTATTCTATTAAATCGAGACGGCATCGTCAACGACCTCATGGCCATCTTGACGACCACGCGACCGCTCCCAGGCGATAGCCCAGCAGCAATGCTGCCGGAGGGTCGGACTGATGAGCTTGCCTCCGGCTGGTTCGTACTCGGAACGTGGCTCATCCTGACCGTGGTGGCACTCGGTTTCGTGACGCGTTATGGAAACCGTACTCCGCGCTGGGAGGACTGGTTCTTCGTCCCCTTCGTGACCGGCGCCCAGCGAGTTGATCTTTCCTGGCTCTGGGAGAATGTCCAGGGACACAGGGTGCCCATCCCGAAGCTGGTTTTCATCGCGTGCTACTCCCTCTTCGGCTTCAACTCGAAGCCGATTCTCTACCTGAACGTCCTGCTGTTCTCGGCGCTCTCCCTCGGGCTGCTCTGGGCGATTCGCAAGGCCCGCGGTCGCTGGAGCTATGCCGACGCCTTCTTGCCGATCGTTCTCCTCAATCTTGGTCAAGCCGAGGCGTTTTCCTGGGCCCAGACCTTCGCCTATCTCGCTCCGACGTGCCTGGAGACGCTCCTGCTCATCCTGATCGTGACGCATCGAGGAGCTTTGAATCGGACGAGCCTCGTGGTGGCGGGAGCGAGTCTCGTCCTCCTGCCTCTGACCTTCGGAGGCGGCCTCGTCTTCGCCGCGATGATGGTTCCCTGGATGGTCTACCAGGGATGGGCGGTGCAAGGAACCACCGAGCCGTCCCGTCGTCATGTCCACCCGGTGGCGTTGGCGGCGGCGACTGTCACGGTCCTGATCATCGGGCTCTATTTCGTCGGTTATCGGGCGTTCAACGCCGCGCCCGAGTACGTGAAGCCCGGGCTCTTTGCCTACGCGAAGACGGCACTGAAATACCTGGCGTCCGGGTTTGGCGGAGCTGCCCATTCACCATGGAAGCATGTTCCCTGCTTTCTCATCGCCGTGATCCTGGTAGCGACCACACTCTGCCTGATCAAGGCCCTTGCACGCGGCCGGTTCACTCGCGATCCGAGAGCCGTCGGACTTGCTTCCTTCATGGTGTCGTGCATGGCGGTCGCCTGGGTGGTCGGACTGGGGAGGTACGCATGGGGAGACACGGTCCTCGACAGTCGCTATGCGGCCTCGTCGGTCGTGGCGCTGATCGGATGCTATTTCGTCTGGGAATTCCATGGCCCACCCACCCTGGTTCCTCTGGGCCGCATGCTCTTCTTCACGGCCGCCGCTGGCTTCCTGGCCGCGAACTTTCAGTTCGGCTGCCGCCACGGACAGATCCAGAGAGAGCACGAACGTTCCTTTCTGCGGGACTTGCGGGCCGCCGAGCCGATCCCCCGGCTGGTTGCTCATCATTCCTATATCACCTACTACTACCACGAACGCCTGGAAGGCTATCTGCGGCAGCTTCGTGATGTGGGCATTGCCCCTTACAATCGGCTGCCTCCCGACCCATCGTTCCGGGTGGGCACCCTGCGCCCGGAGCCCACCGAGGTCCATGAGATCGACTGGGAAGGTGACGGCGGCAGAATCCTCGGGCCCGATGCGTATCTCAGCTTCGACCTGGACCAGCCGGAGTTCGTCAGCGGCTTGCGGTTTCGATTCTCGCTGGTCGATCCCGGCGGCATGCTGCCCGCCGTGAAGGTCCGATGGCGGAGCGACACCAAGCGGGAGCTTCAGCACTACAACTGCCCCTACGGATCGACGACGGGGGAAGAGGCTGTAATCGTCGTCTACATTGACGATTGGATCTCTCGAGTCGAAATTGCTCCGAACAATCGCGTCTCCTCATTCCGGATGTCGAGCATCGAGCTCCTGCTGCCGGAAACCGGTCAGAACGGCCCGAGCACCAAGAGCCCCCCGCGACGTGATTGATCGAGAACCGACTGGGGAACTCAGGTTGATCCCTGGGACTAGCCCGGAAATCCACCTGACCTCGATCGAAGTTGATCATCGTCAACGTGATCATGAGGATTTTTTTTCACGGCAGGGTTCCTTGTGAACCGGAGCGATTTTTCGCTATAGTGAGTCGCACTGCGATCGCGGCCAGCAGATGGCCAAACACGCAAAACTCGCTGAAGGGTCGATCTCGACGACATGCGGTCCACGATAAAGGCTTTCGAGACTTCGGCTTTACGTCGTCGCCCACTTCGAATGCCCAGCCTGGGCATTCCAGGCTGACCGCGGCCGCGAGCGGCGATATGGCCGGTTCATTCGGCAATTCGCGGCTCGACTGTCACTTTGATGAGACCAAGAAAACTTCATGTCCAAGCCAAGCACCACGCTCGACGAGGCGTCAGTCGGCACTCTACCACGAATCCGGATCCAGGCGGGCGAGCAGGGATCGCTCATCAACGTACCCGAGCTCGTGCGCTACCGGGACCTGCTGCTCACGCTGGCCGAACGCGATCTCCGGGTGCGGTACAAGCAGACGGTGCTGGGCGTGGCCTGGGTGGTGCTTCAGCCGCTGATGGCCTCGCTGATCTTCGCGTTCGTGTTCGGGGTGATGGCCGGCTTTTCGAGCGGCGGGAGGCCCTATGTCCTGTTTGCATTCGCGGGCATGCTGGCCTGGAATACGTTCTCGAACGTCCTGACCCGCGTCAGCGCGTCGCTCGTCGGCAACGCTCAGATGCTCTCGAAAATCTATTTCCCCCGGTTGATATTGCCGCTGTCCGCGGCCGCATCCGCCCTTTTCGATACGGTTTTTTCGCTGGGCATGATGATCGTGATGCTGGCGCTTTACCGGGTCTGGCCGGGCTGGGGTATCGTGCTGCTGCCGGTCTGGATCGTCTTTCTGGTG
>Ga0209048_10006107_pt1 | contig 11309 bp, 12 predicted proteins | sample FrelakmetCRP12CR_FD_187146 | JGI IMG/M metagenome (GOLD analysis project Ga0209048, IMG submission 187146) | Freshwater lake sediment microbial communities from the University of Notre Dame, USA, for methane emissions studies - CRP12 CR (SPAdes)... | ecosystem: Environmental > Aquatic >... | reverse complement strand
CCTCGCAAAACTGAACCGAAAAATCCTGGCCCAGCCCGCTGCCTTGCCCCTCGCCGCGTGACTTCATACGTTGCCGAATTTATGAACCAGACTACTAAGTATCGATCAGTTCGCGCAGCGCCTTGAGCATCGCCCGTAGTTCCCGCCGCTCTTCGATCGCTTTCTTCGTGTAGCGACCGTGTGTCGGCTTGCGTCCGGCCTTGCCGCCGTGCATCCGGCAACGATTCGCACCTCTCAACTTGGCGTTCTTGCAGGGTTGTTCCGTAGTCCGTGCGTAGGCACCGCAGCGCCAGGGCTCTTGCACGGGATTACCCATCTTTTCGTTTGCTCCCCCCGCGCCTATGGCCCCCGGTCCGAACGTTGCCGATGACGGCTTGCGCACCCGGCTGCACCTGAACATGCTGAACCGTGACGGTCTGATTGCCGCCGGTGCGTAGCCGTAGCAGGGTCAGCAGTCCATCCTGATACGCCGACATCAGCCGTGCCGCCGTGTTCGCCAGTCGGCACGCTTCCACGCTATCGCCTTCGCGCATCGACCGACCGCCGGCCTCGTAACTCAACGCTCGATTCAACAGGCGCATCGACGCCTCATGTGCGACCGCCATCTGATGCGTCAGCATCTTCTCCAGGCTGTTTGCCGCGCCGATGCTTTCTGCGGCATCCACCCCCATCGCCACGGCATCGAACGACGGCTGCATCAGCAGGTCGGCACGTCGAATGCTGGCATCCTCGGCGATGCGGCTCGCACCATCGGCCAGGGTGTCGCGGATCACGTCGCGCTTTCTGCCCAGGCCGCTTGTCTGCTCTCGGACCACTTCGCCGCCAGGTCCAACGTCCGGCGGATCGGACAGCGCGAGCAACTCCGCCGCCTGCCGTTCAAACATCGGTGCGAACGGAGCACCCGGCTTGTAGCGCCGTTCGATGTGCGCATCACGCTGCTTACGGAGCGCTAGTTCGGTCAGGCTTTTGTGGGCTTCATGCACTGCAGCCTCGCAACACTTCGGTCCCTAGTGAAGCCACGGTGGATTGCCGCTCGGATTTACCGTCATCCAAAGCACTTCCGCCAGCGTCAGAGGATCACGTCGGCAACGGTCGAGCAGGTCGGCGACAACTGTCTTGTCCACCTCACCGATCTGTGCCAGCCATTGGCGAATACGGGCTTCCTCGACCGGCGTAAGCGAGGCCAGACTCGCCAGCCTTCGCGTTGTGTCGCGTGTCGCATTCCCTTGAGGCGCGACATGCGACAAGGGGTGTCGCGTTGTCGCAGCGTCTGTCGCTTCACCTTGTCGCACGTGCGACAAATCAGTGTCGCGTGTCTCATCCCTAGGAAGTGCGACATGCGACAGTAGCTCGCTAAGCCGCCCCACGATTGGCCTCCGCATTCATGTGCCGGTACACCGTTGAACGATGGACGCCCAGCTCTGTCGCAATCTCGCTCGCGGACATGCCAAGGGCTTTCATATCGGCAATGTGTTTTGCCGTGACGCCATCCGCATTGCGCCACGTCCAGCCGTCCGCCGTGAGTGCGGCCTCGATGGTCTGCACGTCGTTGCCCAGCAGCCCACGCGCCTTCTCGAAGATGACCTCGAAGCGGGCGCCCTGCTCGGGCAGGTAGTCGGTTGGATGCTTCAGTTTTATCGAAACATCGAGCAGGTCTTCTCGGCGGCTCGTGCCGCGCTGCTCACCGTTCTTTCCGCCGTGATGAATGAAGATCACGGTGCGGCCTTCACGCCGCTTCGCCAGCGCCCATGTCGCAAGCGGAACCCAGCTTTCGCCTTCGTTTTCGACACCGGAACGGCAGAGGGCGGACAGGTTGTCGATCACGATCAGCTCCGCATCGCCCACCAGGGCGTCAATCGCCGCTTGCCCCTCAGTAGTCGCAAGATCGGGAATGCCGAATTCTTGAACGTCGGGCGTCACGATGCGAAAGAATCCTTCCGGCGGCTCGGCCTCGTTGCTCTTAACCAGCGCAGCAAGTCGATCCTTGATTGACGCCCCCGGCATTTCGCCGTCGATGTACAGGACCCGACGTGCACGCTGCGCCTCCCAGTTCAGGAACTTCCCCCCGCTTGCTATTGCATAGGCCAGCGCGAGCGCGAAGTGCGTCTTGCCAACGCCGCGCTTGGCGAAAATCATCACCAGGTCTTGGCGCCGGAGCCAGGGCGATAAGAGGGCTTCTTTCGGAGGGAAATCCCGCTTGAGAACCTCGGCAATTTCGAGAGCGATGAGTGTTATGTCTCTTCGTGCAGGTGGGCGCCCCTGTTCTGTGTCAAGACGGCGTGAGATCGTCCCCAACGTGTGTTGAGCTGCAATCTGTTGAACGAGATGCGCGTTCTGGAAGGTCGTCGTCTCAGTACGCATTTTCGATCTCATAAGAAAGGTGGACGAGCGCATCGAACGCTTCACCAGCCCGAGCGCGATCGGTGGCGCCGAGTGCAAGCCCATTTTTAACGTCGCTGAGAATCACGAGCGCGACGACAAGTTCGCCCCGCAGGGCTGAAACAAGGTCGGAAAGGCGCCACGGCTTTCGTATAGGCAGACGCCGATGGTCATCGACAATGCGCGGCGGAAACAAGTCGGAAAGTTCCATACCGAGAGCATCGACGGTCTCTTGCACGCCGCACCCGGCGAAACAATGAATCAATAGACGACCGTCTTCCGCCTCAAAGATCGCTAATGAACGTGTTGCATGTTTCGATTCATGTGCGGGGCAGATGGCCCGCCAACGTGGTCCGCGGCCTTGTACGCCTTGGAGCCGGGAAAGAAGGAGGTTTGCACTCATGCGGTCCGCGCCGCGCCGCGCCCTTCAATCCAAGCTAAGACCTCCTGAGAGTTCCATCGACTCGCACGTCCAAATTTGTACGGTTTTGGGAATCCCTCGAATCGCTGCCAGCGGTAGATCGTCGGCCGCGCCGCCTTCACTACGCCCATGACTTCCGGCATTTCGAGCATCTGGGGCAGCAACGCCGCCGGTCTTGTTTCTTGAGCCATAGTTCGTTCACCTCGTCGCCCACCGTGTTTTGGCGGCACAAGGTGAATCGTGACGATGCAGAGACGCTATCGCATCTTCACCCGCAATAAGTCCGAAAATCCGGCGCTAGCGCGAAGACTGCGCGGCCGGATTCCTATAACCGATCAATGCCATAAAGCGCTCGACGACGGAATCAAGCCGCGTCTCGAACGCGCGGTGAATCTCATTGGCGAATAAGGCCACTGCGTCACGGTGCGGTAGATAGTCGTCATTCCTTGCGGTGCGCTGGCGGCCTTCGGGAATCTTTGCAAGCAGTTGATCGTGCCAACGCTGCAATTCATCCGCGACCGACACTATGCCGGACCTTCCAAAGTGAAATGGCGGGGATACACCAGTGGTCGATAGTGCCAGCAGCTTGTCGATCAACACTGCCGCCTTCTTCCGGTCTACTTGAGTTGGGACGCGTCTACTCGCGCCGCTCTGGAATCTCGAAAGGGAAAGCGCGACGAGTGAAATGAACTTTGCCTGTGCAGCGGGTTCACGGAGTCGGGAGCCAGGCTTCGATTCGTCGCGGGCCGATATGAATGCGTCCCACAATTGCAGGAACTCCTGCTTTGGCTTCAGCTCCTGATAGGCCGGATTGGTAGACAGGGCCCTGAAGAATTGCTTGCCCAAGGCACTGCGGTGACGGGCTTCCAGTTTTTGCCGTCGAGAGCTTTCTCGCAGTTCGGCCTGTCTCGTCGCGCGTGAATACTCATCTTTGTTGTAGCCGGTTGAATACGCGACGCCTTTCGAGCCCGGCAGCAAGTTAAGTGCGCCCAGCAAGCCTGCAGGTTGCGGCATCGAAACCGGTGGCTCCTCGATTCTCGCCGGATCGTCGGCTGATAGCAGTTCAGACGGCACCCAGCGCGGACCGAATGAGTGAAATGGATAAAGGGCCGCCAGCGATTGACTGGCCTCGAAGGGAGAGGCCTGGCCCCAGTCAAATGGCGATCGGTTGATTTCGCTTACGTACCGCTGTGCCAACTCGCCCAAGGAAAAGAGCGCATCAGTGTCCGGCAAGTCGGCTCGGTATCGCTTTTTGTCCATCGGCGCACCCTCACGCCACCCTGAGGGGGAACCGCGCCAGGCCGGAGGGTTGACCGGCTTTTCGATTGGCCGATCTAGGCGCGGCCGAAGTGAATGCTAAGCCGCTCTCGCCAGCGGGATCACGTTGCTCGGCAGCGCAGGCGCTCTCTTGCTGGCCTTCAGCGCGTCGCAGTAATCCGCCCACCATTGCATCATCGGCATGCGCTGCTCGAAGAAGTCGGTCCGCAGGTAGGCCGCACGCACCTGGTTTTTGTCCCGATGATGCAACTGGCGTTCGATCCATTCGCTGCGAAATCCGGCCTTGTAAAGCTCATCGGTCAGAAGTGAACGAAAGCCATGTGCCGTGACTTCAAACCCCAGGCGGTGCAACGCAATCCGCAACGTGTTCTCGGCGAGGAAACCTTGCTTGCCCGAACTGGCGAAGATGAACGAGTCTGGTCCGCGATCGGTCAGTCGTGCCAGATCACGCAGCACTTCGATCGCCTGTTTCGGCAGCGGGACGGTGTGCTCTTCACGCCGTTTCATCCGGTCGGCCGGCACGATCCATTTGCCGGATTGAAGATCGATCTCTTTCCACATCGCACCCCGCAGCGAACCATCGCGCAGTCCCGTGTAAAGCATCAGCTTCAGGGCTGCTGCGGTGACGGGCGTCACGCCACCTGCATCCACCGCTCGCAGCAACTCCCCCACTTGATCGGCCGGCAAAGCCGCGAAGTGCGTGACCTCGGGCTTGCGCAGCGCCTTGCCGATATCCCGCGCCGGATTTACGCTGGCCCGTCCAGTCGCAATGGCGAACTCGAAGACCTGCTTGGCGATGGCCCGTGCCCTTCGTGCCGATTCGAGAATGCCATCGTGCTCCGCCGCTTTCAGCGCCGACAGCAACGCCGTGGCGTCGATCTCCCGCAGCGGCAGCGGTCCTAGGACGGGATACAGCACCCGGCGCAGTAAGCCGCCGTTGCGTTCATGGTGGACGGCACTCCAGGCGGGGCGGTGGTACGTGAGCCATTCATCAGCCACCGCGTCGAAAGTTTCACCGACCGCTTTGCGGACCTGCGCCCTTTCTACCCGTCGAGCCGTGACCGGATCGCGGCCTTTTCGGAGGATGTCCCTGAATCGACCGTGTTCTGCGCGTGCGGCCTCAAGACCAATGGCGGGATAGCTGCCGATCTGCAGGATCGTCTCGCGCCCGCCGTGGCGATAGCGGTATTGCCAATAGCGCGCACCGCTCGGCATCACGCGCAGGCCCAGTCCGCCGCCGTCGGTGAGTCGATACGGTTTCTTCTTGCCCTTCGCGGTGTCGCATCTGCGGGTCGTCAGTCGCTTCTCGGCCATGTGGGTAACGAAAAGGGAAACGGCCCAATTCGTTACCCGCAAAATTACCCGCTATGGCGTGAGCTTGCAATAGCCAACCATAGACTCCAATCAATGGAAACCATTATCCTGTAAGGCTTAGCGAGACGGACGGTAAACGAATAGATACGGTCTGATCCATATTTTCGTCGGAGTCCGTCTCCGCCAAACACAGACGCCCCCTTGCGGGCTAGCCGTTTCGCAACGGTGTTGATGGAATGACGAAGGCCCACATCCGTGTTGGGATTGCGGGCCGTTTATTCGCGGAAGACTTGCAATCGAAGGCAGTGACGGCCTAAATCCACATCGGCTGGGCTTTGTTGCTCGGTAGCGCCTTCTGCGTGTGCATTTAGCTCGGCTCCGGATGCACCGCCCGGTTCCATGGTCATCAGAAAGAAGCTGAATCGCGGTGGTGTGTCGGCCGTTACTTTGTAGATTGCCGATCTCCGCGAAGTCAGCTTCCCTCGCGATCCGGTCCGTGGGACAACCATTCCTCGTAAACGATTGGCGCGCGATTGCGCAGACCGTCGCTCGATGAGGAGGCGTCGAAGCGGTGCGACTGTCCCGTCAGCCGACCTCCAGCTTGTCACGCATCCGGTAGTACCGAACCAGCGCTCGTGCGGCCGTGCGAGCGAAACGATACCCGACGATCGGTCGCATTGTGGTCACCGGGAACGGAATATCGTCCGCCCGGGTTCCCGCGGTGAGCTGCGCCAGGAACCGACCAAGCAGCGGCGCCATGCCGACGCCACGGCCGTTGTAGCCCAGCGCGGTCCATACGCCTGGGGCAAGCTGGTGCAGGTGTGGCAAGTGGTCTTTCGTCATCGCCACGCGCCCGCCCCAGTGATACTTGAATGGAACGCCGCGCAATTGGGGGAAGAGCGAGTCGACCGCCGCGCGCAGGTTCACTGCGTCTTCCGGTCCGAGATCTTCGCGGAAAGGTGCCCGGCCTCCCATCAGCAGTCGTCCGGCCGCGTCGCGGCGGAAATACCAGAGGAGGCGGCGCGTGTCCGAGGCGCAATGCCCCGACGGCAATATGCGGCGGCCAAGATCCGTCGGCAGCGGGTCGGTGGCCGCCTGCATGCTGATCATCGGTACCACCGTGCGCGCAAGTCCGGGCCAGAGGGAATCGGTATAGCCGTTTGTGCCGATGATCACGGCATCGGCCTTCACCGATCCGCCTTGGGTGCGCACTATCCATCGACTGCCCTCTTTGGCAAGCTGCTGTGCGGGCGAGCGGGTGAAGATTTCGGCGCCGGTGTCACGGGCGGCAGAGGCCAGGCCTCGATTGAATGACAGAGGTTGCACGTGCCCGGCGCGTAGATCCTCCCATCCTCCGAAATACTGGTCGGTGCCGATTAACTCCGCGATACGGGCGCGATCGACAAGGGTGACTCGCGCTCCGCGGCACGCCCATTGCTCGCATCGCTGCTGCACCACGTCGAGCATCCGCTGCGAGATGGCCGGTTGCAGCCAGCCCTTGCGCGTCGCTTCACATTCGATGCGATGCTTGTCGATCAACCCGAACACTTCATCGCCGACGCTGCCAATGGCCGCCACGAGGCGCGGCCCCAGCTCGGCGCCGAACATCCGTTCCAGTTCATCCGGGTCGTATTTGAGGCCAGGAATGACCTGACCGCCCGTGCGTCCCGACGCGCCCCAGCCGATGTCATGCGCCTCGACCAGCACGACGTGTGCGCCGGCGCCGGCCGCCGCCAGCGCGGCAGCGCAGCCGGTGTAGCCCCCGCCTACGACGGCGACGTCAGCCCGCACATCGCTTTGCAAAGCAGGCCAGGCACTTGATGGCGCCGCCGTTGCCTCCCAAAGCGATCCTTTTGTTTCGGAGCCCATGATGTCTTCCTTCACCAATGCACGGTTCGGGGGCGCACACGAAATTCACGAACATGAAGATGCTGGCACGCAATTCGGTAGTATCGTTTGAGCAGATTCACGGCGAAACAAGTTTTTGGCCGCGGCGTTCTTGGCGAAGAGTAGCTTTGCTGATTGATGCACGCGACGAATTTCTCGACGAGGAGACAACCGCCATGCATTCCGGGATTAGGAATTGGTTGGGAATCCTGACGGTTGTCGCTCTGAGCGCAGGCGTGGACGCGGCGCTCGCCCAGCAGACCTTCAAGGTCGGTTCAACCCCGACGGGCGTGCCGTTCACCTTCATGGACACCAAGACACAGACCATCGAGGGCGCGATGGTCGATCTGATCACCGCGATCGGACAGGAACAGGGTTTCAAGGTGCAGGTCGAAGCCACGCCGTTCTCGGCACTGATCCCGTCGCTCACCAGCAACAAGATCGACATCATCTCAGCGGCGATGCTGATCACGCCGGCCCGCAAGGAGGTGATCGATTTCAGTGATCCGGTCTTCCCGTATCCGGAGGGGCTGATCATCAAGGCCGATGACAGCCGGAACTACAAGTCGCTCGCCGACCTGAAGGGCGAAGTCGTCGGCGCGCAGGTCGGAACGGTCTATGTCGATTTCTTGAAGAAAAATGGCGAGTTCACGGAAGTCAAGACCTATGACTCAATCGCCGACATCATTCGCGATGTCGGGCTCGGGCGGCTCAAGGCGGGATTCGGCGATGCACCGATCGTCCGTTACCAGCTTTCGCAGCGCAAGGACTCGGGTGCCAAAGTGTCTGACAGCTACGAGCCGAAGATGGACGGCTTCGTGGGCATCGGCGTGCGCAAGGGCGACAAGGACATGCTCGCTCGAATCAACGCCGGGCTCGCGAAGGTGAAGGGCAGTGGCAGGCTCGACGAAATCCTGAAGAAGTGGAACCTCAAGTAGCGCTGACCTGAAACACGGCGGCGCAGGGTCGCCTGTGCCGCCCGCGATTCTGCCCCGGCGCATGCCGGCCTTTCACGGTTCGCCGAGAGAGTTGCGCGTTGGCCTTCGAAGCCTTTCTGAGCGACGCCCGCGAGTTTCTACCGATCCTGTTGCAGGGTTGCTGGACGACGATCCGGATCACGGCGCTTGCGTTGCTTCTTTCGACCGCGATCGGCTTCGTGCTCGCACTGATGCGGCTGTCGCCGTACGCGCTGCTGCGGGTACCGGCGACCACGTTGATCACGGTGATTCGCGGCATTCCGATCATCGTGCAACTCTTCTACATCTATTTCGTGTTCCCCGACATCGGCATCAGCCTGACGGCATTCCAGGCGGGGTTCATCGGGCTCGGTCTTGCCTACTCCGCATACCAGGCGGAGAACTTTCGCGCCGGCATCGAGTCGATCGACCACGGGCAGATCGAGGCCGCGCAGTCAATCGGCATGCGGTATTGGCTCGTCCTGCGCCGCGTGATCATGCCGCAGGCGATTCGCATCACGCTGCCGCCTTACGGCAACACGATGATCATGATGCTGAAGGACTCGTCGATCGCCTCGACCATCACCGTTGCCGAGCTCGCGCGCCAGGGCCAGCTGATCGCTGCCTCGACGTTCAAGAACATGACGGTGTTCACGCTGGTCGCGTTGCTGTACCTGACGATGAGCCTGCCGCTGACCGCGCTGGCGCATTGGCTCGAGAAGAAATTCGGCCGCCCATGATCTCCGTCCGTCAACTTTCCAAATCGTTCGGCACGCACCGTGTGCTCGACGACGTGAGCCTCGATATCGCCAAAGGGGAAGTCGTCTGCATCATCGGCGCCTCAGGCTCGGGCAAATCGACGCTGCTTCGTTGCATGAATGGCCTGGAGTCGTACGACGCCGGCGAACTGACGATCGACGGGCGGCTGATCCGGAGGGAAGACCCCCACATCCATGAGCTGCGCACCGCCGTCGGCATGGTGTTTCAGCGCTTCAACCTGTTCCCGCACCGCACCGCGCTTCAGAATGTGATCGAGGGACCTATCTATGTGAAGAAAGTGCCGGGCGAGCTGGCACGCGCTGAAGGGCGTGCGCTGCTGGAAAAGGTCGGCCTGGGTGACAAGCTCGACGCGTATCCGTCCCGGCTCTCCGGCGGGCAGCAGCAGCGCGTGGCGATCGCCCGCTCTCTGGCGATGAAGCCAGAGGTGATCCTGTTCGATGAGCCGACGAGCGCGCTCGACCCGGAGCTCGTCGGCGAGGTGCTGAAGGTCATGCAGCAGTTGGCGGAAGAGGGCATGACGATGGTCGTGGTGACGCATGAGATGGGCTTTGCCCGCGAGGTCGCCGACCGGGTGTTGTTCCTCGATCAGGGGCGCATCCTCGAGCAGGGCGCCCCCCAGGAAGTCCTGAAGAACCCGAAGAACGAGCGCACACGCGACTTCCTGCGGCGAGTGATACACGCCATGTAGGACAGCAAGCCCGGCACATCCTATCGTTGGAACGATTCGATGTGCATCTGGATGGACGCGTTGGAGGAGGGATCCTTATCCTTCGATTTCCGCGCGGCGAGGTAGATCGGCGCCACGGCGTGAGCAGGTGATCGCGGCAGCGTGCGTCGCGAAATGCAGTGCGGCGCGCAGGGATTCGAGATCCAGCGCGCGCAACGCCGGGATCGACAACCGCTCGTGTTCGGCGAGCCAGGCGAGCAGGGCGGCCTGAAGCGTATCGCCGGCGCCGACCGTGTCGATGACCGTGACTGGTACGGGTTCAGCGTCGACGCGGCCGCTCGCGCACCAGGCGCTCGCCCCGTGCGCGCCGCGCGTGACGACCACAACGGCCGCGCCTGCGTTACGCCAAAGCTGCGCGATATCGTCAGTCGCTTTACCCGGATACAACAACGCCAGATCCTCTTCGCTGACCTTGACCAGGTGGGCGCGCTCGACCAACCACGCAACGCGCGCACGCCAGTGTGTGATATCGGGCTCAACGTTCAGGCGAACGTTGGGATCGTAGGAAATCAGGCAGCGCGACCACTCGCGCTCGATCAGCGTGGCCAGCGTGGTGGCGATCGGTTCGACCACGGTTGCATACGAGCCGACATGAATCGCACGTGTCGTGGCGGGTAGTGAGTCCAGTGCGGCCGTTGTGAGCTGGCGATCGGCACCGCTCGCGCCATAAAACGAATACTCCGGCACGCCGGCCGCATCGAGCGCTGCCAGGCCGAGTGTGGTCGGCGCGGTGACGCGCTGCACACATCTGAGGTCGACGCCTTCCGCGGCCAGTGCCCGCACGAGGCGTTCGCCCAGCGGCCCGCGCCCGATTGCTGCGAGAAGGGCGACCGGTTGTGCCAGTCGCGCGAGACCCACTGCGACGTTGAAGGGTGATCCTCCCACGCGCGCATCGAGTGCCACGCCGTCGGGCGTTTCCGCCCCGACGAAGACGTCCAGTAGTGCTTCTCCCGCCACCACGATCATGATCTGTCTCCCTGCTTGTCTCGTGCGAGGCCGCCCGTGCTCACTTTGCCGATGCATTGCAGATCGCCCATCCAGAACACGTCGGAACAATGTGTGCACACCCCGATTGGGGAGATGTCGAGCGCCCCTCGCGCCTCTGACTTCCCGTCTGCCCAAAGCGTTGGATTCAGCGTTGCCCGAAACGAGGCATCCTTGCCCCGACAATTCGGCACCCGCGTTGCACCGATAAACGTAGTCTGGTCCTGACAGCAGGGGGGTTCAATCGTGTTCCTTTCGATCCTATCGATGTTCTACGCGCCTCGGGTCTTTCGGCGGCTTCCGGGCCTCGACCCTCGCCGATGGAGCGGCGTCCTGCGTAACGGGACAAGCGCCAGACGTCCTCGCTGCTGCAATGAGGAGGAATTGTGGAATTTCTTTCGCCTCAGGCCCTGAACACTGCAAGATGTGTCGTTACACTTCATTCGGCAGGATTCCGGGAGCACTGCGCGGCTCCGGGGCGGCGTTTGCGGTGCCATCGCCGCGCCGAAGCACTTCGGAAAATTGGCGCTGGTGCGAATTCGCGTAATGCACATATTCGCTTCGGTTGCGGGGGGGGGGGGGG
>Ga0209048_10006106_pt1 | contig 11311 bp, 11 predicted proteins | sample FrelakmetCRP12CR_FD_187146 | JGI IMG/M metagenome (GOLD analysis project Ga0209048, IMG submission 187146) | Freshwater lake sediment microbial communities from the University of Notre Dame, USA, for methane emissions studies - CRP12 CR (SPAdes)... | ecosystem: Environmental > Aquatic >... | reverse complement strand
CGCAGGCCGCGCATGACCAGCACGCGTACCATGGCATGCCGGTAGGCGGCAGTACCCCGAATATCATCGATGGGTCTGGAGGCGCCAGCTGCCAGTTCAGCGGCATGGGCAATGACCTCGTCGGTTAAATCCCTGCCGATCAGGTATGACTCGGCTTCAAGGGCATGGATAATGGTGGGTGCAACCGCTCCCAGGGTGATGACCGCGGTTCTCACCTGACCCGGAGCAAGGTCCAGGAGGATGGCCGTGTTGACCAGCGAAATCGCCTGGGCCCGCCGCAGGCCCAATTTCAAAAAAGTCCCATGTTGACTGGTTTTCAGGGCTGGGAAAGTGATATCCACCAGCATTTCATCCGTTTGCAGCACTGTCCTGCGGACGCCTGTGTAAAATTCCTGTATAGGCACCTGGCGTGTACCCTTATCTGAGGCGAGGGTCAGGCGGGCACCCAGTGCCATCAGGGGGGGAATGGTGTCGTTGGCCGGGCTGGCGGTGATCAGGTTTCCTGCTACCGTTGCACGGTTGCGGATCTGGGGTGCGCCAACCTGCCAGGCGGCACTGACCAGCGGGAAGGCCCGCTCGCGCAGCATCCTGGAGGCGACCACCGCGTTGTGAGTCACCAGCGGGCCGATGTGGATGGTTTCGTCTTCATCGATGGAAATGCGGTCCTGGCCTGGCAGGCGGGTGATGTCTACCAGCGTTTCAATGCCTTTGCGGACACCGCGTTCAAGTTCGAGCATCAGGTCGGTGGCTCCAGCGACAAGGCGGGCTTTTTCACGTTTTTCAGACAGGATCTGCAGGGTTGCTTTCAGCGAGGCAGGGGTGATGTAATCCGTCCACATAAGTCTATTAAACCACAAAGTAGCGCAAGATGCCATCTTGCGCTACTTCTGATGAACCCGGTTTATTGCTGGGCGCCGCTGCCGGTGATCGCTTCGTAGCGGCGGTCGTATGTCTCGCCTGCCTGGCGGGCCAGATCATTGACCGCGCGTATGGCGGCTTTCAGACCGTCCCCGGCTATGGCGGTTTCCACATTGTCCAGTCCGCTGGAGATTTGCTCAGCCAGCGTGAAGAACGCGGTGTCGAATGTGTAGATCTTCTCGAGCTCTTTTTCGTTGATCTTGACAGCATCAAAGAAGCCCGAGTAGCCATAAGAGGCGTTCTTGATTCGGTCGGCAAAAGTGCGCAGCTTCAAACCAACCGAGTCGATGTCATCCAGAAAGTCAATCTGACCGGCGTCAGCAATGTCCTTTTGCATTCGAGAAGTGCGCGCGGCCAGCTCGTTGTACTTCAGGGCTACCTGCTCGCGCAGCAGCTTGTCGGCGGCCCGGCGGTTCGTGCGTTCGATATACCCGCTGAAGCCGGGGATGTAGGACAGGAGTTTTTTAAAGATATCCTGGCCACCTTTGATGGTTTCAAAAAGGTCACTCATGGTTCCTCCTGGGATATTTGGGCAGGCTCATCATCAGGATGATTATACTGCCGATTGTTGCCGGGTATTTGTCGTCCAAATAGAAATACGACATTCGAAGCATAAAGTTGTATAATGATGCGAAATCTTCACCCGGGAATCATCATACCGATTAAGGAGCATAAAAAATGATCGTTACCACCAAGCAACTTTTTGAGGCTGCCTACGGCAGGTATGCCATCGGGGCCTACAATATCAACAACCTGGAACAGACCATGGGCCTGTTCCGCGGTTGCATGGACAGCCAGGCTCCCTTTATCATCCAGATCAGCAGAGGGGCGCGCCAGTTCACACACAAGAGCATGCTGGAAGGCCTGATCCGTGCCGCCGACCAGGTGTTTCCGGAGGCCATTTTCGCCGTCCACCTCGATCACGGGGATGAGGCGACATGTTTTGACTGCATCGCCAGCGGTTTTTATTCCTCGGTCATGATCGACGCCAGCAGTGAACCGTTCGACAAGAATGTGGCCATTACCAAGCGGGTTGTGGATGCAGCCCATGCCAAGGGCATCGTTGTGGAGGCTGAACTCGGCCAACTGGGTGGCGTCGAGGAACATGTCAAAGTAGACGAGTCGAATGCCAAGCTGACTGACCCGGACCAGGCGAAGGAATTTGTAAAACAGACTGGCGTTGACTCGCTCGCCTGTGCCATCGGGACCAGCCATGGGGCTTTTAAATTTTCAGGATCACAAGGTCTGCATTTTGATGTGCTGGAAGAGATCCAGAAGCGTCTGCCTGGATTTCCCCTGGTGATGCACGGTTCTTCGTCCGTTCCGCAGGAGGAAGTCGCCCGGATCAACGCCGCTGGCGGTAACCTGAAGGGCGCCAAGGGCGTGGATGAGAACCAGTTCAAGCGCGCGGCTGAGCTGGGTGTGACCAAGATCAACATAGACACCGATGGTCGCCTGGTTTGGACGCGTGTCCACCGTGAATTCTTCCGCGATTTCCCCGAGAAATTTGACCTGCGCGATCCCGGCAAGATTTTCATGAGTGAGTACGCCAAGTTCATCGCCCACAAAAACGAAAAATTGGGCAGTGCCGGGCAGCTCGATGTTGTCCGAAAAGTGGTAAGGTAGATCATCAAGGGGCATGACCTGTCATGTCCCTTGATGATCAAAAAATGCCGGCAGCTGACCAGGGTGTCACCCTTCAACGTTACATGCTAGTCCCGCGGGTGTTGATCTTTGTCAAGCGGGAAGGCGATTATTTACTGATCAAAGGCGCTCCGGAAAAACATCTGTGGGCGAACAAGTACAACGGAATTGGGGGACACGTCGAGAACGGGGAGGATATCCTCTCTGCGGCAAGACGGGAACTTATGGAAGAGACGGGGATCACGGCTGAACTCTGGCTATGCGGGACGCTCGTGGTGGATACGGGGGAAAATCCCGGTGTGGGGATCTATATTTTCAGCGGTGAGTACCTGGACGGAGAACCGCGATCATCTCCTGAAGGGAAGGCGGAATGGATTTCCATCCCCGATGTCTTGAACCTACCCTGTGTAGAGGATCTGCCGGTGTTGTTGAAGCGCGTCCAGGGCATGAAACCAGGGGATCCCCCCTTCTCCGCGCATTCATCCTATGATCAAAACCAAAAACTGGTTCTGGAATTCTATACCTGAATCCCCGCTTACGGATGCAGCAGGGGATTTTTCCAGCCTTCCTCCATTGCCCCTCCCAACCAGCGTATCTTTTTATACTTAGATTTCACCCGAGCTTATAACCGATTTTACGCAAAAATCCCTTGCGCCAGGTGATATCCCGCTCGTCCTCGGTCCCTATGGGGGCTGACCCGTCTATCACACCCAGGATTCCGCGACCCAGGTCACTTTCAGCCACCATGACCTCGGTTGGGTTGGCTGTGGCGCAGAAGATATGGCAGACTTCCGGTGCATTTTGAATGGTTTTAAGAACGTTGATGGGATAATACCCATCTGCCAGGAAAACAATGAACGAGTGCCCGGCACCTATTGCCAGGGCGTTCTTCTTTGCCAGTTCGGTCATTGCTTCGTCCGTCCCCGACCAGCGTACCAGGCATTTACCGGATGCCTCACAAAAGGCCAGCCCGAACTTGATACCCGGCACCGCACCCACCAGTGCTTCATGGAGGTCCTCGACGGTTTTAATGAAATGCGATTGCCCAAGGATGAAATTGATCGCTTCAGGTTTTTCGATCTTTACGCTTTTTATGTTCATTGGTCCTCCAGGTCATTTCCTGTTATCGATCATACAGACTGCTGAATAGAACAACAATCCCATTCGGGCGGTCTAGCCAACTTTTTCCCAGTCGGCGATGTCACCCTCGATCACCGCGAACAGCGGGTGGACTTCCGGCATGTCCAAACCGATGGTCTGCGCGTAGCGGACCGGGTCCCGTCGCTGCAGTTTTGCCTTGAGATGCGTCCATTCGAACCTGACCTGCCCCCGGGTCACTGGCAATTTGACCTGGGTGCGTCCACCACCGATCCTGGAACGATCGAACACATAGCCGCGGCATTCCGCCTCCGTGGCGATAGTAACCAGGTAGGTTGCCACCGCGCTAAGCGGGTCCGGGTGGAGGCGGAACCGGATGAGTTGCGGGTGGTGTTGATAACCCTTCGTCTCTCCTTTCAACACTTTTTGAGCCAGCAATGTCTCACGCCAGACGGCCAGCAGTCCCTGCCGGTCGAAGTATTTCGGATGCAAAGACCAGATACGCATTATTTCTTCTCATAAAATACGAGCAGGGTGCTGCCGTACTTGCGCTGGTCGAATTCATCCAGGTTCTGGAGATCCAGTTCTTTATATTCCTTCGGGTGGATCTGGACGATGACCCATGCGCCTTCGTCGTTCAGCCATCCGGGGTTGTGGTCCAGGGCAACGAGCGCTTGGGACCACAACTCTTTATATTGTGGTGGTGCGATGTAAATATACTCGTACATCCGGTCGGGGGGAGCGGCAAGCATGTTGAAGGCATCCCCGCGGCGAATTTCAGCCTGCGACTCGAAGCCGGTGGTTTGCAGATTGGCCTTGATCGTTTCAATGGGAAGACGGTTCAATTCCGAGAAACATACGGATGCCGCTCCCCGACTCAGGGCTTCGATGCCAACAGCCCCGGTCCCACCAAAGAGATCCCACCAGTTGGAATCCTGGACATCCCCCGCCAGTATGTTGAACAGGGCTTCCTTGACCCGGTCGGTTACGGGGCGGGTGGTGTCACCGGGAACATCCTTGAGTTTGCGGCCTTTCGCCAGACCGGAAATGACCCGCAGGCTCACCCGACCACCTCCACGCTTCGCCGGGCTGCCAGGATATTCCCGTGCGGTGTAATGACCGGGATCACGCACCCCGTGCCAAGAATGAACCTTTTTCCGCTGGTTTGGAGAATTGCATCCTCCGCTTCCTTGCGCACGTCCGCCTGGCTGCCAAAAACCATCTTCTCATCACTTAACCCACCGCACACCGTGCCACCGTAATTCTTTTGTGCGGCAGCCAGAGTGGGGCCGGACTCGCGGTCATGCCAGTTCACTATCTGGCATGGGGTTTGCCAGGCCAATTGAAAATAGACATGGTCGCCGTGCAGGTGGAGTACGTTGCATTTCAGCTCTTTTGCAGGTTCCAGGATGTGGAGATCGAAGGGCAGGCCGAATTCATTGTATTCCTCCAGGGTCAGCAGGCCGGATTGGGCATGCTGGTTCGCAAAAAAAATGCCGTCGATGCCTGTTTCCAGGCAGGCCTCGACAAAGCGGCGTGTCGATTCGGCAATCGTCTGCAATCCCTTCAGGACAGCTTCGGGATATTGTCGGAGGTGGACGATGAGCTTTGCCCCACCGACCAGGTTCTTGGCTTGTGCCAGGGGGTTGAAGATGGTCTGCAGGATGGGTGTCTCGGGGCTCAGCTCATGTTTGATCAAGCGCAGGCAGGCCAATTGTCCGGCAAGGTGGCTGGCCTGGTGCGGGTCGAGAACGGGCAGCCGCTCCCAGTCCTGGGGTCGCAAGATCACTCGTTTTATGTACCGGCGCGTTCCATCCGTGTCACCTTCCCAGGCGTCTTCCACCCCCCAGTCCAAAAGGCAGTAGGACGAAGCCGGGGTCACCTTCACCAGGTCAAAGTCGTAGTGGCTCTGGAAATCCAGGGTGGCAGCCGCCAGCGTATCCGCCGACTGGTCATCCACCGGGAAATGACGCCAGAAAGCGACTGGTGGCCGGTCGAGGGCGGGATCGTCGGCGATACAGGCATACAGACGTTCACGATGGGTGAGCATAATTTCCTTCTCCTTACCTTAACAGTTCCTAAAATCCATCGGGATCATTCAGACAGGACCAGAATGATCCTCTTCACTGGCATAAACTCTCCGCGATCAGATTAATTCTATAAATCGGCACGGATAAGGATCACAGCTGTATAGATTTATTCCATTATAAGTTCTTTGCGATGAAAACGAGCGTGAGTGATCATGATTAGAATTCCATTTAACGCCATTGTCCCAGCAGCAGTCCAGAACAGGAAGGGATTTAGGTTTGTTGATACAAGGTATTGACTTGCGATTGAGCTAAGCTGAATTGGGGAAAATGGACCTATCAGGAAGGCGGGAAGTAATATCAGCGGGAAAATGGCAGTCACCAGCTTTAATTGGGCCTGCATCACAGTGAGTGCATGCAGCGATACAGCCACTCCGATGATCGTGATAAAAATGGAAAAGACCAGGCTTCCAATACCGGTGAACAGCAGGGTGTCAATATATGACAGGAATAGCGTTAAGGACAGGCTGAAGTTATTCGCTGCAAAAATGCCGACAAGCAGAGCCACCATCGATGCGGTCCATCCCAGGATTGCAGGGAAAACAAGTTTCCCATACAAGAGCACCTGGTCGGAAAGAGGTGTCGCCAGCAAGGGTTCGAGGGTGTGACGTTCACGCTCCCCGGCAAAAGAGTCCGGGGTAATGGTGCCCGATATGCAGAAAGGAATTAATATCATTGAGCTGAACAGCATGATCGGGGATGAAATCCAATCAGGTCCGGTATTGATCGGTTCATAAACTCCAAACGCAATAATTAACACCACCGGGCCCCAAATGCCTGAAAGAAAAAGGTTGGGCGGTAAGAACATGGACCTAATACCCAGCCACTCCTTCCAAAGCATCGCCTGAAAGTTTCTAGACACCTTTTCCTTCCTTATGGTTCACGTACCATGGTTTTTAAGGCCGATTGCAGCTCCGCTGAAAGCCCCGGGATAATGCGTTGCAAAGTTCGGATCACGATCGGGGATGGGTTGCTGTTGAGGATATCACGCAGGAAAGCCACGGTTTCCGTCAGGGATACCTGCTCCAGGGTTGCCAGCAAGGCTTTCAGTTCCAGCTGTGTAAGCGGCCCGGCAGTTTGAACCGCGGGACGCAGAATGCGGAAAATAACCGGAAGGTTTTCGAAACGGGGATCGCTCACGATCGGGATCAGAGCCTGGAGCCCCCAGACTTGATAGGAGCCGCGCGGCGATTTCAGCCAATCCTCAAGAATAGCGAAAAGCGCTTCCGGATTCTCATGCCGCAAACGGGCCAGGGAGTCCGTCAGCAGCGTTTCGCGAACCTTCTTGTCGGTGGATTGGGAAAGCCAGGCGGGCAGGTGTGCCAGATTTGGGATCGCTGCTGAGGGGGAAATGCTGCCGAGAAGCCAGGCAGCTAAAACACGGGCTTCCAGGTATTTTTCCTTCCACAGGGCATTGACCAGGGCAATAGCTTCTGTGGGGTAAGCCTCGACCAGTGGATCAAGTTCGGATTGAATCTGCCGCAGGACGGGCGCAGGGGTGTGGTAAGTAGGCAGGGACAACCGCTGTGCGGTCTGCGTGGGACGGATCGTGCGATTGGTATAGTGGTCCAGCACTTCATTCAGGTCGTGCACAAAAGATTCCGGATCCCTGAACTGGTCGGAGAGACGGGCGGCCTGGGTTTTGAGTCGGGCGAGGTCAATGGCAGGCATATTGAAGGGATGAAGAAAGGTTGTTGTCGCAGGATCGCTTATTCATTGTAGACGACTGACGTGATTTGGGATTTGAGCACACCAAGCAGGGTGGAAATTTCGGATCGGATGCGCGTTACCGCCCCATCCAGCGGGAGGATGGATTTATCCGCCGAGGAACGCAACTTAAACTCCACGCCACCCCGGCCAAGTGCCCGTTCGCTGACCGTGATGCGGATCGGCAGGCCGATCAGGTCAGCATCATTGAACTTGACCCCGGGGCTTTCCTGGCGGTCATCGAACAGGACTTCGATCCCTGCAGCCTGAAAATCATTATATAGTTCAAGGGCCAATCCTTCAATCCTCGAGTCGACCTTGCCGTGCAGCGAAACCAGATGCACCGCATAAGGGGCGATGGAAATCGGCCAGATAAGACCATGCTCATCGTGGTGTTCCTCCGCGACGCAAGCCAGCAGGCGGCCGACCCCGATCCCATAGGAACCCATGATGATCGGTTTCGGCTGTCCATCCCGGTCAAGGAAGGTGCAACCGAGGGCCTCCGAATAACGCGTGCCCAGCTTGAAAATATTCCCCGCCTCCACGCCCTGCTCCATCCGCAGAGGGGAACCGCATTCCGGGCAGGCATGATTTCCTTCCGCGGCGGCTATATCAGCAACGACATCCGCGGTGTAGTCACGCGGGAGGTTGGTGTTGAGCAGATGGAATCCTTCCTCATTTGCCCCGGCAACAAGATTCGGAGAAACCGGAAGAACATCGTCTGCAACGACCAGGACGTTCTTCAAGCCGACCGGGGAAGCGTAGCCTGGCACCACCCCGACAGCCTTGATTTCATCTGCGGTCGCGGGACGCAGGTCGCGCGCACCCACGGCATAGGCTAGTTTTGTCTCATTCAGAACCATGTCACCGCGTACCACTGCAAAAATGAATTTCTCGCGCAGTTCATCGCCATCCGGGATGGTACCGATAAAAAATACAGCCTTGGCGGTTTTAGCTTTTACCACCTGTAGAAACTTCACCAGGTCTTCGATGGATTTGCATTCCGGTGTTATTACTTTCTGGATGGGCAGCAATACCTCCGCAGCGGCCGCGGTCTTCTGGAAGCGGGCCACCTGTCGGTTGGCGCGGTAGCCGCAGCTGTCACACAGGATGAGCGCATCCTCGCCGATGGGTGTCAGGTACATATATTCATGGGCCAGTTTACCGCCCATGATGCCGGAATCGGACCTGACCGCAATTACTGGCAGCCCGCAGCGCTGAAAGATGTTGAAATAGGCCTGGTAGTGGGCGCGGTATTGTTGATCAAGACCGTCCCAGTCGGCATCCAGGCTGTAACTGTCCAGCATGCTGAACTCGCGCACCCGGATCAACCCGGCACGCGAGCGCGGTTCATCGCGGAACTTCGTCTGGATGTGGTAAAGGAGCCGGGGTAACTGTTTGTAGGACCGCACTTCGCGCCGTGCCAGGTCGGCGACAACTTCCTCGTGGGTCATGGCGAGCAGCATGTCATGCTCGTTCCGGTCCCTGAAGCGGGCCATCTCCATCCCGATCTGGGACCAGCGTCCGGTCTCCTGCCACAGGTCGGCAGGCTGGACGACCGGCATCGAGATCTCCTGCCCGCCGATCCTGTCCATTTCGTCACGCAGGATGGTTTCGATCTTCTGCATCGAACGCCTGGCGAGATGCAGGTAGGAAAAAATGCCTGTCCCGAGCGGACGGATGAACCCCGCCCGCAGCAGCAGGCTGTGGCTGATCACCTCGGCTTCCGCCGGGGTGTCTCGCAGGGTCTGGCCGAAAAGCCGGGACATTTTCATGGGATGGCTCCAGATAGTTCGCGACCGCATCACCCAGATGGTCAGCAGGCGCTGCGCAGGGGTGCGATCAATAGGCCCGGGCGAAATAGACCTTCCGCTGGGCATCCTCCCCGCACACGATGCACTTGCCGCGGCCATCTTCCTGGTCGAGCGGCATGCAGCGGGTGGTGGCCTTGGTGTCCTCTTTCACCTTCGCCTCGCAATCGGCAGACTCGCACCAGTACGAGTATGCCCAGCCGTTCTGGACGACCTCCTTCAGCTCGTTATAATCTTTCGGATCGAAGATATGGCTGTCACGGAAGGCCGTGGCGCGCTCCAGCAGGGATTTTTGGATATCGACCAGCAGGTCTGTGACCGCCGCGGCAAGCCCGGCCTGGGGGCTGAAGGATTTGCCCTCCCGACCGGGTTTATCCCGGCGGGCCAGGGCAACGGTTCCCTTTTCCACGTCCTTGGGACCGATCTCAATGCGCAGGGGGACCCCCCGCATTTCCCAGTCGTTGAACTTGAAACCGGGCGTGACCTCGGTGCGGGTGTCCACATGGAGGCGAATACCGGCTGCCTCGAGTTCGGCTTCGACCTGCTTGACCACCTCCATCACGGAGGTCATCTCAGGATCTGATTTAAAGATCGGCACGATGACAGCCTGGATGGGAGCCAGGCGGGGCGGCAGGATTAGCCCCTGGTCGTCGCCGTGGGTCATGATGATGGCGCCGATGAAGCGCATGCTCAGCCCCCAGGAGGTCGTCCAGACGTACTGCTGGGTGTTGTTCTCATCCAGGTACTGGATATTGAAGGCCTTTGCAAAATTCTGCCCAAGGAAGTGCGAGGTTCCCGATTGCAGGGCGCGTGTGTCCCCCATCATGGCCTCGATGGTAGTGGACATGTTCGCCCCGGCGAATTTTTCGCTTTGCGATTTAATTCCGGCAATCACCGGCACGGCGGCTTCGCGGATGGCGAAGTCGGCATAGACCCCGAGCATCCGCATGGTTTCCTCGCGGGCTTCCTGCTCCGACGCATGTGCCGTATGTCCTTCCTGCCAGTAGAATTCCAGCGTGCGCAGGAACAGGCGTGTGCGCAGCTCCCAGCGCACCACGTTACCCCACTGGTTGATCAGCACCGGCAGGTCGCGGTACGACTTGATCCATTTGGAGTACATGGAACCGATGATGGTCTCAGAGGTGGGGCGCACCACAAGCGGCTCTTCCAGTTTTTCTCCGCCACCGATGGTGACCACGGCCAGTTCGGGAGAGAATCCTTCCACATGTTCCTTTTCCTTTTCCAGGAAGGACATTGGGATCAACAGCGGGAAGGCGGCGTTGACATGTCCGGTGGCTTTGAACCGCCTGTCGAGCGCATCCTGGATGTTTTCCCAGAGCGACCAGCCGTAAGGGCGCACGACCATGCAGCCGCGCACCGGGGCGTAATCGGCCAGTTCGGAACGCAGGACGATCTGGTTGTACCATTCGGAAAAGTCTTCATTGCGGGGGGTGAGTTTTTCGTCAGACATAAGTTCCTCGTTTTATTTTATTTCGTTGCAGGCCGCCGTCCGAGGGCAGTGGAGCAATCCCTTCATGCTGGGTGGTTGCCCTGCCGCACCGTTTCGCCTGGCGATACCATTTCATGATCGCAGGATCGCGGCTGCAGTTTGTCCATCCGGGGCAAAGTGGAGCAGTTCCCGCTGGATCAGGGGAATGGCAAATCCAAGTGAATGGACCATTTCATCGAACACTGCTTTCCATCCCGGGCCAACCAGGATGAGCGGTTTTTGGGGGATCGAGGCCACGATCATCAAGTTCCAGGTCAGGGCGATCTCGGCAAGCGTGCCGGGGCCTCCCGGCAGGGCGATGGCCGCATCACAGCCCCGGATCAGTTCATCCAGGCGCTCCTCGAGGGTGGCAAACCGCCTTTCTTCATGCACCCAGGCATTGGCCCCGACTGCGCGCCACTTTTCGATCTCATCGCAGGTCACCCCGATGACATGCCCGCCGGCTTCCCTGGCTCCCCTGGAAACGGCCTCCATCGTGCCGACGAACCGCCGGTCGTGCGCGAGCCGGACGAAGACTAGAGCATGATTCCCCACGC
>Ga0209048_10006105_pt1 | contig 11315 bp, 10 predicted proteins | sample FrelakmetCRP12CR_FD_187146 | JGI IMG/M metagenome (GOLD analysis project Ga0209048, IMG submission 187146) | Freshwater lake sediment microbial communities from the University of Notre Dame, USA, for methane emissions studies - CRP12 CR (SPAdes)... | ecosystem: Environmental > Aquatic >... | reverse complement strand
GATCGCGGCGCCCTTCTTGCCGCCGATCAGGGCCCCGATGATCGCGCCGCCAGCCGCGGGGACGGCGATCGTGGCGGCGTCCTTGCCTTTCGTAGTGGGCGCCAGCCAGGAGACGCGGGCGGAGATCGGGTACCGCTCATCGCGCCCCGCGGCGGAGATCGAGCTGAACCGGAGCGCCAGGCTGGCCCGGCCCTTCACTTTTCCGGCCGACTGGACCGCCTCAACCTCGCCCCTGACGACGCTGCCTGACGGAAGAACCTCTGTGTCGTCGATGATCACGGCGTCGCTGAGAGCCGCCTCGACGGGATCACCAAGGCGACTCGAGTCCGAGGCGACCGCTGACTCCAGGCGGACGGCGAGTCTTGTCCCTTCCGGAATCGTGAACTCGCGGAACTTCGCGATCGACGGAAGCGCGGCTGGCTTCCCGTCCACCAACTGCACGTCTGCGACTTGATCGCGGGGGATCGAGCGGTCAACCGATCCCACCTTGACCTTCACGGTCTTGTCGTCGCGGCCGGTAAGTGAGCCCCGTACCACGCCGCCGTCCTGTCGCGTGAGTTGGACTTCCGTGCCGACCGGCACCTTGTCGAGATCGACCCGATTGGTGCAGCCGGCGCTAGCGAGCATGAGCGCGAGAGCGATTCCTGACGGGGTGTTCCTCATGGTCCGTCCTGGTGTCCTATGAAAGGCCTGTGCGCATCCACGCTGTCGTGTGTGTGGATGTTGTGTTCCAGGCTCCAAGCGTACGGGAACTGACCACGGACGTCTGTTCACACTTGAACACCCAGACGGCGCCGGCCCGACTGTGCGTTCTTGAACAGACGCCCGGATCGCGGCCTGATACGTTGATGCCGATCGCGAGGTCTTCGGCTGGCGCGTCTCGAGGCAAACGAAAGGACGACCTGTCATGAACTACACGTTGCCGGGGCTCATCCTCCTCATCGTCATCGCGGCCGTCTGCGGTGCGATCGGCAAGGCGATCGCGGGCGGGGTCCGTGGCGGGCTCATCGTGTCCACCGCGCTCGGGTTCATCGGCGCCCTCATCGGGCCATGGGTCGCGGCGCGGCTCGCGCTGCCGGAACCCTTCGTCGTCCACATCAGTGGGCATCCGTTCCCGGTGCTGTGGTCGATCATCGGCGCCGCGCTCTTCGTGGCGATCGTTCACTTGTTCTACAGACGGTAGGTGAGGATTGAGGAGGTCGACATGCGAATGATCGGAATCGTGGTCCTGGCCGCCGGGATCCTGGCCCTTGTCTACGGCGGGTTCAGCTATACGAAGCAGACCCACGAAGGGAAACTGGGCCCCCTGGAGTTCTCGCTCAGCGAGAACCGCCGGGTCAACGTGCCGATCTGGGCGGGCGTGGCTCTCGCAGTCGTGGGCGGAGGGCTCCTGCTCAGCGGAAAGAAGAAATAGGGCGCCGGCTCCGTCGGGTGGAGCCGACGCCTTTCTCGTCCGCGCTGAGCGCGTCAGCGGGGCTCGGTCTTGACCGATTCGTTGCGCGGCGAGTGCGTCTGCAAGACGTTCACGAAATGACGACCAGACTCCGGCACCGCCGAGGGCGGCCCCGTGACGATGCTTCGCGCCGTGAGCTTGCGCCCGTAGACGTCGGCGTTGGCGTCGTTGTCGGGGCGGAGTGAGGCGCCCGAGAGCGACACGCCGGCGAACAGGCCGCGCGACCTGGAGTAGCTGAGGATCTCGGATCGCATCGACGCGTCAGTCGACGCCTCCACAGAGCGTCCCTTGGGCCCAGCCGAGGCCGAGGCGTTCCCGCCGAGCGTGACCTTGCTGCCAAGCAGCGCCTCCACACCCCGCGTGTTCATCACCAGGAGCACAAGATCGGTGGCCTCGGCGCCCAGTTGGAATCCGATGCTGCCGCCTTGAAGCGTGTACATGGCGGGGGCGCCCCAAGCCCCGTTATGTGCCTTGCCCGCTCGACAGACCATGGCGCCACGGCCCATGGTGCCGCCAACCCCGACCGCCACCGTCATCGTCGATGGAATGACGATGACGCACTCGGCCTTCTGGAGCAGATCCTGCGGGATGTTGTCCGGGACGTTGAGGATCTCCTCCATGACGACGCCGCAGTTCTCCAGGCGGCCCTGCTCCTTGTTCTGGGCCCCGAGCGCGGCCATGCCGAAGACGACGCAGAATGCGACGACATATCGAACCATGTGCAAACCCTCCGGACCCTTCTTCCATTGCGTCGCACCGGATTGGCGCGAGATCGATCGGAGAGGCCCGAAGCCATCCTAGGCGAGCCGGACCCGACGTGTCTGTGCGGTTGTGAACACCTGCGGCACGCTGGGCGACCGGACAGCGGTAGTAACGCCCCGATGTATCGAAGTGAACACCGGCTACAGGCAACCGCGGCCTACGATGGGCTGGAACGGTCCGGGAGAGGACTCGCCGCCACACATAGGCACCGCGCCTCTCCCGACCAAGACGATGGTGAGTTGGGATGCCCGAGAAGCCGCACACCCCTCCGAAGTCCCGATCGTCACCCCGGGCGTTGAGGATCATCGATCTGGTGCGGCCTCACTGGAAGAGCCTGACGCTGGCGTTTGTCGCCGTCCTTGGTGAGACGTTCACGGGCATTCTCGAGCCGTGGCCCATCAAGATCGTCATCGACAGCATTCAGCACTCGAAGGCCCTGCCCGGGCTCCTGGGCCAGATGGTGACCGGGATCTTCGGCCAGGGCCCGTATGCCGTGCTGAATTTTGCAGTGGCCGCCGTGGCCGGCATTGCGATTGTCGGCGCCATTAGCGCCTACTTCGAGAAATACCTGACGACGAGCGTCAGTCAGTGGGTGGGACACGACCTGCGGCGGACCATCTACCACCATATCCAACGGCTGTCGCTTGCCGAACACGACAAGGCGCGGACGGGCGACATGATCACGCGGGTCACGACTGACATCGAAGTCATTCAGACCTTCATTGACTCCGCGCTGCTCGGCATTCTCGTCAATCTGATGACGCTCGTCGGCATGATCGCGGTCATGTTCTACCTCAACTGGCGCTTCACGCTCATCGCGCTGTCCGTGATGCCCGTGCTCTTCGTTGTGGTGTACAGCTTCACGGGGCGCATTAAGAAGGCCTCGCGGGCGGTGCGCACGAAGGAAGGCGAACTGCTGTCCGTGGTGGAGGAGGCGCTGACGTCGATCCGCGTCGTCAAGGCGTTTGCCCGGGAGGACTACGAACAGAAGCGATTCGACTCGGAGAGTCTGGCCAACGTCGAGGCGGGCCTGCAGGCCAGAAGCCTCAAAGCGAAGCTGGCCCCGGTCGTCGAGGTGATCGTCGCGATCGGCACCTGCCTGGTGCTGGGGTATGGCGCGCGGCTCGCCCTGGGGGGCGAACTCAGCGCCGGCGTACTCATCGTCTTCCTCATGTATCTGGGCAAGATGTACAAACCCATGCGGGACCTCTCGAAGATGGCCGACACCGTCTCCAAGGCGATGGTCGGCTACGAGCGCATCCAGGAAGTGCTCGACATTGAAAGCCTGGTCCGCAACACGCCAGGCGCGCGCCGGGCCCCGACGTTCACCGGTCAGATCGAGTTCAACAACGTCAGCTTCAGCTACGGGTCCGACAAACAGATCTTGAAGGACGTCAGCTTCAAGGTTGAGGCCGGACAGGTCGCGGGCATCGTCGGCCCGTCCGGGTCGGGGAAGACGACGATCGTGAGCCTGATTCCGCGGTTCTATGACCCGACGTCCGGACAGGTCGTCATTCAGGGCGCGGACATCCGGCGGTACAAGTTGAAGTCGCTGCGCAACCAGATGAGTTTCGTCCTGCAGGACACGGTGCTGTTCCGCGCGACAATCTGGGAAAACATCGCCTACGGCAGGCCCGGCGCCCCGTCCAAGGACATCACACGCGCGGCCGAACTGGCGAACGCGAGTGAATTCATCGAAGCAATGCCCGACGGCTACGACACGATGGTGGGCGAGCGCGGCATCACGCTCTCGGGCGGTCAACGCCAGCGCATCGCGATTGCCCGCGCCGTCATCCGCGACACGCCGATCCTGATTCTCGACGAGCCGACGGCCGGTCTCGACGCCGTCTCCGAGCAGACCGTCATGGAAGCCCTGGGCAGGCTAATGAAGGGTCGAACGTCCATCGTCATCGCCCACCGTCTCGGCACGATTCGCCACGCAGACGTCATCCTCGTCATGAAGGACTGCGAATTGGTCGAACAGGGTACGCACGAGGCGCTCATGACCCGGAATGGCGTGTATGCAGAATTGCACAGTATTCAAACCCCCGACGATGCCACGATCGGCATGGCTCCTTCGGTGGCTGTGCTGCAGTGAACGTCAACAGGAAGGGCCGGAGGGTCATGACCATGCGACGAACCGCTTTGAATGCATGTGCCATCCTGATGCTCGCCCTGGGGGCCTCGTCGGCCGGCGTCACCGCCCAGAAACAGGACAGCATCGCCGTGAAGGCCGCCGCCAATCTGCCCGAACGGATCTGGCGGGATCCCGGCGACATCGCCACCCTGAACCTGATGTATGGATCCGGCGGGAAAGCAGACGCGCCGGACCCGAGAAGCACCTTCAGCTTCGTCAAGGAGGACCCGCTCGCCTCGAACCCGAAGTTCGACGTCGTCGACGGACGGGGCGTTGAGTGGCGGGTCAAGCTGGGGCAGGAGTCGCAGTCGGAGACGGCGGCAACCCGGTTTCTGTGGGCGGCGGGCTACTTCGTCGATGAAGACTATTTCGTGGCCGAACTCCGGGTGAAGGGGATGCCGACCCTGCAGCGCGGAGAGGAATTCGTGTCCTCGGGCGGCGTCGTCCACGGCGCCCGCCTGGAACGGAAGCGGACCGCTGTCGAGAAGATCGGAAACTGGGACTGGTACGACAATCCCTTCGTCGGGAAGCGGGAACTGAACGGCCTGCGCGTCATGATGGCACTGATTAACAGCTGGGACCTGAAGGACGTCAACAACTCCATCTACGTGGTGAACGGTGAACGCCAGTACGCGATCAGCGATGCCGGCGCCGCGTTTGGAAAAACGGGCAAGGCGGGAACGCGATCCAAGGGCGATCCCCGGGACTACTCAGGTTCGAAATTCATCGCGAAGGTCCATCCGACGTCCGTGGACCTCGTGCTCCACAGCCGCCCCTTCTTCCTGTCGGCCATCGCGGTCTCCAATTACCTCGAGCGCAGCAAGATGGAGCAGATCACCAAGGACATCCCTCGTGCCGACGCGAGGTGGTTGGGGCTGCGGTTGTCGAAGCTGACGGACCGCCAGATCCGCGACGGGTTCCGCGCAGCCGGGTACGGGGCCGGCGACGTCGACATCCTGACGAAGGCCATCCGGAAACGGATTGCGGCGCTCAAGGTGCTATGACCACCCGATGCCCGCGGAGGATAGCCGGACCATTGATGGGGGAGGCCCGTCCGTGAAGCTCATCATCGAGCCCCTGCACGGGGTCGCGCCGTTGCTGTCCGCGATCAATCGGGCCAAGACGAGCGTGGAGATCGCGATCTTCCGCCTGGACCGCAGAGACATCGAGTCGGCGCTCAAGGCCGCAGCCGCGAGGGGCGTCCGGGTGACCGCGCTCATTGCCTTCGCCAACCGCGGCGGCGAGAGACTCCTGCGCCAGCTCGAGTTGCGATTCCTCGCGGCTGGGATCACCGTGGCGCGGACCTCGAACGACCTCACCCGGTACCACGGCAAGTACATCCTGATCGATCGACGCGTCCTCTATGTTCTCTCCTTCAACTTCACGCGTCTCGACATCGATCGCAGCCGGGGATTCGGCATCGTCACCAGCCGGCCGGCGTGCCTCCAGGAAGCGGTGAAACTGTTCGCGGCCGACTGCACGCGGAACCCGTACGCGGCGACGGTCGAAACGTTCGTCGTGAGCCCAGCGAACTCCAGAAGCGTCCTCGGTGCGTTCTTGAAGCGAGCGAAGAAGCAACTGCTGATCTACGACCCCATGATCTCGGACAGGGAGATGCTGAAGATCCTGCAGGGGCGGGCGAAGGCGGGCGTCGAGATCAAGGTCATCGGCCGGGTATCGGGGCGGGCGCCGTTCGAGGTGCAGAAGCTGGCCGGCACACGGCTCCACACGCGCACGATCATCCGCGACCGGCGCCAGGCCTTTGTCGGCAGCCAGAGCCTTCGCGCACCCGAACTGGACTCGCGTCGTGAACTGGGCCTCATCGTTCAGGACCCGAAGGCCGTGAAGCAGCTGCTCGACACGTTCGAGTCCGACTGGACCGAGGCGGGCACCAAGGGCGCTTCGCCTCCGCCGGACCCCATGGAGGCGCCGGCCGAGGAGCCCGCGGGCGCATCCCCCAAGGAAACCGCGAAGGCCGTTGCGGTCTTCACGGAAGAACTGCAGCCGCTCGCCGCCACCGTGAAAGAGGCGGTGAGGCAGGCGGTGGCCACTGCCGGGGAGGACGTGCTTCACGACAAGGATGTGAAGGAAACGATGAAGAAGGTCGTCAAGCAGGCGATCAAGGAGGCGGTCAAGGACGCGGTCCAAGAAGCTGAAGCAGCCCTGCCGCCGAGGAGCGTCGAATGATCACGAAGCGTTGGCTCCGATGTCGGGTGATGTCAGGGCTGGTGGGCCTTGCCATCTGCATCGTCCCCGCCCGGATGCTCGCCGGCCAGGGTGCCCCGGCGAGCAAGGAACAGGCCGACGATGCGGCGGCCTTCAAGGAGTTTTCTGCCCGCGTGCAGGAGTACGTCAAGCTGCAGAAGACGGTCGAGTCGAGCCTCCCCGCGCTGAAGCCCACGGATCTGCCGGAGATGATCGCGGCGCATCAGCAGGCCCTGGCGAGAAAGATCCGGGAGGCGAGGCCGCACGCGAAGCCGGGCGACATTTTCACACCCGCGGCCTGCGAGGCATTCCGCCACGCCAGCCGTGCCGCGCTCCAGGGCCCGCAGGCGGCCGACTCGCGCGCGTACATGGATCGGGACGCGCCCACCCCGACCATGCCGCTGGCGGTGAACGGGATTTACCCGGACACCGAGCCGATTACGGCCCCCTCTCCCGCCCTGTTGGCGGCATTTCCGCCGCTGCCCGTCGAGGTGGCCTATCGCATCGTCGGCCGGACGCTGATCGTGGTTGACGTCGAGTCGCGCCTGATCGTCGACATCGCTCGGCGCGTCCTTCCCCCGGCATGATGGGAATGGAGACACGCATGCGACGTGGCGTCGTTCTTTCAATAATCCTGTCGGCCGTGGCCACGCTGTTCCTCTCGGCCAGAGGCCCGGCTGACTTTGCGTTCCCGCTCCAGGCGAACTCGGTACGTCTAGCCGTGATCGGCGACATGGGAACGGCGGAGCAGCCCCAGATCGACGTCGCGAGGCAAATGGTCAAAGCGCGCGCGGGCTTTCCGTTCGAGTTTGTCATCACGCTCGGCGACAACATCTACACGGGCAGCCTGCCGTCCGATTTCGAAAAGGCTTTTGCGGTGCCCTACAAACCCCTCCTGGACGCCGGTGTGCTCTTCTATGCCACGCTGGGGAACCACGACAAGACAAATGAGCGGTTCTACAAGCCCTTCAACATGAACGGCGCGAACTACTACGCCTATAAGAAGGGCCACGTGCGCTTCTTCGCGTTGGACAGCAACTACATGGACCCGAAGCAGACGGCGTGGATCGAGACCCAGCTTCGGGAGGCCGGCAATGGAGGCTGGAAGATCTGCTACTTCCACCACCCGCTGTACTCGTCCGCGAGGTTCCACGGTCCGGACGCCGATCTGCGGAAGGTGCTCGAACCGCTCTTCGTCAAGTACGGCGTGGATGTCGTGTTGTCCGGCCATGACCACGTGTACGAGCGAGTGCGCCCGCAGCAGGGCATCTACTACTTCATTGAGGGGGCCTCCGGCTCGTTGCGCGTCGGCAATCTGGCGCCCTCGGCCATCACGGCGAAGGGATTCGATACCGATCGCACGTTCATGATGATCGAGATTGCCGGTGATGACATGTACTTTCAAACAACGTCTCGAACGGGCGTTGCGGTCGACTCGGGTGTCATACACCGCACGATTCGGCCCGTCGTCGCGGGCGCCGTGCATCCCCCGGCCTCGTACGGTGCGGGTGTTCTGTTCTGAACATCCCGGCCGGGCGGCCGCGTGCCATCATCACGGCATGGGAGCCAAGGGCACGACCGACATCATCCCCTTCGATGCGCAGGCCTTTCTCGAGTCGGCCGGCGCCGCGAGAGAGGTGGTGGCGTATCGGCGGTCGGAAACCGTCTTCTCGCAGGGCGAGGCGGGCGACAGCGTGTTCTACATCCAGACGGGAGGCGTGAAGCTGTCTGTCGTCTCGCCGGCCGGCCGGGAGGCGATCGTCGCGATGCTCGGGCCCGGCGACTTCTTCGGCGAGGGAGGCCTGGCAGGGCAGTCCGTCAGGAAGGCGACCGCGACGGCGCTGACACCGACGACGGCGCTCGTGATCGGCAAGGCGGAGATGATGCGGGTGCTGCGCGCGGAACACGAACTCTCGGACCGGTTCATCGGGTACATGCTGAGCCGGAACATCCGCATCGAGGAAGACCTGCTCGACCAGCTGTTTGACTCGACCGAAAGAGGCCTCGCCCGCGCCCTTCTGCTGCGCGCCCGCTACGGCACCAAGGAAAAGCCGGACCGGGTCTTGCCGACCATCTCGCCTGCGGCGCTCGCCAGTTCGCTCGGATCCACGCCCGCGCGCATCACTGCCGTCCTGAAGAAGTTCACGCGCCTGGGGTTCATCCAGGAAGGTTCTGCCGGGATCGCGATCAATACCTCTCTGTTGAGCGTCGTGCTCCACGACTGAGCCGCGGCGGACAGGCCACGAGACTCAGATCTTCGGCGGCTCGATAATCCTGGACACCTTGCCGGCAGCCACTTCCAGTTGCGCCGTGACGATGTGCTTGTAGCCGGCCGGGACGCGCGGCGTGCAGCCTCGCATCAACTGAGCGGCGCGAAGCGCGGAGATCACCACAAACTCGAACGGGTTCGTTCCATAGGGCCTGGAAACCACGTGAACCTCCTGACGAGGGATGACAGCGCCACGAGCGGCGATCGGGTCGATTGCGCGCACACGCCTTCGACGTGTTCAACCCGGAACGGCTTTGATGAGGCTGGGCGCCCCGGAAACAAACGCCGGAGCGATTCGGCAAAGCTCAGGAAAGCAGAGCACTTACAGTATACCTGCTCTCACGCCCCTGGTGGGGGCGATTCGGCCCGCCCATCTGCCGTGGCCCCATCATGACCCTGCCGGCCTGCGCCTGTCTGTTCACATTGGAACAGCGGCGGATAGCTCCCGCGCCCCAGAATGACGTGTGCGCGACGCGATCACTCGCCGACCGGACCTCTCGTCGACCTTCGCCGGCGAGGAGCCGCCGCTGCGCGCGGAGCTGTTCAGCCGCGAGCAGATGGCGCAGCACGGACTGGTGCTGGCCGCCTCGCACCGGCTGAGCACGTCGCGCGGCTCGGATGCCCTCCTGAGGCGGCTGGCGCAGAACGAAACCCTGCTCGCCGCCGTCCGGGCGTTGTTGACGGAGGCCGTGAACGACGACCGGCGCATCACCCCTGCCGGAGAGTGGCTGCTCGACAACTTCTACCTGATCGAGGAGCAGGTCCGCACGGCGCGGCGGCACCTCCCGGCGGGCTACAGCCGTGAGTTGCCGCGCCTGGCCGGCGGCCCGTCGGCCGGGCTGCCCCGGGTCTACGACATCGCTCTCGAGACGATCTCGCACGGCGACGGTCGCTTCGACACGGACGGCCTCGGTGGTTTCGTTTCGGCCTACCAGGCGGTGACGCCGCTCACCGTGGGCGAACTGTGGGCCATCCCGATCATGCTGCGGCTGGCCCTGCTCGAAAACCTCCGCCGCGTGGCCGCCCGGATTGGGGCCGACCGCGTGGATCGGAACCGCGCCGACTACTGGGCGGACCAGATGACGGCGATCGCGGCGAAGGACCCGAAGAGCCTCATCCTGTCGATCGCCGACATGGCGCGGTCCGACCCGCCGATGGTGGGGTCGTTCGTCGCCGAGTTCGCCCGCCGCCTGCAGGGTAAAAGCCCGGCGCTGGCCCTGGCGCTCACCTGGATCGAACAGCGGTTGTCGGAGGACGGCCTGACGATCGAGCACCTGGTGCAGTTGGAGAATCAGCATCAGGCCGCCGACCAGGTCTCGATCAGCAACAGCATCGGCAGCTTGAGGTACCTCGGGGCGGCCGACTGGCGCGACTTCGTCGAAACGAGAAGCGGCGTGGAGCAGACGCTGCGGGAGGATCCAGCCGGCGCCTATGCCCTGATGGACTTCGCCACGCGAGACCAGTACCGCCACGTCGTGGAGACGACGGCCAGGCTGAGCGGGCAAACGGAGAGCGCAGTCGCCAGGCTCGCGATCGACCTCGCCCGTGAGTCCGCCGGAACCGCCGATCAAGATGCGAGGACGACGCACGTCGGGTACTACCTGGTCGACAAGGGGCTCCCGCAGCTCGAACGATCGGCCCGTGCGCGCTTCTCGGCGTTCGCGTCGCTGCGCAGGACGTGCCTCCGCCACCCGCTGACGCTGTATCTCGGAAGTGCCGCGGCCCTGACGCTCCTGCCGGCGGTGGTCCTGATCATGAGGGCGCGAGGCGAAGGTACGGCCGGCTGGCTGCTCGGTCCGCTCGGCGTTGTCCTGCTGCTGTGCGCCAGCCAGGTGGCCGTCTCGGTTGTGAATGCCCTGGTGCCTCGGCTGGCGACGCCCCGAGCCCTGCCGAAGATAGACCTCGCGGCAGGCATCCCCCCGTCCTCGCGGACCCTGGTGGTCGTCCCGACGCTCATCACGAGCGTGCAGGCCGTGGAGCACATGGTCGAGGCTCTCGAAGTGCGCTTCCTCGGAAACCGCGATGACTGCGTCGCCTTCGGCCTCCTGACGGATCTGGCCGATGCCTCCCGGGAGACCCTGCCGGAGGACGACGCCCTCGAGCGCCTCGCCGAGCAGCGCATCAACGAGCTCAACGACAAGTACGGGCCGTCGTTCTTCCTCTTCCACCGTCCGCGCCGCTGGAATCCCGAGGAGCGCGTCTGGATGGGGTACGAGCGCAAACGAGGGAAGCTGGCCGACCTGAATGCGCTGCTCCGCGGCCGCGCGAACGGCTGCTTTTCGAGGGTCGTTGGGGACGCCAGGATTCTCCCGCAGGTGAAGTACGTCATCACCCTCGACGCGGACACACAGTTGCCGCGGGACGCCGCCCGGCACCTCGTCGGCGCCATGATGCACCCGCTCAACCGCGCGCGGTACGACGAACACAAGCAGCGCGTGACCGAAGGGTACGGCATCCTTCAGCCTCGCGTGGCCGTCAGCCTGCCCGGC
>Ga0209048_10006104_pt1 | contig 11315 bp, 11 predicted proteins | sample FrelakmetCRP12CR_FD_187146 | JGI IMG/M metagenome (GOLD analysis project Ga0209048, IMG submission 187146) | Freshwater lake sediment microbial communities from the University of Notre Dame, USA, for methane emissions studies - CRP12 CR (SPAdes)... | ecosystem: Environmental > Aquatic >... | reverse complement strand
TCGAGAATCGACGCCATACTTTGTCACCAATCCTCGCCAGGTACCGCAACCTGGCTGCGGTTGGCTTCGCGTCTGGCGCCGATTTCGCCACTTTTGCTCGAACGTTGACGGCACGGCTCCCTACGATCCTTCAACGAACCAACAACTCGGGACACCAGCCACCCGGGGAACCGGCCTGACGGCCTTCGTCACGTCAGGTCGCCATCGACCGGCAGGAAGCGGCCACGACCGGGGGCCCGGAAGCGCGGCGCAGGGCGCCGGCCGACGCGTATCGGTACTGGAGTGTTCGCGCCTGAGCCATCTTTGGGTCCAAGGCAGGGCACGGACACTCGCCGGCGGGCCGAGTTGCGCCGTTCGTCGTCCCGGGAAACCGGCATCGCCGTCGGGGCATGGTTGTTGCTCAAAATGATTGCAGGCGGCGCTTTCCGGTGTCCGACCGCGCTGCCGAGTTTGCAGTCATCTGGGTGACGCATGGTCGACGGGCGGAAACACCGGGGTTCCGCAACAATATCCGGCGATACGCCGAATCGAGGAGCGATTGATGCTGATTTCCTTCTGGTGGGTCGTGGTGGCATTCATTCTTGGTGGCACGGGTGGCGTGCTGGCTCTGGCGGCATTTTCGGGCGCGCCCGAAAGGGAGCGTCGCGACCCTGCGAATTTCCAGGGTATCAGCCCGACCCGCTGACGGGCGTTTCCGCCCGCGGGTACAGGCGCCCGGTGCACAGGCTCCGGACTGGCACGTCCTGACCTGCGGCCGCATGCGGCAAGCACTGCCTGAGCCGGACAGGAGCGGCGCCAGCGGCGGCGGCTGCCGCGTAGCACGCGGCGCCGGGAACGGTCCTGGCGCCGCGCCATTTCCTTCCTAGCGTCCCGGACCCCGATACGCGACGGATTTCTTCGAGGCCGCATCGGCTTCCTCCACCGTCAGCAGCACGACGGTCTTGGTCGACGCCAACCCGGATTGACCGACGGCAAGCGCCATCGCCGCTGCCGTCACATTGTCGGGAAGGTCGACAATCACGTAGGCATCGACGCCGCCGAAAGCGAAATAGAACGACTCAAGACGTCCGCCGAGTCCGGCAACGGCTTTTTCGATTGCGGCGCGGCGGCCGCTCCCACCTTCCTTGATGATCCCCTTGGCCCCTTCGGGCGTGTAGTGCGCTTCGAACAGGAATTTAGGCATGGCTCTGTGGCTCCTCGGTTGTGCGCGCCTGCGGACTCCGCCCCGCCGCCTCCTGCTGCCGGCGGCCGGCCCGTGCGCGTCGGTGGATTCTGCACCCAATGCTTCGGTAACGAAACCGTCCTGAATGTTCGCGTGTCACAATGGTCTGCAATGGGCTCGGGCGAGCCCCGGCAAGCATTGCCCTTCGTTGCCCGCGAACGAACATGGAGGAGCGCGGCGTCTCGTGTAAGCTTGCGTTAAATGACCGTGCTCCCGCCCAATCCTCATCGGGGCAGGGTTCTGATCTCATGGTCCGGTGCCTCGGCGTGGTGTGCGCCTTCGGGAGAATACGTATGGCAATTTCGCTGCTGCGCTGTCGGGATGTGCTCGCGATGGCGTTTCTCTCCGTGATGGCTGCCGCGGCAGGGGCCGCCGATATCGGCCAGATCAAGGTCGCCAAAGGGCAGGTTGCGATTGAACGGCAGGGCAGGGCGTTGCCCGCCGCGGTGGGCACCCGGCTGCAGACTTCCGACATCATCAAGACCGGAGCGGACGGTTCGGTCGGCATCACGATGGACGACGATTCGCTGTTGTCTGCCGGTCCCAACAGTGTGCTGTCGCTCGATCAATATGCGTTCGATGCCACTACTAACCAGGGACGACTGGACACGTCGCTCAACAAGGGCACGCTGGCGGTGATTTCGGGACGCATCGCGAAGCAATCCCCGGATGCGATGACGGTGCGCACGCCGACGGCGATACTGGGCGTGCGTGGCACCGAATTCGTGGTCAGCGCCAATGACTGATCGCTCGCATCGTGTGCGCCGCGGCGTCGCCATGGCGGCGCTGTGCGTCGTTCTCGCCGGTTGTGCCAGCAGCGGAACCGTCGTCCTGCTGCCGGAAAAGGACGGCCGGCAGACGGCCGTCGTGGTCCGGCAGGGCGGGCAGGACGTGGTCCTCGACCAACCCTACGCCGCCGCCAGGACCACGCAGCAGGGGCCGCGCGCATACCAGGCCACTGCGCAGGACGTGGAGACGCAGTTCGGCGCGGCGCTCGCCGCGCAGCCGGCCCGCGCAACTTCGTTCACGCTGTACTTCGTCGAAGGCAAGGATGAATTTACCGACCAGTCCAAGCAGATGGTCTACCGGATCCTGTCCGAGATCGCGAAACGACCGGTGCCCGACATCCTGGTCGTCGGCCACACGGATGCGGTCGGCAGCAACCAGGCGAACGATGTGCTTGGCCAGCAGCGCGCCGACATCGTGCGCATGGCGTTGATGAAGCTCGGGGTTGCTTCCGACGACATTCGCGCGGTTTCGCGAGGCAAGCGGACCCTGGCCGTGCCGACGGCAGATGGGGTGGCGGAACCGCTCAATCGCCGGGTCGAAATCATCGTGCGCTGAACGGGTCGACAGCGCAGGCTGCTACGCCGTTGCGCCAGGACCCAGCCAGCGCAGCGCGAGCACCGTGACATCGTCGGCGGGATCGGCCGTACCGACAAACGCTTTCACGTCGGCGTCTACGGCATCCACCACGGCGCGCGCCGCGTTTGAGCCCTTGGCGAGCCGGGCGAGCAAACCCTGCAATCGCTCGCTGCCGTAGCGTTCTCCTGCGGGATTTTGCGCGTCGGCCACGCCATCGGTCACAAGGCAGAGCAATTTGCCGGGTTGCATGGCATATCTGCCGGTGGTGTAGGCGAAGCCGTCCACCGTGCACAACGGCGGTCCTGCCCCCTGTTCGAGACGCGCGAGGGTCGGGCGCTGCTCGGCCAGCACGTACGGATTGTCATGTCCGGCGTTGCAATAGGTCAGTTCGCCGGAAGTGAGGTTGATGATGCCCGCGAATATGGTGACGAAGTACATTTCCGGGTTGTCGCGCGACACCTCCTCATTGGCGTTGCGCATGAGCTCGCTGATCGTCGCGTCCGGCCGCCTCAGCGTGGCACTCTTGTACAGCGATTTGCTGATCGCCATGAAGATGCTTGCGGACAATCCCTTGCCGGCGACGTCGCCGATCAGGAAGAACAGGCGATCCGCATCCAGGCGAAAGAAGTCGTAGAGATCGCCGCCGACCTCACGGGCCGGGATCATGCTCGCGGCAAGGTCTATGCGACGTTCGTCCCGCAGCGACTCGACGCGGGGCAGGATTCCGGTCTGGATACGCTGTGCCGCTTCAAGCTCACCGGAAACGTAGGCCGCCTGCACGCGCTGCGCCTGCACGACAAGCTCGAGCGATTTTCTGCGCCGGGTCGCCTCGGCCAGCGTCAGCACGAGGAGCACGCTGAACAGGATCAGCAGGCCGAGGCCGGTGGTCGCTGCGTCATACAGCTGTCGCCGGGAGTGAAACAGCATGAATGCGGCCAGCGCCGGCAGTACGACGCATGCGGTGGCGAGAAGCGCGGCATTGCGCGGCTTCCAGCGCGGCGTGGCCCAGATGAGCAGCAGGCCGAGCAGCACAAAGACCGCGAGTTCCAGCACCGGCGCCCAGGACGGCCGCTTCAACCACGTCTGGTCGAACACGTTCTCCAGCAATTGGGCCTGAATTTCGCTGCCGGGCATCGGTATACCGAGCGGCGTGTTCTGGTAGTCGGTCCCCGCAAGGCCGGTCATGCCGACCAGGACCAGTTTGTCGCGCAGATCCAGCGGGTCGACCTTGCCCGCGAGCACGTCGATTGCCGAAACGTAGCGTCGCGGATCGCGTTTCGAATAGTAGATTCGCAACGCCCCATCGGCATCGGTTGGCACGGTGAGATTCCCGATGGATACGGCCTCAACCGCTGGCCCGTCCACATGCAGGCGCAATGCCGGTGCGTGCAATGCGACGCGCAGCATCTCGATCGACAGCGCCGGTGTCAGCGTATTGTGGACGTCGGTCACCAGCGGAACGCGCCGGATGACACCCTTCTCTGGATCGCCGGCCGACAGCAAGCCGTGCCCCGAGGCGGCCTGTTCGAGCTCGTCGATGTTGGGAAGTACGCCTTTGACGTGGCCGATGTCGAGCGAGCTGGCCTCCATGCTGGCGTGCGCTTTGGCAGCAGCGATCATGAATGGCGGTGCGCGCAGCGTCTTGCCCGTAGCGTCCGGGCTCGCGATCATTCCCAGCACGACCGGCCCGGCACCGATGGCGGCCGCGAGTTCGGCATCATTCGACGGCAGCGCGGCCAGTCGCTCGGCCAGCACCGGGTCCTTCTGTCGGGCGGCCGCCAACAACTGTTGCGGTGACAGGCGATCGGCTTCCGGCATCCAGATGTCGATGCCGATCGCTGCGGGTTGATATTGCTCGATGTCGCGGATCAGCTTCGCCAGAAGTGTGCGTGGCCAGGGCCATTGACCGAGAGCGTCGATACTCCTCTCATCGATTTCGACGACCATCGCCGGCGTGCTCTCGACCGTGCGGGACTGGAACCGCTGGAACGAGTCGAACCAGAACGACTGCAGCCGCGCGGTCCACACGGGCTCCAGGCCTATCGCTGCAGCGAGCAGCCCAAGCGTGAGCAGTCCGACCAACCAGATCCGGCGCGAACCGGGTGCATCCGACTCGGCTTCCGCCGGGTCGCTCACAACTCGATTTCCAGCCCGTCGTAGGCCGCGTTGACCAGCAGGGGATTGCCGGACCGAGTGATCTCTTCGTAGCGCCGCGTTTCCGCCAGCACGCGGTCGATGGCATCGTCGCCGTGGATGGGCTCGTGGTGAAACAGGCACAGTTGGCGCGCCCCGGCCAACTGGCACAACTCCACGCCCACGATGTTGCTCGAGTGGCCCCAGTCGGCCTTGACCGAGATCGCATCGGACAGCGAAAACATGGCGTCGAAGATCACGACGTCGGCATCGCGAAAGAAGTCGACGTAGCTTGCGGTTTCCGCCGGGTCCTCCAGCTTGTGTTCGGAATCCGTCGTGTAGATGACCGTTTTGCCGCCGGCCTCGAAGCGATATCCGTAGGAATCACCGGAATGCCGCTGCAGCATGAGGCGCACCTGCATTCCGGCAATATCGTATTGCCCGCCTGGATCGAGATGCACGAATTCGATGTCCGCGCCCAGGGCGTCGAAATCCACCGGGAAGCACGGCGCGGACTGCTGGCGGCGGAACGCTGCTTCGAGTTCCGCGTGGCCGCCGTAGATGCGGATCCGGTTGCCCGCAATGTAGGCAGGGGTGAAGAATGGAAAGCCCATGATGTGGTCCCAGTGCACGTGGGACATGAAGACGTGATAGGTCTGCGGCGACGCAGGACCGTGGCGCGCCATCGCCTTCTGGCCAAACGGCCGCACACCCGTGCCGAGGTCACACAACACGTACTCGGACCCGCCGGTCTCGATCTCGACGCAGGACGTGTGCCCGCCGTAGCTCCCGGAGACCGGCATGCCAAGACCCTCGACGAACGCATGGAGTTCGGCGTCGGAAGCGAAGGTCCTGCCGGAAGCGGCGCGCAACGCCCGGATCACCTTGTCGCGAACCCCGGATGCGGTCAACGCAACGGGAAGCGAACCGCGGGTGCCCCAGAAGCGGATGCGTTTCATCTCGCCGGGGCGTCGTAGGCCGCGAGCGCGTTCTTCGACAGCTGTCCGAGTGCCGCGCGCACGTCGGGAAAGACTTCCAGAACGTGGTTGAAGCGGGCGATCCCGAAGATCTCCGCGACGACCGGCTGCAAAGCCGCAACGGCGATCCTCGCGTTCCGGGCGCGCAACTGCTTGGCCGCCATCAGCAGAACCCGCAGCCCCATGCTGCTGATGTACTCGACGCGCGAGAAGTCGAGTACGAGTCCGGTCATGGGCAGATCCGCGGTATCAAGGATCGGCGCGAGCGCCTGCTCGAGCCGCCCCGCGTTAGGATGGTCGATCTGGCCGACGGGGACGGCCACGACCACGTCGGCAAGCCGCTGGCTGGAGAATTCCACGTGATCTTCGCGCTCTATCGCTGTTGATCGGAAGTGCGACCGCTACTTGGGAGCCTTCGGCGGGCAGTTTGCGTCGTAGGTCGCCTGCATCTGCTTCAACTTCAGCACGCCGTAGGCCACGGTGATCGCCATGGCGATGACCAGGATCCCCGTCAATGCCCTCTCCACGGCATACGCAGCTTCACGGTTGGCGACATAGCTGGCCACGATCAGGACGAGGATACCGACGTTGATCATCCAGTTCGCGCCTTTGGACACAATGTAGTGCAATGTACCGAAGCCGGAAAGCTGATAGAGCATGAACGGCAGGATCGCGACCATGGGCAGAAGCTCGGAGGCCCCCAGCGAGACGTCGACGGCGCCAGGGGCCTTGGCGTGCAGCAGCGTGCTGTTCGCGAGCTCGTGGAACAGGGCCGGCACCGCGGCGAGGAAGGGAACCACGGCGAGCAATTCGAGCACCAGCGCTCCACTCCAGGCGCCGATCTGCGATGACGTGTCCGCGCCAGCCCCGGTAGATTGAGTTCCTATGTACAGGCCGCCGACGATGGCCACGGCGCTTGCGAGCATCAGCAGCTCCACCGTGATACCGAAGCTTGCCGGTTCGCCGGACTTGATCAGCAGCAGGGCCAGGAAGCCAGGCGTATAGAACATTACACGTACCAGGCGCGCCCAGACCCGCGCGTCGCGTTCCGGGGGCAGAATGGGCAGCGCGCGCCCGTCGGTTCCTGTTTTTGGTCGGTCCTTGGACACCTTACCCTCCATCGACTATTGGTTATGGCCCAGCGCTTCGCACCGTACCACAGTGCCGTGCGGGCGCAAGACCGCCCGCGGATTGGGCGGGCGGACGCAGGCACGCAGCGCGGTCAGCCCAGTGCGGCACGCACGCGCGCCCGGGTGAAGGGCGCGGTCGTCAGCCGAATGCCGACGGCGTCGAAAATCGCGTTGGCGAGCGCCGCCGGCACCGGTGTGGCGGATGCCTCGCCCGCGCCCAGCGGCGGCTCCTTCGGCCGGCTCACGATGTCGATCAGGATCTCCGGTGCATCGGGGAAGGTGAGGATCGGATAGCTCGCCCAATCGACGCTCGTCACCCGTGAGCGGTCAAACGCGACCTCTTCGAACAGCGTACGCGACAGCGTCTGCAGGATGTTGCCCTCGATCTGCGCCGCGAGCGCATCCGGGTTGATGACGAGTCCGCAGTCGTGCGCGCACGCCACGCGCCGCACGCGAATCACCCCCGTAACCCGATTGACATCGACCTCCATGGCCATGGCAACGTAGCTTTCGTTGTGCTTGTAGTGCATGTACGCGAATCCGCGGCCGCTGGCCTTGGGGGCCGACGCCGGTCGCGGCCCCCAGCCGAGCAACGCCGCCGCGCGCCGGATCACCTCGCTGCCGCGCGGATCGGACAGCCCCTGCAACCGAAACTCGACGGGATCGCGCCGCGCGGCGACGGCGAGCATGTCGGTGAAGCTCTCGACGGCAAAGCAGTTTGCAACCTTGCCGGGCGCGCGGAAGTTCGACGGTCGCAGCGGCGCATCCGGCAGCCAATGGACGATGACTTCCTGGTGCGGCACCGCATAGGGCGGATCACCGTTCTGGCTGATGAGGCCGGTCGTGATTCCCGGCGTTTGCACGATGCCCGCGGCGTCGAGCGCCAGCAGCGGCATGTTCGGCAGGCTTGCCGTCGCCTTCGGAATCCACATCTGCGTGCGCCACGCATTGATCTTTCCATTGTCGCCGAGCGCGCCCTCGAGGGCCAGAAGCTGCGGTGGACCTTTGGGGTCCCAGCCGTGCTCGTCTTCGCGCGACCACTGGACACGCACCGGCCGCCCGACCGCCTTCGACAGCAGCGCTGCGTCCGCCGCTGCGTCGTCGTGGCCGTTCATGCCGTAGCAGCCGGAGCCGTCGAGATAGATGACGCGCACGGCATCCTTCGGCAATGCCAGTGCACGCGCGATCGTCTCGCGAAAGCGATGGGTGGCCTGTGACGCCGACCAGACAGTTGCCTTGCCGTCGCGGACGTCGGCCACCGCGCACGACGGCCCCATCGAGCCGTGTGATTGCATCGGCCAGTAGAACTCGGCGGAGATCTTGGTGACACCCGCAAGCGCCGCGGCTGCGTCGCCCTTTTGCACCAGCGTCTCGTCCGCTGCGAACGGGCCGGCGCGCAACCAGCCGCGAACGGCGGACGTGCCGATCAGCGGTGTCGATTCCGACCAGCGTGACTTCAGCAGCTTCGCTGCGGATACCGCGTCCCATTCGCTTGCGGCAACGACACCGAGGAAGTCGTTGATGCGCACCACCCGCGCGCCGGGAATTGCGGCGATCGACGCTTCATCGAATGCAACGAGCTTCGCTCCCACGGCCGGCGGTCGCACGACCCGGCCGTGCAGCATGCCGTCGATGCGGAAATCATGGACATAGACGTGACGGCCGGCCACCTTGCCCGGGAGGTCGGGCCGGGCGAGCGGCTTGCCGACGACGGTGTATGACGCGGGATCGCGCAGCTTCGCCTTCGGGTCGACGTTGATGTCGAAGCGTCGCGTGCCGACAAGGTCTCCAAAGCGGATGCCCGCACCTCCGGCCTTGGGCCGCACTTCGCCGTCGACCGTGTCGAATTCTGCGGCCGGTTTGCTGGCGCGCGCGGCCACCATTCCAATCATCGCCTCGCGTGCAGTGGCTGCCGCCTGGCGGATCTGGACGCCGCCACGCATGATGCCGCTGCTGCCGGCGGTGGCACCCTGGTCGGGCGTCAACGCGGTGTCGCCCTCGACCAGGACAATGCGCTCCACGCCGATACCCAGTTCCTCGGCGGCCATCTGCGGAATGGCAATGCGCAGGCCCTGGCCCAGGTCGACCTTGCCGGAGTAGATCGTCACCGAACCGTCGGCGTTGACGGCGACGAAGCCGTCGACCTCGTTGGCGCCGGCACGGCCGCTGGCAGGACGCTCGGCGCCAGACTGCCGCTGCGCGCAGGCCGATGCCGGAAGCGTGAAGCCGACGACGAGCGCGCCGCCGGCCTGCAGGAATTCGCGGCGGGGCAGGGAGACGCGCCGGGTCATGCGGCGACCTTCCGCGACGCGCGCAGCATCGCCCGGAGGATTCGCTCATGCGCACCGCAGCGGCACAGATTGCCGGCCAGTGCCTGTTGCGCTTCCTCCCGTGTGATGGCCGGCCTGCGCGCGAGCAGCGCCGCGCCCGTCATCACCATGCCGGTCACGCAATAGCCGCACTGTGCCGCCTGTTCGGCGACGAACGCCGCCTGCAGCGGATGCGGCTTCTCGGGCGTGCCAAGGCCCTCGATCGTCGTGACCTGCCTGCCTGCCATGGTGGCGACCGGTACGAGGCACGAGCGGACGGGCTCGCCGTCGACGATCACCGTGCACGCGCCGCATTGACCCAGTCCGCAACCAAACTTGGCACCGGTCAGCCCCAATGCATTGCGCAGCACGTAGAGCAGCGGCTCCTGCGCATCGCGAACGTCAACGGTCCGCGTCTCGCCGTTGACGCTCAGGGTGAACTTCGGCATGCAACCTTCCTCGACCGTGGTCAGGGAAAAATCATCGCATCGGTCGTTGGCATTGTCCACCTGCGGACAGCGATGGTCGGTCCGGTATCATTGCTGACCCAGGCACGGCTTTCCGAGGGCTCGCCCCGGACGTCCATGCCTGATGACGAATGCACCCAAGCCACCGCCTGCCCAAACGAACATGACGCAGCTTCCCGAGACGCGCTACGCGCAAAGCGGCGAGGTCAGCATCGCCTTCCAGGTCACTGGCAACGGCCCGATCGACTTGATCATGACACCCGGGTTCGTGTCGCATCTCGAACATTCCTGGGACGAGCCGTCGTTCTCGGCCTGTCTACGGCGTTTCGCATCGTTCTGCCGCCTGATCCGATTCGACAAACGGGGGACGGGACTCTCGGACCGGGACGCCGGCATTCCGTCGCTTGAGCAGCGCATGGACGACATACGCGCAGTGATGGACAGCGCAGGCAGCTGGCGCGCCGCCATCCTCGGAATTTCCGAAGGCGGACCGATGAGCGCGTTGTTTGCCGCCACGTACCCCGAGCGCACCGAGGCGCTGATCCTCTACGGCACCTACGCCAGGACCAGCTGGGCGCCCGACTACCCATGGGGAATGCGCGCCGAGGAAGCCGCGGCCCATGACGACGAAGTGCGCAAGACCTGGGGCAGCCCGGCAGCCACACACAGGATGGTGGCGGACTGGCTTGCGCCCGAAATGGCCAACGACGAGCGCTTTTGCGAATGGGCAGGCAAGCACCTGCGGCTGGGCGCGAGTCCGGGCGCGGCGGTCGCACTACGGCGGATGAATCGGACGATCGATGTGCGCGACATTCTTCCGTCGATCCATGTGCCCGCGCTGGTATTGCGGCGTATCGACGACCCGGGAAATTCGATCGACGCCAGCCGTTATCTCGCTGAACACATTCCCGGTGCGAAATTCGTCGAGTTGCCGGGCGAAGCCCATTTGCATTTCGTCGGCGATGGTGATGCCTTCGTCGACGAGATCCAGGAGTTCCTGACCGGCCAACGGACCGCGCCGGAGCCCGACCGGATACTGGCGACGGTCCTGCTCACCGATATTGCCGACTCCACGCGGCGCGCAGCCGAGTTGGGCGACCAGCGGTGGCGGGAACTGCTGGGCAATCACAATGCGCTTGCGAAAAAGGCCATCGCGCGGTTTCGCGGACGCGCGGTCAAGAGTACCGGTGACGGCTTTCTCGCCACGTTCGATGGCCCGGCGCGGGCCATTCGTTGCGCCTTTGCCATCCGCGACGAGTCCCGCCAACTCGGTCTTGCGATCCGCTCCGGACTGCATACCGGTGAAGTCGAGTTGATCGGAGACGATATCGGCGGCATCGCGGTTCACTTCGCGGCGCGCGTGGCCGCGAAGGCGAAGGCCGACGAAGTGTGGACGTCGCGCACCGTCAAGGATCTGGTGGCCGGATCAGGACTGGCGTTCAGCGAGCGGGGCAACTTCGATCTGAAGGGAATCCCGGGCACTTGGCCGCTGTTCACGGTGGGCTGACAGAGCGCTAAAGCCGCCCTCACGAAGGCATGCGGCGGGCGGCGCCACAAACGGCAGGACGCGCCGTCGGATACCGTTCACCCAGCTTGGAGCCGGCGTTACTCCCCCTAGTGTACTGAGTCAAAAATTCACTTGATAGTTCGCGGCGCTCATTTACCAAAATGCGCAGCCGCCATGCTTTGTTGCTCGGCCTCACCGTACCACG
>Ga0209048_10006103_pt1 | contig 11315 bp, 12 predicted proteins | sample FrelakmetCRP12CR_FD_187146 | JGI IMG/M metagenome (GOLD analysis project Ga0209048, IMG submission 187146) | Freshwater lake sediment microbial communities from the University of Notre Dame, USA, for methane emissions studies - CRP12 CR (SPAdes)... | ecosystem: Environmental > Aquatic >... | reverse complement strand
AGAGCCTCTATTGGAGCAGGTACACGGTCACTGCCATCCTTGATGGAGGCATCTTTCATTGTGATCCAAGCTACAAGAAGGGTGTGGTCACAGGTTCGTGGACACCAGAAAACCACAGGCTATCGGTGGGTTACAAAGACACTCGGACTGCTTCAATTGTGCCAATTGGCAGGTACACTGTGACCAAGCTTTGATAGATTGTACCCATGTCATGTCTCATCTTTGGTGGCACAGGATCATTGGGAAAAAAGCTTATCAATCGATTCCTTAGCATTGGGCGCGAAAAAATTGCAGTGTTTTCACGTGATGAAGCAAAACACTCAACAATCAAGAATGAACTAGCATCAGTACCGTACAGTTCAAACCTACGTTTCTACATCGGTGATGTAAGGGACAAGCAACGTGTACAAGATGTGATCAGAACATTCAGGCCCACAACCATCATCATTGCTGCAGCGCTTAAACAGGTTGACACATGTGAGCTAAACCCAAGCGAGAGCATCAAGACAAACCTTGTTGGAACCCAAAACATCATTGATGCTGTCAATGAACAAGAAGAGACAAACAGATGTTCAAACTCTACATACAGCATTGATAGCGTTCTGTTTGTGAGCTCTGACAAGGCAGTGATGCCCGTCAATTCGTATGGTATGTGCAAAGCTCTCTCTGAGAGGCTGGTGACAAACCAGAAACACATGTCACGTGCATACACAAAATGGATGTGTGTTCGCTATGGAAATGTGCTAGAATCGCGCGGTAGCATCATCCCATTGTTCAGGTATCAAGCTGAACACTCAAGCTGTTTGACAGTGACAGATCCAAACATGACAAGGTTTGTCATGACGCTTGATGATAGCGTTGATCTGATTGAACGTACCCTTGATCGTGGTTTCACTGGAGAGACATGGATCCCACGCCTGCCCTCGATGAGGATAGGCGATCTTGCCAGTTTGTTCTCAGAGAAGTACAACAAGCCAATCAAGATTGTTGGCATCAGGCCCGGTGAAAAGATACACGAAGACCTCGTCAGCAAATCAGAGTCTGTTCGAACCTCATTGAAAGAGTTTGGCAAGAGCTCAAACTACGTAATCCAGCCTTCGTATGTCCAGGGAAACGAACCAGCGTTCACGTACACCAGCGCAGACAACGTTATGTCAAAAGAACAATTGCGTTCTCACCTCACAGAGCTCGGCATCCTTGACATGCCTCTTGAACAGTTTGTGGGCAAATCAATCGAAGAGATAGTCACTTCAAAATGAAGACGTATCCTCTTTTCAAAGTGCATGTATCTGTTGATGAAGCACTAGCAAACATCCGGACAGTGCTTGAATCAGGTTTCATCAACGAGGGCGTCCAGGTGACGCAGTTCACTCACGAGCTGCAGAAATGGTTCAACACAAAGAACATAGCACTGACAAACAGCTGCACCAGTGCAATCACTTTGGCGCTCAAACTGGCCGGTGTTGGGCCAGGCGATGAAGTCATAAGCACACCCATGACATGCATTGCTAGCAACACGCCCATTGTCACATGTGGTGCTAAGCTTGTTTGGGCAGACATAGACCCAGACAGCGGCATGATCGATCCCTCCAATGTTGTGAGGCTGATCACAAAGAAGACAAAAGCAATCGTTGCAGTTGCTTGGGCTGGTACGCCTCCCGATCTTGATGCATTGAACTCAATAAAAAATGCAACAAATATCAGGCTGATCCTCGATGCTGCTCATGCATTTGGAGCAACATATTATTACAAACCGATAAACCATTTTGCTGATCATACTTGTTATTCGTTTCAGGCAATCAAGCACGTAACTACCGGTGATGGTGGTGCTTTAATCTGTAAGAGCAGCAATGACTATGAACGTAGCAAGCGTTTGAAGTGGTTTGGTATCGACAGAGAACACACAAAAGACGCAGCAGGAAACTGGAAGGGACAGCAATGGGATGTTGGCGTTGAAGAAGCTGGGTACAAGTTCAACATGAACAACATTGCTGCAGCAATCGGTCTGTCACAGATCAAGCACATCAGGTACATTCTTGATGCACACATGCTCAATGCCAGAGCATACGACAACCTGTTTGGACAATCCGAACACATCAAGCCAACCGTCGTTCCTTCTGGAGCTGAATCATCACATTGGGTGTACACAATCAAGCTTGTTCCAAACAAATGCAAAGTAACACGTGACCAGCTCCTTGAAAGGCTGAACAACGAGGGCATCATGGCAGGTGTTGTGCATGTGCCAAATGACACATATGAAGCATTTGCACCGTACAAGAGAGACCTACCAGGCGTCAGGGAGTTCTCTACGTGCCAGCTTTCTTTGCCCTGTGGCTGGTGGCTATCATTGTGTGACATTGGACACATTGCTGACAGGGTCATTGCACTGTCATCGCGGAGGTAGACGATGAACCTGTTAAGGTCTGTGTTGGACAGCGATCACAAATGGTTGTTGAAGCTACACAACGATCCGGTGGTGTTGCGCAACGTGACAGATCCAACGCCGATCAGGATGTGTGACCACATGCTGTGGTGGTACCGGATCATCAATGATTCCCAAGAACGACGTTTCATCTTTTGTGACGGCCGGCATCGCATCGGTTTTACCAAGTTCTACAAGATTGACATTGCCAACAACAATTGTGTTCTCGGCGCTGACATATGCAAGGAACACAGGGGAAAGGGCTTTGCTGTGCCGATGTGGACCCTGATGCTTGACAAGTGCTTCTCTGCCAGAGAAAAAGGGGGTTTGGGCTTGCATCGTGTGTCATTGACAACGGCTGAGTTCAACGAAGCCGGCATACACGTGTACAAAAAGCTGGGTTTCCTTGAAGAGGGCAGGATGGTCCAGTCGTTGCTAAGAGACGGCAAGTACTACGATCAGATCTGCATGTGCATGTTTAAACCTATGTGGGACAAGAAGCATGAGTGAGAGCGATGTTCGTGTGCCCAGGATCTTTGTCGGCACAATGTATTGTGGTGAGCACGATTTTGCAGAGTGTTGTGATGCAATCAACAGCCAAGCTGGTGTCAATGTTACACATCACACCATCACAGACATGAATGAAAAAGATGCACACAATGCACTATGGTCAATATGGAATGCGTGCAAGCACAACCATGACTTGTTTGTCAAGGTTGATGCAGACACAGTCTTGACGTGCAAGCTGCTTGACATCTGGAAACTGTTTGAGTCAAATTCAAACGTCACTGGGATGCAGGCTCCGCTCATGGACTACATGACTGATGGTTTCATCAATGGGTTGAATGCGTTCAGTCCTAGGGTTGTTTTCTCTGAAACAAAAGACGATCTATTGTGTGATAGGAACGTTGACAGCAACCACAACGTCATCATCTTAAGCACAATGGTCCCAGAGTGTTTAAGACCTGCCGGTCTGCACTGCTTTCACTCGAGCGGTATCCAGGCATTTCGTTATGGTGTGCACCGTGCGCTCAAGAACCAAACTAGCATCATTTCACGTGTGTGTGATGCATGGAAAAAACACCGTGATCGCATACGTGGTATGGCGTTGATGGGCATCCAGGCGGCATACCTGTTCAAGGACAACCACAAGTGCAACTACAAAGATGCAGAGCTCATTGAGGCATATGCTGAAGCAGAGAAAAACTATGAAGAGCTTGCCGAAAATACTGCACCTTATTGACTCTTTTGACTATGTCAAAAACAACTGCTTCCAACACCAGCTTGCGAGCTCATTGTTGCAATTTCCAAATGTTGTCAGCGTACAATCAATGACAATTGCACAGTTGCTTGGTTCAGATGTGTTGTTTGATGGTGTTGTGTGCTGCCTGAAACTGAGATCGCTCTACAGGAACGCAAATGTATTGGGTGCTAGGTTGTGCAACACCCCAGTTGTTGTGTACGACCAAGACCCATGGGCAGCATACATGGATGGAACAGAGTGCAAACATGTGCATGAATACATCAAATCGTTGGTCAACGTACGGTCATTTGCTGTGACAACCAAAGTGTGGGCTGATGAGCTCGCAGATCGTGGGCTTCCATCAATGTTTGTGAAGATGTGGGTGTTGCCACAGTACTGCAACCCTAGGCCCGAGTTTGTGAATAGGACAGTTGACGCTGGTTTTGTGGGAAGGATGCACCCATACCGGCAACAGTTCTTTGACAGGCTCAAGCTAGCTGGCGTTGATGTGAATGTGTTGCAGGATGTCTCTCTTCCTTACGAAGGATACTTGAATGCGTTATCATTCATGAAAGTGTGTGTGAGGGGTGATGATTTTGCGTTCAGAGCCAATGACAAAGAGATGAACTTACGTGATTGCTTGTGGATCAAGGACATTGAAGCTGCTGCACGTGGTTGTTACGTCATCAGACCAGCTGGAAAAGATGCTGAAACATACCTTGGTGGTATTGAAACAGTCTTGATGTACGACAGCATTGAACGTGTTCCTGTGTTGCTAGAACAGATCCGTGACATGGATGCCAAAGACAGACAGGATGCGATAGACAGAACAGTCACATACATTGCCGCAACAGATAAATGGATCAACACTGCGCGTACATTATTGCAATGTGCAGCCGGTGTTGCATAGATTCTAGAATTTAGCAGCCAAGCAACAAAGACACAAACCCGGAGAAAGAAATGAGCACAAATATCAGCATAGCTGTGGTTGGACAAGGCTTTGTGGGTGGATCATTGACGACTGTGTTCAGCGAGCGAGGGATCACGCCATACGTCTATGACATCACAGGAAAAGCGGCCAAAGGAGGCGTTTTGCCCAATCACACTCGAGGCCTCACCAGACCAGCCAGCAACATTGCTGAGTTTGTGCAAGCGTGTGAATCTATCAAAGGATTCTATGGAGTGTATTTCGTGTGCTTGCCGACGCCAATGTACGAAGATGGTGAGGCAGATTTATCGATTGTTGATGGTGTGTTGAGCGAACTAGCAAAGTCAATATGTGTTGGTAGCGTTGCTGTCATCAAGTCAACAGTCCCACCGGGATCGACAGAAGCTTGGAACAGAAGGTTTCGAGGCCCAGACACATGTTTGTCAGTTGTTTTCAGTCCAGAGTTTTTACGAGAAGCTTCAGCGCTTGAAGACATGCGAAACCAGTCGCGTATCATCCTTGGAGGTCCACGACCCGAGATCAATCGGGTGAAGCAGATCTTCAAACAAGCGTTTCCCGATGTGCCGATCATCAAGACCAGCAGCACAAACGCTGAGCTCACGAAGTACTTCACAAACTGTTTTTTGGCAACAAAAGTCTCGTTTGCAAATGAGATGTACCAGCTCTGTGCTGCTCTTGACAAGAGGGGCCTTGATGTTGACTATGATCGTGTTGTTGAGTGTGCATCGATGGATGAGAGGCTTGGAAAGAGCCACTGGCAGGTGCCATCGTTTGAGACAGGAGAAAATGGTGAGCCATTATACGGCTTTTCGCTGTCATGTTTTCCAAAAGATTTGAATGCTTTAATTTGCAAAGAAAAGCAGGTTGGTGTTGAGCCAACGATGCTTGAAGCAACATGGAAGAAGAACCTTGAAGTCAGGCCCCAACAGGACTGGTGCAAGATGGTTGGGCGTGCCGTCAGCACAAAGACCAACAAGTGATGCTGTTTTAATAGCATTGAACCCAGGGTGCCTTAGGCAGTATGATCTGCCGATGGAACATGAGGCACTAGTTGGTTCACAAAGCAACAAGTATGAGCTCCTCGCAACAGGAAAGCCCCACATCAGTTTTTCAGAATTACGAGACTGGCGAGAATGTTCATATCGACACTTTCTCAAAAACATTAAAAAGATTGACCTGAGCAAGCCCGGACCGTTTCTTGACTTTGGAACTGCGGTCCATGCTACGCTTGAGAAGTTCATCAAGACGCGTGAGCTTGATGTATCAGTTGCAGTCAACACATTGAATGCAGCATGGGAAAAGAACAAGGGAAACGAGTCGTACAACCCAGTCGCGCTTGGCCATTTTGTCAATGAGGCAAAAGCTATCCTTGAGGATGTGCCGGCATTCTTTGAGACTACGTTTCCTGGCTGGCAAGCTGTCGCTGCTGAGCTAGCGCTGTATGAACCCGTTATTGCTAAGCCGCATGCTTTCAAGGGGTTTGTCGACTGCATCATATCTGCACCCGGCCCTCGTAAGAAGCAGCTCACATGGATCCTTGATGCAAAGACGTGCAGCTGGGGCTGGCCCATGGAAAAAAAGAACGATGACCTCGTCAGGATGCAGCTGGTCCTGTACAAGCACTTCTGGTCGGCGAAAACGGGAGCAAACACAAAGGACGTCAGGTGTGGGTTTGTGCTGCTCAAACGAACAGCAAAGCCGGGCTTTCACTGTGAGCTGGTGCCGGTTTCTGTTGGAGATGTCACAACAGAACGAGCAGTGAAGACTGTCAACAACATGTTGGCGAGCATAAAGCGTGGCACAGCGATCAAAAACCATGAGTCGTGCCAGTGGTGCGAATACAAGGGAACAGAGCACTGCAAGTGAGATGAGTTCGTTCCATGAATTTGTAATCGGTGCTGCATATGTGTTAGAATCACATTACAACTACAACGATCATGGTTGGTGTAATGATTGAAAATAAAAAAATCAAAATTCTTATGCTTTCAGATCACCCCTTGAGCGTGTCTGGGGTCGGTACGCAAAGTCGGTATTTAATTGATCGGCTTTTGTCAACCGGGAGGTATACTTTTCGTTGTTTTGGTGCAGCTGTAAAGCATGATAACCTTGACATTGTCAAAGTCAATGATGACTTTATCATCAAACCCACAAATGGTTTTGGCGACAAAAATCTTTTGAGAATGACACTTGCTGTTGAACGTCCAGATGTTCTCTTTCTTTTTACAGATCCCAGGTTCTTTACTTGGTGTTTTGAGATGGAAGACGAGATACACCAGATCTGTCCCATTGCTTACAACCACCTCTGGGATGAGCTGCCTTTCCCAAAGTTCAACGAAGTCATCTATGAGTCCACTGACCTGATCAACTGCATCAACTGGCCCACATATGAAATGTGCCGCGATCGTTGGCCCGAGAAGACCAACTACATCCCACACGCAGTGCCCAAGGAGCTTTTTTCTCCGCTTCCAGACGAAGAGCGTATGCGTTTCAAGCAGATGATCCTTGGAAAAGATCGCCTTGATCACTTCATTGTGTTGTTTGTTGGGAGAAATGCAAGGAGAAAGTGCCCAAGCGATATCATCATGGGGTTCAAGATGTTCCTTGAGCGGCTCAAAGAGAGAGAGGGACACACGAAAGCATCGCTTGTGATGCACGCAGATCCGTTAGACCCTGAGGGGCCCAACCTGCACCATGTGTTGGACATGTTGGAGATGAGAGAACACGTCGTTTTCTCAAACCAGCGAGTTGGGTTCAAGGAGATGAATGCTCTGTACAACATAGGTGATACATTAGTGAACTTTTCTTTGAATGAGGGATTTGGCCTGCCCGTGTTGGAAATGAAGATGTGTGGTAAACCCGTGATTGCAATCAAGACTGGGGGCTTGACTCGCCAGGTCAAGGACCATGAAACTGTGTTTGAGTATGGCGTTGCAATTGAACCTGATGTTAAGATGCTTGTTGGAAATCAGACCGTGCCTTACATCTTTGAAGATGCGTGTACTCACAAGTCTATCTCTAACGCAATAGAAAAAATCTATCTCTGGGGTCCAGAAGAACGTAAACAAGTTGGCACTCTTGCCAGAGAACACGCCCTGAAAAACTACGACCTTGATCGTCTAGCATCAGATTGGGACAGAACGTTAACAGGCCTTGTCAACAACTGGAAAGCTGGTAATAGACCCAAGCGTTGGGCATGCAAGGAGATCTAGATGAAATCTGTCTTACTAAAAGCATCAACGCTAACGCAGAGCGGATATGGCACCCACGCAAGACAAATTGCAAAATGGCTTTTGACCAAAAAAGACATTGACATAAAGTTCATGCTCCTGCCGTGGGGTGGTACGCCATGGATCATCGACAACACGGCACACGATGGCCTTGTCAAGGAGATCATGCAGAGGAGCGTTCCGCCGGAAACAAAAGCTGACGTTGGCATACACCTCCAGCTGCCCAATGAGTGGGACACAAGGAATGCACCCATCAACATCGGCGTCTCAGCTGTCGTTGAGACAGACCGTTGCAGCCCGGCATGGGTCGAAGCATGCAACAGGATGCATGCCGTCGTTGTGCCGTCACAACACTCGAAGGCCTGTCTGTTGAACACAGCTGCCGTCACGTGCCCATTGCTTGTTGTGCCGGAGTCCTATGTAGCTGCCATCGATTCGTCACACCTGCCTGACATTGGCAGCTTCTCAACGTCGTTCAATTTCCTTGTGTTTGGGCAGCTGACACACAACGATCCTGCCAACGATCGTAAGAACACGTTCAACACGATCAAGTGGCTGTGTGAGGCGTTTGTAGACGACCCAGACGTTGGAATTGTCCTGAAGACAAACTCTGGAACAGAGTCGCTCATTGACAGGCAGGTGACAACAAATCTCATCGCTCCGGTTGCTAACCTGGCAAGAAAGGGAAAGAAGACCCCCAGGGTGCATCTCCTCCATGGTGACATGTCAGACGCTGAGGTCGCTGCTCTCTACAGGCACCCGAGCATCAAAGCGCTTGTGACACTGACGCGGGGTGAGGGATGGGGGCTGCCGATACTCGAAGCCGCCGCCAGCGGCCTGCCGGTCATTGCGACAGGGTGGTCGGGTCACATGGACTTCATGAAGCAAGGAAAGTTCATAAGCCTTGCGTACCAGCTCGAAGAGATCCACAAGTCACGGGTCGACAACAACATCTTTGTGCCCGGTGCTCGTTGGGCAAACGTCAATGAAGGTGACTTCAAGAAGAAGGTTGTGAAGTTTCGAAGCAGCCCAGCAACACCACGAGAGTGGGCACAAGAGCTGCAGAAGAAGGTCAAAGAGACGTACAGCTTTGAAGCGATCTGTCGGGCTTGGGACGCAGCATTGAAGGAGTACCTGTGATGCTCGTTATGTTCCTTGTCATTGCTCTTGTTTTGCTTGTCGGATCAGTCACGTTCAATGTCTTCCTTGTGAAGAAGAACTTCCAGCTGAGTGACCAGCGCGAAGATCTTGTTGACAAGATTGAAGAGTCGCTCGATGTGCTGGACGACAGCTACCAGCGGATCACGCGTCTCGTTGATACGCCAGTGTTCAGTGATGAACCAGTGGTACGTGATGTTGTAGCAGAGATCAGACGTGCCAAAAACGTTGTCCTCGCTGTGGCCAGCTTGGTTGTGACATATGGCAGCGAGAGCGAAAACAACACAGCAAATCGATAGCTCAGTTCCCACACAGTTCAAGCACAACTCTGTATGACCAAACGCAATGGCATCGCATGTGTTGTAAGTTCAACACATGGAACGAGCAGACGCCAACGCAGAGCAACAAGCACCCAAAACAGTTGAACCCAAGCGTCGAGGCCGCGGCGGTGAGAAAAAACCATCACGGATGTACTTCAATTCAGACACACAAGCTGCAATTGGAGTGTTCCAGAAAGAACCTGACAAGAAAAAACGAGACGATGTCTATATCAGGGAGATAATGCCGGCGTTTGAAAAGCTTGTTGAGAACCTGATCAACATCCACAAGTTCTCGTCATTGTTCGATTCATACGAAGACCTCAAGAACGATTGTGTCAGTTTCTTGTTTGAGACCATCGGCAAGTTTGACACAATGCGTGGCACAAATGCTTTCTCGTACTTCAATGTTGTGGCAAAGAACTGGCTCATAATCCGCACAAAGCAGAAGAGCCAACGCATCAAACGAAGCGTCAGCCTGGACGACCCAGATGCCCTGTCGGCAAATGAGCACCGGATCGTTGAAGACAACTGTGTGATCCCGAGCCAAGAGACGTTGCTTGAGAACGAGCTCACTGCCCAGCGCATTGTCCAGACGCTCTATGAGATCCGCACAAAGATGAAGAGCGAAAACGAGCTGAGCTGCATAAACTCTATCATCACAATCTTTGAAAACATTGATGACCTCGACTTATTGAACAAGAGTGCAATCTTGCTGTACCTCAGAGAGCTGTCTGGTTTGACGCCAAAGCAGCTCACTACGGCAATGCAGACGGTCAAGAAGCTGTACAAGAAAGTCTAATTAGACTTTGGGTGACGAATGTCTGACAATAACATCATCAGCATCGCAGAGGTGCACAAGCGCAGCATTGAAGAACAAACAAAGGACTTCGGTGAGCTGCTCAAGAGCATAGAGAGCCTTGACGACAAGAAACGCTCTCTGTGGTCACAGATATACGAAAATGCAGTTGCCGATCGGCAGAACTCATATGTCATGTTCTCAGACCTCATGAGAGTGTGTGACAGCAAGTCAACAGAGCTAGCGGTGCATGGCAGGACAATTGCAATGTTTGTCGAGAGGATGTCAAAGGCAAATGACCAGCTGATAAAGCTTGCAGAGCTTGTCGCTGACGCTCAGGGAAGAGACCAGAACATTGATGTCGAAGAGATGTTCAGCAAGATCGGCAATGGATGAGCAATGCCAAGCACAAAGTACGATGACCTAGACCTGCCCAGGCACATAGCAGAAGGCCGTGGAGATGAGATCCTCAGGCACCGTGCGGCATACGGCATACGCACTGCAGCCACACCAACGCTGTACAGGATGGTCATCCTTGACGTCATCTCAGACCCATCTGTGATCGATGACTCAAAGCTGTCGTACTGGCGCCATGAGCTCTCTGTCTCAAACATGAAATACGCTAGTGTTGCTCCAAGGAACAGCATCATCGCCAGACGGGTGATGGGACAAGATGCTAGCTCAAGCGACAAAGTGATGGTGTTGTATCCGTTGTTCCCACCACACCTGTCGTTTCCGGCCAAACCCGGCGAACATGTCTGGGCAATGTTTGAGCACCCAGACGCAAAGTCAAATGAGCTCGGGTACTGGCTTTGCAGGATCGTGCAACCAAATTTCATTGAAGACGTCAACTATACACATGCCGATAGACAGTTTGATGCCTCATTCACGCCAGGTACAAAAGACAGGTACTCTGGAGACACTGATCCTGTGTATGAGTTCCGGAACGGTGCCGTCAACAAGGACAAGGACAACCAGAGGTACCCAATAGCTGATACAGCATCGATGCCTGATGACGAAAATGCCTATGAAAAGCTGCTAAAAGAGTCCGATGCTAGCAAGCAGATGACGTACGAAGCAGTGCCAAGGTACCGCAAACGTCCGGGCGACGTTGTTCTTGAGGGCAGCAACAATGCGCTCGTTGTTTTGGGCACTGATCGGACAGGACCGGTCTGTGACTATGACGCAGATCCAGACAGG
>Ga0209048_10006102_pt1 | contig 11315 bp, 14 predicted proteins | sample FrelakmetCRP12CR_FD_187146 | JGI IMG/M metagenome (GOLD analysis project Ga0209048, IMG submission 187146) | Freshwater lake sediment microbial communities from the University of Notre Dame, USA, for methane emissions studies - CRP12 CR (SPAdes)... | ecosystem: Environmental > Aquatic >... | reverse complement strand
TCCGCATAGCGGCGGGTCACGCGAAACGGGACGGGGACACAGAGACGTAGGCGTCTTGTGGGATCTGTCGGGTCCTAGGGGCGCTCCTTCGCGAGCTTGTAGAAGAGAGTGCCATCGTAGAACGACTTCATTCTGGCGGCGCTCAGGGCAGGCACCATCTTGCCACCCTCGACGGCCCTGGTGTCGGCGGCGAGTGCGAGCAACACCTGCCATTCGAGCATAGACACCAAGGAGCCCAAGAGCGTTTCGCGGTTCGCGTCGATCATCCTGGTGAGCTCGGTCGCGGTGAACGCCTTGTCGCCATTGCGGTCGACCGTGGAGCACGCGCCGAAGACTTTCTCGAAGCGCCTGGCGCCAAAGCGGCCCCGCTTGTCGAGGATGCCGGTGTCGCTGTCGTGCTTGCCCTTCCGGATGTTCTCGATGTCGACGTTCATCGCGAGCAGCGAGCCTCGCGTCTGGATCCTCAAGGCCGCGACAATGCGGAATGGGCGTCAGCGCCCAATCGGCACCTGGATCGGAATCTGGATTTCGTTGCGGCGCAGGAACCACGGCATGAACGGCGGATCGTAGCGCGCGAATACCGGCTCGCCGGCCGGCGTCAGCCCACGCTCGCCGATGAATCGCCGAAGCGCAGCGAGTTCTTCGTCATAGTGCGCCTTGCTCCATGTCCCTCGGTAGCGGACAACGGCCATGCGCCGCGACGGAACCTCGGCGAGAACGACCCGGTCGTCGGTTGGGCGTGGCGCGTTCGCCAGCGTGTATGACCCGGGCAGCACAAACGCGATGCGCCATCGTCCGCCTGCCGGTTGCTGCTCCACCGGCGCAGTCATCGCGATCTTCGCGGACGTCGCCTCCTGCTCGACCGGCGCCGTCATCGTGATCTTCTCTGCGCCGCGGTTGTCCCCCGAAATGTAGCGGAACAGCCGCCGGAAGCCCTCATTGCTGACGCTGTCGAACGCACCTTCGACGAAGGTTTCCGCAACGACATAGCTCCCGTAATCGCGGACTTCGAACGGGTCGGCGCGTTCGATCACAGTGTGAGCAGGTTCTTCGATGGCCACCGCAGGGATGCTCCAGAGCGCAGCCGCCAGGGGCAGCAGGAAAAGACCGATACAGCGCCAGCGGCGCAGCGTGCCGAGCGTACGAGCTACCTGGCTGAGACGATGGGAATAACGCGTCGCATGACGACAACCAATGCCGGCAGCCGGAGGCCGCTCGGCCTTCCCGGGAAACGTTCGCGCGTCAGCCGGTTTCGACCGCCAGCCGATGGCGTACCCGCACGGGCGAAGTTCCCGATCCGACGCCTCCATCGATTCGCACCAGCTGTCTACTTGCCCTTCTGCTTGACCATCCACACCACCAGGCCGCCTACGAGGATGACAAGCAGGATCGGCACCAATAGCCCGCCGTATCCACCCATCCCCCCGTAGCCGCCCATCCAGCCGCCGTCCATCATGGATCCGTTCTGCGCCAAAGCAACGCCGGCGGACAACAGCGGCACCGTACCAACAATCATTGCAAGCGGGGTCTTCATGAATTTTCCCAAGTGAAACGATGAAGCGAGCAAACCGCCATGGCGTCGACGCGTGAAGTGGAAAGGCGCAATACCCTGTGGCGGACCCAAGCCAAGGCGGTCCGATTCGGACGGCCCGCTCTCGCGCACGAAAGTCGCCGGCCAGGCGGGACCCGACGTGTCGACGGTCGCACGGTTCGAACAACATTACGCTGCGGCATTGCCGGAGTCGGTGCGCCAGCACACAGAGGCCAGCTGCAGCCGTCGGTCTCATTCTCGCTACGGCCTCGCTGACGCGGCAGAGCGACTCCGACTTCGGTTGCCGGCGGCCAGTGATCCCGGATCGCGCCCTGCCCCGTGGAGGGCGCGCGGTCGTTGTCCCTAGGGACTGGATTCCCCCAGGACGTGGAAGGGATCGCCCCGGGGAATGTCCGCGAGCAGGCGATCGAATTCCGCCTTGACCACCGCATAGCACTCACAGACCGCCTGTTCCAATCCTGGCCGGTCGAGCACGTCGATGTGGCCACGGCTGTAACGAATGAGCCCTTGGCGCTGCAACTTTCCGGCGGCTTCCGTGACACCTTCACGGCGCACACCAAGCATGTTCGCGATCAGCTCCTGCGTCATGGTCAACGAATTCGTGGACAGGCGGTCGAGACTCAACAAAAGCCAGCGGCACAGTTGCTGCTCAACCGAATGGTGCCGATTGCAGACGGCGGTCTGCGTCATCTGGGTGATCAGCGCCTGGGTGTAGCGCAGCAACAGATGGAGCACCGGTCCGCCGCGGTTGAATTCATGCTTGAGGTGTTGCGCCGCGAGCCGATAGCCGTAGCCCGCGCTCTGCACGACGGCCCGGCTGGGGGTGGTTTCCCCGCCCATGAACAGCGAAATGCCGAGTATTCCTTCGTTGCCGACGACCGCGATTTCGGCCGATGCGCCATCCTCGAGGACGTAGAGCAGCGACACGATGGACGTGGTGGGGAAATAGACGTAATCCAGGCGGGCGCCCGACTCGCAGAGGGCCTCGCCGAGCGGCATCGGGACCAGTTCCAGATGTGGGGACAGGCGCTCGAACTCGGCGGCGGGCAACGCCGCGAGAAGGTGGTTTTGCGTCGGGCTATTGAGCGAGGCCACCAGCGAACTCCGCAGATACCTTCCTCCTCGGGTTCGGCCATTACCTGCCGACCGGAACCTCTCCCAAAATATACCATGGAGGAAAAAGTCGCCGGCGCGCCGTGTGCGCGGATCGGTCGACACATTCAATCGCGGTTGAAGCTGATCCCCCGCGCAGCCGTCAAGGCTGTGCGATGCGCGGAGCGCCCGGGCTCTCCCAAGTCCTGTGCGATAGCGCACGGACAGTGCATCTGCGGTTGCATACTGTTCAAGTAGGCCACCGTGCCCGGTCTCGACGACACGAAGTTCCAGGAGATTGCCAACGCAGCGAAGCGCGACTGCCCGCTCTCGAAGGCGCTGGCGAGCATTCCCGAAATCACGCTGAAGGCCACGCTGCGCTAGGCGTCAAGCGAGGCGGCAGCAGCGGCGCCCCCGATCGCCGCGTTTACAGAAAGGCCAGCAGAGGTAAAATACCCCGATTGCGAGCGGGCAATTGTGTGCGCGGCACGAAGGAGGCAGGAGAGAAATGGGCTTGTTTGAAGGTGGAACGCGCGGGTCCTCGGTATTGGCTCTGATGATGGGCGTGTGGTTGGCGCCTTCCTTTGCCTCGACAGCGTCGCCGTTGGCAGAAGACTGGAGAACGTTGCGACGTATCGATCTTCCAGCCGAACTCGTTCGCGTTACATGGAGCGATGAATACTATCTTGGCGACGGCCACCCGATACAGGTCGGGCGCACCACGGTCAAGATGCCGCCAGGCGTTGCCGCACGCGGATCCATCGTCAAGGCAAGCAACAACGCCGCTGACGGGATCCTCATCGATAACCTGACCTGCTACAACACGTTCAGAGGGGAAGCCAAGTGCGCTCTGTTGCTCAATCGGCCCAATCGCTGCTATCTCTTCATTTCCGTCGGGCCGGGGATTTCCGATAACGAAAGCTTCGATGTGGATTGCCCTGCCAACTTGATGCTCGCAAAATAGGTTTCACGCCGATGCCGCATTGACGCATCAGCCCTTCCCGCACAGACCCCGCCGCAATGTGGTGGGGTTGTTGTTCGTGGCGGCCACTGCAACCTGTACCGGGATTTCCACGCATCCCAGACCACCGGCAGCGGCACACCGGGTAACTGCTTCGGATCCGTCGCCTCGACCGGCGCGAAACCGGCGACTTCTGGGAATCGGCCGCTCCGCTCGCGTAGCCGTTATGGCCGCCTGTCCGTCCGCGCGAATGCGCGTATGACTCGAGCGGGGCTGACGGGGAAATTCCCTTCTAAGCTAGTCCCCGGGTGTAGCTGTTCTTGACGGTCCTGTAGCATTCGCAGGCAGCCGCTTCGAGCCCTCGCTGGTTGAGGATGGTGACGGTACCGCGTCGGTAGCCGATCAGCTTGCGTTCGTGAAGGCTGCCCGCTGCCACGGTGATTCCGCTCCGCCGCACGCCCAGCATGAGCGAAAGAAATTCCTGAGTTATGCGAAACTCGTTGGAGTGGACGCGGTCGCGGGTCATCAACAGCCAGCGGGCCATGCGCTTTTCCACCACGTGGAAGCGGTTGCACGCGGCAGTCTGAGCGATCTGGATCATCAGCAAGTGGGTAAAGAGAAGCAACTCTCGCCGGAACGCATCGCTATTGCCGAAACTGCGGCGAAAGTCCGCTACCTTCATCCGCATTGCCGTGCCGCCGCCTTGTACGATGGCGCGAAAGGGTGAGGCAGCAGCGCCCAGCGCCACGGGAAGCCCGATCATGCCTTCGCAGCCGATGAGTCCGACCTCTGCGGCGCGGACGGAATCCACGGTAGTCAGCATCGAGACGAAGCAGTCCTTGGGAAAGTACACGTGCCGAATCCGGGTGCGGGGTTCATAGAGAACCTGCTGAAAGGCCAGTTCGACCGGTTCGAGGAACGGCAGCAGTTCTCGGTAATCCTTGCGGGGCAATGCGGCGAGCAGGCGGTTCGGAACCGGGACGTGTCTTGCAGCAAGCATGAAACCCCTCCCGCGTGCAGCCTTTGCAACTCCTCGTCGGGAGTCTCTTTTCGTTCTTCGGAAGGGCGATCCCGGACGGGGTCGAATCGAAGGCTTGGCAGACGCACTGCCAGTCTAGGTCGCGTTCAGATCAACAGGCAATTATGTTCGGGATCGTACATTGCACGAGCCGCGCAGCGCTTTCGCCGGCGCCGACGGTATGCCGGTGCAATTTCAGCTGAAAATTCGGAAGTCGCGGCGAATCACGCCGCCCGGGCGAGCCGCTGCAGTCCATCACGCGAAGGCTTGCGCGTGCCGGTGCCTGCCGCCCGATGTTCGCAGACTCGCCAAGCGGGGAGCCAACGCTGGTAGCGCATTCTGGGGTTGCCCGCGCTACCCAAAGTGCTCGGGGACGCGCGACATCGAGGCTGGGGCGAATTAGGTCCCGGTACTGGGTACCGGGTACGAGGCACGAAGGGGGCCGGTCCAGGTCGACCGCACTGGGAACCGAATACTCGGCCCTCCATACGAAACCGTAGGAATTCAGGTCTACATGCGAATTTCCTCGCGGAGGACAAAGAGCTTCGTGCTCAGTACGGCGTGCATCGCCCCGACCGGCTGCGTTCGCGCTGGCCCGAATCCAGGACGAGGTTCCGGGACGCAGCGCCTTTCTATGACATTAGCATTGCCTCGGTCCCCTTTTCGCGCTAGTCTTGAAACCCCACCCTCCCTAAAGGCCCACGCCATGTCCTTCTTCAAAGACAATGCGGCCCCCCGGCAGACCCCTCCGCCTGCCCCCGAGCCGAGGGAACCGGCCAGGTTCGACGCGCCGTCGAAGCCCGAGCTTGTCCCCAGCCCCGCAGCCGCTCCCGTCGCACGCGCCGACCCCGGCCTTCCCCGCAAGGAATCGCTGATCGCCGCCGACATCACCATCGAAGGCAAGATCGAAGGCGGCGGCAGCATTCGCATCGCCGGCAAGTTCAAGGGCGACGCCAGCGTCCAGGGCGATCTCACCATCGAGACCGGGGCCAAGCTGAGCGGCAGCGTGCGCGCCGACAAGGTCACGATCGCCGGCGAATTGGAAGGCAACGTCGAGGTAGCCTCACACGTCGAATTGCTGCCGACTGGCATAGTGATCGGCGACTTGAAGGCCGGCTCGCTGACAGTCGCGGCCGGCGCCCGCATGCGCGGTCATGCGGAGTTCGGGTGGGACGATGGCAAGGGCTCGAAACCCGGCAACGTCCGCGGCGCGGGGAGTGGCACCGGGTCATGAGTAGCGTGCGCCCGGGCAACCCCGGGGCGACCCGCCCATGTCCGCACTGCCGGGAGACCGTGCTTGAAAGCGCAGCCGTGTGTCCGGCCTGCCGGCATTACCTGCGCGTCGATGCCGGCGCCGATTCGCCCCAGGCGCCCGCGCTCACGCCGCTGCGCATCGAAGGCAGCATCCGTCATCCTGCCGACGGCGAACCTTGGGAATACACCGTCGTCGTTTCGATCTGTAACGATCGCGGCGTAGAAATCGCCCGTAAACTCATCGGCGTGGGTGCGATGAACCCGAACGAGCAGCGGACGTTCACCCTGTCGGTCGAAGCCGTAACGGCCACGGCAAAGGGCCACGGGAAAGGCGGCGTCCAGCACTAAGTGGGGCGCCCTTGATCGTGTTCCATTTCACGCGTCGTCCCGGGCACTAGGCACGAGCGAGGCGCCTCCCAGGACGAGGTCGAAGTACTGAGTACCTGGCACGGAGTAGGTCGGCGGCGCACCGCCGTATTCACCGCGGAGCACGCCTGCTGCGAACCGTTACCGCTTGAAATCCCGGAAGCCGGCGGCGCGAGCCAGGTCGGCCTTCACGTCGTCCCGGCTGCGCTCGTAGACAATCTCGCGCCCCATCGCGTTGCCGACGTAGGCCGAGCCGTTGCGCGCCGGTATCAAGTCGCACCGCACGCTGTGCACGCCTTCCCCCAGCACGACCTGGATCACGTCCAGACGCTTGTTCAGGACGACGACGTCGAGCGTCTGCCCGGAGCTGGTGACCCGTATCTGGATCTTCTCGTCGCTCATTGCCAGCCTGTCATGATTTGCCCCGCGCGCTCCCGAGATCGCCGGATCGATAGTTTAACCCCCGGTCGAGAGGCAGGCGCACTACGTTCGAGGTGCTCGGGCGCGGTCCCGGTCGACGTGCCGGTTACGTCGTACCGGGTAGGTCGCTGGCGGTGCCGACGGCAATGCCCCAGATCGACCCGAAGCGGATACTATTTCTCTGTCTTTCCGTGCATGACCATTATCGTCTGCTGCATAAGGGCACAAAGAGTTTCCTTGCCGGCCTTGACGGCGAATACCTCTGCCTTGGTCACAACCAGTGTCCTGCCGGGGCGGACAACCTGCCCTCGAGCAATGAGCTTCTCGCCATCCGCGGGTGCAACAAGGTTCAACTTGTATTCGACGGTCAATACCGAAGCGCTGGAAGGCACCATGGTCATTGCCGCATAACCGGCCGCCGTATCAGCAATCATCCCGACCACACCCCCATGCACGAAGCCATGCTGCTGCTCTATGCCATCCCAGTGCGGCACGTGGATTTCCGTACGCCCGTGTTCGACCACAGGCAACGTAGCTCGGATCAGATGCATCGCGGTTTGCTTGTCGAAACTGGCAGCAACACATACGGCGAAGTCGGGATTGGCAAGACGGGTCATGACACCTCTAGGCTGCTTCATGCATTTGGCAACGCGACCACTCATTGTCGCACTACAAGCCCCGAAGTCGATTCGCCACGTTGCAACAACCTAGGTTTGCGAAGAACCCCTGCTTGTGGCCGAGGAAGGGCATGGCAACTCCTTCGGGTGCCGGCCAATTCGCAGATAGAATAACTGCATATGTTTCTCATGCTCGCCTCCGCCATCGCGTCGCTTGCCTCCAGTCCAGCCAGCGCTGCGCTCCCCTCGATCTCTGCCCAAGAAGTGTGGCGCACGGAGCCGCCGATGCACTATGCACGCGCCGCCCATGCGGTCGTGGGCGACAGCAATTCTTTCTTTGCGCTGGCGGGTACCGGTGCCGGCGGCGCACCAGTCCTCGTCTTCGAGCGATTCGATGGCAACAGCTGGCGTGAGGAAGGCACGATTCCGGGGCCTGGACTCAACGCGCCGGCGGCCGTCGCATTGAACGGAAAGATCTATCTGATCGGTGGCTTCGACACCGACACAAATGTGCCGAGCGCGGGAGTGCACGTCTACGACACGAAGACCAAGACGTGGAGCCAAACGGCGCCCCTTCCCGCGCCACGCGGCGGTCACGCGGCGGTGGTGCTCGAAGGCAGGATTCATGTCGTGGGCGGCGGCAACTCCAAGTCGACGATCGCCGACCATGATGTCTTCGATCCCGTGAAAAACGCGTGGACCGCGCTGGCGCCACTTCCGCGCGCCGAAGGGAGCCCGGCGGCCGTCGCGTTCGGCGGTAAGCTATACGTCGTGGGCGGGCGCAGCGGACCTTCCGATTTTGGCGCAGTCGACATCTACGACCCCGCGACAAACAGCTGGTCGGCGGGACCGTCGATCGATCCACGCGGCACGGCCGGCGCGGTCGTGTATTGCGGCACGATTTACGTATTTGGTGGTGAATCGCAAGCGAAACGTCAAAGCCTCGGCGACGTGTTGCGGTTGAAGCACGCTGGCGCCTGGGAGCTGGTGGCATCGATGCCGACGCCCCGCAACTTCGCCCGCGCCGTAATACTCGATGATGCAGTCTACGTCGTCGGAGGCAGCCCAACTCCAGAAGCAAGCCACGCCTCCATTGGAAGCGCGATCGTAGAGCGATATCACGTTTCCTGCGCTTCGAGGCCGGATGTCGAATGACCGCAATGCGGAAGATCAGGCGGCTCGCGGCCAATCGTCAACGGTCCCAAATCGACCCTGTGCGGACGGCCGGATTTCTCGAAAGCGGCTGCTCGCTCGAGTCAATGCCGACGTTCAACGGTCAGTGCAGCGGTACTGTCGCGCGCATCGCAACCGCGATCATCCACCCCGGCCCTGTGCCCGAACGTTTCGTCTCCGCTGTCTGCCAGGAGGGGGAGCTCACGCGTCCGCTTGCCCTCAGCTCTCTCCGCCTTCCGGCTGCACCTGCTTCCCGGAGCGCAGCAGAAGCGGCTGGACGAGCGTGCGGATCTGTTCCCGGGCATCCGTCAATGTCCCGACAACATGCGTCCTGGCGCCACCGCCGATCCGCTCTTTCGCCTTGTTCAGGTCGCCGGTTGCCTCCCACAATCCCACGACCAGGTTCATTTCCGGAAATCGACGACGAAGTCGCGTACACAAGTGACGAGCGTGCGCCACGGGCGCGGGGGGCGTGGCCGAAATGCATACCAATGCGGCTTTGCGCTGCCCGACGAGGTCAACCACCTCGCTGGCCGTGGCCGCGGACGACACGGTCTCCACGAGGCAGCCGCGAGGCTCGACGACTTGCGCAAGCATCATTGCGGCAATTTCGTCCGCCTCGTCGTGAGCGGGCAGGCAGACGATGCAGGGTGCTGGCAATCCGGTCCCTTCGGCAGCACTGGAAGCTCCGTCTGCGTCCTTCCCGCCGTCACCGCCCTCTTTCTCCTGCAGTTCCTGCTGACGCTCACCCCGTTCCTGAATCATTTGCTTCAAGCTCTGCAAGATGAACTTGTGCCGGCCCTCCGCGAGTTCGCCCCGATGCCAGTGACTTTCGGCCGAAGCCAGCGCCGGGATCAGCACCGTGTCGTAGACCTCGACGAGCGGCGTGTGCTCGAGCAACTCGTCGAGCAGTTCGGTCGCCTCCTCCTGATCTCCCGCCAGGAGCCGCTGATAGACCCGCTTCTTCGGCTCGAACACCGGCTGGTCGCCCAGCAAAGTGTCCAGGAAGGCCAGTTGGGGAACGTGCTTGCCGATCACCAACAGGCAGACGGTCAACGGCGTCGCGAGCAGCAGCCCTACCACTCCCCACAACCAGGTCCAGAAGACCGCCGCCAGCAGCACCGCCACAGCCGATACGCCCGTGTTCTTGCCATAGAGCCAGGGCTCCAGGACGTTGTTGCTGATGAGTTCCACCACCACAAACAACCCAATCGTGAGGCTCGGCGCCATCCAGTCACCCGAAACGGCCATCGACAGACCAATCGGCATTGCAGCGGCAATCCACGGGCCGATATAGGGTATGAACCTCAAGGTCGTGGCCAGGATTCCCCACAGAATGGCGTTGGGTATGCCGATGAAGTAGAGCCCGATGCCCACCGCGGCACCGAATAGCGCATTGATAAGGAACTCTGTCGCGAGGTAGTGACTGACCCGTGTACCGGCATCTTCGAGCATCTGCGTGGTCACGGTCACATCACCCCGTCCGACCAAGCGGATGAACCTATCGCGCAGATCGTCACGACGGACCAGGAAGAAGACGACAAGGACAAAAACCACGCCGGCGGAGCCCAACACCTCCAGCACGGTGCCGAACATTCCGCCAAAGACCTGAAGCGGGCTTGCCGGCGATGAGATCACCCGAACCGAGTACGGCCATTCGCTGGTTCCCTGTGGCGCCTGGGCCGGCCCCACCTGCGGCAGGTTCTCGCTCATTCCCTGCGCTGTTCTTGTTGCCTTGCTCAGCGCGTCGCTGACACGTGCATTCGCCGAGTGCAGCTTCGCTTTCAGGTTGTTCTCGTACTCCGGCAGCTTGGGGGCCAGGTCGGTCATTTGAACGACCGCCGTCCATGTTGCCGCGCCCAGCACCGTGAAACCCACGACGACCGTTACCAGCACCGCCGGAATCCGGCCGAGCCTGAGCCGCTCGAGCCAGTCGCACACCGGGCTCAACAGGAAGCTCAACAGCACGGCCAGTGCCATGGGCGCCAGCACGCCCTTGGCGAGGTAAAGCGCCGCAACGACCACGGCGATCGACGCCAGCATCCAGGCTGATTTCGCAAATTGGTCGGACGTTGCCATGTGATCAAATCAAATCGCGTTGCTGGGTTGTCCCTCTTGCAACCATCGAAACCATGCCGCCCGTCTTCCTTGAGCGATCACCCGACGCTAGTCGAGCAACTTCTGAACCTGCATGGCGACGCCGGAAGTTGTCGTCCCCCGCACGAAAACCGTATGGCGCGCCAGGGTGGTGCAGTCCAACGATACGGTATATGCGCCATGTGCGACCTTGTGCTCCGTCGCGCAGGGGATAGCCGCATCGTTGCATGACCAATTCTGCGCGTCGGAAATGGCGCAACCGTTCAAGGTAACAATGGCCGGCGCGCGATCAGGCTCGACGAAATGCATCGTCATGACCGCGGTTTCGCTTTGTTTGTTGAGGCGAACGTAGTTTATGCCGACGAAGCTTTCGGGCTCGGCACATGCACCCGCGTCGGTATACCCTGCGGGCGATTTGCAGGTGTACGCCTTGATGCGAACCTCGAACTCGGGACCAGGCGTGCACCCGAGTATCGCCACGTATTTGAAGGAGGGAAGCATCAAGCGGTTGACCAAACTCAAGTTCAGGTATCTTCTATTTATTAAGCTGGAAGAGGATCCAAAGTTGCCGATTGGAGAATTTCATGTGATTTCCACCAAACTCAACCAGGATATAACAAATCTCTACCATTCATAACTCCGACAATTTCGCCATGAAAATATTTCTCGACACCGCGAATGTGAATGAAATCAAAGAAGCCGCCAGCATGGGGCTTCTCGACGGTATAACTACCAATCCGAGCCTCGTGGCCAAAGAAGGACGCG
>Ga0209048_10006101_pt1 | contig 11317 bp, 7 predicted proteins | sample FrelakmetCRP12CR_FD_187146 | JGI IMG/M metagenome (GOLD analysis project Ga0209048, IMG submission 187146) | Freshwater lake sediment microbial communities from the University of Notre Dame, USA, for methane emissions studies - CRP12 CR (SPAdes)... | ecosystem: Environmental > Aquatic >... | reverse complement strand
TATTGAGAAAGTCTATGCCGGTTGCCGTTGCGCCGTGGTTGAGATGAAGGACCGCACGATCCCCCCTGGCGAATCGAAGAACCTCACCGTGAAACTTGACCTCACAGGAAGGGGCGGCGAGCAGCGGAAGGCCGCCCCTCGGGCTCCGCGCCGCAAAGGACACGAAGCCCCAGCCGAGGAGCGCCGAGAGGGCCGCCCACGGCACGAGGCGCCTCGCGCCCCGCGCACGCTGCAGCTCGCGGTGGACGTGCACCCAGGGAAGCTGCTTCCCGCCGCCGGCCACGATCAGAAGCGCACGCCGAAGACGGCCAGCATCGAGAAGACGAGGACGACGAGCGCCTCTCCGGAGATGAAGCCGCTCGCCAGGGGCATGTTGTAGGTAGCCTCGGTCTCGGGGCTGAACCGCGCCCAGACGGCCTGCACGATGCCCCCGATCACCATCGGGATCACCGCGTAGCCGGGGATGAGCATGCCCAGGCCCACGGCGGTGGGAGAAGGCAGGAAGCGGTGCCAGCGGGGCTCGAGCACGGTGATGACGACGCCGAGGACCAGGGCGACGACGAGCGCCGTCATCGAGCCCTCCGGCAGGAAGGCGAAGCCCTTGGAGAGGAGCTCGGCGAAGCCCGCCCATTTCACGCTGATGGGAGAGGTGAGGCCGCCTTCCCCGAAGCCGTACTTCTCCCGGAGCGCCGGGTACACGACGGCCACGGCCGCAGCCCCGACCGGCACGCCGAGGAGCTGCAGCATGGTCAGGTGGCGGTTGTTCGAGCCGATGATCTTCCCGGCGCGGTAGCACTGCATCAGGTGCTCGCCTTGCCCGGCCACGGTGCCACTCATTCCCGAGCCGATCATGTTCACCGACAGGTGCCCGGGGGAGAGCGCGGCGAAGACCGCCTGCATCAGGTTCGCGAGCGCGCTGATGGGCGCCCAGTTGGTCTCGCCGAGCACCCGGATCCCGACGAGCATCAGGGGGAAGGAGAGGAGCAGGGAAACGACGGAGAGCCAGATGGGAAAGCCGAGCGAGAGCTTCTGGACGACGGCGAGCGCCACCGAGGAGGCGACGGCCCCGGCGATGACCCAGCGCATGGGAAACTCGGTCGACTCCGCATCCTTCGAGGACAGGTTGTGGAAGGTGCGGGCGATGACGCGCCACTTCAGGAAGAGCGCGGTGACCCCCCCGGCGACCATGAGGCCGGTGGCGGGCCACATGACCCACTTCAGGACGTCGTTGAAGGTCACCGCGCGAACCCAGCCCCGCGCGAAGAGGGGCTCGGGAGCGATCACCCAGGCGAGGACCATCCCCAGGAGCATCGAGAGGGTGACCCGCAGTCCCACTAGGAGCCCCGCGCCCAGGGAGAGGACGCTGAGCTCGGTGCCGACCCTGAGCTGGTGACCCTGACGGCCCCAGGCCCAGGCCTCCGGGAAGAGCTTCCAGGGGCCGTCGCGCAACAGGGCGACGAGGGCCGACAGGCCCATTCCGCCGGCGAGGGCCTTGAGCCGCTCCGCCGCCTCCTTGCGCCCCTGATAGAGGACGACGAGCGTCTCCCCGGCGGCGGTGCCGTCGGCGAAGGTGAGGTTCTCCTCGTCGATGTAGTGGCGCCGGAGGGGAACCGCGAGGAACGCGCCCACCAGCCCGCCGAAGGTGAGCCAGAGGAAGATCTGCCACGCGGAAAGGTGGAGCGAGAAGCCCAGCCCCGGCCGGTCGTTCAGCATGTCGATGGCCGCGAGGACGATGACCATGAACCCCGTCTGGCCGGCCGCGGTGCCCGCCGTCTGGGCCATGTTCGTCTCGAAGCGGTTGGAGGCGACTCCGGTGACGACCGCGACGATGCCCAGGATGATGTAGCCGAAGAACGCGCTCACCACCGAGATGTTCGGCCCGTACCCGATCTTCAAGACGACGTAGGGGAACGACGCGCCCATGATGAGCGCCACGAGGATCGCGGTCGCGATGGCGCGGACCGTGAACTCGCGCGGAGGAGACGAGACGGCGGCGATCGAGGACGCGCTCGGCGGGTTGAGGCTGGCCATGGGGCCGACATTAGAACCCGATCCGCGGGCGCCGCGCCATCGCCGGCCGAGGGCGCCCTCGATCTCCCGATCGCGGCCCCTAGAACTCGAGGACGATCTTCCCGAACGATTCGTTCTTCTCCATCTGCTCGTGCGCCTCGCGCACGCGGGAGGCGGGCACCGCCCGGTCGAGCACGGGCTTCACCTTCCCGGCGGCGACGAGCGGAAGGACGTCGCGCGCGAAGGCCTGGGTCGCCTGGATCTTCTCGAACAGAGGGCGCGGGCGGAGCACGGTGCCCCTCACCTCGCCGCGGGCGCGCATGAGCGCCCCCAGGTCGAAGCTCGCCTTCGGTCCTCCCATGGTCCCGATGACGACCAGGCGCCCGAGCTGGGAGAGCGACGCCAGGTTCTCGGCGGCGTAGGGCGCACCCACGAAGTCCAGGATCACCGGCACGCCCCTCTTCGCGGTGATCCGCTTCACCTCGTCCGCGAACTTCGGGTCGTCCTTCCCCACCAGGATTCCGTGGTCGAGCCCGAGCGCTCTCGCCTTCTCGAGCTTGTCGGCCGTCCGGCTCGTGCCGATGACCGTCCCCCCCATGGCCTTCGCGATCTGGAGCGCGGCGGTGGCGACGCCCGATCCGGCTGCGTGGACGAGCACCGTCCACCCGCTCCTCATCCCTCCCTGTGTCACCAGGGCGTCGTGGGCGGTGATGCCCGCCTCGGGCAGGGTGGCTGCCTCGGTGAACGACAGCCCGTCGGGGATCCGCAAGAGCATGTAGGGATCGGCGATGGCGAACTCCGCCTGTGCCTCCCCGGCCGCGATGGCCATCACCCGGTCGCCGGGCTTCCACCCGCTCACCCCAAGGCCGACCCCGGAAACCTCCCCGGCGAACTCGAGGCCCGGCACGTCCTCGCGGTAGCCCGGCGGCGGCGGGTAGAGACCGCGCCGCTGAAGGAGGTCGGCGCGGTTCAGCGCGGCCGCCCGGACCCGCACCAGGACCTCGCCGCGCTGCGGGACCGGATCTGGAAGGTCCCGGACCTCCGCCACCTCGGGACCGCCCTTGCCGCCGAAGACAACCGCCTTCATGACACTCTCCTCACGCCTGGCGCGCCGAAGTGACCGCTCGGAGCTCCGAAAGGCGCCTCGAATGCCCCGCCCTCCGGATCTCGCGCCACCGCGGCGTGGCCGGGGGCGACGCGACCGAGAGGATATCCTCCCGCGCGCGGGGCCGCGACCCGCTCCTCCTCCAGCACGCACGCGACGCCGGGGCGGAGAGCGCCGACCGCTCCGGCCGGCTGGCAGGAGACGGCGAGGCAGTAGCCGTTGAAGGTGCCCTCCCACCACATGCGCAGCTCCGCCGGCGCCTCCGCGGCCCGCGCGCCCTCGGCGAGCAGGGCGTCCCGGAAGGCCCGGAAGGGCGTGGTGTCGCTCGTCGGGTCGGCGCCGCGGGGGACGAGGTGCCCGTAGCGAAGGCGAAGCTCGTCAAGCGAGAAGAGCAGGATCCGCGCGTCCATGCAGGGATGCTAGCGCGTAGCCCGCAAAGGGGCCGCACCCGAAATAGGAGGCACCCAGAGCGCCTGATATCATTCCGGCCGAGACCGATGCGGAAGATCCTGATCGTCGACGACAGCCGCGCCGTGCGGCAGAGCTTCGAGGCGAGCCTCGAGCCCTACGGGTTCGAGGTGGATCAGGCCGAGAACGGCGCCGTCGCGCTCGCGAAGCTGCGCCGCCTACCCTTCGACCTCGTCTTCCTCGACCTCAACATGCCGGTGCTCGACGGCCCCGGCATGCTGCGCATCATCCGGCACTCCGGCATCCCGGTGAAGGTCATCCTCGTCACCTCCGGGGCGCCCACCGCGACCGTGACCTCCACGGTGAAGATGGGGGCCGGCGCCTACATCCAGAAGCCGTTCACCGCCGAGCAGGTGCGCGAGTCGGTCGCGAAGGCCCTGGAGCTCGACCTTTCCGGCTTCAAGGTGGAGCGGCCGAGGGTGCTCGTCCAGCATCCGGATCCTGCGCAGCAGGAGCGGGTTCGGAAGCTGTTCCCCGAGCATGTCTCGGTCGAGGGCGACACCGCGCTCGCCCGCTGCCTCGAGATGGCCGAGGGGTCCCGCTTCCGGCTCGTGCTGCTCGACCACAGGGTGCTCGAGGGCGAGGTGGAGACCGCCGCGGACCTCGTGCGTGCGCGCCTTCCGGAAGCTGCGATCCTCGAGCTTCGCCCGGGTGCGGCGTTGGCGGATCGCTTCTCGGCCCACGGTGAGCTCGACGGCACCGTCCCGGCGGAGATGGGCGAGGAAGACGCGGAGTTCCTCTACGCGAGCTACCTGCGGCCTCTGGTCTTCCCGGAGCCCACCGGGGTTCGGGTCGCCGGGTTCCGCGGCGAGCCCACGGAGGCCCGGGGGTACTTCGCGCAGCTTCGCCGAAGCCTGGAGGGGGCGAGCTCGGACTGGGTGCGGGAGACCGGGGAGGTGGTGGTCGACCTCCAGCGCGTGCCGGAGGATTCGGAGGAGACCGCGAAGCTGGTCGGGGACGTCCAGGCGCACTTTGCCGAGAAGGGGATCGCGGCGACCTTCACAGTGTCGCCTGCGATGCGGAACGCGCTCGCGGCCCGCGCCGAGCTGGCGAACGCCGTCATCCAGGGGCGGCCCCAGACGTAGGTCCCGGAAAGGGAGGGCGCGGGACCGCCCCGCGTCCCTCGCCGCTCCCGCTTCGCCGACCCTAGACGAGCGCCACCGTGGTCGGGCCCAGGATGGCCTGGGCGACCTGGCTCTCGCGCTTCTCGTGGTCGCCGAGGATGTGGGCGAGCATGGCCGCCTGGGCGGCGAGCCCGGCGTGCTCGCCCTTCCCCTTCCTCGCCTGGTCCAGGATCTCCCGGACGTTCGCGAGGATGCTCTCGTGCTCGGCGAGGATCTCGGCGAACGCCTGCCGCTCCGCCGGAGCCCGGGTCCCGAGGATGGCGAAGAGCCCCTGCGGGTGCTCCTCGTGGGCGAAGTGCTCTACCAGGGTCGAGTTCAGGTCCTCGAGGGCAGCGGTCAGGGCCGACATGTCCCTCGACTGCTTGATCCGCCGGCTGATGTCGTGGAGCCTCTCGTGGTCCTCGTCGATGATCCGCTGCGCGCGCTTCACGGTATCGGACGGCTGGAACTGCGAGGCCTCGGTGCTCCCCTGGAGCGCGAGGGTCGAGGCCTGGCCGGCCGAGAGCACCTCGTTCACGCGGTCGAAGTAGCCCGTTCCCACCTCCGCCTGGTGGCGGGTGGCCGTGTAGCCCCTCGACTCGGCGCCGAACTCGGCGACCTGCAGCTCGGTGTAGGCCTGCATTCCGCGCAGCCTGTACTCGGACGCCAGCTGGAACATGGAGTAGTTGAGCGCGTGGAACCCGGCCAGGGTGACGAACTGGAACTTGTAGCCCATGGCGCCGAGCTCCCGCTGGAACTTGGCGATGGTGGCGTCGTCCAGGTTCTTCTTCCAGTTGAACGAGGGCGAGCAGTTGTAGGCGAGCATCTTGCCCGGGAACTCGGTGCGGATGCCCTCGGCGAACTCCTTCGCCTCCTCGAGGTCGGGAGTCGACGTCTCGCACCAGATCAGATCGGCGTAGGGCGCGTAGGCAAGCCCCCGCGCGACGGCGGTCTTCACTCCCGACCTCAGGTGGTGGAAGCCCTCGGGCGTGCGCCCCTTCGACCTCTCGATGAAGGGCGCGTCGTAGGGATCGACGTCCGACATGATGAGCTTCGCCGAGTCGGCGTCGGTGCGGGCGACGAGGATGGTGGGGACGCCCATCACGTCGGCAGCCAGCCGGGCCGCGTTCAGCGTACGGACGAACTGGCTCGTGGGAACGAGCACCTTGCCGCCCAGGTGGCCGCACTTCTTCTCGGACGCCACCTGATCCTCGAAGTGCACCGCCGCCGCGCCGGCCTCGATCATCGCCTTCATGAGCTCGAACGCGTTCAGCGGGCCCCCGAAGCCCGCCTCGGCGTCGGCGACGATGGGCGCGAACCAGTAGGTTCCCGTCTTGTCTTCCGCCCTGGCGATCTGGTCGGCGCGCTGGAAGGCGCGGTTGATCCGGCGGACGACCGCCGGCACCGAGTCGGCCGGGTAGAGGCTCTGGTCGGGGTAGGTCTGGCCGGCGGTGTTCGCGTCCGCGGCGACTTGCCAGCCGGAGAGGTAGATGGCCTCGAGGCCGGCTTTCACCATTTGAGTCGCCTGCTGGCCGGAGAGCGCGCCGAGCGCGTGAACGTAAGGGCGCGAGTGCAGGAGCTCCCAGAGGCGTTCGGCGCCCAGCCTCGCGAGCGTGTGCTCGATTCGCACCGTCCCGCGGAGCTTCTCCACCTCCGACGCCTGGTAGCTCCGCTCGATGCCCTCCCAGCGGCGCGGGTCGGAATGCTCGGGCCACGGGGCCGGCGCACGGGTCGGCACGAGCGCCTCGACGGTGCGCGCCGCCGCCGGAGCGCCCTCGTCCAGCATGGCGTAGGCGGGGACGGTGAGGAACTCGTCGAAGAGCTCGGAGGTGGAGCCCTTCAGGTAGAGGTCGCGAGCCTCGGGGAACCTGCCGCTCGCGAAGCGCTCCTCTCCCACCTCCCTTCGCACCCGCGCCATCTCCTCGTCCACGAGCCCGACGAACAGCTCGCGGGTGACCTTCTTGCCGCTGTCGAGGCTCATGCCGTGCCGCAGCCACTGCCAGACCTGGGCGCGGGAGATCTCCGCCGTGGCCGCGTCCTCCATCAGGTTGTAGATGGGCACGCAGCCGACCCCGCGCAGCCAGGACTCGAGGTACTGAACCCCCACGCGGATGTTGTGGCGGAGGCCCGCCTCGGTGCGGGTGCCCTCGGCGGGCTTCAGGAGGTCGGCCTCGGTGACCTGGACGTCCTCCCGCTTCCGCGCGATCTGGTTCGGCGCCTTCATGTGCTCGTCGAAGATGGCCTTCGCGACGGGGACGAGGCCCGGGTGGGCGACCCAGGTCCCGTCGTGACCATCGGTGACCTCGCGCAGCTTGTCGGCCCGCACCTTGGCGAGCGCGGCCTCGCTGGCGGCGGGGTCGTCCTTGATCGGAATCTGGGCTGCCATGCCACCCATGGCGTGGACGTTGCGGCGATGGCACGTCTGGATGAGCAGCTGCACGTAGGCCCGGAGGAAGCCCTTGTCCATCGTCACCTGGCTCCGGTCGGGCAGGACGACGTTTGGGTCATTCCGGAACTTCTTGATGAAGCTGAAGATGTAGTCCCAGCGGCCGCAGTTGAGGCCGGCCGAGTGCTCCCGGAGCTCCCAGAGGATCTCGTTCATCTGGAAGGCGGCCGAGATGGTCTCGACGAGGACGGTGGCCCGGATGGACCCGCGAGGAACTCCCACCTTCGCCTGGGCGTGGAGGAAGACGTCGTTCCACCAGCGGGCCTCCTCGTGGTGCTCGAGCTTGGGGAGGTAGAGGTAGGGGCCCGTGCCGCGGGAGAGAAGCTCCTTCGCGTTGTGGAAGAACCAGAGCCCGAAATCGAAGAGAGCGCCGGGAACGGGCCTGCCGTCGACGAGGAAGTGCCGCTCGACGAGGTGCAGGCCTCGCGGGCGGATCATGAGCACGGCGGTCTTCTCGTTCAGCCGGTACGCCTTTCCGCTCTCGGGCGCGACGTGGGCGATGACGCGGCGGATGGCGTCGCGAACGTTCTGCTGCCCCTGCAGCAAGTTGTCCCGGGTGGGCGAGTTCGAGTCCTCGAAGTCGGCCATGAACACGCTGGCGCCGGAATTGAGGGCATTGATGATCATCTTGCGGTCGACCGGACCGGTGATCTCCACCCGCCGGTCCCGCAGGTCCTCCGGGACGGGGGCGACCGTCCACTCGGCCGCGCGAAGGTGGGCGGTCTCGGGGAGGAAGCGGGGGCGTTCACCGGCGTCGAACCGCGCCTGAAGCTCGCGCCTCCGCTCGAGAAGCTTCTCGAGGCGCCACCGGAAGCGGCGGGTCAGGTCGGCGACGAAGGCGCGCGCATCGGGCGTGAGCACGTCGTCGTACTGGGGAGTGGAGGGCGCGGACTCCGGTCTCGTGGCGGGCATGGGCGCGGGTGGTGCTCCTTTCGGTGACGCACCATGTCTTGATGGGGGTCAACTGGCAATAAGTATGTGATTTCAAATGGTTAAACTGTAACAACTGGTCGACGGATTCGCCGAAAATTGGTAAATCTTGAAAATATCCATGTAAATGCAATACCATCGACGCACCCCAAAGGGGAGTCGGATGGCCACGCGCGAGTCGTCGCTGCTCGGCGCCAAGGTGAGGGCGCTGCGGCGGCAGAGAAACATGAGCCAGGTGCAGCTCGCCGAGCGGCTCGCGATCTCGCCGAGCTACCTGAACCTCATCGAGCACAACCGGCGGGCCATGCCGGCGCCCCTGCTCATCAAGATCGCCGAGATCTTCGACCTCGATCTCAAGGCCCTCTCCACCGAGCACGACGCGCGCACCGTCGCCGACCTGATGGAGGTCTTCGGCGACGCCATCTTCGAGCAGGACGACGTGACCACCGCCGAGGTCCGCGACCTCGCGGCCCACGCGCCCACGGCTGCGCGCGGAGTGCTGAAGCTCTACCACGCCTTCCGCGAGGCCCGGGAGGCCGCCGACAACCTGGCCATGAAGCTGTCGGGGCGCGGGGACCTGACCGGCGTCGACGGGTCGCGGCTGCCGACCGAGGAGGTGTCGGACCTGGTCCAGCGCCACATGAACCACTTCCCGGAGCTGGAGGAGGGGGCGGAGGCGCTCTGGCGCGAGGCCCGGCTCGGCGGCGACGACATGCAGCAGCGACTCGTGCACCACCTGGAACGCGTGCACGGCATCCAGGTCCAGGTGCAGCGCCCCGCCGACATGGGGGACGCCGTGCGCCGCTTCGACCCGGAGAAGCGCATCCTCCACCTCTCCGAGGTCCTGCGCCGCGGCTCCCGCAACTTCCAGCTCGCCTACCAGATCGGGCTCGAGACGCAGGCGGCGGCGCTGGAGCGCTACGCCAGCGATCCCCAGCTCACGAGTGACTCCGCCCGCGCGCTCGCCCGCGTCGTGCTCGCCAACTACTTCGCCTCCGCGGTGCTCATGCCCTACGGGCCGTTCCTCGAGGCCGCGCGCCAGGAGCGCTACGACATCGACCTGCTCGGCCACCGCTTCCGGACGAGCTTCGAGCAGACCTGTCACCGGCTCACCGCGCTCCGGCGCCCTGGGGCGGAAGGCGTGCCCTTCCATTTCGTCCGGGTCGACGTCGCCGGCAACATCTCCAAGCGCTTCTCCGCCTCCGGGCTTCGCTTCGCCCGCTTCAGCGGCGCCTGCCCGCGCTGGACGCTCTTCCAGTCCTTCTTCACGCCCGGGATGATGCGAACGCAGCTCTCGCAGATGCCGGACGGCACGAGCTACTTCTGGATCGCCCGAACCGTCCAGAAGGAGGGCGGGGGCTACCATTCGCCGCGCACGCTGCTCGCCATCGCCATCGGCTGCGAGGTGAGCCACGCACGGAAGCTCGTCTACGCGGACGGGGTCGACCTCGACTCGCGCGAGGCGGTGGTCCCCGTCGGGCTCACTTGCCGGCTGTGCGAGCGCACCGACTGCGAGCAGCGCGCGTTCCCGCCCATCCAGCACCCCCTCAAGGTCCAGGAGAACGTGCGCGGGGTGTCCTTCTTCGCGCCGGTCGGGGAGCGCTGAGCCATCACCGATGGGCGGCGTCGTCCGGCTCGGTGAGCAGCGGCGCGCAGAGGAGAAGGCCCGCCATGAACGACCACCCGGCCGCGTAGGGCCAAGCGGGAGCGAGCTTCATCACCGCGTCCTCCGGCGTCAGGGTCCAGGAGTGCATGAGGCCGGCGGCGGAGAGAAGGGCCCCGAGCCCGCACCAGGCGGCGGCCCGGGAGAAGCGCCGCTCGACGATCATGACGGTCGCGGCCGAGAGGATCATGGCGGTGAAGATGAAGCCCTGGTCGAGCGCGAAGCCGCCGGCGATCCACACGTCCGACCTCCGGAAGGCGTCGACGAGTGCCTCGGAGAACGGCGGCCCCCCGGGCGCGCCCACGCCGGCGGCACGCAGGCCGGCCTTGGCCATCATCACCCCCCAGGCCGCGATGGCGGGCAACAGCCCCATCACCACGGCCGGTGCGTGCTCGCGAGGAGTGGCCTGGAACGCCTGGGCGCTGATGACGACGCCGATCCAGACCACGATCGCCAGGCCCGCGTCGACGGGCACTGCCCAGGCGATGAATCCCAGCGTGCCGGTGAGCGCCACCCCGACGACGAACGCCCCGTTCAGGATCGAGTAGCCGGCGCGGGCGCCGAGGGCCTTCCAGCCCGGGTGGCCGATGTAGATGGTCGTCGGGAAGCAGGATCCGAGCGCCGCTGCGGCGATGGTGCCGATGCCGTTCACCGCGAGCGACGGGAGCGTCGGGTAGGCGTCTCCGGCAGCCTCGGCCGACTCGATGTTCTGCAGCGATCCGACCAGGTTGAAGAGCCCCATGGGGAGGATCACGGACAGGTAGCTCGTGAGGTAGCCGCCTCGCAGCGCCTCCCACAGCGCGCCCAGGACGGGGACGGGCGGCGACCAGGAGACGGCCCCGGCCGGGCGCAGCCCGACCGGCGCGATCCCCGTCACCCAGGCGAGGAGCGTCCCGAGGCCCACCGCGACCAGGCCGCCGGGGAGGCGGCCGCGGAACCGCACCCGGCCGAAGTAGCAGAGCAGGACGACGCCGAGCGTCGCGAACCCGACCACCGGCCGCGCGAAGGCCCGGAAGAGGAACCCGAGGGAGATGAACCCCAGCGCGATGCCGGCGAGCGTCGAGAGCAGAGCGGCCCGGGGAGTGGAGCGCCGGACCCGCCCGGCCACGAAGGCCCCGAGGAGCTCGATGAGGCCCGAGCCCAGGCAAGCGACGAGGCCGGCCTGCCACGCCACCCGGACCGGGTCCGCCGCGCCCGCCGCCTGCGCCGCCAGCTTGGCGGGCAGCATGACCAGGAAGACGTAGGCGAAGAGCGACACGGTGTTGATGCCGAACGGCAGCGCGGTGACGTCGCGCCTCCCCGTTCGCTCCGCGAGCCGCTTCGCCTGCCAGGCGTAGAAGAGGTTTCCGAACAGCACCGACACCGCGGTGCCCGGCAGGATGACCCCCCGGACCAGCTCGGCCGGGAAGCCGAGCACGTGCCGGCAGAGCGCGTCGATGACGAGGAGCTGGACCAGGTTGTCGAGGGCGAGGCCGAAGAATCCGTCGACGTCTCCGCGCACGAACCAGCGCAAGGTTGCACCTCCATCGGGCCGCGGGCCCGGGGACGGGCTGCATGCTAGACGAAGGGGAGCGGCGCGTCCCCGGCCCGTG
>Ga0209048_10006100_pt1 | contig 11317 bp, 16 predicted proteins | sample FrelakmetCRP12CR_FD_187146 | JGI IMG/M metagenome (GOLD analysis project Ga0209048, IMG submission 187146) | Freshwater lake sediment microbial communities from the University of Notre Dame, USA, for methane emissions studies - CRP12 CR (SPAdes)... | ecosystem: Environmental > Aquatic >... | reverse complement strand
ATTTCATTTCTTCTTCACTTACATAGGATTCTGTCATTGCACGAATTCTATTCACACAAGTTTCCCCTGTGATTGTGATTGTTGTTAAGGATTCCATTATTTTTCCTTCCTGAAATATTCATATTGATATAACATTCCTTTTAAAAAACATATAATCATTAGAACTATGAAGGCAATCCAAATATTATATAAAACAATTATTCCACAAATGATTTGCATTCCTAATAAAATCCCATAAAAAAATTCTGAATTCATTTTCTTAACCCCTTAACAAATTGATCAATCTGAAAGCAGCAATCCCTGCAAATCTTTCCCTTCTTGATTTTTCTGTCAAATAGATTCAATGTTTTCAATTCACCATATTCCAAAAAATATATTCTATCAATAGCAATTATCTCCTTTTTACAAAGATCACAAAAGTTTTTCTTTTGATCTTGCTTTTCAAAACTCATAAGATTATTGGATTCCATTTTAAATATCAGTTATGTCTTTGATTACTCTTTCTCGCAGATCACTCGCAACAGTATGATCATAAGATGTTAAGGTACCAACAGATGAATGGCCTGTCAGTTTCGCAATCTGGGAATAATCATATCCTTTCTTGAAAAGTTCTGTTATAAAATAATGCCTGAAATTGTGGAAGGAAACTTTGTGAGTGATCCCTGCTTTCTTTACATAGGAAACAATGGCGTTCTGGATCTGCCTATATCCAACCTTCCTGAAAAGGAAATCATCAAGCTTTAATTTTTCTGTGGATATGAACCATTTCAAAAGTTGAATCAATTGATCATCAAGCAAAGCTTCCTTGTAGATCTTCTGTCTTCTTTTCAGAACTTTTGTCATCATGATCTTTCTATCAAAATCCAGATCCTTAACTTGAACATCATAATATTCACCAAGTCTTCTGCCTGTCTTTCTTGCAACAGAAAACAAAACATAATAGAAAGGATTATCAATTGCAGCTTCAAGAATCTTATTCATTTCTTCTTTGGTGCAGGGAACAGGGAATGTTTTTGTCATTGGCCTATGTTTTTTATATTCATTTAAAAATAATAAATACTTATTCCTTTTAAATCTTTATGTTTTATATGAACTCTTATGCTTTGCTAATCATTAGAAAGGTTATGATTTAACATATAATATCTATTATATGTTAATGTTTTTAAATTCAGGATCCTTAATTAATCAGCAGGTGAAATAAAAAAATGTGCATACAGGAAATGACTTTGAATATTGGATCTGATTCCAGAAAGAAAATAAAAATTTATTGCAGCAAATCTTATTGCACTAATTATATAGAGATAAAAGACGAAGGAAAGTTTCTTGACAAATGGTTTTGTTCCTTGCATGAAAAGAAAAAGGATCCTGAATCAACTAATAATATATAGGATAGAAAAGATATATTTGAAAGATGTTTTTATTCTTCTCTTTGGAAATTTTTCCCTTCTAAAATGTTGTTACACAATAGGAGTAGTTAAATCCTTACTCCATCCCCTATCCCTTATGCTAAACAGATTTAATTTTTGGATTTTCAATAATGGTTTCATCCTTTTCATTATACCCTTCTTCTGCTTCCATGCCATAATGGACTAAAGCGTCACCAATAACACCTTGTGCAATATAGATTCCTGTCAATTGTTCCATTCTTTTTGCAAGTTCTGTTTGTTTGATTCCATATTCTTTCACTAATAAGAACCATGCAGCGTCACGCTGCATTAAGAACTTATTTCTTTTCTTTGATTCTCTCTTGACAAGTGCTTCTTGCTTTGCAGCTTTATATTTCTCTTTATCTATCGTATAGAAATTATAAAATCTTCCATTGAAGTCGTATCCTGCTGCTTTATAATTCAGATCACGCTTTCCCTTCAAATATAAATTCTTTTTCTGACGCTTTGAATAAAAATTAAAATATCCTCGTATGAATTTCCCTGTTTCATCTGCACAATAATAAACATCAATAAGAAATATTGATCTTGTCATTGCAATTCCCTTCGGAAGATCAAAGAATTCTGGGATCGTCAATAAGTTCAGCATATTGTATTGGCCACACTCTCGGAAGTAATCAAGAACATCCTGCGTTGAAGTCTGTGCAGATTTTCTTCCTTCAAGATCTGCACCTGCTTCATCAAAACATAATGGTGAATAAGGATGATTCTTTCCCAATTGATTTCCCTTCTCAATAAGTTTTCTTCCTTCAAAGACAAAGTTATCTTCAAGGGAAAATGGAACTTTGATTCCATATATTTCTTCCATCATATACGCCCAATAACAAGCAATCTGCATTTCAATCATTGATTTCCCAACCCTGACTTCACCTTGCCCTGTGATTATGATTGTGAAATCCCAATCATCTTTTATATTTTTCAACAGGACATCTATCTGCAATTTCAATCTATCATCCATATAGAATCCATCTGTCTTCTTAAACCAACGCTGACATACACGCACCATTATTGATTTCTCCTTCTTTCCCAATAGCTACTTCTAACTATTTTTCTTTCAATAGGTTTCTTTTTCATAATCTTCTTCTCCCTTTTTTAATCATCATCTTCTTAAAACAGCAAGTTGGTTGTCTTCTCCCTCTCTAAAATAAATACCATGAATCTTCATCAACAAACAAAGTTTCATATAGAAAGCTTCAAGCTTCATATAATAAGTTCCACGCATTTCAGTTGTTGGTTTTCTTTCTCTCAAATATAAATCCCTATGATTTTCAAGATCTGCAAGCTGTTCATCAACTTCTTCTTTCTCGGTTTTCTTTTTTTCTTTTGGATTTGTTTTTGCTTCTTCAATTTCAGCTTCAAGGATATGAAGTTTCTTTCCAGAAAATCTTGAAAGCTTTGCGTCTGTTTCCATCCTTAAATTTCTTACACTCCAATATGCACCATCAAGATTCCATGTCTTTAAATTATTTATGAATTCAGCTTTCAATTGAAATAATAGAAGAAGTTCTGCTGCGTCAAAATTCCATACTGCCTGAACTGCACCATCATCTGCCATCTTTTTTAGTCACCATTGTAATTTCTTATATATTGGAAAAACAAAAAGTATATAAATTTATTTGTTCTTGATATATCATGTCAATTTTAGATTCAATAAGAGGTGGAATATCAAATCTTCTTGGTGGAAATAAAACTCCAACTCCTGCACCATCACAGCAATATCAATTGGTTCTTCCTGAAACTCCTGAACAGACTATTAATCCACCTTCTTTCATTCAACCTGTTGCACCCTCTCCAACTCCCCTGCCTGTTGTTTCAGGGGGGAGTTTTCAAACTCCAACAGGATCAGGAACAATTTCAAACATTCAACCAAATGTTCCAACTATGACTGTGAATCAACCAACAGTTCAGCAATATCCACAGCAACCTGCACCTGCACCACCTTCTGAAAATCTTCCACCTTCTTATTCACAACTACAGAAACAGCTTGCAGCAGCAAGTGCAGCAGGATATGGAAAAGAATATGGCCTTGCACCAACTCCAACTCCAACATCATTCACGCAGTCAGGAAGGGGAACTGTTTCAGGCATGCAACCACAAGTTCCAATTCCAAAAGTTCTTTCAGAAAAAACAAAGATTGAAGAATATCAAAAGTTTAAAGAAAATCTTCCAAAAGATATTTTATATTTCACTCCTCTTGGTGTTCCTATTGCAGCAGGTGAAACAATTGCAAACACTCCTTCACATATAGAATTCACTTATGATTCAAAAGGCAATGTCATTGGATATAAAGAACAACCCAATTCAATTGAATATGCAAAAAGTCTTGCAACAGCAGGTGGCATTGTTGTTGGTGCAGCTGCATTGGAAAGTGCAGGAATTCAAGCAAAACTATCAAAACAAATTGCAGCAGAAGAAGCTGCAAAATTACAGGCAACTCAACCAATAACATTCAAGACACTTGGAACTGTTGAAAAGATGACAATTACAGAAGATCTTCTGAAAGCACATCCTGAACTTAATCAACCATCAATGAAAACATTCATTGATGTTGGTGAAGCAACACAAGGTGAAAGCAAAAGATTCATAACAAAAATAACAAATCAAATCAATGATCAATCACAATCTTATTTCATATCTTTTGACAAGATCCAGAATGGAAAACTTGTCAATCCTGTCTTGACAAAATCATTTCCTGAATCTGAAAAGATATTCACATCAAATGTCTTTGTTCCTGAAAGACAAAATGCTATTGAAAAGTTATTATTCTCAAATGACAAATTTAATCTTAAAGGAACTTACGCAACAGGAAGTCAGGTTGATATGCTTCAAAAAGAAGCTGATGATTATATTCTTAATGTTATGAAAAAGAGATCTGCAACAATCCAGATTGGTGGTGAAGGATTTGGAAAATTCACACCTGAACAGATTGCAGGGATCCCTGAAACTGCAATTGCTTCAAAGAAAGTCTTTCCAAATAAATTAATCAAATCAGTTTCTGATAGATTGGAAATAATGAAACCTTTCAAGGAAGAATATCCTTTCAATGTTCAAAGAGGGGTTTCAATTGAAGCAGGAAAAATTGAAGCAACTCCATTGATTGAATTTGAAAATGTTCCAAAAGAATTTTCAAAAGGATATAGGCAGCTTCCAGAACCACCTGAAATAAAGATAACAAGACAGACAGAAACAAAAACTTATGCTGAAATAATAAAAAAGGAATTGGATAAATATGCAAGGCCTGAATATGTTGGTGGTGGTGAAGTTGGAATCCCTGAACCTTCTTTATATGAACCAACAAATATATTTTCAAAAGCATATTCTGTTCCAGAAGAAGCTTATGGCTTTCCTTCAAAAATCCCATCAGGACAGGAACTTAAATTAAAAGATGTCTTCAATGTTCCATCTGGAACTTTTGGTGGAGTTTTCAAAACAGAAACACCAACAGCAAATGTTCTTGAAAATCTTCCAAAATTAAAATATAAACCTGAAACAAAAATTGATGTCACATCAGATGTCTTCCAGATTCCTAAAATAAATGTTGATACAAGAGTTGATGTCATAACAGGAATAGACACAGGTCAGGGAACAGGGCAGAAAACAGATCAATCAACAGACCAAATAATAAAACAGATTAATGATATAAGTCAGGGATCTGGGCAAGGACAACCCCAACCTTATCCAGAAGAACCCATATTTGATATTCCAACGATTCCACCTATCCCTTATAATATGGCAGGTGGATTTGAAAATCTGGGAAAAAGAACAAGGACAAGGCCAAAGAAACATAAAGGGAAATATACTGCAAGTTTAGGTGAAGCAATCTTCGGAACTCCAAAAAAGATTTCTGAAAAGGATTTTGAAAAGATGTCACATGAACTTGATATAACAGAATTCACAGGCCTTGAATCAAGGCCTGTCTTTGAAGTTGAACCTGATAAGATAATAAGGCAATTGAACAAAGCAGTTAAAAAAAAGAAGAAAAGATAAATATATAAATAGCAATGTTTTTTAAACAGTTGAAAAAAGATGGCAGATATACAAACACAGCAACCAATGACGCAATCACAAAAGATTGTTGATAATGTTAGGGCATTATCTTTGACAGGTGCAGTTCATTCTTTGACACCACCTTCTGAAAAAATAGATCCTGCATTAAGCATTGCAATTGTCAGGGCATTGGAATCAGATCCTATTCTTCAAGGGAAAGTTGCAGATCTTCTTGGATTCATGTATGAACCTGAATCTGAAACAATTCTAAAATTCAGGGAACCTGTGATGAATAAGCTTGGGATTGGAAACTTCATTGCTGTCTGCAAAGCAATATCAAAAGATTATGAATTCTCAAATATCCATGAAGATGAAATCCCACGAAGGATCCTTCATCTTTTCAAAAAGAATTTTCCTTATTTCACAATCTATCATGAAAAATATGAACTTGACAGGTCAGACTTCAATATAATTGAAACAAGCTTGTTTTCAACAATTGATTCAATACTTCATAAAGCAAAAGGTGGTGGCCATAGGAATGTGATCAGGGGAACTTATAGTGAAGACACTCTTGGGAAGATCATGCGTGGTCAGGATCCAGAAGCTGAAAAAAACAAGACAGGTGGATTCCTTGCAAATTTGAATCCATTCAAAAAAAGATAACAATGACAGAACAAGAATATCAAGATACAAATGTTGTAATGATTGGGATAAAACCTTTCATGAATTATGTCACAGCTGTGAAAATGCAGTTTGATAAGAATGAAAGGATAATCATAATGGCAAGGGGAAAATTCATAAGCAAAGCTTTTAATGTCATTGAAGTCTGCAAAAGAAATTTTCTGAATAATTTGATTATTGAATATGAAAAGATAAATGTTGGTTCAATCCCTTTTATAATAAAGGATTCAAATAAAGAGATCTATGTTTCAGAAATAGAAATAAATCTTATAAAGAAGGAGAAAGAAAATCATGGTAGCAATAGGGAATTTTAATATTGACACAAGTGGATGGCTTGGAACAGTTTATAATGTTGGAATTTTTGGAGTTGGAACTTTGATTGCAATGGGAATCATTGGATGGATCATTTATGCTTGGTATAAAAAAGTGACTTTTCGCTATCCTGTGACATTGACAAACATCAGGCAAAACCATACAACAAAAGAACAATCAAATCTTAAAGGTGGGATTGTGAAAGGAAAAGGTGGGATTGCAGATTTCAAAATAATCATTCCACGAAAATGGAGAAAGAAAAAGCTTGGTTATGTTCCAGACTTTTCTTTATGTGACGCTGATAACAGACTTCATTTCATTCAGGTTGGTGATGGAACAATCTGGCAGCAGGTTAATAAGAAGATCCAATATGAAAAAGAACTTCCTGTTCCAATGACAGAACATGAAATAAAAACTGCAAGTGACAGCATTGTTAGGGAAATTGAAGTATATTATAAGGATCAACCACAGGATATGAAATCACAGATCTATGAAAAATCAATGGATCATTGGATTCAGCAAAGGAACTTGCAGACAAAAAAGCAGACAATCCTTCTTGAACCTGTTCCAACTGATGTCAAAACTGTGACTATAAATGCAATCCATGATGTTCAGGCCTTGACAGAAAAGAACAAAATGACAGCAATGATGGTTGGAATTGGTGCATTTGTGATCATGGCAATTGTTCAGATTGTTTTCCTATATCTTACAAGGAAAAGATAAAATATAAAAAGTGATTTGTATTAATCATAACATGAATAATTCAATAAAAATTGGTGTGTTTGGAATTGCCTTGTTATTTCTCATGAATCTGATTTCAGCTTCGAGTTATGATGATTGTTCTATATATGGAAACTGCCAACCTGTTTCAGCAGGAACAACAAAAATAATTAATTCAGGCAACACAACCAACTTCACAAACTATTGGACAACAGATACTTCTCAATCAGGATTAACAGGAAATAAACAGGGAAGTTTTTATATTAATTCAACAGGACAAGGTACTTTTGATAGTCTTGTTACAACATCTTTATCAGGTGTAACAACACAAGCAATTTATACAGATGGATTTTATGGTGAAATTTATGCTAATAATGGGACTTATACTTGTTTATATAAATCAATAGATTGGCAGAATGGATATGCAAATTATAAGAAACTTAATTGTGCTTTTGGAACTCCTGTTTATCGTTCAATAGACTGGCAGAATGGAATCCTTTATGACAAAACACAAACATTATCTGTGAATTATACAGGAAGATTATTAAGTGGAAATTGGACAAAAGATGGAACTGCTTTGTGTTTATCTAATGGAACTAATTGTGGTGGAGTTTCAACTTATAATTCAACATATGCAGGATATTCAACAAATGTCTCAAGGAACTGGACATTAGATACTTATACTAATTGGAATACTGATTGGCTATCGACTTATAATGTAACATATGAAGGATATTCGATAAATGTATCTACAAATTGGACATTGAATGGAAAAAGCATTTATACAAATTTCAGTTCTTTTAATTCAACTCAAATGTCTTATTCAGATGGATATATTAGTATTTTAGTAAGTTGGCTTAATGGTGCTTGGTGTTCTTTAACAGGTTGCACTATGTCTGGGAATTTAAATATGGGAACACAGAATATTACAAATATGACTTTTATTAAATTAAATAATATTGGTTCAAAACCATGTGATTTGTCTGTTCTTGGTAGTATTTGCAAGAATTCCACAGGTACATATATAATTGGCTAAAATGAAATATAAATTTTTAATCTTGATTGGAATAATTTTTCTTAGTTTGAACTTTGTTAATGCTACATTTTGTAGACAAGAAACAGCAAATTCTTCAACAGCAAGTGATGGAAGCTGTGATTTGAATTATACTTATGGAAAATATGCTTGGACAGGAACTTGGAGTAATTCAAATAATACTTATGATACAAATTGGCAATCTTATGGAACTAATGCAAGTGCAGGTGTTGATGCTTATATGTATATTAATTATACTAAACCAGTTAATGCAACATCTGCTTTTTGGAGCACTTGTTCAAATCATTCAAAAACAGCATATTGTTTAAATAATACTATTTTTAGAAATTGTTGGAATTATGATTCAACAAATATTCAACTTAAAGTAAATATATCAAAAAATTTTAGAGCTGGAACTACTCAATATTTTTGTCTTTCGAATAATGTAGGATGGACATCATTGAATTCCAATAGTGGAATGTTATTTATGGAAGAAGCAATTTATTGGGATATAAAATGCTGGACAAAGACAGGAAATGTATTGTTTATTCCAAATGGTTGTGTATATACTGATTATAATACTGAAAGTTATTTGGTGGGATAAAATGAAAAAAATATATTTAATCTTGATTGTAAGTTTATTATTAATTGGAATTATAACAGCTGGAATAATAGAAACTATAATGACAACTCAAACAAAAACAATAACATTAACAAGTGAAGAAAAAACAGCATTGCAACAATTAGATTTAACTTCCTATGATGTTGAAGATTATGCTTATTCTTTTAATAATACTGACTATATTAAAAGATGTCTTAATATAAGTGGTGTTGGTTGTTTTAGTATTTATGTAGGTAATAAAACTCAAAGCAGAATACAAGAACAATTAGATAATATAGAAATGATAGTATTAAAGAATATTGCACAAAATCAAATTAATAAAAATAAACAGGATTCCATAATTTTAAGAAATATAGGAAATGGAATAACTACAATAAAATAAAATGTGTATCCAAGAGATGACATTAAACATAGGAAAGAAAACTAAACCTAAAAGGAAAAAGAAAAAATGAAAAAACAAACAAAGAATGTAATAATTGGATTTATGTTCATACTTTGTTTTATAACCCTATTAGATATTAATACAGTTTCAGCAAGTCTTGGATCCTTTGAACAAGGGGATTGTGTCAATATAAAAACAATCCTTAATTCAACCTATGTCAATATATCAAGTTTGAGTTTTCCAAATTCAACAATAGCATTGACAAATCAGCAAATGACAAAATCAGGATATTCTTTCAATTATTCTTTCTGCAATACTTCAACATTGGGAATATATATCTATGATTATTTTGATGATCAGGGAAATGTTTATGTCAATGATTTTGAAATAACGCAGACAGGATATAAGCAGACAACATCAGAAGCAATTGGATCTGCTGTCTTTCTTTTCCTGATTCTTGCATTGACAGTTTTATTTGGATTTCTTGGATTCAAGTTTGTTGAATCAGACACATTATGGGTGCTTGGAATATTTTTTATAGTTCTTTCATTGTTTTTTGTTGTTTATGATGTCTGGCTTGGATATGAATATCATCTTAATTATATAGGATCAGCAAACAATTCAGCATTGCCACAGACAATCTTCTTCATCTTCCTGACAGTTCTTGTTGCAGGATTGATGGTTTCTTTGGTTCTATTGATAACCAAATGGCAAAAATTAGTAAGATGGATCAAGCAGGCCTTGAAGGAAGAAAAAGATGAAGATGATGACAATTGGGATCATGGGAACTTTGATAAACAATGATAGATTTATATAGATATTGTGATATTGCTATGGGATATAAAAAATGCATTGAACTTCTGGAAAAGATTCAGGATGAAGGCCTGACAGATGAATTGAAAGAACAGGCCTTGAAAGAGATCAAGAAATTCTATGACAGGAAAGGAAATGCTGAAATGATCCTGAATTCTTTTTAATATGAAAATTCAATATGTTCCTTATGGCCTTGCAAACAATTTTGGTGATCATATTGAGATTCATAAAGATTTAAAGAAATATCCTAATCTCCATGAATTTATCTTGAAGCATGAATTGGATCATAAATCAATGAATTTTTCTTTTTCTGACTTATTGCTTGACATGACAAATTTCAAATATACAAAAGAAATGTTCAAATTCATGCTGAACAGGCCTTCAACATGGATTCAATTCTCACCCCTTTATAAAAGTAACAAAGGATATTTTTGGGATTTCAACCTGCTTTTTATCTATATAATTAATCTTCTGGCAATTGCAGGGATCATTGCATTGATTCTCATGGTTCTATAAAAATAAAGAAAAAGAAATAAGGTTGTAGTGCCTGTTTTTAAGACAAAAAGTCTTTGAGGATCGCAACCTTATTGAGAATAAAAAATTAAAAAAATTTAGTTGTTTTGGAATTATATTTCTGTTCCACCAATCCCTTTTGACAAGCTGATATATGGAAGGATCACTCTTAATACAATGATTAAGATTGCACCAAATATCAATGCTAAAAAGACAAGAGGAAGATAAGCAATGATTCCTGCACTTGCTGATTCAGTATTATTGACAGCATTGTATGCAGATGGTTTCACATCTTGATAAGTATAGCTTATGCTTGCATTGTTCCAGATTATTGCGCTTGCATTTGTCACAATCCCTGTTGAACCAACAGTGATATTCCCTGTGACAACAATGGGCAATCCAGAAGTTCTATTCAATGCACTTGTTATTACATAATTGCTTTGGAGAATATCACCATCACCATTGCCTTTTAATGAATAACCTGTCTGATTTATCCATCCTGTTTCATTTATTACAGAATTTGATTCAGTTGTTGAAGAAACAACATTGCTTTTCAAATTTGCAATGAATAGGAAGGTCATTCCTGCAAGAATAGCTACAATTAAGACAAGAACAAAAACACCTATCAATTGATTCATAACTCCTTTTTTTGTTTTCATTTGATATATTTTAATTCCCATTTAAATGGGTTCAGAATGGGAAATAAAAAACAAAAACAAGATCAACTAAAATCCATCGCCCATACCTTGTGATAGACTGACATATGGAAGGATCACTCTTAATACAATGATTAAGATTGCACCAAATAT
>Ga0209048_10006099_pt1 | contig 11319 bp, 8 predicted proteins | sample FrelakmetCRP12CR_FD_187146 | JGI IMG/M metagenome (GOLD analysis project Ga0209048, IMG submission 187146) | Freshwater lake sediment microbial communities from the University of Notre Dame, USA, for methane emissions studies - CRP12 CR (SPAdes)... | ecosystem: Environmental > Aquatic >... | reverse complement strand
CTTCTCGTGGCCCGGCGTCGGCAAGTGGCTGATCGAGGCGATCAATCGCCGCGACTACCCGGTGCTGCAGGGCGGCCTGCTCATGCTCGGCGTCATCGTCATGATGGTCAACCTGCTCGTGGACGTCGCATACGGCATCATCAACCCCCGTATTAGGCGGGCGAAATGACGACCGAGTCGCCTGCCCTTCCCGGTGCGACCCCGACCCCGCCGGGGCCCCTCCGGGAATTCTGGGGTTACTTCAGCGCCAATCGCGGCGCGGTCGCCGGGCTGACGGTCGTCGTCGCCGTGCTGCTGATGGCGGCCTTCGCCGAGGTGCTGGCGCCCTACCCGCCGAACCTGACCAACAACGCCGTGTTCCTGCAGCCGCCGGCGTGGCAAACGGGCGGCTCGTGGGCCTACCCGCTCGGCACCGACGCGATCGGGCGCGATATCCTGTCCCGGCTCATCTACGGCGCGCGGCTGTCGCTGCTGATCGGCATCGCGGTCGTCGCGCTCTCCATTGCGGTCGGCATCGCGCTCGGGCTCGTGGCGGGATTCCTCCGCGGCGTCACCGAGATCGCGATCATGCGGCTGATGGACATCATCCTGACGCTGCCGAGCCTGCTGCTCGCCATCGTGATCGTGGCGATCCTGGGGCCGGGCCTGATGAACGCGATGCTCGCGGTGGCGGTGGTCGTGCTGCCGCACTACGTGCGCATCACGCGCGCCGCGGTGATCTCGGAAACATCGAAGGATTACGTCACCGCGGCGCGCGCGAGCGGCGCCACGCAGTTGCGGCTGATGTTCAGCGAGGTGCTCCCCAACTGCGCCGCGCCGCTGATCGTGCAGGCCTCGCTTGGCGTCTCCACCGCCATTCTCGATGCCGCGGCGCTGGGCTTCCTCGGCCTGGGCGCCCAGCCTCCCGCCTCCGAGTGGGGGACGATGCTCGCCGACGCGCGCGAGTTCGTGCTGCGCGCCTGGTGGGTGGTGACCTTTCCCGGGATGATGATCCTGATGACGGTGCTGGCGTTCAACCTGCTGGGCGACGGGCTGCGCGACGCGCTGGATCCCAAGCTCAAGCGCAGCTAGCCCGCCGACCCATGGCACTCCTCGAAATCGAAGACCTCCACGTCGACTTTCCCTCGCAGGGCGCGATGCTGCGCGCGGTCGAGGGCGTCAGCCTCTCGCTCGACGAAGGCGAGGTGCTGGGCATCGTCGGCGAGTCGGGTTCGGGCAAGAGCGTGACCATGCTGGCGCTGATGGGCCTCGTCGCCTACCCCGGCCGCGTGCGCGCGAAGCGCATGCAGTTCGGCGGCCGCGATCTGCTCCGCATCGCGGACGGCGACCGTCGCAAGCTCGTCGGCAAGGACGTGGCGATGATCTTCCAGGATCCGACCACCAGCCTGAACCCGTGCTTCACCGTCGGCTTTCAGCTGACCGAAACGCTGCGGCTGCACCTGGGGCTCGACCGCAAGGGCGCGCGCGCCCGCGCGACTGAGCTCCTGGAGCAGGTGGGCATACCGGCCGCGGCGAGCCGCCTCGGCGATTTCCCGCACCAGCTCTCCGGCGGCATGAACCAGCGCGTGATGATCGCGATGGCGATCGCCTGCAACCCCCGGCTGCTGATCGCGGACGAGCCTACGACGGCACTCGACGTGACAATCCAGGCCCAGATCCTGGACTTGCTGCGTGCGCTGCAGCGCGAGCGCGGCATGGCGCTGGTGCTCGTCACGCACAACATGGGGGTCGTGGCGGAAATGGCGCAGCGCGTGGCGGTGATGTACGCGGGCCAGGTGGTCGAGGAGCGCGGCGCGGACGCGCTGTTCTCCGCGCCACAGCACCCGTACACGGCCGCGCTGCTCGCGGCCATGCCGGAACGCAGCACCGGCGAGACCCGGCTCGCCACCATTCCCGGCGTCGTGCCCGGGTTGTACGATCGTCCGGACGGCTGCCTGTTCGCGCCGCGCTGCGCCTACGCGACCGGGGCATCCTGCCATAAGCGGCCCGCGATACGGCCCTGGGCAGAAGGCCAGGTCCGGTGCCATTTTCCGCTGGGCGATCCGCAGCGCGACGCCGCCATCGCGCGCGAACGACGCGTGACGGGAAGCGTGGCATGAGCGCCGCCGGGCCGTCCCGAGGCGCGAATCGCGCGGCCTTCGCGAGGCTGTGCATGACGCGTTGCGTCGTCGAGTCGGTCGCCACCCGCGCTCGCAGACGCGCCCTTCGGGCCTTGGCTTCGCCCTGCTCGCGCGGGCGTCCCTCGGGGGACAGCGCAGCCGCGACGGCCGCAAGCGTGGGGGTCGTTCAATGAGCACCGCCGGGCCGTCCCAAGGCGCAAATCGCACCCCCTCTGGGGGCAGCGCAGCGGCGACAGCCGCAAGCGTGGGGGTCGTTCCCAATTCTCCGGTCGTCGAAGCGCGCGACCTTACGCGCGTTTACGAGATCCGGCGGGGCCCGCTGCGCGAGCCGGCGCGCCTGCACGCGGTGGGCGGCGTCTCGTTCGCGATCGAGGCCGGCCGCACGCTCGCCGTCGTCGGCGAATCGGGCTGCGGCAAGTCCACGCTGGCGCGCGTGGTGGCGCTGATCGAGCCGCCCACGTCGGGCGTGTTGCGCCTGGGCGGCGTCGACGCCGTGAATGCCACGGCACAGCAAAGGGTCGGCTTGCGCAAGTCGGTGCAGATGGTGTTCCAGAACCCCTATGGCTCGCTCAATCCGCGCAAGAAGATCGGCGCGATCCTGGAGGCGCCGCTGGCCGTCAACACCACGCTGGATCGCCCCGCGCAGGCCGAGCGGGCGCGCGCGATGCTCGCCAAGGTCGGGCTGCGGCCCGAGCACTACGTCCGCTATCCGCACATGTTTTCCGGAGGGCAGCGCCAGCGCATCGCGATCGCGCGGGCGCTGATGCTGAACCCGGCGCTGGTGGTCGCCGACGAGCCCGTCTCGGCGCTGGACGTCTCGGTCCAGGCTCAGGTGCTGAACCTGCTCGCCGACCTGCAGGCGGACCTGGGCCTCGCCTACCTGTTCATTTCCCACGACCTGGGCGTCGTCCGGCACATCGCGCACGAGGTGCTCGTGATGTACTTGGGCTTCGCGATGGAACAGGGCGCGAAGGAGCGCATCTTCGCGCAGCCGCTGCATCCGTACACGCAGGCGCTGCTCGCCTCGACCCCGGGCATTCCCGGCGTCGACCGGACGGAGCGCATCGTGCTGACGGGCGAACTGCCCTCGCCGTTGAACCCGCCGCCCGGGTGCGTCTTCTCGACCCGCTGCGCCCACGCCGTGGAGCGCTGCCGCCAGGAGCGCCCGGCGCTGCGCCCGCTGGACGGGCGGCAGGTCGCCTGCCACCTTGCCCACGAGTTGGCGAAACCGGCTCATACTGTGCGGTTGTAACCCGTATTCGTCCCGTGCTGCCCGAATCGCAGCCCATTTCAAAGGAGTCACTCAGATGACGAGCTTCAACCCGGCCACGCGCCGGCCCCGTGGCGCCCGGCGCGCCCTCATCGCCGCCCTGGCGCTTCCCGCGGTGCTGGCCGCGGCCGATCTCTCGGCGAAGACGCTGGTGTACTGCTCCGAGGGCAGCCCCGAAAACTTCTATCCCGGCGTGAACACGACCGGCACGTCGTTCGACGCCAACAGCCAGATCTACAGCCGCATCGTCGACTTCGAGCGCGGCGGCACGACGGTCGTGCCGGGCCTCGCCGAGCGCTGGGAGATCTCCCCCGACGGCAAGGTCTACACGTTCTACCTGCGCAAGGGCGTGAAATGGCACAACCACCGCGCGTGGAAACCGACACGCGACTTCAATGCCGACGACATGATCTTCGCGATCGAGCGGCAATGGAAGGAAGACAACCCGTATTTCAAGGTGACGAGCTCCAACCACTCGTACTTCAACGACATGGGCCTGCCCAAGCTGCTGAAGTCGGTGCAGAAGGTCGATGACTACACGGTCCGGATCACGCTCGAGAAGCCCGAGGCGCCCTTCCTGTCCGACCTGGCGATGGAATACGCCGGCGTGCAGTCGAAGGAGTACGCGGACGCGATGCTCAAGGCCGGCACGCCCGAGAAGATCGACCAGGAGCCGATCGGCACCGGTCCTTACTACCTGGTGCAGTACCAGAAGGACGCGATCATCCGCTACAAGGCCTTCCCGCAGTTCTGGGGCGGCAAGGCCAAGATCGACGACCTGGTGTTCTCGATCACGCCGGATGCCTCGGTGCGCTGGGCCAAGCTGCAGAAGGGCGAGTGCCACGTGATGCCCTACCCCAACCCGGCCGACCTCGACGCCATCCGCAAGGATCCGAACGTCGTCGTGCTGGAACAGCCCGGGCTCAACGTGGGCTACCTCGCCTACAACACGACCAAGAAGCCGTTCGATGACGTGCGCGTGCGCAAGGCCGTCAACATGGCGATCAACAAGAAGGCCATCATCGACGCCGTGTACCTCACGGCCGGCGTGGCCGCGAAGAACCCGATCCCGCCGACGCAGTGGTCGTACAACGACGCGATCAAGGATGATCCCTACGATCTGGCCGCCGCCAAGAAGCTCCTCGCCGACGCGGGGTATCCGAACGGCTTCACGACCGACCTGTGGGCGATGCCGGTCCAGCGTCCGTACAACCCCAATGCGCGACGCATCGCCGAGCTGATGCAGGCCGACCTCGCGAAGGTGGGCGTCACCGCCGAGATCAAGAGCTTCGAGTGGGGCGAGTACCGGAAGCGCATGCAGAACGGCGAGCACCAGATGGGCATGCTGGGCTGGACCGGCGACAACGGCGATCCCGACAACTTCCTGGCCACGCTGCTCGGATGCGACGCCGCGAAGAGCAACGGCAGCAACGTCGCCAAGTTCTGCTTCCAGCCGTACGAGGATCTGATCCAGAAGGCGAAGACCATCTCCGACCAGAAGCAACGCACGGACCTCTACATGAAGGCGCAGGTGATCTTCAAGGAGCAGGCGCCGTGGTTCACCATCGCGCACGCCGTGCAGCTCAAGCCGGTGCGCAAGGAAGTCATCGACTTCAAGCTCTCACCGTTCGGCCGGCACACGTTCTACGGCGTCGACATCAAGGAGTAAGGCCTCTACCGGCGCCACCGAGGCCCCCGCGTTCCGAAGGCCCGGGCGGCCAGAGACCCCTAAGCTCGCAACCCCGCGCGCCGGAACAGGCGCCGGGGGGGTTTCTTTCGGTCATTCGCCGTCCGGCCTGATGCGTTGACCCTCACCTATCCTTCTGACATGGTCGCAACCGTTCCGACCGCGACGCAAACTGCAATCCGAGCGGGTAATGAACGGCTGTCGGCTTCGCGCCATCATCGCCGGCGACGCTCGCGCTACCACTTCGGCCGTGCAATCTTCGAGCCGTGGCACTTCGAATCCGACGAATCAGGTCGAGTCGATCCAATCGCCACGCTGGTGGATGGCGGATGAGATCTGATTCGCCGGACCGCTTTCAACGCTGTGTCACGTGCAGGTGGAACAGATGCATTTCCTTGTCTACGTAAGTTCCGCCGTCACGCCATTCTCAGGGTCCGAGCTTGTCGATCTTCTCAAGAAGAGCCACGAAAAGAACGCCACGTTGGGCATTACGGGGATGTTGCTCTATAAAGACGGTAACTTCATGCAGGTTCTCGAGGGCGAGGAAGAGGTGGTGCGGACACTCTACACTAGGATCGCCGGTGACCCGCGCCATCGGGGGCTGCACACCCTCCTGCAGAGACCGCTGGCGGAACGGCAGTTCCCGGATTGGTCGATGGGCTTCCGCGATCTGAACGCGGCTGACGCGCTGTCTGTTCCCGGCTACAGTGAGTTCCTGAATGCGCCGCTGACAGGCGAGGAATTTGCGTCAAACCCCACGCGGTGCCAGAAGTTCCTAATGATGTTCAAGAGGAATATGTGAGAGCTGGCCGGGCGGCGAGCGCGTGCACCCGGCGAGATGGCCAACGGAGCAAGCCGGAAACATGATTGACCGTCGCTCGAATCGAGGCCGGTCGCGTCCCGACGGGCGCGGGAGAGGGCAATCGGCGCCCGGGGGCTCGTGCGATCACCGACCCGTCCGCCTTGCGTGAATTCCTGGTACCCGTCAGCTGGCCCAACCCCCGATCGGCCATCGCCGCGGACCGTCATCCGCCACCGGGGGAGATGCCGGACGTTGGCCAGCGGCACAGTCGACCCGCGGGACCAGTCGTCGTCGGACGAGGCGCCTTTCCGATTGACTGTGCCCCTGAGGCCCTGAATACTGAACGGCGTGCCATCGGGCTTCCCGTCCTTCGGCAGGGGTCCCGGAGCGCAGGGCGGCTTCCGGGTGTCGTTTGCGGTGCTGTCCCCGCGTCCAAGCGCGTCGAGAAAATGAACGCCGGAGCGAACTCGCGTCGTTCACCTATGCGCTTCGACAACAGGGGGGAAATCATGTTCGGATCTTCACTTGCGCGCACTCCGGCGTTCGTGACCCCGCGTGTCTTGGCGGCAGCGCCGTCATCTGATTGCATCGATTCCGGTTCTTCGTCGCGCATAGCAATTCGCATCGGTTTCCTGCGCCAGTCCGCCGGTTTCCTGCGGCGCTTTGATCAACGAATCGGAGTAGTCTTCTTCGGCGTGGCAAAGCCGGTCCGCACTCCGCTGATTGGCCCGCCGCGCCAGCCCTAACAGTTCGTTGAAAAGCGGCTCAACTTGGACGCCAGCACATCGTGAAAGGGATTTGTTCGAGTGGTAGGACGGGGGGTTTCGCCTATCGCCACCCGGTTCGGCCTGGTTTGGAGGTCGTTTCGGGTCGCTTTGGCGCACAGCGGACGCACCTCTCCTGTCGATTACCCGCTTTCCGCGAAAAGTTTCGGCAGCCGGCGCAAGTTGACCGCCGTCATGGTCATGGCGAATACCAGCTCGGCGCGTTCGAGGCCGCGCAGTTTCAGTTGCCGAAGCGTGCCGTGCTGCTTGCCGTCGCCGAAGATGGATTCGATCAGCTTGCGAACGATTTGACTGAAAATCCTTATCAGAACGATCGCGAAAATACGCGCGTTTACAAGTCGAATTTCAACAAACTGCTAAGCTCACAACCCCACGCGCCGCAATCGGCCCGCGGCGTTTCTTCTTGCGCGTCGGGATTTCGCTGCAGACAGGCCGTTTCGGCTGACACGCAGATCCGTCTCCGCGGACCTCGGCCGCGAAATGCCGCGGGCGTCACGCGAATGCAGTTGGGATGCGGCTCTTCTGAAGACGGACGCGTTGAACGGGTTCCTGGGGTGGCCGCCACGCCGTCCCTCACATCTTGTGGCAGTCCTGGCAGGACTGCATGCCTTTGTCGAACCGGCTCAGCCGCGGCCGGTCCGAGCGATGGGGCTCGTGGCAAGCCGCGCAGTAGAACGGCTTGCCGATCCGCAGTGGGTCGGCCACTTCATTCGGTTTCTTTGCGTCGCCCAGCGGATGGCCACCGCCGGAGAACCCGACGATCAGGTGGGGCTTCTTCTTGACGTCGGCGTGGCAGTCGAGGCACAACGCTGCCGGCTCCTTCTTGAGCAGACCGACGTTGTCCGACGCGTGTGGGTCGTGGCACGCGGTGCACATGCCGGCGGCCACGGGGCCGTGGACGAACTTGCCCTCGAACAGCTTCTTCTCGTGACAGTTGCCGCACAGGGCGGGCGACTCGGCCGAGAGTCCCTTGGGAGCCTTCCCCTTCGACTTGTGCGGCACGCTCGCCGCGTCGAGCTGGTCGTGGCAGGTCGTGCAGCCCATCTGGACGGCTGCGTGCACGCTGCTCTTCTTGGTCAGTAGGGCATGGCATTGGGCGCAATCCACGTCCTGGGGATGGGCCGGCAGTGCGAATGCCAAGGCCCAGGCACAGGCCAATCGTGCAAGCAGACTTCGTTCAGCTTTCATCGCTCTTCGCACCTGCCGGCTGGGGATCGCACGACGGACCTCATGCACATCCATTCCGCATGGGCAACCTCATCGCCGGGCTCCGCTTCAATATCTGTAGGGGTTGTGATTTTCGCCGTGGCAGATCAGCTGGCAGCTCCCGCCGCTGCCCGCGTTCTTTATGAATCGCAGAATGCCCCCGCTGGGCGTTACGACGGTTGTCTGGAAGTTGATCAGTCGGGCATTGTTCGTCGAGTTGCCCTGCGTGCTGCTGATGCCGTGCGGGTCGTGGCAGACGTTGCAGGACGTTCTCTTGTCGACCACGTGCTTATAGTGAAATGGAAACGTCCCCGGAGTGGTCGTCGAAGTGGATTCGACGGCGAAGATGTTCCGGTTGTGGCACTTGTAGCAAAGCGCGTAGGCGGCGGCACTCTCCGTCGATGGGTCACCGACGTTGTACTGGCGCTCGAGCAGCTGCGGATTGGTGGAACCGTGCGGACCGTTCGGATTCGTGCCCGACGGCGTCGTGCCGGTACCCGTGCTGTAGGGGCCGGCGTTGTTGTTGTGGCAGTCTGTGCATCGCACCCGGCTCGACGTCGTCCACGGCGAGAGAAGCGAGGGAACCGTCGAGTTTCTTCCTACACCCGCGACCGGATGGAACGACGGGCTCCCGGTCTGGAGCTCGAGCCGCATGTCGGTCTGAATGATCTGGCGGGCCGTACGCGACGTCACCGAATTGGTGCTGCTGTGGCAGCGAAAGCAGATTTCGTATTCGTACGTGGCGGGGTTCACAGCCGTCCCGCCGATGTTGATGCCGGGCACCCCGGTCAGGGAACCGGGAAGCGCGGGAATGGCGCTGCCCCCCAGCGTGGGCAAGGCGGTCGCGTAGGCCGCGTGCGGATTGTGGCAATCGACGCACTCCACGTGCGGCGTCGTGACCAGGCTGGCCTCGGCCGGATCGTGCGTGCCGGTGTAGTTGCCGACGTCGTGCGCGGAAGCCTTGGAAAACTCGGCCTGGACGTTCTTGGCGGCTGCATTGCCGTTGTGGCACGAGTAGCAGTTGGCCTCCTCCGACGCGTAGTTGAGGAGCTCCCGGGCGCCGCCGGCGGTGTGCGGCCTATGGCAGCTCTCGCATGCATTGGCGGCGACCGTGGCGGCGGTCGTGTGTGGCCAGGGGTTGATGCCCGTGCCGTTCCATGTCTGCGCGGAGTTCCGGTGGTCGCTGCCGGCCCAGTAGTTCTTGACATGGCAGGTCACGCACAACGCCGACGCGATGTTCGGCATCACCAGGAACTTGCCGTTGGTATCGTCGTGCGGGTCGTGGCATGCCGTGCACTGAAGCCGGCCGGATGCGTCGAGCCGCACCTTGCTCGGCTTCACCAGCGTCGCCGGGTCGGCGAGCTCGCCGCGCATGGCGCGCAGCGCCGCATCGTAGACGAACGAGACGGGGTGGTCGTCGGTGAGATTGATGCCGAGCAACGCGTTGCCCGATAGCGCGCCGCCCGCCATGTCGATCGTCGTCGCCCGGTTCAGCACGTCGCCCAGCGCGATCGTGCCGTCGTGGCAACTCAGGCACAGGAGCGACGCGCCGTTGGGCTGGCCTAGGGCGCTCTTCATCGTGGAACTCGTGTACGGCGTATAGGTCGTCGACGGAAGGCGCCGGTTCCAGAGCTGGCCGGCCGGCGCATTGTTGTGCGGCGCGTGGCAGAAGATGCAGATCTCCGTCTCGCTGGTGGCTCTGCGCGTGCCGGGACCGCTCGCGGACAGGTTGTGCTTCGTCGTCGCGACCGCGGCATGCGCCGGCATGGCGATGAACGTCGGTGCCGCGAGGGCAATGGCGAGAGCCAGCGTGGCGGCGGCGCGCGCGGCGAGGTTGCGTCGGCGGCTCACGTCGGTCCCCCGATGTAGCGCAAGATCTGAATGCGACCGTTGTATGCGTCGGCAACGAAGATCTGGTCGTCCTCGCCGATATAGATACCGGCGGGCAGCCAGAACTCGCCGCGGTTCTGGCCCAGGTTGCCGATCGACAGAAGCAATCCGCCCGCTTCGTCGTAGATCTGCAGCGCGTTCATCAGCGCGTCCACGATGTAGACGTGCCCGAGGCTGTCGGTGGCGACACCCTTCTGGCGCATGAAGTCGCCGGTGCCGTCGCCCGGCTTGCCGAACTTCCTCAGGAAGCGCCCCTGCTCGTCGAAGACCTGGATGCGGAAGTTCAGCGAATCCGTGACGTACAGCCGTCCCCGTGCGTCGCGCCAGAGGTAGGTAGGGTAGTTGAACTCCCCATCGCCGTCACCGCGCTGCCCGATGCTCGAGTGGAGCGTCCCGTCCGGGTTGAAGACGGCAACGCGATGCGCGGTCGTGTCCACGACGTAGAGGCGGCCGGTTGAATGGTCGAAAGCCACGCCGGTCGGCTGGCCCAGCTTCGGAAGTTGCAACGGAACCGCGGTCTTGGCGCCAGGGCGTATGACCAGCACCGCGGGCCGCACCGAGTCGGTGACGTAGACATCGCCCTCGTGGCCCACGGCGAGCCCGACCGGGGACGACAACGGCGCGTCCCCTTCCGCGCCGATCAGGTCGTAGCGTTCGGCGACGGGGTCGAAACGATGCACACCCTTCGCGCCCGGATCGGCTACGTAGACGATGCCATTGACCGCGACGACGGCCATCGGGCGGACGAGGCGGGCGTCCTGCTGCCCGAACAGGAACTCCCCGATGCGCGCGAGGAATCCCTTCTCGATCCCGAACTCCTCGGGACGGGAGAACACCTTGACGAACGCGATGCGCGCCGGCGCGTCCATCCCCTCGGGCCACGCCAGCGGCGTCTGGTCGGCAACCCGGGACGGGACGGGCGCGCACGCACCCAGCGCCCACACGAGCCCCAGTATCGCCGCGATGGGCGGCCGCCGATCCATCAGAAATCCCTCCGCAGGTCGATCTGGGCGCGCGTGTGCGTCTGCTCGGTCTGGCCCTGCGATTCCTTCGTGCGGGCCAAGTACGCGGTCAGCAGAAAGCGGCGTACGCGCCAGACCGCCTTTGCCATCGTGTTCGTGTACTCGCGCGCGACCTGCGGCGACCCCGTGTCGCGCGTGCGCGTCGCGTCGATCGACAGATCGAGGCCGCTGCGGAACCGCGCCCAGAGCCGGAGGTTGTAGGTGATTTCGTCGACGTTCTGGTCCGGCGTGTAATCGTACCTCGTGTTCTGCTGCTGCACCCCCAGCCGGATTCCGCCCCTCGCGATCAGCGGCAGCGTCGTCTCGCCGTAGCCATTGAATGTCGTGCGCCGGTACGGCGCAATGATCTCGCGCCGGTCTTCCCACTCCGCGAAGCCGCCCAGCGTAACCTGCTGGGTGAGCAATGCGAACGGGACGTCGGCCCGCGTTCCGAAGATTGCGCTCGTCGCCGGATTGAGCGGGGACGTCGGCGTCCCCGAGACGAGGTGCGGCGCTGTGTCGATATAGCGAGCGTAGACGCTGAGGTAGTTCTGGTAG
>Ga0209048_10006098_pt1 | contig 11319 bp, 11 predicted proteins | sample FrelakmetCRP12CR_FD_187146 | JGI IMG/M metagenome (GOLD analysis project Ga0209048, IMG submission 187146) | Freshwater lake sediment microbial communities from the University of Notre Dame, USA, for methane emissions studies - CRP12 CR (SPAdes)... | ecosystem: Environmental > Aquatic >... | reverse complement strand
ACCGAGAGCGAGGGCTGCGACACGTGCAGAGTCTCGGACGCCTTCGTAAAGCTCTCCGCAGAAGCTATGGCGAGGAAGTACCGAAGATGGCGCAGTTCCATAAATGTTCCTTGATGGTGTACTAGCTATTGGTGAAAGCTATAGCTAGCATCAAAACAATATATTTGATGAAGGAAAGCTAACTACCATATCATGACCTGTCAAGGGAGCTAATGCCTATCCACCGAATCAATGAAACAGGGAGGCTGGGCTATCACATTTACACCAGCGCCGGGTTCGTTCGCTAAGGAGGGAGGGGTCATATGACGAAACAATCTGTGTTGTGGGGATGGGTGGCAGGATTCAGTGCCATGGTGGTCTTGGTTGGCTGTGCAGGAACAGAGCGAATGCCGGCAGGGAAGTCTCTGTATGACCGGCTCGGCGGAAAGTCTTCGATTTCCGCAGTCGTTGAACAGTTTGTGGCCAATGTGGCCGCCGATACCAGGATCAATGGCCGGTTTGCGACCACCGATATTCGGAAGCTTAAGGGCCACCTCGTCGATCAAGTTTGCATGGCGACAGGAGGACCCTGCACCTACAGTGGGCACGACATGAAGACGACCCATGCTGGCATGAAGATTTCCAATGGGGACTTTGAGGCATTAGTCGAGGACCTGGTGAAATCGCTTGATACGTTCAAAGTGCCTGTGCGGGAGAAGGGAGAACTTCTGGATCTCCTTGGACCAATGAAGAAGGATATTATCGAAGCTCCGTAACGATCCTGAAGCGATGGGGGCGGATTGATCCGTCCCCATCGCTTTATATACGAAAGACGCTAGATGGTCTGATGGGTGGTAATGAGAAGGGCTCCGAGGTGCCGGAGCCGTTGAAAGTAGGGCCGACAGACTTCGTCAAGCTCGTCGGTCAGGTTATCGAGATCAGCGACACAATCTTCGACGATCCCGAGCCGCTGCGCATCAAGTCCCTCAGGACTGTCGAGGAAATACACGACGCATCCGCTGATCACGGTATCCAGTGTCATCAACGGCCCCTCATGTTGGCTTCCCACTCGAGGCCACTGCTCCTCCTTGTGGGCTTCCCAGAGGGACAGTATGGCATCCCGATCCATTCTGTAGATCTCCACCGATTCAGCCTGACTCAGATCCGACCGATCCACCCTAGCGTATGGAGTAACAGGACCGCAAGCGTACAGAGACCAAGACCCCAGAATCGGGAGTCCACGTCTTCTCGGCTAATACACCAATCGAAGACCGGTCCACGCCACGAATGCGGTCCGATTGACAGGCAGGCTCCTTTGGCAATCATGCCTCCTGCCGTCACCATCCAGAGCGATTGATAGGGGAACTCCGGCGCACCTAAGAACAAGAAGACGCCTCCGATGATGGTGAGAAACTCCCACCGCAAGACTGCAGGGGACTGATGCACCAAATCGCGGACCTGCGTAATGATATAGCGAGGAGCCACCAGGAGGGCCATGCCGTCGGCCAGCCAAACGCCGCCAAGTGCGGCCAAAACATAGTCCTTCAAGCGAGAGCCCTCGACAGTACGCGACCCTCGCCCTCATGATGTAGGGAACTCACGGGTAGAGTCCACGATGGAGATGAGCTTGGGCGACTTTATCGATCCCGCTGATCAAGGCAGCCATACGCATGGAAGTTTTCTTGGAGAGGGAAAACTGTAGCGTCCGATGGAAGGCGCTGGTCAGAATATCTTGCAATCGCTCTTGAATATCCGTGGCTTTCCAGAAAAATCGTTGCACATCCTGCACCCACTCGAAGTAGGACACGATCACGCCACCGGAATTGGCCAGAATGTCTGGAATGATAAAGACTCCCTGGTCCTGCAGTATGCGATCGGCGTCCAGGGTTGTCGGACCGTTCGCTCCTTCTGCGAGAATTCGGCAGCGCAGTTTCGCGGCATTGCGTTCGGTGATCTGCTCGGATAGCGCGGCGGGGACCAGGACGGTGCAGTCGAGTTGCAGCAATTCGTCGTTGGAGAGCCAGTCTCCCAGCTTGGTGTCACGGAGGGATTGGCCCGCGGTCTTGTAGCGTGTGAGGAGCTCCGGAATATCCAGCCCGTTCGAATTGTGGATGCCTCCCCTCACGTCGCTCACTGCAATGACGCGTGCGCCACACTCCTGCATAATGCGCGCGGTATGGGACCCCACGTTTCCGAACCCCTGTATAGCCACGGTCGTGTTCCGAATATCGAGCTTGAGGTGCCGAAGCGCTTCCATGGTGACATAGACCACTCCGCGGCCAGTGGCCTCCTCACGTCCGAGGCTGCCTCCAATCGATAAAGGCTTTCCAGTCACGACGCCTGGTACCGAATATCCTATTTGCTGACTGTAGGTGTCCATGATCCAGGCCATCACCTGGGCGTCTGTGCCGACGTCCGGGGCTGGCACGTCCTGTTCTGGTCCGATCAACGGGAAGATTTCCGCTGCATAGCGCCTCGTCAATCGTTGTAATTCTGGTCGCGACAACAGTTTCGGGGCAACCGCTACGCCACCCTTTGCTCCGCCATAGGGCAGATCGGCTAACGCGCATTTCCAGGTCATCCACATGGCAAGTGCCGCAATCTCCCCAAGACTCACGTCCGGATGATAGCGAATGCCGCCCTTTGTGGGGCCGCGGGAAGAATCGTGTTGCACACGATAGCCGGTATAAACCTCGACCCGGCCGTCATCCATTCGAATTGGCACGCTGACAATCAGGGAACGCTGCGGGAATTTCAGTCGCTCGCGTAAATTGTGATCAAGTTCCATGGCCTCGGCTGCTTGATCAAACTGCGCCACCGCTAGTCGAAAAGTCGGTGTATCGAGTTCGTGCATTGGGTGTTCCCTTGGTCAGGTTTGCAGTAAGGACGTCGAAGTGAGGTAACTATAACGGTGTTCCTGCCTCATGATGTCTGGCGGGAGACTCATCCATTGAATGTTGAAGATTCGCGCGAATTCCTGCGCCACCTGTTGCGCGACGACTGCAGGCGACAGGGCGGGCTGCCGGACCTCTGCCATGGATGTGGTGTGGCACTGTGCCAGGCCGCAGGGCATGATATGGGAAAAAGGGGATAGATCCAAGTCGACGTTGAGCGCAAATCCGTGAATCGTGACCCCATGATCGATCCGGACTCCGATCGAGGCAATCTTCGAATCAACATGATTCCAGCTTACCCAGACGCCAGGTTTCTTCTCGAGGCGATAGCCTTCGATCCCCCATCGCAAGAGCGTATGGATCAAGACCTCCTCCAGCTTCCGCACATATTCTTTCGGCCCTGAGCAATAATGTAACAGCTTGAGAATCGGATAGCCCACGACCTGTCCCGGTCCATGGTAGGTAATCGAGCCGCCCCGATCTACTGACTGGAGGCTAGCGCCTGTCCGGCGGAGGACCTCTTCCCCGCAGTCCCAATGCGCCGGTTGGGTGCTACGGCCCAACGTATAGACCGGCGGGTGCTCAAGGAGCAACAACAGATCCCCTTGTCTCTCCGCAATCCGTTCTTCCTGTAGCTGTTTCTGAAGTGTCCATGCCTCGATATAGGGTATCGGTTCGGAGAACCGGACGAGCGTACCCACTTGTGGGGAAGGTGTCGAGAGAGGCTCATTCCCCTGTCCCGGGAAATCGTGACTTTGGTGTGTCCCATTGGCGTGACTCATGGGCCAGCCTTTGGCAGAGAGGGTTTCTGAAGCGAGATCATGGATTGGACGTTCTTTCTCTGAATCGTCAGTTGCAGTGTCGGCTGGTCTCCGGACCGTCGGACGGAATGCCAAAAGTCTCCGAGGTTGTAAATCTGATGTTGGTCGACGGCGGTAATGATGTCGCCGTTCTGGAGACCTCCGACAGCAGCTGGCCCTGCCGGCTCGACATTGAGAACCAGGACGCCGCGGTCGCCTTCCAGCCCGAAACTGGCCATGATGCTCGCGGTTGTGGTAACCGGGACGAAACCCAGATCGGGCCGAAGCACCGATCCGCGAACGATCATCGACTGGATATGCGGATAGATTGCTTCCATTGAGATCGCGTAACTGATGGCTTGGGCGGAAGGATCCACAACGACGTTGATTCCCACGACGTGACCTGAGAGATCAACCAATGGGCCGCCGCTGTTACCAGGATTGATCGCAGCATCGGTCTGGATCAGATCGTACAGGGCTTCGCCGTTGGGTGGGAGGACTGCCCTGCCGAGCGCACTGACGACACCAACCGTGACACTTGAGCCTCCCTTCGAGGCAAGAGGATTAAGAGGGTTGCCAATTGCGACTACTGTCTCGCCGATTTCGAGCGAGAGTGACTGGCTGAGTTGAGCCGGGACAAGGTCTTGCGCGGCGATCTTAACTAGTGCGAGGTCGAGCAGGAAGTCTCTGCCGACGACCCGTCCAGGAATGAGTCGACCGGTTGGCAACCCAACGACGAGGCTTTTCACCCCTTCAACCAAATGATTGTTGGTGAGGATGTACCCATCCTCGTCGATGATAATGCCGGAACCGGAGCCTGATTGGCTGGAATGTTGCGAGGGATTGGCGGCGACTCCACGCGTCATGATAGTGACAACGGAGGGGCGAACCTTCGCCACGACTGCGGGGACCGACAGGGGTTTTTCGTGGGGAGGAACTGAGCCAACCATCGGTTCAGCGCAGGCGATCGGCATATCCAATGCTAAAGCGATGACAAGAGGGAAAAGGAACGGAAATGTAATCGTGAAGAAGCGAAAGAAGAGGGAACTCGTCTGTGTTGTACGCACACTCGTCATGGGACCTCGTCTACTCGAGTCGGCCCCATTGTCGCACAAGTGCTGTCAGGGTGAAAGCCGGGGAACAGAAAAGGGGCAAGGATCGTCCTCGCCCCTTTCTGCTTCATGAGACTGCGCTTACTGGATAGCGGCAAACATTTCTTTAATCTGGGGGGTCTTCAGTTTCTTGAGCGCTTTCGCTTCGATCTGGCGAATCCGTTCCCTCGTCACTGAGAGGCTCTGTCCCACCTGCTCCAGCGTGCAGGCCTGATCGTGGCCGATCCCGAAGCGCAGCCGGATAACGGTTTGCTCTCGGGGTGTGAGCATGCCAAGAATGCGTTCAAGCTGCTGCGACATTTCCGTCAGGTGCACATTGGCATCGGGTGGGACTGCCTGCAAGTCTGGGAGCAGTTCCCCGAATTCCGTGCTTCCGTCACCCACCGGCTTCTCGAGGGCGACCGGCTCTTGAAAGGCCTGCACGGTTTCATGAAGTCGCTCCGGTCTCATCCGTAGCACCTCCGCCACTTCTTCGATTCGAGCCGGACGGCCCAGCTGTTGTCCGAGTCGTCTGGTCACGCGGAGGATGCGGTGCGAGGCTTCAGTCTGATGAACCGGAATGCGAATGGTTCGCGATTGATCCGCCAGCGCACGGGTGATGCCTTGACGGATCCACCAGGTTGCATAGGTGCTGAATTTGAACCCTTTGCGGTATTGATAACGCTCGGCCCCTTTCATCAGTCCGATATTTCCTTCTTGCACGAGATCCAGCAACGTCAGGCCACGGCCTGTGTAATGTTTTGCGATATCCACGACGAGCCGCAGGTTGCAGCGCACCAATTCGTCCTTTGCCCGTTCAAGCACGATCCGAGCGGAGCGGAGGGTGGCCAACTCTTGCTTGAGCTGCTTGGCGATGGTAACCGGAAGCTTCTGCTGCCCCGTTCCCTCCTTGATCAAATCGGTGAGACTCTGTTCGGCCTTATCGATTGCGGAGGCTGAGAGTCCGCTTAAACCTCTGATCATTTGGAGTGTGGCTTTTGCCTCGAGCACAGAGTCCGAGCGCTTGAGCCGGGGGAAAACTCGTAGGGCGTGGCGCAAGGCCTTCCGAATGGTGCTCGTTCCGTGATCGATCTTCTTCGCCAGCTCGACTTCTTCTTCTCTGGTCAACAGGGCACGTTCGCCGAAGGAGCGAAAGTAAAGTGACTCCAGCATGAACGGGCCGCCGCTCACGGCGGTACGAGTCACCGCCTTCATCGGCTCCTCAGGTTGTACCTCTTCGGATGTATCTCGGCCGATCACGTCCAACAGGTCGCTCGCCTCGGGATCGTCTGCATCAACGTCCTTTGCAATCGTGACAAGATCTTCCGGCTCAGGGGTTGGGAATCGATTCTCTTTCATGTCGTCGCCCCTCCTCTGACTATCTGATGTTGTGCTTCTCATGGTTGTGACCTCAACAAGTTCCCGTTCTTCAGTCCTATTTATGTATCTGTCCCACTCATATGAGAGCCAGCTGTCCGCTAGAGGATTCATTCTGGGCTCTGCGTTACCGAGCCGTTCTCTTGTCTTTCTACGCAGCAAATCCTGTGCTGGATTGTTCATGAGAACGGAGGATCGCAATCCTATGGAAAAGGCAGCACTATTAGAGTGCTTTAATGAGAAGATCTGAGAGGGGGTGAGGCAACCTTGCTGCAGGTGTGTAGGCCTGGCTATAGGGCCATAGGCTCAATCGCCACAGCTACTTCTGGGTCGGTCCTTTAAGAAAGGGGGCGATCGTATCGATGGGAATGGGGAAAATCGTAGTGGAATTCTTCTCCGCCGCGATTTCGACAAGCGTCTGGAGATATCGCAGTTGCAGTGCGGCGGGGTTTCGGCTGATCACGTCGGCCGCATCGGCGAGGCGTCGGGAAGCTTCGAATTCGCCTTCAGCGTGAATGACCTTCGCGCGACGCTCGCGCTCCGCTTCCGCTTGACGCGCGATGGCCCGTTGCATCTCTTGCGGCAGGTCTACATTCTTGACTTCTACGGCGGTGACTTTGACGCCCCATGGTTCCGTCTGTTGATCGATGATCCGCTGGAGATCCGCATTGATCTGTTCCCTCTTCGATAGGAGGTCGTCGAGCTGGCTCTGCCCCAGCACGCTGCGCAGCGTGGTCTGAGACATCATGGATGTCGCGTAGAGGTAGTCTTCCACTTGGATGATCGCGCGTTCCTGGTCCACCACCCGGAAGTAGATCACGGCGTTCACCTTGACGGTGACGTTGTCCTTCGTAATGACATCCTGGGGCGGTACGTCCATTGCCACGGTACGCAGACTGACGCGGACCAAGCGATCGATGAAGGGCACGATGATGACGAGTCCCGGACCGTTGCCCCCATAGAGGCCTCTTGCGATGCGACCAAGTCGGAAGATCACCCCCCGTTCGTACTCGGGGAGGACATTGAAGGTCAGCTTGATGGCTACGACAACAAGGATGGCCACCAACAGGAGCCCGACAGGACTGAACAGCATGATTAGGCCCTTCCCTTTTGGAACACAGGTTTGACGTAAAGTGTGAGCCCTTCCATTCTCGTGACTTCAGCCTGATCCCCTGGTTGGAGCGGGTGTTCGCTGACGGCCTCCCACAACTCCCCATGGATCGCGAGCTGTCCCTGCGGGGCTAGCGCTGTCTTTGCCACACCGATCGACCCGACCATCCCCTCGCTGCCCGTCATGGGTTGCCGATGCATGGCGCGCACGGCCATTCCGACGATGAACATGGTACCCATCGCGGCGAACGCCACCACTGGCACGACCATGCCCCACGAGAGTTGCAGAAACTCCGCATCCGTTTTGATGAGCATGAGCGAGCCAAGAATCATCGAGGCCACACCGCCGATCGCCAAAAGGCCGTAACTTGTGACCGTGGCTTCCAGAATGAAGAACACAATGCCCAGGACCACCAACAGAACGCCGGCATAGTTTACGGGCAATGATTGTAGAGAATAGAAGGCGAGAATGAGGCTGATGGCTCCGACGATTCCCGGAAGGATCGCACCAGGGCTGTAGAGCTCAGCCATGATGCCGATGGTGCCGATCGTCATGAGCAGGTAGGCGATGTTCGGATCGCTCAGTGTCTTGAGCAGCTCGAGCCGAAGGCCCATCGGGAATTCGCGAACAGTGACGCCTGCCGTTCGCAGCACCGTGGGGCCGGTTTGGAGTGCCACGGTGCGGCCGTCCAATTGCTTCAGCAGCGTCGGCACATCCTCCACTACGAGATCGACGATCTTCAGTTTCAAGGCTTCTCGTTCGGTGACGGAGACGCTCTTGCGCACAGCATCTTCTGCCCAGACCGCGTTTCGTCCCCGTTGCTCGGCGAGTGATTTGATGTAGGCGACGGAATCGTTCTCGACCTTTTCCTTCATCGTCTTGTCCATCTCGCCACCGCCCATCGCGACCGGATGCGCCGCGCCGATATTCGTCCCCGGTGTCATGGCGGCAACATGGGCTGCCAACGTGATGAAGACCCCGGCTGAGGCGGCCCGTCCGCCAGAAGGCGACACATAGACGACCACGGGAAATGTGGCCGCGATGATGTCCTTGATGATCATGCGCATCGAGGTATCCAAGCCGCCCGGCGTATCCATCTTGATGATCAAGGCGCTGGCTCCCAGGCTGAGTGCTTCAGCCAGAGCATCATGCAGATATTCTGCGGCAACGGGGTTGATCACCCCCTCGTAAGTTGCAACGACTATTGGCCCTTCCGAAGCGAATGCCTTTGTGTGGCCTGGAACCAGGCAGAGGAACGATATGGCCGTGATTGTGGCGAAGTGGAGGAAGAGAAGTCGGAGAATAGGTCCACGCATTTGATACTCCATGCGCGGGAAACAGAGCAAGCTGCAACAGTGCGTGCAGGGATCATACGGCCCACTCTATAGGCTGTCAAGGAACGGGCAACGAGGCTATTTCGGGCCGTGCGTGAGTCGGACATCCGGTCTGAGCCAGGCTGGCTCAGACCGGATGCGCGTGTCGAAAGAGAGTGCATCAGCTCCACAAGAAGACAGATGGGAGGGGGCAGGAGATCTGTCATCGTGATCGTTTGTCTTGTTGAAAACCCCGCGTGGCACTTCTAGAATGGGACCCCGATGTCACATTTTCAATCAGGCGAGCGCATCCATCTAGTCGACAAGAAAGGGCGGCAGTATGCCCTGACCCTGAAGGCAGGAGATCTCTATCAACTGAGCGGTCACAAAATTGCCCACGACGACCTTATTGGAAAGCCTGATGGTTCTTTAGTCACGCTTTCCGGCAGTAAGACGATGTTGGCGCTCAAGCCGACGTTTGGCGACTATGTGCTGAAGATGCCACGTGGCGCGCAGGTGTTGTACCCGAAGGATCTTGCGCTCATTCCCATGTGGGCGGATGTCTATCCTGGCGCGCGCGTGTTCGAGGCGGGGACCGGCTCTGGAGCTTTGACGATGGCCCTCTTGCGCGCGGTCGGCCCGCGGGGCTTGGTGGTGACCTACGAAGCCCGTGAGGATTTCGCGCGAACGGCGATGACGAACATTGGTCGGTACATGGGCCCGGTGCCGAATCTCATCCCGCTTCGTCGAAACGCGTACGAAGGGATCAGCCTGCTCGACGATGGTCTGCCCTTCGATCGTCTCGTCCTCGACCTTCCTGAACCTTGGCAGGTAGTCCCTCATGCCGCACAGGTCCTTCGTTCTGGCGGCATGTATTTGAGCTTTGTTCCCACCGTCCCTCAAGTGGTGCAGACGGTTGAGGCCCTTGAGCGAGCGACGGTCTTTGGTATGGTCGAAACATTTGAAACACTGTTGAGGACCTGGTCCATTAAGGGACGCAGCGTCCGTCCGGACCATCGAATGGTCGCCCATTCAGGCTTCATTACGGTGGCTAGGAAAATCGAATCCGGTCTGTGGCCCGCAGGGCAAGCGATTGCGTCCGTCGGTGAGGCCATTGAGGCTCGCGAAGAGCGAGAGGATCACGCGCGATGAATCGGCTGAGTGGAAAGGTTGCGGTCATCACGGGAGGCAACGCGGGTATCGGTGAAGCGATTGCGAAAACCTTTGCGCGCGAAGGGGCATCGGTCGTGATTACGGGGAGACGGCAAGGGGAACTGGACCGGGTCGTGAACGACATTGTGAAAGATCAGGGCAAGGCCATCGCCGTTGCCGGATCGGTCACAGATGAACCCCATGTCCAGGAGACGGTGCGTCGGACCGTGCAGCAGTTCGGGCGGCTCGATATCCTCGTCAACAACGCCGGAGTAGGGGACTTCGGGAAGCGTCTGCATGAGATCGATGATGCGACCTGGGCGCACGTCTTCGACGTCAACCTGACCGGGGTGTTCCGCATGACGAGAGCCGCTCTGCCGCAGATGTTGAAGCAGGGGAGGGGAGCGATCGTCAATATCTCTTCCATCGCGAGCCTGGTCGGAGTTCCCACATTGCCAGCCTATGCCGCCTCCAAGGGGGCGCTCGATGCCTTGACCAGAGCCCTCGCGGTCGACTACGCCAAGGAGGGTATCCGCTGCAACGTGGTGAATCCAGGACTGATCGATACACCAATGGCCGCTCCGCTTATGAGCAACCTCGAACAACTAGACCCCATTCTGTCGCACTATCCTATCCGCCGAGCCGGGAAACCAGAAGAAGTGGCCAATTTGGTTCTCTATCTGGCCTCCGATGAGGCAACCTGGGTCACAGGCGGCACCTTTCCTATCGATGGGGGGATGACAATCTCATAGCAGGCGTCCCGTGCGAATGGTGAATGTCACATCCGCAGCGATGGGTGTCGGTCACTTGGCCCGAAGACGAAACAGAAGCCGCGACTTTTTGAATCTATGGAAATCAACGCACATACTCAGTTCTGTGGCGTAATCGGCAATCCGGTTGAGCATTCGCTGTCCCCCGCGATTCACAATGCCGCATTTCAGAAACTCGGGCTGAACTTCGTGTATCTGGCGTTCCGTGTGGAAGCGATCGGCGATGCGATCAAGGGTCTTCGTGCCCTGGGAAACTTTCGCGGTGCTAGCGTGACCATCCCCCATAAGGTGGCGGCCGTTCCGTTTCTTGACTCCCTCGAGCCGACCGCACGTCATATCGGCGCGATCAATACTATTGTGGCCGAAGGCGGAACCCTCACAGGGTATAACACCGACGCGACCGGCGCCTTGCGCGCGCTTCGTGAAGGCGGTGTTAGCTTGAAAGGGCGTCGAGTAATCATGCTGGGGTCCGGAGGCGCTGCTCGCGCGATTGCCTTCGCGCTCGGGACAGAGGCTGGGGTCAATCGCTTGACCATACTAGGAATCGATGATCGGGAACGCACAGCCTTGGCTCGAGATCTCCGGTCGAAGACAGGGATGACCGTGCAGGAATCGCCCCTCGATGAGAGTACGTTGCGGAAGGTTCTGCCGGAGACTCAGGTGCTGATTCATTGCACACCGATGGGCATGACGCCCAAGGTGCACGAAACTTCTGTTCCTGCCACGTTGCTCCATGCGGGACTGACGGTCATGGATATCGTCTACAACCCTCGAGACACCCGGTTGCTGAAGGAGGCGAAGGTGGCAGGCTGCCGCACGATTCCCGGGCTTG